>Ga0207644_10000177_pt1 | contig 45640 bp, 74 predicted proteins | sample KBSS73metaG_FD_184326 | JGI IMG/M metagenome (GOLD analysis project Ga0207644, IMG submission 184326) | Switchgrass rhizosphere microbial communities from Kellogg Biological Station, Michigan, USA - KBS S7-3 metaG (SPAdes) (version 2) | ecosystem: Host-associated > Plants > Roots > Rhizosphere... | reverse complement strand
GCGCTTGTCCTTGAGCTTGTCGATCGCCATCTCGCACTCGGCCATCGCGTCACCGCGCTGCAGCAGTTCATCAGCGGTCAGCTTGCACGCGAGCTCTCGAATCACGATGTTGCTAGCCATTCCGATCCCTTGCCTTTCGTCAAAGCGCGCCCGGTACTTGCGACGCCGATGTGTCGTGGTGTTTGCCAGTCGCTACGATGCCTTGCGCGGTGCGCGAGTCTTGTTGGGTGTTGGCTTGCTGGCCACGACCTTCGGCGGCTCGCCGTCGCCGAACGCGAGCCAGACGCGATCGCATTCGAACAGCGCCGCCGCCTCGCGCAGCAGCTCGAGGTTCAACTTGGTCGCGCCGGTGTCCCATCGGCACACGGTGCCCTTGTCGACGTTGAAGTGACGCGCGACCGCTGCTTGCGTCAGGCCCCGTGCTTCACGCGCGAATCGGAAGCGAGTGTGGACGTGGTCCATGATGAATGACGAGGGTATGCAGGTTGCGCAACTGCGTCAACCGCGGATCTACCAATCGACATCATTCTGTGAGCGATCTAGCTAAAAGGGGTTGGCAAGGGACGCATTTCATGCTGTTTACGGCTAGGTCGCATTTCATGCAACATCGTCGTCCAATGAACATGTCGCTGAAAGCCGATCCGCGCCGGGGGGAGCGGCTCCAGGAGCTTCGCAAGCGACGCGGGCTGACGCAGCTGCAGGTCGCGGTCGAGCTCGGCGTGGAGAAGTCGTCGGTGAGCCGATGGGAAAGCGGCGACGTGTTCCCGCGCGACAACATCAACGGCCTGGCCGCGCTGTACCAGACTGATCCTGAGTACATCACCTTCGGCATCGAGAGTGTCGACGACATCGCAACGTATGCTGCGTTCGACGAGTTCCTCGAGTGGTTGAAGGGCAGCCCGTACGCCAAGATCACGCCCCCGTGGATGATCGAGGCAGTGCGCACCATGCGCCCGCGCTTGCCGCCAGACGTCGAGCCGAACCTCGAAGTCTATAAGCACCTACATCAGGCGATGCTGGCGATGCCGCGCCGCAAGTAGATCACTCGGCCGCAGATCGTCCCCGACGTACAAGGGTCGCCGCGGCCAGCGCTGCATGGTGCGATCTAGTCTCTAGTGCCATCCGTGCGCCCGTGCGACGTTCCGCCCCATGCGTATGACGATCGCACGCTCAATCGATGATGTTGTACGACTCTTCGCAGCATCAGAGCGCGCGGGCGGCGCGACAGAATCGCAGCTCGACGCGCTCGCGATGTGGGTCGCCACATGGCCGTGGCCAGTCGATTACGTCCCGACTACCGACGACCTCGCGGGCATGCTGACCGCATTGCGAGCCATCGCACGCGTGCCAACGCGGCCGCATGAAACGCTATCTGCACGGCTAAAATCCGCACGTACTGCAACAAGAGTTGCCGGCTGAGCAACTTATCACGTTGCGGACATAGCCCTTCATGGGTGCGCACTTTACGCAACTTCGGTTGCGTGTAATGCTCACCGCATGAGTCACCCGTCCGTCCCGGTTCAACCCGCGTCGAGCACTCCGGCCGTCGCCACCTGCAAGCAGTGCGGTTGCGACTTCACTGCGATGACCGACGAGCAGCGCGTCCAGCACCACGCCGATCTATGGGCGGTGCTGCGCGGCGACATCGACTACCGCGCATACGATCCATATCGCCCGCCCGTCAGCTCAGCGCGCACTGCAGCGTACGCCATCGGCGCGGCAATCGCATACACGCGGTTTCTCGTCGCCGCCGACCAAGGACTGTGCATCGCGTGCGCCTGCACCGCCTACATCGAGGGCCCGGCGACATGATCGGCTGCCCGCACGACGCACCGCTGTGCGACGAGTGCAACGACACCGAGGTCGTGATCGATCCGCGCTCAGCTGACGAGGACGGCATCCCCGACCTGCTGCCATGCCCGCGCTGCACTCGACCCGCGCGCTCTGCTGGTCCGCTCCCGTCGCCCCTATACGAGGACGACATCCCATGGTGACGCGCCTCGAGACCGAGTCGTACGCAGGCGAGCTCGCTGAGCTGCGCGCGATGCGTGACTGCATCAAGCAGCGCGGCTGCGTCGCGTGTCAGATGCGCGCGACGATGGCCATGCAGATCACCAAGCGCGCCGCCGCCTGCGCTCGAGAGTACCCGTTGCAGCACGTTGTGTTGCAGCGGCCAACCACACCAACCGAACCGACTGAGGAGTAACGAGGCATGGATTACAGAACGATGTTTGACTCTGACTATCTCGGCGCATGGGATCTGCCGCGCGACGCGACGGTGACCATCGCGACTGTCAAAGCAGGCCAGTTGGTCGGCGAGAAGGGGCGCACGGCCAAGAAGCCCATCATCACGTTCGTCGGCAAGCAGAAGGGGTTCGCAGCCAACAAGACCAACTGCCGCACCATCGCAGCGATGTACGGGACCAACACGAAGGAATGGATCGGCAAGCGCATCACGCTCTACGCCACCACCACCGAGTTCGGGGGCAAGCAGATGGACTGCATACGCGTGCGCCCGCAAGTGCCAGCAGCAGCAGCCAAGCGCGCGCAGAACGGCGGCGCTGCTGCTGCGCCCGAGGCTGAGCACGAGCACGAGCAGCACGACGACGATGCTGACGACGAACAGTCCACTGATGAAAGCGAGGCCGCGCATGACTGAGCCCATCGACCCGACTAACTTGGCCATCACTGCAGCGTTCCCGCTGCGCTTCGGGCATCTGAGCAAGTTCGCGCGCAGCCCTGCGCACTACCTCGAAGCGCGTTCACGTGACGCGATGGGGGTCGAGCAGCCCACTGCTGCGATGGAGAAGGGCTCGGCCTTTCACGCAGTGCTGACCGGCACTCGCCCGGTCGTGCGCTACCCCGGCAAGGTGCGCAACGGCAAGCAGTGGGAAGCGTTCCAAGTCGAGCACGCCGACAAGCTGATCCTCACCTCGACCGCGTACGAGCAGGTCATGGGGATGGTTGAGGCGGTGTGGTCAGACCCCGAAGCCGCGCCGCTGCTCAATGCGCCCGGTCTGGTGTACGAGCAGACGCTGCGTCCCGAGCTGCACGGCTGGCCGTGTCGCGCGACACCTGACGTGCGCAGCAGCGACTGCATCATCGAGCTCAAGAGCAGCGCCACCACCGAGCCCGAGTTGTTCCAACGGCACGCGACGCGCATGCTGTACCACGCGCAGCTCGCGTTCTATCTGCAGGCATGCGCAGCAGCGGGGGTCTCGGTCAAGCGCGACGCGTACATCATCGCAGTCGAAGCGAGCGCCCCGCACCCGGTCGTCGTGCACCAGTTGACAGAGCGCACACTCAATATGGGCGAGCGGTCGATCCGTCTGTGGATCGAGCGTCTGCGCGGCTGCATCGCTGCCGACTACTACCCCGGCTACGTGCAGTCGGTCGTGCCTTGGGACATCGAGGAAGACCTCGAGCTCGAGTTCGGCGACGACGACGCCACTGACGAGGAGCACGCTGCGTGAACCGCGCGCAGCTGCGGCCGTGGTATGCATGGCCAGTAGTTGTCATCGACTTCGAGACGACCGGGCCCGACCCTTCGACCTGCACGCCGGTCGAGGTCGGGCTCGTTCGTTTCGAGCAGGGCGCACCAGTGCAGCGCTGGTCGACGTTGGTCAACCCGGGCGAGCCCATCCCCCCTGCTGCGACAGCGGTGCACGGCATCGTTGACGCTGACGTCGCGAGCGCGCCGAGCTTCGCTGATGCGTGGGCCAATGTGCTTGACCTTGGACTGCTGACCCGCGCTGTGCCGTGCGCTTACAACGCCCCGTTCGATCGCACCATCCTGCACCGGCTGACTGTCGAGGATCGCCGCCACCACGCGCTCTGCCATGACCTACCGTGGCTCGACCCGCTCGTCGTGGTGCGTCACCTCGACCGCTTCGTGCGGGGTGCAGGCCGCCACCGACTCGCAGCGACGTGCGAGCGTCACGGCGTCCCACTGCTCAATGCGCACAGCTCAGTCGGGGATGCAGAAGCGACCGGGCGACTGCTGTACGCGTTGCAGCCCGACATCGGCGACATGACCATCTGCGAGCTGCTGCGCCGGCAAGAGCTGCGAGCAGCTGAGCAGGATCGAGACTTCGCTGCGTGGCAAGCACGCCAGCCAGCACCACCAACCACAGGAGACACGACACCATGACGAACGAGACGGTCAGCAGCAGCATCGACAGCAAGCACCACCGCGCGCGATGCCCATCGTGCGGGGTCACCTGCGAGCAGCGTGCGCGCACCGTGCGCGAGTTGACTGGTGACATCCTGCAGGCGCGCGAGTGCATCGAGTGCGAGATGATCTATCGCGTCAGTGAACCGGCCGACCGGCTCGTCGATGCAGAGCCGTACGGGTGCGTCAATCGCCGGACGTCATCGCCGCGAGAGTGCGTCGAGAGCGGCCACTACTGGTGCGACGCGTTCAAGTCCAAGCCGGGCGCGGGGGATGAGCCATGAAATGCTGCACCGATGACGATTTGATCGCGGAGCTTCTCCGCTTGGTTGCCGACGTCCGTCGCGAGACCCGCGAGGCCACGATCCGGGAGTGCACCGAAGCGTGCACGCCGCGCCAATCCGGAGCTCGCGAGCTGAGGCCCGGTCTGATCATTGCACAGAAGCGCCTCGTCTCCCTGCTCACGCCCCCGAGCGCGCCGGCTGAGCCGAAGTGCGCCATCTGTGACGCGAAGGGCCTCCCGCAGATCAGCGCCGATGCACACGCGACGCAGCGACACCATAGTTTCGACGTGAACGCGCCGGCTGAGCCGAAGTGCAAGTGGTGCAGCAGGCTCGAAGACGCTGACCAACACCGATTCGACCAGGACGGCAACGACTTGACCCCGGACGGCCACTCCTTCGAACCCGAGGAGCCCGGCCATGGGTGACGCGGATACCATCGACGACCTGTCGCGCGAGCTCTCCGAGGAGATCGAGGCGCACCGGGTGACACGGGTGCGCGCTGTGAAGGCCGAGGCCCGCGTCGAGGAGCTGGAGGCGAAACTTGAAGGCTCAGCGGCGGACGACGCCTTCGACGCGATTGCAGCGCTGCTCGGTTGCCCCTCGTGGGACTACCCAGGCCAGCTCGTGCGCGATGTCAAAGCGCTGAAAGCGGAGTGCGCGCACTGGAAAGACCTGTACGAGTGCTACTCGTCGGGGTGCGATCGAGAGCAGAGCCGGAAGGAAGCCGCCGAGCAACGCCTCGCTGACCTCGTGCGCGAGGTGCGGGAGTGGATCCAGTCCACTGACGAAGCGCCCCGAGCAAAGCACTGGACGGCGATCGACGGGCTGCTCGCGCGGTACGAGCTGCCGCCCGAGGTGCAGCCATGAAGACCGAGGGCTACACGGACGAGGAGTGGGCATGGATTGCCGCGTCGTGGGGCAATCGCATGGGGCTGAACGAGCACGAGAAGGATCGCGCGACCGCCACCATCCGCCGCCTCCGAGGCCAACGCGACGCGGCACTCGCCGAGCGCGACGAAGCCCGCAGGGTGGCGAAGGTGCTTGCGACTCGCTTCTACGATTCGTGCTCACATGGGGAATGCTGCGACGCGCGGTGCATCGCGAGACGCGCCGCCCTCGCCTACCCGGAGCAGCCGACCGAGGTGAAGCGATGAGCGCCTGCTCGAGCTGCAAGGCCCGAGTGCTGTGGGCCAAGACCACTACCGGCAAGGACATCCCGCTCAACCCCGATCCCGTCGCCGGCGGCAACCTCGAACTCAAGGATGGGATCGCGCGCGTCGTGAAGCCCCACCCTGCCGTCAAGCTGTACACGTCGCACTTCGTGAGTTGCCCAAACGCGAACTCGCATCGGAAGGGGCGCCGCTCATGACCCTCGACCAGCTGCGCAGCGAGCTCGGTCTGACGCGCGCGGAATGGCGTGAACTGCAGTATGGCGCAGCCGATTGCGAGATGAGCACGCGCGACTTCGTGCGGCTGCTCCTGCGCGTCGCCATCAGCGCCGATGCGCCAGCCACGCTTCGGCGGTCGCAGTCAACCCGCAGTCCTGAACAGGGATCCAGCCATGGGGCGAACGGACCACGACGACATCGACCAGGCCGACCTCGATCCGGTTGACGTGCCAGAGCTGACGCCCAACGAGCGCGCGCGACTGCGGGCGTTGCTCGATCTCATCGATCGCGGTGCGCGGGCCGGACTAACTCCCCGGAAGAGTTCACCCCCCAAGAAGTACCCACTCGGGACGCCAGAACAGGAAGCACGTATCCGAGCGGCTGTGACCAAGCGAATGCAGGGTAAGGAGTAGTAGCCATGCCACGAAAACTCACCGGACGAGTCGACCCCTTCAGAGACCGATGGCGCGCACACCTCGGCGCAGCCTACCTCGGCCTGTTCGACACCGAGGCCGAAGGCTGGATCGCGGTACGCATCGCACTCGAGCAGCGTACGGAAAAGGGGCCGCTCACGCTGCGGCAGTGGGCCACGACGTGGTTCAAGGAACGCGATGAGGCCAGGGCTGTTGACGATCACAAAGCGCAGCTCAGCATCTGGCGCTCGCGCGTCGAGGTGGCGGACTTCCTCGATTGGCCGCTCAAGCGCATCAAGCCGCAGCACGTGCAGGGCTGGCTCGCCGAGTTGAGCAAGCGGCGCAGCCGGTACGCCATCAACCGCAAGGTCGACGGCAAGACCGTCACCGAGTTTCGCGAGCGCGCGACCCCGATCTCGTACGAGGCAATCGCCAAGGCGCTGAGCTTGCTCAAGCTGTGCCTCGATGCGGCCATCCGTGATGGCAAACTCGAGATTGGAAAGAACCCCGCGCGCGTCGCCAAGGTCCCGCGACGCAAGGATCGCGTGGCCAAGGGCGAGCAACGCGTGGTCCACCTCACGCCTCGCGAGATCGATGCGCTGTTCGCGCTCGACCTGCCCGCGCTCGACCGAGCGGTGTATGCGATCGCGATCTATGGTGGACTGCGTCGCGGCGAGATCTGGGGGCTGCGTTGGGAACACCTGGGCCTCGATGTGCCCAAGCCCGTCATCCGCGTCCGCAACAGCTACAAGAGCCCGACCAAGACGCTCGACTCGATACGTGATGTTCCGCTCATCACACCGGCGCACGCGGCGCTGCTCGCCTACCGCGCGTCGCTCAACCCACGCCCGATCGGCGGCCTCGTGTTCCCAGCTGACGGCGGCGGCTGCCACTCGCGCTCGTACGACTGCAAGTGGACCGACCATCGTGGCTACCGGCACGGGCCGCGCGGCAAGCAGGACAAGACCACGCGTGTATGGGATGGCTGGCGCACGAAGGCGGAGATCCGGCCCGAGGTCACGTTCCACGCGCTTCGCCACACCTGCGGCTGCCATCTGGCTCAGGGCACGTGGGTCGCGCCCGGCTGGCTGCACCGCCGATTGAGCCTGCTCGACATCAAGGAATGGCTCGGCCACAGCTCGGTCGAAGTCACCGAACGGCACTATGCCGACTTCGCCGAGGACACCCTGCAGGATGCGGTGCACGGTGACGCAAGTCGTCCGGGAAAGCGGAACGGAAAGCGGAACAGTCGAAACGGCGATACGTCCAAGTAGCTGATTTCTTTGCGCTCCCGGGAGGATTCGAACCTCCGACCAACGGCTTAGGAATACCATGGTCACGTCAATGGTAATCGCTGGTTATGGGCGTTGTTCCGGATTCGTTCCGCTTTGCGCGGGCCGCGTTTCCGGAACAACTTCCGCACCGCCCACAGCCAAAAGGGGCAGCGCTCTGGGGCGCCCTTGAACTGCCCGTTGCAGCACCGCGCTGGCTCGCGCTACGAAGCCCCCATGAAGCGCTCCAGCCCGCCGACCACTACCCAGGTCGCCCAGCTGCCACCCAAGCCCGTCCCAGCCCCCATGCCTGCCGCCAGGGCCGCGGCCACCGCCCTGGGCGAGGCGCTCGCCACCATCGTCCGCGAAGCGGTATTCGACGCGTTCGCTGAGCTGATGGACGGCGAGCTCGCGCGCCCAACAGCGACGAAAGGATTGGTCGACCGCGCAGCCATCGCCGAGCAGCTGGGCGTCTGCACGGCGACGATCGCGAACTTAGAACGGCGGGGACTGCCGCGCGTCATGGTGGGCGATAGCGTCCGCTATGACTCGGCTGATGTCCTGTCGTGGTTGAAGGCAGGCGGCCCTGAGCAGCAGGGCACGCCATGACGCGGTAAGCGCGCTCGGGGTGGCCTAGGGGCGCTTCCGACGCAGGCCACCCCGAGCAAGCAGACGGTCGATGTGGTCCATCTCGGGTTCAGGCTCAGCTGGCCTCGCGGCTGATCGTGGCACCGGACTGCCCTCGACCAGCTCATACAGCGCGTCCCTGCGCACATAGTACCGCCCGCCGAAGCACGACACGGCGATCCGTCCTTCGCGCGCTGCTTTGAGAATCCGCCGCAACGGCCACTGCTCCGCACGAAGTTCGATCAGCGGGTCCGGGTCGCTCGCCTCCGCGACAGCTCGGGCGATCAGCGGGTCGAGCAAACGACCCAGCTCGTCCTTGAGGGCGTCGCTAAGCGCAGCTGCGAAGCGCTCGGCGCGCTCGGTCTGATGCTTCCTTGCCATGGGGCCGGGACCCTACTGCACCAGCGCGTGAGCTACTACGTCTCCCCAACCCCCGCCCAGCCCATCACCCGGCCCGTCTGCGACCAGAACCACACCGCGCGGGTGGGCTCGCCCCCGCCCCACCACACCAGCAGCTCGAGGCCGAGCACTTCCGGTTTTGCGCCTCCGATCGCGGTCGGATCAGGTGAAGTGTAATCGAACTCGAGCACGCCACAGCCGGGGCCGATCGTCCACCACGTCATGGCCGGGGTTGTCGGTCGCGGCCAGTGGCGGTTGCGCACCCAGCCCGCCCGCGCGATGACTTGGGGCATGAGCGACGACGCCGACGATCCCCGCGTCAACCGAGCGATCCGCGAGTTGGCGTGCGCGCTGGCCTCCCGAGGACGGCGGCTCGCCGCGATCTCCGTCGAAACCGACCACCCAGCCCCCGATGCCGACGTCGACACTATCGTTGGAATCGTCAGCGTCGAGCACGTGCGCAGCGACGGTCAACTATGGGCGTTGGTTGTCGAGTTCGAGCACCTGAGACGACGCGCGGACAAGTGATCAGTCCGGTCGGGCGGCTGGCGAGTTGCTCGGGTTCCGAGATATGCGTCCGACCTGACCGCCGCACCTGGCCAACGATGGCTGCTCAGCGCCGATCGCGGCCACCTTGACCAACCACGCTTGGCCATGTCCGCGACGCCATGCGCTGCATAACTTGCAGTTGCATTCTGTGCTGCTTACCGTCGCGCTTGGACGCTGTTCATGCATAGGGGGTCAGCGATGAGCGACGAGTGGCACAGCATCGGGCAACACCGCGCGCGCTTCGAGGTGCGCACCGATCACAGTCGATTCGTGGTGATGGGGCCGGTGTGCTCCATCGAGCTCAGCAGGTGGCGGCCGCAGCGAGAGCCGATCGCGCGCGGTGTGATCGATGGCAACGGATACGCGTCGGGGCAAGGCGAGCCGATCGTGATGCTCGACGCGCGCAGCGATCAACTGCCGACGAGCGTGACCGCCGAGCTGCTCGAGCACTGGAAAGCGATGGTTGACCGGGTCGTGGCGCTCGACCGCAGCGCAGCGGGGGCGGGTCGTGGCTGACGAGCTGCTCGAAGCGGTGCGTCGGATCATCAGCGATCACGAGCAGCACGATCGGTCCCACGAAGCCAAGCTAACGGCAGCGGTTGATCAGCTGACGCTCTGCGCGCTGCAAGTGCGGGCGATGGTGCAAACGCTCGACACGCCCGGGATCGCCGATCGTGCGCAGCTCATCGGGCACGCCGTCAAGCTGTGCATCGATCTCGCTGCGCTCGCACTGCACATTGCGAGCCGGGTGCAGCGATGACCGACTACGACAAAGCCACGCTGCTCCTGATCGCGGACTTGGAAGCCGCGGTGCCCAGCCCCAAGCGCGATGCGATCCTCGAGCGAGCGCGAGCTTGGAAGTACCACGACTTCCATCCCAACGCGTACGCGACGCCGCAGCTCGCGCTGTACGACCATCTGCAGAAAGCTGGACTCGGCGAGCTCGCTGACAACGTCAAGCGCGGGAAGTATTACGAGCCCAACGGCGAGGGTGGTCATGGGCGCCCCTATGACGAGGACGATGCACGCGACGTCGAGATCATCAAGCGTTGGGTGGATGACCTTGCGGCGCAGGTCGATTCGGGAAAGCTCACGCTCGATGAGTTCGATGTCGAAACCGAGCGCTTGTTGCGTTGGCTCGAGGCGCAAATCGCCGTGAAGCTGCTCAATAAGGACTAACTCCGATCAAGCGAGGCTCATGACATGAAGTCGTTCGCGGTTGTGGTGGTTCTCGTGGTGTTCATCGTCGCGTTGAATCTGTCGGCGCTCGTCATTTGGGGGCTTCTCAAGAGAGTGGTGGTCGAGCGCGACCGAGCCCACATCCAAGCCATTCGCATCGCCTCCGAGCGCCTGCGGTCGGACGGTTACCTTGAGGCTGCCGAGCAGTTTCGCGACTATGCTGACGTGCTCGAGGCCAAGAAGGGGACCGCGCTTTGACTGTTGCTCGTCGTCAGGCCGTGATGTATGGCAGCTCCGGTGGACGACTCCCTGACGGCGCACGCTGGCACGTTGCTTTGGATCTTGGCCGCAGTTGCCACCGGCCATGTGTTCATTCTGTGGCGGGCCATCGACGACCGTGCATTCCGATCCCGCGTGCGCGCGCTGCGTGATGAGCTTCGCGCGGCCGCGATCAATGACCCGCATCTCGCTGCGTCACCGCTCTTTGATCATCTGGACAAGCGCTTGACATGCACTGCGCGGGAAGCGTGCATCCTATCTCCCTTCCTGGCGCTGCCGTTGTTGTGGCGGCGAGATCTGGTCCGCGAGATCCTGCGCATCGCTGAGCACTCGACTCGGACGATTGCCGGGTCGGGCATCGACGCTGTGCAGCAGATCAGCGCGCGAGTCGATGCCGAACTGTATCGGTTTCTTTGGCGCCGCTCCCCGCTGGCAATGCTCGCGATGGCGCTGGCCTTCTCAACGGGTCCAGGGGACCTGCGCGCCGTCGCAGCAGCATGCACGAGTGTCCCTATCGACATCCGGGATGATGCCGGCCACGGCTAGCGCCAGATGCGCGTGGCGCTCATCCGCACGTTGCGCATGTACTTGACCGAGGGCTTGGGGTCCCAGTCATCGCCGTTGTTGGCCGAGCCATAGAACTTCATGTAGGTCTCGACGCTGTCGTGGCCATCGCCGCGCGTGGTGACGCCGCGCTGCTCCAGCGTCTTTTGCCCGTTGACCCAGAGCGTGACCGTGGTCCCTCCAGCACACCCGGTGCTCTCGCTGCCCCAGACATAGTGCATCTCGATATCGAACCACTCGCCCACGGGCAGCGTGACGGTCGACCAGTCGGTCTCGGGGTTGATGGCGGTCCAGCTCCACTTGACGCGCATGGAACCGTCCTCGACGAGCATCAAGCCGGGCTGGGTGTGCCAGCGCTCGGACGAGCTCACCGAGTGGAAGTCCCACAGATTGATCCACGGGTTGCTATCGGGGCTGCTGTGGGCGGTGATGGCTTCGGGAAAGAACCACTCGGCCGCGATGTATACGCCAGAAGGACTGCGGACTAGCTGGTCGAATGTGGCGTTGGCGAAGCTGTAGATGCCGGCCTGGCTGCGAGAGCCGCCGTTGTTGTCGAAGGTCGCAACGTGCTTGAGCGCGAAGCCCGGCCCGCCGAGCGGATCGTTCACGCGGTACAGGTCGACCTCGCTGTTGCCACCGACCGCCTGCCCGATGGGGCGCTCCAGCTGGATCTGACTGAAGCCGTAAGGAGCCTCGCCGCAGCTGTTTTGAATGTCGTCGGTCCACAGAACGCCGGAGTGCGGCTGGGGACGAGGCGTGTTGTGGTGGAGTGGCCCGGGCGCATGCGCGCAGCCCGCCAGAGTCGCGCACGTTACTATGACAGTGATATGGATACGCATCGCAGAGCTCCACTGGTGGGTTGGTTGGGTTCCCAAACTGCCGGGCCGATGTCGCCGAGCTTCATAACTCGATGATCATCCCGGTGGTGCCCGACTGTACGGTCACACCGTTGGGCGCACTGCCAGTTGCGAAGCGCAGCGCAAACGTGCCGGCTGAGGTCGTGATGGTGGTGCCATAGAGAATGCACCCAACATCGTTTGAGCTTGGGCCGACGCCGCTGGCGCCCACTGCGGTGTCCAGCGCCGTTGCAGAATCCGACTGAAACCCTGCCGGCCCGGTCGCTCCTAGAAGCGTGGCGCGAATATAGCTTTGTGTGCCCGAGTAGTTCACAGCGAGACGTAGCCCGGTGGTGGCATTGGCGGTGCGGTAGATGACAAACCAAGCAAAGAAATAGGTGACGCCGGCTTTCAGGGCGGCGGTGAGCTGAGGCGAGACGTCAGCCAAGCTCGCCGATACGCTACTCTGACCGGCCGTGAGGCGGGGCAGGCTCACCAGGCGCCCGACGAGGAGCGCACCCGCGCGGCGTACCATCTCACCATCGAGCCACGATCCAACGCTCAGATTGGTAGGGCCAGCGGTCTCAACTAGCGGGTGCACATGATCGAACGCGCTAGCAAGCAGCCCCACGCCCGCGCTGGCGGCGCCGCCAACCTTGTTCGGGGCAACGTTGCTGATAATCGGATTGTAGAGCGGCACAGCCTAAACCTCGTGATGCTCGACGTGCCACTTGACTGGTGTAACCATGATTGCCCCTATGACTCGGTGACATGCGCTTCGCCGTTGGCTGCGCTCCAGATGCCGGTGATGATCCCGGTGTAATAGCGGCGCGGCATCTCCCAGTAGCCACCCGGGTCGAGCCGCGCCGACCAGCTGGTGAGCGATGCTGCCGAGCCGAGCTTCACGTAGAGCGTCGCAGTGCTATTGTTCACGATCATCGCGCCTGTCCGTGCTGCATTGGCGGCAAGCAGCGTGACGACGGTGACGCTGGAGTTGACGTTGGCAACGCTGGCGGTGCTCGGCGCTGCGACCTCCACGGTGCCGATGTTCACGCCAGCGTTCGCGGCGAGCTTGCCGATGAAGTTGCTGCTTGCCTGCAATACCGCCTGCATGCTGCCCGCGGGAATGGCAGCGGCGATTGTCGCGAGGAACCCCCGGCTGGCACCGATGTCCTGCTCAACCGTGCCGGGCAACGCGTCAACATCGTGGGAGACGATGTGCTCGCCCGAGAGGGTCCGCGACTTGAGCGGGACGATCGAGAGATCCGGATCTGCATAGTATAGCGTCATGTGATTTCACGACCTCACAGTATGGCGCCCACGAAGTCGGTCATTGGCTTCACCCGATGTAAGACGAGAGGCGGATCCGTCCGCTGCTAAGTTGAGCTCGTCCAAGCGACACATTTCAACGAACGTTGGCGGTGCGCCGGCGATAGGATCGTCGTAATAGAGATCAGTCATGGTTCACCCGAGAAAGTGCGAGACACGAATGCGCGCGTTCTCGCAGGCGAGCAACAGTCGCCCAGCGAATGCCAAGCCCGCCGGCACACGGATCAGCCGGTAGCACGTCTCATTGTCCGCTGATGGAAGAATGTTGAAAGTTGCAACCGCCGCGGGGGACCCGTTCAGGGCGTCGACGCGATACAGTTTGACGTAGGTACAATCGATATGCTTCGACATCACGACGAGGTGCTCGGGGAGAGCAACTACTGCGCCGATGGTGCCGGTGACAAAATCGACAGCACTAATCGCCATGGTCCACGTCAGCCCGTCGCTCGACTTGAGCACTGCGCCAGCAGTGTTCCACGCGAAGAACATGGCATACTCGCTGCTCCACGTGACCCCAATGACATTGGCGCTGCCAAATGCACTCGAGAGCATTGGTGTCCATGTCGTGCCTGTTGAGTTGCCACGTTGCATCATCCCGCCACTACCGACCGCGGCAAACACGTTCAAGCTCGGCGAGTAAGCGACACCATACATCGCCAGGCCGGAGTAGGCCGTGGTTCTCGAGGTATATGTCGTCCCGTCGACCGTGCTCTTGATGGCCCCAGAATCGCCCACAACAACGACCGCAGCCGGACCAGCAGCGCAGGCTCGCCAGTCGCTGCCGCCGGTTGCGCGTCGCAGCCAAGTGAGCGCGCCATCTGTCGTGTCAACAGAGTCTTGGATCTCACCGGTCCGTCCCACCGCCACGAATCGGTTGAACGCGGCCGACCAACAGACATCGTTGAACTGACCCGAGTACGATGCATCGGGCGAAGGTATTTCCCACTCGTGATTACGTGCGGCGAACGATGAAATGCGATAGGGAGCATTTCCGACAGCCACGACCGATAGCGACCCAGCGGCAATGGATAGTGTCGTGTACTGCGCGCCCGGTGGGGCAAGGTCAACCCACTGAGTAATACCCGCGAGTTCTGCTCTGCGGGTGATTAGTTTATTGATGGCACGCAGCACTTGTGACAGGTCGGACTCGCTGCTGGTCAACCCTGCCCCAGTAATCAGATTCACGAGTTCGTTCTGCGTATCAGCGAGCGCGTCCCATGCATGGTTGAAGTAGCCGGCCGGAGCCTCTTCGCCGTTTGTGAAGCCCGCGACTCGCTTGCCTGGCGGCGGCGGGATCGCGCCGGGATAGCCGGCCGGCGGCGTCGTCGCCCATTGGTCGAGCTTGAGTTCCATTAGAGCACCACCAAAATGCTGCCGCCGGAAGCAACAGGTGGCGGCTCGGGGTGGTACGCCATGTCACGACCGTCGCTGATCGCAGAGAGCCGCCCGTGGTTGAAACCTTGCGGGCTGTCATAGACAGAGTCCCCGCTGACCGAGAACCGGAACGCCGTGGTCGAGTCGTCGTACCAGTGGAAGAACGCTTGAACACCGGCCGCCTTGGCCAGCACGATGAGTTGCGCAATCTCCACGCCATCAGCGCCCACGACCGGCCCCATCGCGTGGATGGTGAATGCCGCTGGATAGTGGTCCTCGATACGGATCGGAACCTGACAGAGCTTTGCGGCCAGCGCGATGAGTTGCCGCGACAGACCCGAGCTCTGATTGACGAGGACGCGCGCAGAAATCCATACCCGATACTGCTCATCAGTGCGCCCCTCGCGCGGCTGGCCCACGATCTTGCCGAGCAGGTCGAGCACAGCGCCCTGGGCGGTGGCGGGCGAGCGCTTGGTCAGCAAGTCCCAGTAGGCCAACTCGAGCGCCTGCACCTCGGCCGTCCACGCAGCGAGCAGGGCTGAGATCTTGGGCTGGCGGTAGCGATCGGTCAGAAGCGCGACCGCATCGACCTCGTGCGTCAGGATGAGGTTCATGACGGAAACTCCGCCACGGCAATGTTCTCCGGCAGGACAATCGCCAACTGTCGGCTTGCAATCGCGATCGACGGCTCGCCCGCACCGGGATCGCTGATGTCGGTGAGCGACAACCCGACGCTGGCGTTGAGCACGCCTGGTACCCGTAGCGCGACGCGCACCATCTGGCCGGAGTAGACATCAGTGCCCACGTCGAGATACGCGGGATCGAGCTTGTTGGTGGTGGCCGCTTGCAGCGCGAGCGCGAGCGCTTCGTCCCCCACGTACTCGGCGCTGGTCACCACATCGATCGCGAGAAACACCGTGACCTCATCGGGGCGGCTGAAATAGATCTCGTACGTCTCGCCTTGCTCGTCGACCACCATGACGGGTGGTTCAGTGCCGTGCGTACGGATGCCGCCGACCTTGTTGGAGGCAATGCTCTCGCCGATCGCCTGCGCATCACCACCGCGCACGATCGCTTCGATCGAGTGCGGCGGCAGGCCATCCGCGGTCGTAACATCCGTCACGTTCTCAAGGACCGCGACGGCAACCACGTCAGGCAAGCGCGACAAGTCTGCGCGAATGCCGCTCACCGTGCCTCCGCCCGCCGCCGCCAGTTCACTGAGGCGCCGAATGCGATACGCCGCATCGGTCTCCACAAACGACCCGAGCGCTGCATCCTCGGCGTTGGTGATGGAGTTCCAACCCGCGATGAATGTCTCGATCACGTTGAGTGTGGTCGCGTTCGCGACGACGGGGCCGACTTCCTCGGACTCGAACAGCACACTCACATTCGCGGGTGCACCGCCCGGGTTCAGCATCGGCTCGACGTTCACGAACCGCGCGACGGGGTTGCCCTGCACGCTCGCGACCGCATCGCCGGCTGCGATGGTGGTAGCCGCCGAGAGGTTGACGGTGGCGGTCACCGTGCTCTTCTTTGCGTCGCGCCGCAGCGTGTTGGTCAGGCTGTAGAGCGCGTCCTGCTGCACGCCACTGGCCATGTCCGGGTCGAGCGCGTCGTAGAGCTCCTGGCCAGCCTCCCAGAGCTCAACAAGCTTGCTTGCGAAGACGCCATTGAGTTGGCCGAGCACGCTGAACGGGCTCGTGTCGATGTCGGGGCCGAGATCTGCACGCTGGCGAGTCACTACATCGGTGAGCACGTCCTCGAGGCTCTTGGGAACGAACCCCTCGGGGGTGAGACCGAAGCTCATCGCGATCCCCCGATCGTCTCTGACAGACCGAGCGACGCATCCTGCCCACTGCTGAGTACCGCCTCGGCCCGGACTGTCAGCGTCCGGGTGGTGCGGTCCAGGCTCAGGCGCATATCGCGCACGTCAGCGACGCCTGGCACCGCGCGCGTGGCAGTCGCGAAGATCGCGCGCACCACAGCCGGATTGACACCCTTCTCGAGGATGTCGTTCTGGTAGTCGATGCCGAGCGAGCGATCCTGGAACCACTCACCGCGGAACATGGTGATGTGAAACGCCCAGAGCTGCGCCACCGCTTCGGCGCCTTCGCAAAGGCGCGCACGCCCGCCCTGCAAGTCCAGGTCGCCAGTCGCAGGGTCGAGCGCCAGGTCCGACACGAGCCGCTGGTATGCGCGGACCGAAACGGGGTCAAGCGCTGCGCTAGGCCCAGGGCACGGCCGCTCCGCCCGCTGCCGGGACGGCTGTGCCGGTCGTTATCCAGGCATGGATCGCGTCGGCCATGGCCTGGGCGGCGGCTGAGTGCGTCGTCGGAAACGGCGGGGTGAACAGCTTGGCAAATCCGACTGGACCCGGCGGTGGCGTGGCCGTGAAGGCTGGCGCCATCCCTGTACCGAGCGCCGCCCCGAAAGTCGTGAACGCGGCTTCCATGGATGGCGCGGCCGCGGTCGTGCCGAACGCTGAGAGCAGCGCCGTCTGCAGTGCGGCAATGGCGGCCGTGATCGATGCAGGTGTCGGAGGTGGCGTCAGGTCCGTGACGTACCCACCGAGCGCAGCCGCCCACGCGTTGGCGCACAGGGCTGTCGTGTCCGGCGGGTCCGTGGCGATGTCCTCCAAGTCGGACGTCAGCGAGTCGAGATCGAGCGTCATTTGAGCTTGTGAAGCGTGGAGAGAATCGTGGTGAGGTTGGGCGCGTTGATGGGGGTGCCCGATGGCCCCATGGCGGTGGGCACCGTCAGGGCGCTGAGCCAGGTCTTGAGCGCGGTGCCAAGCACCATCGGCTCGAGCGCCAGGTTGCCGCCGATCAGCACTGCGCCGGCCGGGGTGATGTGGATCTGCTTGTCTGCGGTGGCGCCTGACACGCCGATCACGAGGTTCTGCGCGTGCACGCCCTCGAGCAGGGCCGTCCGCGGGGCTGGCCCGCACGGCAACGCCACCGCGCCCTCCAGGCTGTGTGTCCCCATGTCACCCGGGACGATCGCCCGCTGGCTGCCCTTGCGGGCGGTCTGCAGCCACTGGTCAAGCGAGCGCTCGGCGAATACCAGCAGCACGAAGTCCCCGGCTGCGAGCGGCATGCTCACAAAGAACCCGCCGCCCTGCATGTAGCCCACCGGCACCATAGGGATTACCGGCAGCGTCTCGTCGACCATGACGCCATCTTCGTTCGGGGCGCGCCGCTGCAGGCTCGGCTGCACGTCGACGAACTGCTGCTTGTGCTCGCCGGCATGCACCCGGAGCACCTCGGCCGGCATGGCGGTATGGACGTCGCCGAGCTCGGCCTGCAACGCCGCGCGCTGGATGTCCAGGTCTGAGGGGGTGACGCTCATCGCTTGCGCTCCTCGTTGCGCAGTTCGAGATCCACATACCAGTCGTGGCCGGCGGTGTCGCCCACGTGCTTGGTGGTCTCGGCACGATAGATCCCGGTGACGTGCTCGCTCGTGATCCGAATGCGACGGCCGGGGAAGAGGTCTGGGATCATCAGGCAGCGCGCTTCGGTGATCCCTTTGTTGCCGGGCTCAGGCGAGCCGATAAGCCCGGTGTCCGGACCGAGCTCGATGCCCAGCTCTTGCAGGGGCTTGCCATCGTCGAGGAACTGGAGCTCGTCGTCCTGGATCGACCACTCAAGGCCGCAGCTGCGGGCGAGGCGATCGAGCTCCCCTTCGATGGCGCCGGCGAGCGCATAGCCGTTGAAGAACTTGGAAGCCTGCGTGCCCTGGATCTTGGCGCTGACGGTCTTGGCAGCGGTGTTGCCGAGGCGCACGCCCATGGCCTTGGCGGCTGCGGTGAGCACGTCCTGCACCGTGGCGCCCGGCGCGAAGCTCTTGAGGATGCGCCGCTTGCGGGCGCGCCGGCCGCTGTCGCTGGTGATCGTCGTGACCCAGTCGGTGCCTTCGCGCGTGCTGAGCACGTCACGCAGGTCGCCGCGAAAGAGCAGCGATGTGCCCCCGACGTAGCCAGCCTCGAGCGACACGTACACCTTCTCGAGCTCCTGCAACCGCTTGCGATGCTCGGCGTTGAGGTTCCAGACGCGGATCTCGGCGCTGTTGGGTGTCTTGGCCGACAGCGATTTGGTGATTTCGAACGCCACATCGAGTTCCTCGATCATGTACTCATCGACCTGCACGCGCACCTTGCGGTCAAAGAGCACCGTCATGACAGCGCCTCGATGTAGTGCAAACAGTACCGCGTCCCGAACTCGTCGAATGTCGCGTTGCCGTCGCGCGCCTGGCCGTCGAGCAGAACGAGCTCGCCTGGCGGCCGCTCAGGGTGCAGGTTGCGGCGCAGTAGCGGGAAGCGCGTCACCAGGCGCACGCCCATCGCGATCGGCGTCCCGTCGAGCGTGGAGAGATCCATGTGCCAGCAGGCGCCCCGCTCGTTCCACCGGAACCGAAAGGTGTAGGTGACGCCGTCGAGCTCGGACTGCTGCGTCGCGTCGGGGTACACCTCGGTGGGGATGAGTCGTATGCCCATGGTCAGGACCCGATCCCAAGTATCTGTTTGAAGATGTCGGCCACCGAGATCTCCCCAGCCTTTGACAGCAGGCTCTGCTTGTCGGTGTCGCCGGGCGCGACCAGGCTCGCCGGCGGCGGGCTGACAGGTTGGGTGGGCTGCTTACCGCGCGACTTGCGTGGCTTGGCGCGCTCGTCCACCGGATCGGGGAGCTTGGCCGTCTGGCTGCTGACGATGCGCAGCACCCGCCCGGACGCCGAGAAGTTGAGGCGCCCCTGCCCCGCTTCGCTGGTGCGCTCGATGTGCAGGCCGGTGAGCGCCACGTTCTGGTAGGTCATGAGGCCGGTCACGACGGTGACCAGGGCGCGGCGCTCGAAGATCGACACGAGCGCGGCGTGCACGGCGCTCACCCGATCGAATGGCTCGGTAAAGTGCAGCACGCTGGCCGAAAACACGCGCTTGCTACGGACGTCGAGCTTGAGCGCGCCGAGTATTGCGGCTGCTTGGTCGGCGCCCGGTACTAATCCGATCGCGCCGAGCGACGGCTCGCCCTCGATCTCGATGGGGCTCGGATTGACGCGCGTCGTCCCGACGTGCGACTTGGGAAGCTCCACGGGGTGGTTGGTGACCACGCCGTCGATGTCGATGGTGGCGGGCATGGGCCGGATGTGATCGGCCACGTCCGCGCCGGATTCGACAGGATGCTCGGTCACTTCCGCCGTGAGGGCATGGCCCTCCCGGACCGAGACATCGACCCAGATGTCGCCGATCTCGACGTGCCGGTTTGCCACCTCAACCACTCCCGGGACGCGCCAGCGCTGCGTTGCTCTTGCGGCGCTCGGCTGACAGGGCATCGAGCACAACGCGGCGGACCTCGGCGGGGTTGCCGCCGTTCACGTTGACGGTGACGGTGGTGTTGCCCGATTGCACGACCACCGGCGGCGCAGTGTCGGTCGATGCGCCGGGAACCCTCACGATTGGCTGGACGCCCACGGCCGTCGGCCCCGCTTGCCCGGATCGGATTTCCTCCACCGGCGCGTTGTACCCCCGCGCAAGCGCCCGGCCGGTTTTCGTCGCGGTGCGTTCGGCGCGGATGTCGGCAGCCTTTTCCTTGAGGCCTTGCTGGCGCGCCTGCTCCGGGGTCATGAGCGGAGCATTGACCCCTCGGCCGGCAGCGCGCTCGCTCGAAGAGAGAACTCGCTGCAGGCCATGAGCAGCGCCGCCGATGCCGGGCAGATTGTAGATGAAGTCAATGATCGCGGTCCCGAGGCGAGAATAGAGGTTGTACAAGCGCTCGCCGGCTAGCTCGAGTTCGCCGAACCACCCGATCTGCTCTTGGAGTTTTGCCGTGTCCGCGTCTGCCCAAAAGTTGCTCCATGATTCGGCCAGTAGGTCGACGCCCGCCGCGTGGTTGCGGATCAGTTCGTCGACAGTGCCCAGGCCACCGACCGCCTCGATGTAGTCGCCGATGACGCTCTTGCCGCCCGTGAACAGGTTGAAGAGCTCATCGACGATCAGGATCAGTGCCACCGCCGCGGCTGCCGGCACGATGAACGGCGCGAGCATCTGCGCTCCGAGCACGACCGCAGCAGCACCGAGCACTGCCAGCGCACTCTCTAGGACGTGCGTGCCCTCAGTCCAGTCCTTGAACGTCGCCACCGCTTTGGACGCGCCCGCCACAATCCGCTCGAGCACGGGCATGGCTTTTTGCCCCATCTCCGTACCCAGATCGCGCAGGGTCCCCTTCAGCGCCTTGCTTGCGTTGGAAAAGCTGCCAGAGCTGCGGGCCGCATCGCCTTGCGCGGACTTGGTATTGGCAAGAATGTACTGGTAACGCAGCTCGGTCTTCTCAGCGTTGCTCATCGCGGCGAGCTTCTTGTGGATGCCTTTTTCGTTCGCATACTGCTGCAGCGTCGCGTCATCCATCGTGATGCCGAAGCGCTTGAGAGCCATGTCCGCCCCAGTAAGCCCGCCCTTCAGCGCCGTAAGCGCCTCCTCCTCGGTGGTGCCCGAGAAGGCGCTGCTGAGGTCCACGGCAAGCTCGGCAAACGTCGTGCTCATCGCCTGCGCCTTGGCCTTGTTCTGAACCATCGGCTCGATCATCCCGCCGAGCCCCGCCGCGTACTCCTGGAGCTGGTAGCGCGAGCGGCCTAGCGTCGACGAGGCCGTCTGCGACCAACTCTTGACCTGTGCGGCGCCCTCCGCACCGAACACCCGATCAAGGACGCTACCCGTCTCGTTGGCGTCAGAAGCAAGCTGAACGACGGATCGCAGGGTCTGCGTAATGCCCACGGCCGCGACCAGCTTGCCGAGGGCGCCGCCGAACGCAGAGGCTCCAGTCGCGCCTACAGCCATGCCCGCCCGGCTGCTAGCCGCAGCCTTACCCGTCGCGGCGAACCTGCTGCCCGCACTGGCCATCCGCACGCCCGCGCCTGTCGCCGCAGCGCCGACCACGCCGAGCTTCTTGCCGGTCGCAGCAAGCTGGTTTTGCACCTGCGAGATCCCCCGCTCGGCGGCTTGGAACCCCGTCTTATCGACCTCGAATCCGAGGCGCGCGACGATCTCGCGCAGCACAGTCATGACCGGCTCCGCGCGGCCAGGTGCTCGAGATCTTCGTACATGTCCAGCACGTCGTGGGCCTCATACAGGTCGTCGAGCGACCATGCGGTTTGGATTTCTACGAGGCCGGAATGGTACCTCGCGCTGGTGGCGACGCGGTGGATGTCCCAGTCGATGCGCTCGGGGACGGCGATGCTGACAGCACGCTCTGGATCCGACCGATCAGGCCGGGGCCGCCGTTCGATCCGCCGAAAAAACTCGCGTAGTTCACCTCCAAACAGAACCTCGCCCAGAGCAGCATCTCGTCATACTTGCCAGCAAAATGCGCGTCGAACACGTCGGACAAGCGCGGCTCGCGATCGCCGATCACGATGACGGTTTGCTTGGCGAAGTCGTCCAGCACCGAGCCCACCTCCGACTCGTTCAGACGCTCTGCCAGCTCGTACAGGCCCTGACTCAGCCCTGCTGCCAGCGCGGCCTCGACCTCCGTATGCTTGCCCTGTGCGAGGCTGCTGAGCGTTGCGCCGAGACTCGGGCCGGCCAGCTTGAGCAAGCGAACCAGCAAGCCCCTCCCCTGCTTGGCGCCGAATTGCGTCACACGATAGACGTGCTCGCCGATGCGCTTCTCGCGGGCTTCGATCGCCATGCGGCTACCGCCCGCCGAAGAAGCTGCCGCGCGCGTCGGCTAGCCGAATCTTCCACTCGATGACCTGCACGGCCTTGCCGGCTTTGTAGGCTGGGAAGCCCGTGATCCACGCGCGCTCGGAGAGCACCACGAGGCGCCCCTCTTTGTCGCGCGCATTGAACACCCCGGCGCCGGCGCCGTTGGGCAAGCTCAGATCGGCCTGTAGCATCGAGCTCAACCGATCGTTCGCGTTGGCAGTGTTGGCGTAGCGCAGCGTCACGAACGCTTTGTAGTTGTTGGTGGCGTACCGCGAGACCTCGCCGTCGGCGCCCGTGAAGTCGAGGAACTGAGAGTCGTCCCACTCGAGGCTGAACACCTCGTCATCGGCATAGCCGCCGTCGTCGAGCGGGATCGCATTGAGGCTGATGGCGAGGTCGTTGATGTTCCAGTCCTTGAATCCCATAGCAACCTCCCCTACAGGGCCGTGCGGACGGTGCCGTTGATGAGCACCTTGTGCACCGCGCCCTGCAGCACGAAGCTAAACTTCACGTCGGGCAAGATGCGCGCGGTGCGATCGTTGGGGTTGATCTCGGCGACCTTCGGCACCGTCACCGAGTAGGGCGCGTCGCCGTCGATGAGCGTCGCGCTGATGCCCTCGAGAATCTGCCCGAGCACTTGGGCGCGCACGAGCTCGATGCCCTTGTCGGTGTAGGCGACCTTGTCGTTGTTGGCGAGCAAGGCCACGATGCGCTCGCTGGTACGCGCATCAAACCAATCGATGCCGTGCGTGATGTCGATGTACCGGCCCGATGCTGCGCGGCCATCGAGCGTGAATCCGATCCCCTTCACATCCACATAGTAGTTGACGTTCTTGCCCTTGAGCACGCCCCGATCGGTGTCGCTGAGCGGCGACTTGTCCACGCCCGCGAGGCTCTTGTTGGCCCACGTCGCAGAGCCCGGGGCCTTGGGCAACATCCGCCCTGCCCACGCGGCTGCAGCGCACTGAGCGGGCTTGTCGTGAAAGAGCGTCACTGTTCGGTTGTAGCCAGCCGTTTCGAGGTCGCTGCCGACGTCATCGGTGGCCGCGCCGCTCTTGATCTCGGAGTCGCTCGGATTGACGAACAGGATCACGGTCTGGGCCTCGGCCCACGCGGCGGCGGCTGTGATCACCGCGCCGCTGCTGTCATCCAGCAGCAACCCATACCAATCCGCGTCGTACGCGCGGATGGCCGCGAGGTCGGTGGCGATCCCCGTCGTCGAGTCGGGGGTGTCGTCCTTGAGTGTGAGATTCGGCGACAGGTTCTCGTAGCGATGGACCACGTCTGCCGCGTCGCTCACCACAGTGACGGCGGTCGGGCCGTCCGTCGCAGTCACCCCTGAAACGTTGCTGATCTCAGCAGCCAATGAAGCGGTGATCTCAGCGATGGTGGGGGAGGTGCTCGCGGTGACGCTCACGGGCACGCCGTCGACCTCGAGCTTGAACACCTCGCCGCCGACCGGCGTGCTCGGGGTGAGGCTCACCGTCTGCGTGGTGACGCTCGAGCACTTGCCAACCTTGAACTGCGGCGGGCACGGGTTCTGGGACTTGAGCGCAAGCGCGGTGCGATAGATCGGATGGGTGGTCGGCATGCTCAACGGCGCGACGGTCATCTCGTCGGCGTCCGAGAAGGTCCGCACGAGCTCGGGCCAATACGTATGGTAGCCGGCGATGAGCGGTGTGCCGAAGCCTGCCTGCGAGACAGCGGCGTCTTTGATCTCGATCGTTACGGTGACGACTTCCGACACGCTGCTCATGGCGAACGCCTCCTAGGGAATTGCTTCGTCGGCGATGATGATGGGGTCGGCGTCCGCGGGGTCGCGCTTCACGGTGCCCCCCACCACGACGCTCCCGATAGTCCCGGCCGGAGCATCGGTTTGAACGCTCACCCAGTTGAATGCGACGTCGAGCGACGCCACCGACTCTTCGCGTTGATCATGGGTGCGGCCGAGGTCGACGAGCGCAAGGCTCTCGCGCAGCCCCACGCCGAGCCCGCGGAATGTCGCTTGCGAGGACGGGAAGTACAGCCGCCCCCGCACCTGCTCGAGCAGCGCATACGCACGGTAGGCCGGGCGCTGATCACGCGAGACGATCTTGCAGCTGAGCGTCAACCGGCGATTGCCGACCACCTCGATCGCAAGGTCGTCGCCCAGAGCGGCAGCACGCACCTCGTCAGTGCCGGGCTCGGCCGATTGCCCGAGCAGCGTGAGCTCGGCCCATGGGTAGTTACGCATGCCCACCGGGTCGCCTGCCCACGCGATCTCAGTGATGGCCACGCCGCTGACGTTGGCGAACCATTGCCGGATGCCGTCGTGCAAGAGCTGCCAATCCATCAGCCGCCCTCGACGCGATGGGTGATGGAGCCGCGCAGCTGCCCGGTATCGACGAGCGGTGTGCTCGAGCCCTTCCGCGCTTTCGTCGAGTCCGCATTGGGAGGCGGGATCCCGTCGGCGATCCGCTGCTTGATGAGGCCCACGCCTTGCTGCCCGAGCAGCTCGAGCGCCTGGCGCGTCTGGAACTTGCCGATCAGCACGCCCTGCCCAAGCGCCGACGCGGTGCGCTGCAGTTTGGGGGCGTACTCGTCGATGGTGGCGCGGATGAAGCTGCGCTGTGGAATCACGATTTCAGTGCCGTCCTTCTTGTGGATGACTTTGCCGAACTCGTGCACCACTGCGAGATCGACCACAGTCATGGGGGCGGCTTCGCGGTGCGCGCTCGAGGCTTGCTGCCCCTGCACGCCCACAAGAGTGTACGCGCCGGGCGCTGACAGCTTGAGCACGCGGTCTTTGAGGGCGTCCCAGCCCGCGTCCTTGTCGGTGACTTTGAGGGTCGCGCCGCTCATCACACGACCATCGCTGCGACGACGGACTGCTGCAGCGCGTTGTAGCGGCGCTCGTACAGCGTGCTCGCGCCGTCGGGCTCCTTGTTCGGATCGAGGCGCGCGAACTCGCCGCCGGGCGAGCACGCGATCAGATGGCAGGCTTGGTACTTGACCGCCTGGTCGTAGCCGGATCCCCACCCGCTTGGGTAGAGTTGCTCATACGCGTCGGCGATCTTGGCGGCGATGAGCGCGTCGCTCGTGTTCGCGAACTCCGGGAACTCCGCCTTGATCTGTTCGACGGTCACGGCCACCGCCTTACTCCCTGTCGCCTCGACGGCCGAAGTGTCGACTTGGTGTGGGTTCTGCTGAGCTCGGCGCGGGTGGCGGCGGTAGCGGGGGTGCTGGCTGTTTCGATCCCGGTGACGCGGGCTCGGTCGTGCCGCTCTCGGTCTTGCTGCTCTCGGTTTTGCCGCTCTCGATCTCGAGTTCCTTGCGCTCGATCCAGCGCTTGATGACCTTGCTGCCGAGCGCGGCTTCGAACCGCTCGCGCTCTTTGTCGTTGTCGAAGGTCACAGTGAGGCCGGGAGACCCTTCGGCTGTGGGGGGGATGGTGATGGACTGCCCATTGCCGAGCTGCAGCTGCTTGACGTGGGCTGTCTTGTTTTTAATCGTGACTTGGTTCGCCATGATCAGATCCCATCCATGTAGACGGCGCCGAGCGGGTACTCGAACGCCACGCCACCGATGCGGCCGACGGAGTTGACTTCGAACGATAGGTTCTTGCTCTGCGGCGGGAGCTCCTGCTGCTCTTGCGGGATCTCGAGATGCACCACCGACGGATTGCGCGGGTACATGACCGCACGCGGGTTGCCGCCGTCGGCGGTGGCGGCGAAGTGCCACCAGTCCACGTTGCGCACGGTCTCAGACTGCTCGAGAAACACCTTCAAGATCGTGTCCTTGGGATCCGCAGTCGCGACAGTGGAGAGCGGCGTCCGACTGATGTAGCGGTATTGCGCGAGCGGCAGCACCAGCGTGTCGGGGCTGAGCACGCCCTTGGTGGTGGTGATGACGGCATCTTCCATCGCGACCAGGTCGGCGAGGACTTCGGCCGCCGATTTGTCCCCACCGTCCCATGCAGACGAGCTCCCGGTGCCGGGCGGGGCTGCGTTGATCTGAGGCACGTTGGCGTTGTTCAACAAACCGGTGAGGCCCGTCTCCTTGATGCCGATGGCGGCGATCTCTTCGATCTTCTGCTCGAAGCCCGTGCGCACTGCGTCTGCCTTGCGAGCGCGCAGCGGGATACCTGCGCGCGCGGTGCGGAGCAGGTCAAGCCAGCTCCACTCGTAGCCGAGTGCGATGGTCTCGATTGTGTGCGTGTACTTCTTGGCGAACGTGGCGACCTTGGGGATGTCGTCGGCGTAGTTCGCCACGACCTTGGCCATGCCGGCGCGATCCCAGACCGAGTACGCCCAGGACTCGGCGCCCGGGTCGATCTCCGATGTGACGGGCACCAGGCGCCGCGCCTTGAACTCGGGGCGCTGCACGTCGACCGAGCGCGCGCGCATCTGCTCGAGCTGGTGCTCGAGGATCATGGTCTCGTTGGCGTCGAGCCGATCAGCTCCGTAGAGCTCGGCGCGGTGCACGACCATCGCCGTGTAGATGCGATCGAGTTCGACGGCGTCGAGCCGCTCGCTCGAGAGCCGGCTGAGTTCGCCCGCGATCTGGTCTCGGCTGTAGGGCGACAGTGTTTGGAGTTGGACGAGCATGGTGGTGGTGGTCTCCTTCGCGCGTCTTAGAACAGGTCGATCTCGACCAACACGAGTTCGCCCGCGCCGGCGTCGGTGAGAAAGATGGCGTGCGTCAGCTCCGCCGCTGAGGCGGTGTCGGCGTCGGCCCGGAAGCTGCCGAGCTCAGTCCCGCCCGGGCCCGCGGCGAAGCGCACGAACGGGTGCGTCCACCGGGCTACGGCGGACTCGGCCAGCACCCAGAGCCGGCCGCGCCGGATGACTCCGATGGGCCGCGCTGCCGGGTAGTCGTCGCCACCCTCGCGAGTGGGATCGAGGAACGTGATGCCCATCGCCCCGGGCTTGGTGACGTCGGCCGCTGCGGCCGGCAACGTCGCTGCGTTCCGGACCTTGCCGGCGGTCTTATCTGCGGTGAGCAACTTGCCGACCTTGACCGAGACCTGTGGGATCACGGTGTCGGTGTATTTGGTGAAGTCCTCGGTGACTAACCCGAGAACCGCCACCGGCTGCGCGTAGTCGTATGAGAGTTGCATCAGTGCCGGTCCTTGCTCGTCGCGAGCGGCTTCATCCACTCGGGCGTATAGGCGGCAGCATCCTGCCGTCCGGTAGCGGGTTGAATGCGAGAGACTGACTGCGTGGTCGCTGACCGTGCGCGGTCGAGCGCATCGTTGCGTCCGGTGCTCGCTCGAGCCGGCGCGGTCGAGGGCAAGTGATCGAACAGCGCTTGCACGTACTCGTCGCTCTTGCCAGTCAGGTCGAGCTTGTCGTCGAGCTTCTTGAGCACCGCCTCGTGGACCTGGCGCGGCGTCTGCCCATCGAACTTGTGCTCGGCGGGCAGCACCTTGCGCGCTTGCTCAAGCAGCATGGTGCGGGCGGTGACTGCCTCGTCGATGCGCTTGGGGTCCTCGGCCGCGGCGAGCTTTTTCTCGGCCGCGTCCGCTCGGCCCTGCGCAGCGTCGCGCTCCTTGAGCGCGTCGTCGCGCTGCTTGAGCGCTATCTCGATGACCTGGGCCCATTGCTTGGGCACTTGGACGTCGAGTTCATCCACTCGAATCGTTGCTTGCGGCTCCGTGGTCATGGCTGAGTCACCTCCCGGCGGGTCGCTTGGCCCGTCATCCCGCCGCTCTGGCGGCGCACCAAAAGCGGTCGCCATCATGGCGTCGCCAGCGTCCAGGCGCAGCGCCACCTCACTGCCCGCGCGTCCCCAGTTGCGCGGCCCGAGCGCTGCGTGGTTGTAGATGATGCTGCGCTGCATCGCGTCATAGTGCTGGCCGTTCCACTCGCCCGGCGTGGGGTCGACCTCGCAGGCATAGCCGCAGCTGATCTCGCGGCGGTCGCCACGCTCGACCGCGGCGATCACCTGCTCGTCCTCGATGGTGACGGTCGCCGCGACGCGGTGGCCATCCTGCCGCACCGCCTCGCCGACGTGCCCCACCCGCAACGTGCGAACGTTCTTCGGGCTGACCATCTCCTTGGGGTGCAGATCGGTGATCGGCGCAGCGGACAGCGACGCGAGCGAGTCGGGCCGAAACACCTCGTCGGGATGCCGCAGCTCACGCACGGTGCTCCCGTCGGCGCGCTTATACTCGAGTACGCCAGCCCGAGTCAGGAACGCGGGCACCCGGAGAAAGCCTTGCGGGGTCCGGACGGGCCTACCGATTTCAGCTACGTCGTACCGATGGACGCGCACGAGCCGCTGGTATGCGCGGCTTTTTGGGGTGTCAAGCCTGCACGCTACCGGATGGGCGCTTCACCTCCACACGTCTAGCGGCGGCGGGGTGGGTGGCAATGACCGGACAAGTTCAATCGTCCCTGCGCTTTGTGCCAGAGCACGGAGCGACATACCGAATTCGCTTGCCCGATGATATTACCCGCGATATTATAATCACATGGGCAGCAAGGCAGCAGCGATTCTGGCGCAGGCGAAGTCAAACCCGGCCGGCGTCCGCTTCGCCGACCTGCTTCGCCTGATCGAGGCCGCTGGATTCGTCTTCGACCGTCAGACGGGCTCGCACCGGATCTACCGCCGCGCTGGCCTGCCGGTGATCAACGTTCAGCCGGCGGGCTCCATGGCCAAGGGCTACCAGGTCAAGCAGGTGGTCAAGTTGATCGAAACCCATCAGCTGGAGGTGTTGTGATGGCTACCGCGTTCAAGTACCGCATCGTTACTGAGTGGAGCGACGAGGACCAGGTGTTCGTGTCGCGCGTACCGGCTCTGCCGGGTTGCGCCACTCACGGCGACTCGCCCGAGCGCGCCGCGAAGGAAGCACGGATCGCCGCTACTGGCATCCTTGAGTCCATGGCAGAGCACGGCGACCCTATCCCGCCACCGGACGCCTCGGCCGACTACTCGGGCAAGGTCGCTTTGCGGCTGCCGAAGTCCATGCATGAACAGGTCGCACGCCTCGCTGCTGTGGATGACGTGTCAATCAACACCAAGCTCTTGACGCTGATCTCGCACGGACTCGGCCAGCGCACCGAACACGATCGGCAGCAACCAACGGCTGCCAAGAAGCGCAAGGCAGGGTGATCAGGCCGCGGTGAGCTCGTCGGAGCACCGCTCGTACCGATGGACGCGCACGTCACCGGCGGCGCTTCCTTCGGGGCGCGGGCTCAGGCGGCGGCACCACCGACAGCCGGCGCGGCGGCGTGCTGGGTGGGGGCGGAGGCTCGGTCGTACCGGTGATCAGCCCGGCCTCGCGGAGCACGGCGTCGACGTCCGGGATGGCTTGGCACCGGCAGTTGATCGGCTGGCCAGGGTGCGCTTTCTCGCCATCGACGGTGGGCGGCGAGTCCCAGCGCTGCGTGGTCCCCTCGAGCGCGCGGTGGCTCTTGCGCACGCGCTCGTCCTTGACCGTCGACCATGTGTACTGCTCGATCCCCACCTGCTGCTGGCGGATGCGGGTGAGCTCGGCGTTGAGTGTTGTCACCTGATCGCGGGCGATGAGCGCCGCGCGGCGCTTGGTGGCGCCGAACTTCTCGACGATGTCATCGGCGATGTCCTCGTATCGGAGCCCGGCCCGAGCGCCGCGCAGGATGATGCCCTTGAGGTCGTCGAGCTCGTCGGTCATCAGCGACTTCACCAGCCGCACGTTGTCCTCGACGAACGCCTCGACGTGCCCGGCAAGCACGGCCGGATCGGCGTGCACGTCGATGTTGGCGACTGTGCGAACCTGCCGGTTGAGCTCCTTGCGGCTGTGCTCGGCAACGCGCAGGGCGTTCTGCTCGGCCAGCAGCGCAATCCTGCGCTCGGGGATCTCGCGCTCGAGGTCTTTGCGAATGCGCTCGATCTCGGCAGCGGTGCGGCCGCCGGTCGCGTCAATGCGCAGTTCTATGGCGTCAGGCCGCAGCGCGTTGTGCGCTTCGATGATGGGCCGGAGCGCCGGCAGGAGGTCGCGCCGCACGCGGGCATGCATCTCGTCGACCATCTGCAAGATCCCATGCAGGTACGCGACCCGCGGCGCCGACGGCTGCCGTGCTTGGGGCACCGGCCGCTTGGCCTTGCGTCGCTTGGGCAGTCGGCCCATCAACTCGAGCTGCCGCGCAAAGCGATCGAGCCCGCGCATTACTTCTCCTGCGGCGGCGCTGTTTCAGTCGCTGCCGAGGCAGGCGGCGGCTGCTGCTGCGGTGGCACAGCGCTGGCCGCTGGAACAAAGCCTGCGCCCGTCTCGCCCATGAGCTTCTCCGCCTCAGCCTCGGTCATCTGAAACGCCATCACGAGCATCTGCACACCCGTCGCGCGCGGGATCTGGCCCGAGGCGACTGCCGTGACGATCTCGATCATCGAGGTCACCTGGGCGCCGTTGAGCGCAGTGTCCTGCACCTTCGGGTCGCCGGTATCGCCCGCAACAGGGGTGGTCCCGGTCGCCGGGTCGATGCCCTCCGGATCGGCGGCGAGCTCCCTGTCGACCTCGAGCGCCTGCGTGCGCGCTTCAACATCGATCGTCGAGAAGTCGCCCGACTGCGCCAAGTCGAGCGCGCCCTCCTCGGGTAGCATCACCTGCGCCTGGACGAGGGTGGCGATGGTGTCGCCGTTGATCTTGCGCGTCTCAGCTGACTCTTTCTCGGTGGGCTGCCAGAGCGGCGTGAAGCTGAGCTTCCAGTTCGCGGGCTCTTGACCATGTGTCGGGCCGCTCTTGGCGAGCATGAAGACCTGCACCACGCGCTCGAGCCGCGGCCGCAGCACGTCGTTTTGCGCGTCCTCGACCACATCGTACCAGGCGCGCGTGTCGCTCTCCCCAGTCGCGTTCAAGCCAGCAGCCGATCGGCCGTAGAGCAGCGCGACCGGCATCTCGGCTGCCGCCGCGTCGCGCATCATGAACCTGTCGAGCATCTCGGGTAGCCCAGCGAAGCTCGTCGCGACGCGGGTGAACTCCTCGCGCTCGGCATCGACAAGGATCGCTCGGCACACCGAGCGTGCCATGTCCATCACTTCCATGCGCGCCCGCAGCCGCGCCTCACCGCCAGTCGCAATGATCTCAGACAGGTGGTCGATCTTGAGCACCGCCTGACTTGCATCGCTCATGAGGTGCGCGGTTGACTGCCAGCCGCTTGCGCTTTGCCGCAGGCAATCCTGCGCGCGCTGCAGCACCGAGTTGTCCCAGTCGTCGGCGGCCACGCTGCGCGCGGTGAGGGCGCCTGGGAAAAAGACCAACCGCGACTCATGGATGAGCACCTCCAGCGCCGCGTCTCTGCGAGCATCCGCGCGGCGCACAGCGTACAGCTCTGGCTGCCCGAACTTCGCACCGTGGATGTCGCTGTAGCGCTTGCGCACTTCCAGCTGCGGCCGCCTCAGCACGTTGAGAAACCGCACCTCGACGATCTTGTCCTCGGCCAAGGGCTCAGCAGGCAGCAACCCATCGTCAGCGCCGAGATACACCGCGCCGGCGCCGTAGAGGCGCGCCCAGATCCATGCCTCGCGCAGCTTGGGCAGCACGGCCAAGTCCTCGAGCTGCGCATACAGCGCGCGCATGGCGGTGGCGCTTTCGTCATCGCTGTCGCCCTCGAACTCCAGCGTGAAGCCCCGTCGCGTGGCGTCGCGCGGCAGCTTGTCGACGATCTTGGCAGCGATGTCGTCGGTGTCGTAGAGCGCCTCGAGCGCGCCGTCGGTGAGGCGCACGCCGGGTAGGATCTGATGGTAGCTGAGCTTGTCGCGTAGGCCCCCGAGACCCGTCAGCGCGTTGATCCAGCTATCCAGGCGCCCCACCACCTTCATGACAGCAGCTCCACCTTGAGCGCATCCATGGCGCTCTGGTACGCGAGGACGCCCGGCTTGTGAAGGGCCAGGAACGCTCGGGAGCACGCGTCGACAATGTCGTCGTGCGCTGCGTCCGGGAACCCCTCGAGCTCAGCGAGGAACGCTTCGTTCCAGGGCGCGGCCAGCACATCCACGTTCCCCGCCTCCACCTGGGTTGAGAACGGCCCGGCGTAGCTGACTTTGTCCTCGCGCGCGACGATCGACTCGACCCAGTACCCGGCCAGGATGCCCTTGATGTGCGCGACATCCACCACGCCCGCCCCGCCCGGGTCCTGCCAGATGCAGATCTTGACGGCGCTGCCGTCTTGGGCGGCGATATTCTGCATCGCGCGGTCGACCTGGTGCGGCGAGCCACGCAGCGACTCGACGTGCAGCACGACAAAGCGCCCTGAGCGGGTGGCCGCCATCTTGACCCCGCGCGTCCAGTCCGGATCGGGGCTCTGCGGCGTGACTTGCGTCGCGGCTTTGTCCCATGCGCGGACTATGGCCACGACGTCGGTGGGCGCGACGTCGACGACCCGGAACCAGCTGCGCTGAAAGTACAGCCCGGCGGCGGGACGGATGAGCCAGCTGCCGCCTCTGCCGCTGCCAAGCAGCCGCTCGCGCTCGACCCGCGGCAGCGCCAGTAGCCGCGCCGGGTAGTCGGGGTCCTTCTCGAGCAAGATCTTGTTGTCAGCGAGCAGCCCCAGGATGAACGTGAAGCTGATGGGCGGGTGGCGCAGATGCGGAAACCGCGCGCGCAGCGCCTCGGCAGAGTCGCCCCATACGAGCTCGTCGTCGACGCGGTAGAAGTACCGAATCACCCCCGACCGCTCGGGCCGAATGAACTCGCCGCGCTCGTCGAGGTACCACGCGATCATCTTCTTGACCCAGGTGTCAGCCGTCGGGTTCATCGTCGCTCGCACATAGGGCGCGACGCCGCTGGTGCTGCGGTTGCGACTGAACAGGTACCAGAACTGCGACTCGAGAAAGTGCGGCAGCTCATCGAAGCCAATCAAGCCGTAGCCTTTGCCCTGGTGCTTGAGCTTGTCGGTGTCGTGCTGCAGATGATCCAGATGCACCCGGCAGCCGCTCGGGAATGCGGCTGACGGGTTGGGCGTCTCGCGCAGCACTGCCCCCAGCGCCGGGTACCACTCCAGCATCAGCTCCCACAGCGACTGCGGCCCGCGCAGCTGGTTGCTGGTGCGACGAAAGCAGATCGCCGAAAACCCCTTGACGTCGTAGTTGCGCAGGCATTCGAGCGCAAGACCGCTGGTCTTGCCGCTACCAGCTTCGCCCCCGTAGAACACCATGTCCGCGCGGCTCGACAAGAACCGCTCTTGCGAGCCGTTCTGAGGCCGGACCCCGAGCGCGTCGGGTCTATTTGTGCGGACGTCGGCCATTGTCTGGAAGGTAGAACCGCACCTCTGCCTTGCCGTCAGGGCCTTCGGCCGGCGCGTCATCGCGGCTGCGGTTGCCGTACACGTCGGGCCGCCGCCGCTCGAGGTACCACGCAGAAGCGCGCCAGTCGTGAGAACCAGCCTTGATGATGTTCAGCGTCTGCGCGACCTCTGCTTTGCTCTGCGCGATCTCGAGGTCGTCTGCGAACTTCACATACAAGCGCTTGCCGCTGCGCCCTGCGTCGCGCCAGTTGTACACCGTGCGGCGGCACACCCCTTCGCTCTCGGCTGCTGCTTCAAGGCTGACGCCCAGCGACACCAGCTTGCAGATGGTGTCGCCGATCGATTGGGTGAACTTGGTGTGTGCTGCCATGGCGTACTACTCGCGCTCGCGCTTCGCCTTCTGTCCGGTCAGATTTTGCCAGCGCTCGACCGCCACGTCGACATATCCCGGTGATAGCTCGATGCCGACGCAATCGCGCTCGAGCTGCTCGGCCGCGATGATCGATGTGCCGGTTCCGCAGAATGGATCCGCCCAGCACTTCGCGGTGCCGCACATCCGGCTCATCACGAACGCAGGCAGGTGCACGGGAAAGATGGCCCCATGCTCGTCGGTGGCCTTGTCAGACACGCGAACAGCCGGCGCTGCATAGACGTTATCCACTGTTCCACGAAACGCGGCGAATGGCAGGCGACGGCTGCACTGCGGACTGCCGAATACAACGAGCAGTTCGTGCCTCGAGTTGCAGACGCCGTCTGCCATCGCCGGCTGGCTCGTGCCCTTGTCCCACACGAGCAGCTCGCAGAATCGATCAGTATTCTCGTTCAACCACGCGAGCGCCGCGCGCTTGTTCTGCGCGAGCAATTGCACATTCACCACCACCGCACTGGACCGCTCAAGCGCGAGCGCTGTCCACGCGCGCATGAGCGGCAACCACTCTCCCGCCGCGTCCTCGGTCTCAGCATATGGCGATAGCTTCGTGCCGGTCGCGTTTGGGCCACGCAGTCGCATGCCCGAGCCGAGCGCATAGGGCGGCGAGGTGAACACCGCGTCGACCTTCGCGCCCATCGCTTCCCACGATGACGCCTTTGTGCAGTCGCCACATACCAGCCGGTGCCGCCCGAGCAGCCACACATCGCCGCGCTTAGTGATCGGGACCTTCGGCAGCTCGGGCACCTCGTCCTCGACGATCGACGGCTCGCCATTGATGCGCCGCTGCAGCTGCTCGATGTCCTGCGCGCTGTAGCCCGCCACGACCTGGTCAGCGATCGGCATCGACTTGAGCGCATCAGCGAGCAGCGCATCGTGGCGCAGCGTGAGCTCGGCCAAACGGTTGTCTGCGACTGCGAGTGCATGCGCGTCGGCCTCGTTGATGTCGAGCAGCCGCGCGGGAACACTCGGCAGCTTGAGCAACTGAGCGGCTTTGAACCGAGTGTGCCCCGCGATGATCTCGCCGTTCTCCGCACGCGCCACCAGCGGTGCGCCGAACCCGAACCGCTTGATCGACTCGGCCACGCGCCGCACCGAGGCCGGGTCATCCTTGGTCGGGTTGTTGGGCCATGGGTGCAGCGCGCTGAGGTTGACCCAGACTGCAGCGACAGCGTCGATCGGCGTCGCTGCACCATCGTGCACGCCCCCACTATTAGGACGCGCACGCGTTTGTGCAGCTTCCACATTGCCGCGCTCATCGGGGTCGCGCTTGCGGCTCTGCTGCTTGGCTGGTTGTGTTCGCATGGGTTGCTGGTTCTCCTCTTGACCGGAACTACACCGGCGTTCTCTTCGCGGGGTTGACCCCAGTGCGGCGGCCATAGGTCGGGCGACACTCCGCCTCAAAGCCGTGCGCATCGATCTCGCGCAGCCGGCAGCGGTTGCACGAGTGCGGCTGATGGTGCAGCCAGGTGGTGAGCTTCAGAACGCGGCGCCGCCCGCATGCGCACTCGACCTGCACGTACGCCTCGGTGCGGCCATCGGGCCGTGTTCGCGTGGTGCGGCTGAGCTCGCGCAGCAGTGACGCAAGCGGTACTGCCGCGCGGCGGGGTGACCGGTGCGACTGCCCCCATTGCAGAACGCAGCTGCGACATAGCCCGGCGAAGCGTCGCAGCGGCTCGAGGACGGTGCCGCAGTCACGGCAAAGCGTCGGCTCGGCGGGCACAGGGGTGATGGCCCTGCGCTCGTCCGACGCATCAAAGCCGTGCAGCACGCGTTTCACCGCCCAAGCTCCATCGTCACATCTCCTTGACGTCGGGCTCGCCGGGCTCGCGCACGCACCCGAGCTGCCGGACCAGCGCCTCGGCATCGCATGCATCGACTGTCAGCGCGCCTGCGTACCCGCCGCGCGACCAGACTCGCACCGTCGCGTGACCGCCGTGCACGCTCACGCCGAGCGACGACACGAGCGCGCTGGATGCCTCGATCGTGTCGTCGCGCGCGAGCACCTCGCTGACGTAGCGCGTCATAGCTGGTCCCTGCTTCATCGCGGCGCCCATCCCTCGAATGCGGCGAGCAAGAGCAGCGCTGTGCCCACGACTGCGAGCACCCACCCCGCTATGTTTGCCATGCGCGGCGGCTGCTGCGCCTTGGTCACCCAGGCTGCGATCACGAGGCCCAACGCAATAAGTGCTCCGGCTGCTGTCGTCATGTCCCTATTCTCCTCTCACGCCCATTCGGGCAGTTGGTTTTCACTGTCGTCGCGCTCGTGATTGCCTGCGAACTCGCTGCGGTCACCACCGCGCAGCAGCTCGAAGCCCTTCGCAACCGCATGCACGGTCAGCCCGACAGCGCAGACGCTGAGCACTGCGACACCGATTGCGGTGAATGCAGCAGCAGCAAGCAGCTGTCGAGCGCGTCGTTTCACAGCCGCCCCGAGAGCCAGAGGATGAGCAGCACCAGGACGAGAAGTGCTGCCGGCGACCAGCTCCAATACCCGAGGCGCTCTTGCCCGAGGCTGCCACCGAATAGCAGCACGACGAGCGCGATGATGATGAGTAGCTTGGCCAGTATCATGTGATGCTCCCTTCGTTCGCTCGCCATTGTTCGTGCCCGTACACCGTGGTTGCGCGGGGCGGAGTCGAACCGCCTTGCAAGAGGGTATAAACCTCAGCCCACCAGCCCGGTGTCCACGCATAGGCCCGGGCCGACGCCGCACGCCCGACAGAGCATCGCCAGCTCAGTGGGGCAGCAACGTGTGCGGCGCCTCCCGGGGTACTGTCATCGTTCAATTTGGAATCTTGATCATCACGCAGCCGCTGCTGCCACCACAGCGCGAAGCCGAGCGCGACGAGCAGCGCGAGCAGCAGCAGCCAGACGGCCAACACGTGCCGCAAAGCCTGGCGCTCGAGGCGCGCGCGCTGTTCACGGCGCATCTTGATGAGCTGCGCATTGATGTCGCGCTTCATCGCGCTCTGATCATCGCCGCTCATGAGCGCAGCCCCCCGGTCTGATTCAAAGGGAAGGGCACGCCCCGGCCACAGATCTCCTGTGGCACCACACCCCGGGGAGCTGCGCTCATCGCGGCTTGGGCACACGCAGTCAGCGCGCTGAACTGGCAGCGCTCTGCTGCTTGGGAACTTTCGGCTGCGGTTCGGGCTTGGGCGGCGCCGGCTCGGGTACGATTGGACCGGGCGCAAATGGCTCGCGCACCGGCGTTGGCATTGGCGCCGGCACTGGATCGGGCACGGGTGACGGCTTGGGCTCTGGAAGCATGACTGGGTTCCTTTGCTGAGGCGGACATCGTGCCCGCCGTGATCGGCGCCGGCTCTGTCGCTGGCCGGGTGGCACTGCGTCGCACGCTCATGATGCGGACTCCCGCTCGCACTCACCGAAGAGCTGATGCAGAGCCAGGACGCGCCCGAGTGGGCTGGGCCGCACCATTGCCGCGACCAGCCGGCTGGCCAACACCTTGCGCCCGTGAACCTCATGAGCATGGAGCGCCCGCGCGATCCGCTCGTGAGCCTTCGAATTCAGCCCTGGCGCGAGCCGCTGTGCTTCGGCGAGATGGCTGGCGGTGTAACGGGTCATTGCAACCTAAGCACGGTGAGGAGGTTGATCAGAAAGAGCGCCTCGTTGTTCGCGAGCATGACTGCGACCGGCGGACTGCTGCTGGTCGCCAGCTCGATGCGATTGAGCAGCTCGGTTACGTCGACGTTGTGACGCGCGGCGATCGCTTTCGCGTGGGCGCGGATGCTCTCGCGATCGTCGTCGATCTTGGGCTCGGGCGGCGGGGGGAGTCGATCTACGTAGACAAGCAGGGCCAGCAGCGCATCGATGATGTGGTTTTCGGCCGGGCTGCAAGCCTCGTCGGCCGCTTGCGCGAGCTCTTCGTGCGCAGTGCGCAGGTCGTCGTGCCCGGTCATTGCTCCCTCGCTGCGTGCTTGAGCTTCGTCATGGCGCACCGTCCTGCGCAGCACCGCTGGGCGCGTCTGTCAGCACGGCCTTGGGCGCGTCGCCCACCAGGCACACGATGATCGTCTGGCCGTGCGGCTGCGCCAGGACGTTGAGCGCGGCGGCGCCACGCACGACTTTGGGCCAGTCGACATGGGGTGGCGCAGTCGCGCGACACGAGGCGAGCGCCAGCAGCAGACCGACGAGCATCCCGCAGCGTGCGTCGACAACGCGCCGCGGGCTGGGCCGCTTGGCATCGCGCTCGTCGGTCATGGCAACAGATGCTCCCGGCGGCAGTAGGCCTCGAAGTCTGCAGCCGCCGCATCCGCGATGTTGCGCGCGACTTGCCGCGCGTGGTCGGCGTCTTGATGATCGCGCAGCTCGCCGTTGGTGCGCAGTCCATGGAACTCGGCCGCGTACGCGCGCGCCCAGAGCTCGGCGCGCAGTCGGCCATGGGTGCGCCAGTCCTCGAGCTGCTGTGCGTGTCGCAGCGCCTCGGATTCAGCCGGCGTCATGACTTGCCTCTCTGTTCTGCAACGCGCTCAGCGTGCGTCATCAACTCCGCCGCAACCCATCCCTTGCGCATCTCAGCGCGGCCGGGGTAGTCGGTGACACGAACAGGCCAGCGCTTGCCATTGCGCAGCTTGGGGCCCTGCACGTAGTGCCCTGACGCGTCGCACCACGCGCAGAGCCAGGTGCGCTCGGTCTCTTGCAAGCACCCGCCGCAGTGTTCGCACGTCATGCCGGCACCCAACGCAGGCGCTTGTCGGCGATGTCGAGCTCAGCCTGCAGCTCCCGCACCTTCGCAATCAGCTTCGGCAGCGCGTCGCGAGCGGCAGCGACAAATGCGCCGTCGACGAAATCGAGCACGCGCACCAGGCCGACGATGTACTCCTGCTGCTCCTCGCCGCTCGGACAGCACCACACGTCGCCATCCTGCATGAACCATGGCCCTGGCGTCGCTGCTGCACACAGCCGCTCGAGCTCGTCGAGGTAGCCGGCGAGCGCGTCGTCGGTCGAGGTCGCGGGCACCGCGACTGGCCGAGGCCCCTGCGCTAGCCGCTGAGAGAGCGCAGCTGTGTCGCCGGCCAACACCAAGCGCGCGAGATCGGCCCGCCACTCGAGCTCTTTGATCCGGGCGAGCCAGCGCAGCTCATCGATGCTCGGCTCAGTGGTCACAGCGCGGCGGGTCATGCTGCCACCTCACCGGCCAGCTCGCGAATCACCCAACCGATCACTTCGGCGCACTGCGGGACGACGCTGTTGCCGAGCAACCGAATCTGCTCTCGTCGAGCACGGCCAGCCAACCGCGAGGAAACCCCATGAACCAACGGCACCATTCCGCGCTCAGGTTGCCACCCAGTGTGCGGGGCAAGTCGGCACCGCCCTGCGTGTGCCTGGGGCCGATCCTCTTCGCGTCGCGGCTGCAAAGCGTCGGCAACATCGCGCGCTGCGCGCGATGACCTTTCCATTTCGCCATGGACGGCGAAAGCAGATTGGCCTTGGCGGTCAGCGTGGGCAACAACGAACACTCGTGATCGGCGGTGCGGTGCTCCGACATCGCTAGCCGCAAGCGGAATCGGTAAGCAAGCATAGCCGAGCTGCTCCAGCTCGCGCAGGACAGTGTCCACCCAGAGCGCAGCGCCGCTTGCCACGTTCTCGACCACGACCCACTCAGGCCGTAGCTCGCCGACGATGCGCTCGAACTCGAACCAAAGGCCGCTGCGAGAACCTTGCAGGCCAGCACGTGCGCCGGCGGACGAGACATCCTGGCAAGGGAACCCGCCGCAGATGAGTCCAACTCGAGCGAGAGTTGCTGCTCCGACGCTGCGAACATCGTCATATCGAATCGCCTCCGGCCAATGCTGCTCAAGCACCGCTCGAGCGCGCTCGTTGCACTCGACCTGCCACAACACGGGGCCGAGTCCGGCGCGCTCGAGACCGAGGTCGAGGCCACCAATGCCCGTGAACAGTGAGCCTATGGGGGTCACAGCGTGTCCCCTTTCAGCCCGTAGCTCTGCCGCAGCTTGCCCAGGTAGATGCGGCCCGCCTTGGTCGAGGGCGGCGGCAGCTGGTCGGTCAGCGCCAAGCCGAGCTGACAGAGCGCGAACGCGTCGGCCTCATCGTCGCTGCTGAACGTGCGCTGATGGTCGCGGGCGAGCGTCGAGACCATGATGTCTTTGCTGCCGACGCCGCTGCCGGTGACGAACTTCTTGAGGCTCGCTGGCGCCGGCTCGATGATCGGGCACTGCACGAGTTCGCACAGCCGCCAGCGCAGCACACCGCCCAGTTCGGCGCGGTCGTGGTGACCTTGCTGCGCCCGGCTCGCAGATGCGAATGCGTACCCCTCGATCAGAATCAGCCCGGGCTGCTGCGCCCGCACGACATCCAGCGCGCCGCGGATCAGGCGCTCGTACCGCTCCATCCGACCGCGGACTGTCGTGGCTGGCTTGCTCGACCAACGGCCCTCGACGAGCTGCTTGCCCGGCACCGAGTAGCAGATCGCGAACCCGGTCAGCGACGGGTCGATGCCAAGCACGCACTCGCCGAGCAGCGGCGCGACCCACGGCAGCCCGTCGAACAGGTCGCGCGCGATGGCACCGCTGCTACGCATTTTCGGCCTCGACATTGGCCCCGACCTCGGCACGCATCAACTCGACCAACTGCTTGACGTGCGCGGTGTTCGCGTCGCGCGCTTGCTGGTCGATGTGCCAGCGCACCGACCGCACTCCGATGTCGCGCAGTATCGTCAAGTCCTCGGCGAGTTCGTTGCAGCCGTGCGCTCGGAGCTGCACGATCGCGCGGTCGACCTCGAGCAGTGCCGGCCGCACCACGTCACGGATGTTTGTCATGCCCATGGTTTCCTCGATTGTTCGTTGCCGTTGCTCGGATCTGCTGTGAACGGGGCGAGGTTGGTCAGCGCGCCGCTCATCGGGTTGCGGATGATGTCGAAGCGCGGTTTGCGCCCGCCCCACTTCACTTTGGTCACCTTGCCGTGCGCGGTCGCGTTGTCGTCGTCGCCGCGGTTCCACAGCAGCACGATCACCTCGGCTTTGTTTTCGATCTCGCCGGTCTCTTTGAGTTCGTCGTCAAACGGCTCGGTGAAGCGCGCGCGCTTGTCGGCTCGCGACATCTGGCTGCCGAGCACGAGTGGGATGCCGGCCACGTCGGCCTCGCCCTTGAGCTTGGCAGCTGCATCAGCGATCACGAGCTTGCGGTCAGCGCGTACATCGAACGAGATGGCTTGCAGGTAGTCGACGTAGATGATGCCGCAGCCCTGATGCGCCAGCGTTCGGAACGCATCGCGCACGTCGAGCAGCGAGCGGTCGATGCGATAGCACATCAGCACCCCGACGTGCTCGAGGTCGGCAAGCGCACGCTCGAGCAGCGGCTCAGCATCGAACGAGAGCTGCTGCCCGATGAGCTGCGAGCTATCGACGCCAGAGAACATCGCGAGCGCACGTGCGCCCCAGATCTCGCGCGGGTCCTCGACCGAGATGATGCCGACCGTCAGGCCGAGCTTGCGCGCTTGGTGCAGCGCCATCGCGAGCATCAGGCTTGACTTGCCCGAGCCGCGTCGACCGCCGAGCACGTGCAGACCGCCGGCAAGGAAGCCCTTGATCGCATCGTCGAGCAGCGGGAACCCGGTCGGGATGATGCGCATGCGCTGGCCTGATTGCGGTCGAGCTGCTGCGAGCGCTGCGAGTGCAGAGCTGTGAAGCGAGAGCACCTCGACCTGGCCGCGCGGCTGCTCGCCGACTGCGTCACGCGCGTGCTCGATCGCGCCCTCGAGGTTCTGCTGCTCGCAGGACTCGAGCGCTTGAGCGAGGTTGCCCCGGACTCGACGCAGGTGACCGAGCTGCGTGAGCCGGTGCGCCATGGTCCCGAGCGAATCGGGGCGCGGCTCATGCTTGGCAAAGATCTCGTCGAGCGCATCGACCTGCGCGGTTGCACCTCGCGAGTCGAACGCATCGCGGATGGTCAGCGGGCTGATCTCGCCGCCTGCTGCTGCGAGCTCGTGCACTGCTGCGAGGATCTGACCGTGCTGTCGAGACCAGCAATCAAGCGGGTCCAGGCGCTGCGGTGAACCAAGGTGCTTGCGAACCGCTGCGCCCTCGTCGTTCCACAGCGCTGCGATGTAGCTGCGCTCGAGGTCGACGTCGACGAGCTGCTGGCGGTCGCGATCGGTCATGCCCGGGTCCCTTCCATGCGTCGAGCGACGACGAGCAGCTCTTGTGCGAGTTCGGCGTCGGGCAGTTCGCCGAGCCCAGCTGCTGCGAGCTCGAGCGCCTGGCGACGGTGCAGTTGGAACGTAACGCCGATGGTTCGCAACTGACTCGCGGTGAGGTGCCGTCGCGCTCGGCCGAGTAGCTTCCACACCGCGTGCATGCTGTAGCCCTGCTCGGTCATTGCATCGCCTCGCGTGGTCGCGACTCGCGTTGCTTGAACCACCACACCTGCGCAGCCGCGAGATCCTGGCTAACCAACCTGGCAAGTTGCGCAGGGCTTGCTTTGACGCTGGGCACTCGACCGCCTTGCACCGGGCCATCAGGTCCGAACCAGAACCATTCGATCACCGCGTGCATCGCGATCGCCGCGTTGCCCGCGACCGCGTTGCAGGCTGCTGCGATGGTCTCGAACTCGGATCGCCACGACCCGATCGCGTACACGGCGCCGGGGTTGGCGCCTGGCTTCGCGATCGTCTCAGCCCATGCGCGAGCGACTTGATCTGCGCATACCCTCTTGGCTTCGCCGTTCGCTGATCCGTTCGAGCATTCAGCAGCGGCGGCAGTAGGGGTGGGGCTCGGGGCCGTGCCACTGGCACTACCACTGCCACTGGGTACAGCCAGACGGATCGCGCGCCCGCGCCGATCCCGCTCCTGGTCTAGGTCTAGGTCTAGGTCAGGCACGAGAGTCTCGCGAGACTGCCGCGATTCCGTCGAGAACGATTCGCGAGGCTCGCCGGAAGTTTCTAGATCGCTGAAATCGTTACCGTTTGGAGCGGGCACCCTCGGCTTACCCGGCTTGTCGACGCGCTGGTGCCTGGCCCAGTTGCGAATCTGGAAATAGCGCTGTTCGCGTACGCGATAGATGCCGACAAAACCCATGGCAGAGAGACTCGCGAGGGCGTCGCGAAACAGTCGCGAGCTTTCCACCTCGAATGGGAACACCTGGGCGGCCAGTGCTTCGGGGATACAGCGCCCCCGACCATAGTCATCTGCGACTAGGATCAGCGCGATGCTCAGCACCCGAGCATGGCTACCCGCGCGCAGCAGCTGCTCATCCTCGAGCCACTCAGGTTTGATGGTACGTATGCGTGGACCAGGCATCAGCGTCTGCCTCCGGCCCTCGCCTTGGACGGCTCGAGCACGTCGAGGAAGTTCGTTTGCCGCACGTCCGGTGGCTTCGACCACAGCTTCACCTGCGGCTTGAGCGGGCTCTCCTTGTGGCGCCTGACGCGCGGCGCGCTCAGTCGCACCGGAGACCGCGCGAACGGGTTATCGATCACCTCGAGACTGCCCCAACGCGGAAGCAAGTCGTACTCCCAGAACAACATCCCGCCCGGGCCCATGTCGGGGCCGTCATACTCGTGGTGCACGTACCGCTCGAGACTCGCGATCACGTCGCCGCGCATCTCGCCTGTATCGAAGTGCACGAACAGTATGTACACCTCAGCGCCGGTCTCCTCTTGAAGGTCGCGATAGTGATCGAAGAGGCGCCAGTTGATTCCAGTGCACAGTGTGTTGGTCTTCCGAAACGGAGAACGCGCGGTCTTGAACTGTACCTTGAGCCGGCAGTGTGCCTCCGAGCACTTGCTGCCTGGGCCGTCCAGTGTCGGGGCTGTGTTGTCGTCCGTCCCTGAAGAGTCGAACGACGGGATGACGCGCACGTCGGTGCGCACGAGCATCTCCTTGATGCGTTTGACCACCTCGCCAACACGGCGTTGAAATGCAAGGTCACGCCGCATCGAACTTCTCCGACTCTGCGCCCCACGCCACCCAGCCCGGCCGCTGTTGGCGCGCGAACACCTCGAGCTTGCTGCCGGGGCACAGTGCCTCGACGAGCGCATAGAACTCGTCGGGCTTGCGCGAGTGATCCCGCAACGGCGCTGCCAGCAGCGTGGTCTGATTCGTCAGGTTGACGTGCGGCGCGCCACGCACCGCGAGTATGCAGTGCTCGGTCTTGCCGCGCAGCCAGTCGCCCGTGCCCATGCGATCCTTGGCCCAGGTGAGGATCGTTTTCTCGGCGAAGCCCCACGCGTCGAGCACCTGGAACGCGTCCCGCATGAACGCGTTCGTGGTCCAGAGCCACAGCACGCAGTCCTCGTGGGCGCGCTCGAGCATGGGCATCGCGCAGATCTCGGCCGTGCTCATGGTCGGGTACGTCAGCGCCGCGCGGTGGCTGCCGTCGTCCTTACGCTTCTCGTATGCCCACGGCGGGTCGGCGACGATCACCCGGAAGGGCCCCGCGGGCAGCGGCGCAGGCTCGCTCTCGATCCGCGCAGTGGCCTGTTGGCGGAGCGCCGCGCGCACCGCCTGTTTACCGTCGCCGGGCTTCTCGCTAGACGCGAGCTCGCCCAGCACCACCCGGCGCAGCTCATCCTCGAGCCGGCTGGCCTTGACGGCGGTGCCGAGATCCATCTTGCCGGCCTTCACAGCGTCGAGCAGCTGCGGCGCCGTCTGCTTGAGCTTCTTGGCCCGCTGCACGTGACGCCCCGACACTCCGAACTGCGCGGCCACCTGGTCGCGCGCTTGGTCTTGCCGGAGTTTCACTTGAGGACCTGTGTCCTCAAGTGATCGTCCGCGGCCCGGTGCGCTCCCGCCATGCGCGCGCTGCCGCGCCTTCGCCTCGGCTTCGAACACGGGCAGCATCTCCACCGCGCATGCCACCGCTTGCGACTTCGTGAGGTTGCGGCGCTTGAGGTTCAGCGACACCACGAAGTGCGCCGGCGACTCCCCCTCAAACTCGCGCCACACGGGCTTGACGTTCGTCCGCAGGCACGCCCGCAACCGGTTGCGGCCATCGAGCACCACCCGCCTGCCCTTGAACCGCATGCGCGTGATCGGCTCGCGCAGCCCGTGCTCGCGAATGTCCTCACAGAGCGCGTCGAGCTCGGCGCCTTCGAGGAGGGGAAACACGTCCGCGGCCGGGTGCGTGGTGTATTCGCCGATCAGCATAGGCAGACCCCTACGCGTTCGGTTGGGGTTGACGGCTGCGCGCCCGTGGCTTGCGCCGCTCCGGTTCTGGATCGTCATCAGTGGCCCGGAGCTCTACTTCCTCCTCATCCTCGGGCTCGTCACCGTCATCATCGTCGTCATCAGGCACGTCGTCGATGTCGATGGTCTCGTCGCGACCAGGCGACGGCGACTCGATCATCAACTGCCGCTCCGTAGCGGTCATCGTGACCTGCTCGACCTCGTCGCCGGTGTCTCGACGGATCAACCGCTTGACGTTCTTCGCGAAGTCCTCGTGCCACTCGCAGTTGACCTCGCGCGTCTCCTCGCCGCGCTCGATCATCTCTGCGAGGTCGAACCGCTCCTTGCGCTTCTCGCCGATCTTCTTGCTGAGCTTGCTGCGCTTGTCCTTGAGCTTGTCGATCGCCATCTCGCACTCGGCCATCGCGTCACCGCGCTGCAGCAGTTCATCAGCGGTCAGCTTGCACGCGAGCTCTCGAATCACGATGTTGCTAGCCATTCCGATC
>Ga0207644_10000175_pt1 | contig 45739 bp, 43 predicted proteins | sample KBSS73metaG_FD_184326 | JGI IMG/M metagenome (GOLD analysis project Ga0207644, IMG submission 184326) | Switchgrass rhizosphere microbial communities from Kellogg Biological Station, Michigan, USA - KBS S7-3 metaG (SPAdes) (version 2) | ecosystem: Host-associated > Plants > Roots > Rhizosphere... | reverse complement strand
CCGTTGGGGCTTTATCACGGGCAATCATCACGAATGGTTCGCCTTGCAGATCAGATAGAGTGACGGAAGCCTTGGATGAAAGCCTGTGGGCTTTTGGAAGGGCGAGCAATATCCTATCAGTCTGCAAGACAAAGCGGCCAAAATCTGAGTTTCCGGAGAATTCCGAGCAAATATCATACGCGAAGCCAGCGTCAATAGATCCATCCAAAAGCCAAGATAATTGCTCCTTTTCGCTAAGGGGTATTATGCTAAGAGAGACGTTGCATTCGTGTTTCAACATGCACAGCGACTTTGTAATTACTGGATTTTGCATGACGGAGTCCTCGACGCCGACTTTTAAGACTCTATTCAGCTTGCCACTTGCCTTTTGTGCTAGTTCGTGGAGGTTATCGATATCATTCAGAATGCGCTTAGCTTTGGGAAGAAATGTTTCGCCGAAGGGCGTGAGTCGAACCCCCCGTGGGAGTCGCTCGAAAAGCCGGATGCCCAAGCTAGCCTCCAGGTCACCGATTTGCCGTGTGAGTGCCGGTTGGGCGATGTGTAGGCGTGCCGATGCGCGACGGAAGTTATGCGTTTCGGCTATTGCCGCGAAATATCTGAGCTTTCTCAGGTCCATGGGTCTCTCTCCAGCTTCAGAGGTGTTGATGCTTCTCTTGGCCCGGTGGAAAGATAGCTCGTAAGAGCTCGAGTTGGCATTGATACCGTTTCGATATCGCACATGCGTTAAGTGCCTGGGGCGGGAGTCGAACCCGATAAGATGAAATTTCTTATATTTGCTCAGGTCGGGACCCCGAAGCCCGACCTTTTCGAAATCCACTGCAGTGAGACTCGTGCGGCTAATGTGGTCGAATCGGACGTTTGATGCCAACAGTGTGGCTTGGCTATCGGTAGCAAATGGCAGCGATGCACTGCGAGCAAGCAAGAGGCCAGCAGGCTGTTAACATTCAAACGCCGTTAGTGACAGGAGAGATGTGCAAATTGAACGCTATTCGACTGATTGCGGATAGAATTCGGCCTTCCGCTTAACGCCTCAGCCACCTTTGCTGCGGACGAAAACCCGAAGTTAGGCTGGCCCCGAGTTGGGTGCGTCGCGATAACTATTGCTTACGTCCGCCACACGATCGGGCGGATTCAGGACTGATTTCGATTCGGCAGAGGCTCACATTTGCGGACATGTCTCCGATGTAATTTGAGATCCCCATACGCTCTCAGCTGACAGGCCAGCCTCATCGTGCCATCCCCGATTACCGCTGGCGGACTCATCCTTAACGCACGTTGCTCACGATCTTCGGGGGGCTGAAGCTTGTCAGCCCCTTCCAAAACCTCAACGTAACAAGTGCCGCATTGCGCGTTGCCGTGGCATACAGTCGGCCATTGGAGGCCCGCGCGCTCCGCCGCGTGCATGACCGTTTCGCCGCTATATGCAGCGAACGTTACGCCAAGCGGCTCAAGCATTATGCGATGGCCTTCGATCCTAATGATCCACATATTCCTGTAAAGTCTGATGAAAATGGCGGATCCGAACTTCCTGATAGTTAGAAAGAGTAACCTTTTGGCTCAGGCTAGCACGCAATCCACGCTGTAAGGACTCAAGGTTCTCGACATCTTGCTGAAGTACGGGGCCAAGGAAGCCCAGCTCAGGAATGTCCGCAAGGCTCTCTCCTGGGGTTTGGACAATCGTCGGTCCCGAGGGGGGGCGTTCGCCTTCAAACGGCAGAAACACCATTGTCTCCCAAATGCACTTCTCTGGCGTATCCCCAGGTCTAAATCGATAGACGAGCGGAGCGCCGAAGGTGGGCCAGATCATGAAGTTCGGAAACAAGAAGTACTCGACACTGTCAAGGAGCCACGATGGAGGCTTATTCTCAAGTTTGACACGCATCCTTGCGCCAAGAACGTCGCGGGTGAGCCGATGCAGGGCCTCGCGCGCGCTTTCGCCGGGCGCTTGGATTCCTTCAGGCGTCCCGGCTAGCTCCGGTAGATAGGTAAGAACGAAGGTTTCAACCAATTCTGCGTCAGTGGGAGCAGGCGACAGGTTCGTCGACGCGACACCGATCGGTGTGATCATTCGATTGAAATGAGGCTCATCGGGCCAAACATCATACTGGGTGATGGTATCTGCCGACATTGGAAGAAGCTGAGGATGTGAGCATGTCACGTGAAAGGACTCTATGAATCCCTCCATGCATGTCTTCCAATTGAGGTTCATGTGCTTCACGGCATTAACCGCCATGTAGCGATTAGAAAAATCCCAACTGGGGCTCTCCGCGAATTGAGCAAACATTTTACCCATATAACTTACTAGAGAAGGTGCCTGCGAATCGAAATTGATGAACACGAAGCCATTCCATTGCTCGCATCGAACCTCAGGTAAACCAAACTCGGCGCTATCGATTTGTGGAAAGTCCCAAGCACTTGGTATCCATTTTAGTGCCCCATCCAGCCGCCATGTGAATCCATGAAATGGGCACCGAAGTTCCGGCTGGCTTTGCAGTGCTTCGGTGCAGAGCTCGCGTCCACGATGCCGGCACGAGTTATGGAACGCGCGAACTGATCCATCGCGTTGACGAATAACGAGAACGGATTGCCCAACATTGCGGTACACAGCTATATCACCGGGATGCGGTATATCGTACGACCATGCTGCAAACTGCCACGTTCTGCTCCAAACCTTGGACACCTCGAGATTATGCCATTCGGTCGAGTAGTAACGCCGGGCATCTATCGATTCCGTGCCGAGAACATATTCTGGAGAGTCTAGTAGCGTGGGCTCGGGCGGCTCTTTGTCGGCTCTCAGCACATCCTGAGCGCGACCGGGTCGATCGAGCTCAAATTCACGCGCAAGAGGCTCATCAAGTGCTTTATCGACCATCTGACTTCTCACTCCATAGCGTGCTTAAGGATAAGGGCAGGGGCCGCTTCATCAGTTGAAGTTTGAGCAACGGAACGCCCTTTTTTGCTTGCACTTTGAATCTGTTTGGTCGCAGTCGTTTTGACCGATTGTAGTGCTCCTCAATCTGTGCGGAACACGTTCTGCCAACCTACTTTGTTCACACGGGATCCGAGACAAATTCCTCCACGATCATCACCCTATTTCCTTCGCGCTCGAGGAATTGTATCTCATCCTCTGCGATCCTTTTGCCGGCCGGTGACTCCCGCAATGCCTTGATCAGCTCCTCGAAGCCTGAACGGTCGTGAAAAGATATCTCCGTTATGACGTCAAAATCATCTGTTGGATTCGATGGAGCATCGCTACTAAAATTTTGAGCATCGTCAAATTTGCCTGAGAACGCCAGCGGGTCATTGGGAATGGGATAATTGCGCCTATAGTCTAGGATCGGCGGCAATATATCTCGAACTAGCTTCTGGTGAACATTTTCATAGTACTCGATAAATTTATCGCGAGGAAGTCCGCGCTTGCGTTTCAAAAAAACAATAACTTTAAACATATTAATTTCCGCCTCTTATGAGAGACACGATAGATTATCGGGTGTAAATTGTTGTATTGTATCGAGGTCTCCGGCTTTGACTTTGATAGGCCATGCCGGATCGCCGATCAGCGCGCGCCCGACGGCAACAAAATCGAAGTCGTTCCGATCTAGCATCTCCATGAGTCGATCTAGCGCCATCGCTTCACCATGCGCGCCTTCAAGAGACTCAAAGAAGTCTACATTTAGACCCACCGAGCCGACCGTGATAGTCGCTTTTCCGGTTAGTTTCTTAACCCAACCTGCAAGGTTAAGGTCAGATCCTTCGAACTCAGGCGTCCAGAAGCGACGCTGAGAGCAGTGAAAGGCGTCGACTCCGGCGTCGACAAGGGGAGTTAGCAGCCCGCTTAGTTCATCCGCAGTTTTGGCTAGCTTCGCATTGAAGTCGGAAAGCTTCCACTGGGACATACGCAAAACGACCGGAAAATCCGGGGTAGTGGCGGACTTACATGCTTTGACAACTTCTGCGCCGAATTTGGCGCGTGCGCCGTGATCTCCGCCGTATATATCATCTCTCAAATTGGTTTCATGCCAAAAAAACTGATCGATGAGATACCCATGGGCTGCGTGAAGCTCCACTCCGTCGAAGCCAAGTTTAAACGCGGCAGCGGCGGCTTCGGCATAGGCTGCAATCACGTCGTCGATTTCACGCGAAGTCATTGGAGATGCAAGTTTTATCTGCGGTTCATTCATCCTTGATGCCATACCCGAAGGGCCGACCTGCCTCTCCTCAAGTTGGCTGTTCTCGTATAGCCCCAATGTGTTTACGGCAGGTTTGATCGTTAATCCTACATGCCAAAGTTGAGGCATGATGCGCCCGCCGGCGGCGTGCACTTCCTGAACGACTCTAGCCCACCCCTCCAAGGCTTCGCTTCCGTACATCCTTGGAGCATTGTCATCGTTGGACGCTCCAGGATGCGGGATCCAACTTCCTTCGGTAATGATCAGGCCTGCGCCACCCTCAGCGCGGCGCCGGTAATAAGCGGCCACATCCGCGCCAGGAATTCCTCCAGGCGAAAAATAGCGCGTCATTGGCGCCATGACGATGCGGTTCGGTAATTCGAGCCTACCTAACCTAGTGGCCTCGAAGAGCTTCGCGTAGAACTCCTGGAGATCGTTATTCGCCATGTAGTCCTTGACGTATACGTGGTTCAACTCAGCTCATTTGAACGAGCTGTGGCCCGCAGTTGACAAGAGTGGACAGCCCAACAGCATTTGAATGCGCATTAAAGAAACATGCTATCCAAAGTCAGCAGAGTTGAAAACCGCTACGGACAGACATCGTGAGCGTGATATTGTCGTGGCGAATTTTTGGGGCTCCTTCAGTTGTTAGTCCGATTCGGTAGCCATTGCGCACCTCTAAGACATCACCGATTCCATGGTGTCGCGCTGGTGTCGCGCTGGTGTCGCTCCGGACGGCGCGCCTTTGGATTGGCGCAACCTCCGCTCGCTATCGCGATCCTGTGAATGAGAGTGGCGACCGCGTGCCTCTGGGGATCCACTCGCCGAACCATGGCGAGCCAAGGGTCATTGCCGATGTGCCCGGCCTCGCGATTGAGCCGAATGCTGATGAGCGGCCGCGCGGTAACAATGCTCTATCGCAAGAGAGCATTGAGCATCTCAAGTAATATATCGCCAGCCTGATCAACGGTTAGGCCCCGTTGTAATGCTCTGCCATTTCGCATTGAACCGGCGTCAGGAAAAGTGGGAGAGAAATGGATGGCGCCGCAAGCACTGGATGGCATCCGAGTTCTAGATCTCAGTCGTATCCTAGCTGCGCCATTCGCGAGTCAGCTGCTCGGCGACCTTGGTGCCGATATAATCAAGGTTGAACGCCCTGGGGTAGGAGACGATGCGCGGCAATATGGTCCTCCTTTCCTCACCGACATGCACGGCAATGCGACTTGCGACGCTGGGTTCTTCCTTTCATGCAACCGCAACAAGCGGGCGATCACTGTCAACCATGCAAAGCCTGAGGGCGCGGCAATCATCCGCGAACTTGCGGCCAAGTCCGATGTGCTGATCGAGAACTTCCGAGGGGGAGTACTCGCGAAATACGGCCTCGACTATGGTTCGCTTAGACATGTTAATTCGCGTCTCGTTTACTGCTCGGTCACCGGGTATGGACAGGACGGCCCTTATTCCGGGCGACCGGGATATGACGGCGTTTTCCAAGCGATGTCCGGAATGATGAGCGTTTCGGGCTTGCCTGGAGACGGGCCAGGAGCTGGCCCTATAAAAGTTGGGGTCTCGATGGTGGACATCCTAACCGGCCTCTATGCCGCCAATGCGATCCAAGCAGCGTTGCGGCATCGTGATCGGACGGGCGAGGGGCAGCACATAGACATGTCGTTGCTTGACTGTGGTCTCGCGGCGCTCTCGCATTACGTTCAGAACTACCTCATCTCCGGGATAGTACCCGAGCGTCGCGGAAACGGTGGATACGGTGGAGTTCCCTCACAGACCTTTCGATGCGCTGATGCCGAGATTTTCGTTGTTGCGAGCACGAACAAGCAGTTTGTCGCGCTGGCTCAAGTGCTCGGGCGGCCTGATATTCCGCAGGATCCTCGTTTCTGCGATGTCTCCACGCGTATAGAGAATCGCGATGCGCTTCTCATCATACTCGAAGGTGAATTTGCAAAGCGGCGAGCTGACCAATGGCTGCTGGATCTCGATGAGGCGGACGTGCCAGCTAGCCCAATAAACGACGTGCGTACGGTGTTCGACAATCCTCAGATTCGGCATCGAGGCATGCTCGCTTCGGTGGATCATGCGATCGCTGGGGAGGTTCCCGTACTTCGAAATCCGATCCGGATGTCGGCAACGCCGATCCCAGACGCGGCTGCACCACCAACATTGGGGCAAGACACCATAGCCATACTGCGGGACCTGCTTGGACGCAGCGATGATGAAATTGCTTCGCTAAGAATGGAAGGCGTAATTTAGCTGGAGTAGCGCTGCCTGAGGCTGAAACGGTGCCTTGGTGGAGGCAGATGCTACCATGAGGTCGGGAAGCATGGAAAAGGAAGGGAGCAAATTCCAAATCCAATGCACTCCTGCTGCATTTCAACCAGGCTATTGTACCAATCCTTCGATGTATCGATGGCTGCCGTTTGCGTGCGTCAAAATCGGAATGGCTGTGCGTAGGATGGTCGGTGCGTCTCTCGTGAACGCATCACAACAGTGATTGAGAACGGTCCATATTGGGAACAGATCGAGGCCCGCGCGAGTCACGGATGACATAATTATTCGAGTAGCCTCGCTAGTCACCGCGACGTCTTCAAATATTAAGAATAGACGGTGCGAGCAGTTCGTGTAAGTGAAGGAATCTGGCGCCATGAATTATCTCTCTATCGGAGCCTGTTCCCCAGTAATGGAGAGCGCATGGCGGGAATATCAATCGAAGATAGAGGATCTGCGGCAGTACATATATTCGAGGTCCTATGCTGCTTCACCAGAAGGGCAGGGAGCGCATTATCTATTCCTTGAGATACAGGCAGTTGCATTTAACGTGGAGATGGGATGTCGTCAGTATACGCCGCGATTCTTCATGCACCTTCTGTTTGAGCCGACTATGTACCCTTGGACATCGCCAAATGCGGACCTTCTTTATAGGAAGGCTTTTGTTGATGGGAAGGGGACGTATCGTATTCATGGGACCAGGAATACGTCGCACATGCTATTGATGCAGATAATCAGAGCTTACTGGAACGACCCGGTGAGTGAGATGAGCCAACTCGGGGAGATCGACTTTGACGAACTGGAGTTTGGCCCAGACGGCTCATTCGAGATCATCGCTAGTCCGGAGCCACATTCGGGCAACTGGATTCGCCTCGATCCTACCTACGATAACAATTGTCTGCTCGTGCGGGAGGCATTCAATGATTGGGAAGCGGAGTTTCCGTCGGAACTCCACATCGAACGCCTCGACGGGCAGCTAAACAGGTCGATCATCACGGAGACTGAGTTCATCGAAAGAATCCGCGGCGCCGTACGGTTCATGGAGTGGACGATCGGACAATATTCTATGACCTATATTGAGGATGTGATCGAGAGGGTTGGCTGGAATACATTTGCTTCCCCTCAAATGGCAACGCATAAAGAAGCGGGAATTAATCCTCTCACCCAATACTTTTTCTTGGGCTTTGATATTAAACCGGACGAAGCCCTTTATATAGAGATTCGTGATCTTGATGCGCATTACTGGGGTATCCAATCTTCGAATCTCTGGAATGAAGTCAATGACTATATTGATCATCAATCTTCTTTGAATGGGTTTCAAATTACGGAAGACGAAGATGGCATTGTAAGGATTGTCGCCTGCGCGACTGACCCAGGTGTCCCGAATTGGATAGATACGGTCGGACTCGCGAAGGGGGCGCTATTATTACGACTTCAAAAGGCTCTTAAAGTCCCTACATTCCGCACGTCAATTGTTAAGCTTGCGCAGCTCAATCATGTTCTACCTAGAACTACCAAGACGATCACGATTCACGAGCGTCGTCAATGGCTTAAGCGGCGTCGTAACGCGGGCCTCAGGCGCTGGGGTTACTGATTGTTTTTGGCGACAAATGTCGACGAGGGCAGTGTCCATTTCCCTTCAATCGCGAAGATAACAAAACAGGGCAACGTTGTTCGGCAGGCATCGCGCCTGCGATAATGCCTTCGATCGCGGACCGCTTTTGGCTAAAAGGGATGCAGCTGTCGCAGTCTCCCCGTAGATGGTTGCCGCCGCTCCTACCCTGGTTGATTTAGTCGAGTGGCAGTAGGGCCTGCTTGGATTGATACTCGCGTGAGCACGATATCGAGCGGTCCGGGGCTGAGGAATATTGCCTTTATCGGGCTGCTGCAGCCTCGGAACGTCGGAACTTGAAGGGCGGTTTCGGCGAACTTAAGAACGATAGGGCGTGGCCTGACCGGTGGCGACGGCTTCCCGTTTTTTCGACGCATATATTGGCCTGTTACAGGCTTAGCGATGAACGGCCGGAAAACTTCGACCTGAACCTTCACCTGCTGGCGCGGCACCGAACCAAGGAAGCCGTGGAACTGTCGTGATTGATTATGCTTTAGGTTCGATTGATGGTCCGAACATCGTAAGCGCGATGTTATGGCGGCATAGCTTCGCGCCGAGCGTCAAATGCGTCAGAGGAAGCGTCATGATCACGTCTACCTCTCTGGCGGTGCGTTTCCTGCCTATGTCATCCGACGCTCGACAGCGCTGCCGGGCAAATGGATCTCGCGGGATGCCCTCCAGATCCCCCAATCTGTCCGACACCTCGAAACAAACGCCGTTTACTTTCTCTAACATTCTTAAAATAAGGAACTGGGGATGAGCAACGCAAACGCTCCAGACGCCGCCATCCAGCTGGACATCTATCGGCGTGTAGCGCTCTTAAAGGCGAACGATGAGCGATGTCGGCGAGTGATCCGCACCGGTCGGATTATAATGCCTTATTACAGTTACCGCGGACAGGAAGTGATACCAGCTGCGACGATGGCGGCACTTTCTGACGAAGACTATCTCGTCACGATCTACCGCGGCATGCACGACATGCTCGCCAAGGGCATGCCCCTCAAGGATTTGTGGGCGGAGATAGCGGGCCGTGTGGACGGTGCGTGTAAGGGCAAGGGTGGTTCCATGCATCTGACTTACCCAAAGAAGGGCATTATGGTGACGACGGGCATTGTCGGCTCGTCGATGCCGATTGCTTGCGGGCTTGCCTGGGGTGCGCAATTGTCGGGCGACGGCCGCATTGCCGTTGCCACCTTCGGGGACGGTGCCTCGAACATCGGCGCCTTTCACGAGAGCTTGAACTTGGCGGCGGTCTGGAAGCTCCCCGTAATTTTTCTGTGTCAGAACAACCTTTACGGAGAGCATACCGCATACGAAAAAGCGACCTCGGCAAAGCGCGTCGCTGACCGTGCCGCAGCTTACACGATCCCGGGCGTGCGCGTAGACGGCAACGATCCAATTGAGATGTATACGGCTGCGCGCGAAGCGGTCGCGCGGGCTCGCGCAGGCGAGGGACCGACGTTAATCGAAGCGATGACCTTCCGCTTTCATGGACACATCTTCGGGGATGATGATGGATACATGGATGAGGCAATCAAGAAGGCTGCGATCGAGAATGATCCAGTTCCGCGTTTCCGCGCCAGGCTGATCGCGGATCGTATCGCTAGCGAGGAGGAGCTTTCGAAGATCGAAGAGGGCTTCGAAGCGGAAATTGATGAAGCTGTTGAGTTCGCTCTCGCATCTCCGTTTCCCCATCTCGATGAACTCACGATGGACGTATACGGAGCGATAGCATGAGCATAGACGCGCTTCCAGAGTCTTCAGTAGCGAAGGCCGAGCCGGTCACCATTTTGCAGGCGATCAATGCCGCCATGGCGGATGCCATGGAAGCAGACGAAATGGTGGTTTTGCTAGGCGAGGATGTTGCGGATCCCGAAGGGGGCGGCGTGTGCGGCGTAACAAAGGGCTTGTCGACGCGCTTCGGTGATAGGCGCGTTCGATCGACACCTATCGCCGAGCAGGCGATTGTCGGCGCGGCGATTGGCGCGAGCTTGGTGGGCTACAAGCCGATCGTGGAGATCATGTTGATGAACTTCACGACAGTGGCGATGGACATGATTGTGAATCATGCTGCTAAGCTTCGCTTCATGTCGGGCGGGCAAACGCATGTGCCGATTGTGATCCGCACAATGACGGGTGCCGGCTTCAGTTCCGGCGGACAGCACTCTGATTACCTGGAAGCATGGTTCGCCCATACGGCTGGCATGAAGGTAGTGGCCCCGTCTAATCCCGCCGACGCCTACGGGCTGTTGCGGGCTGCGATTACTGATCCCGATCCGGTTCTCTACATTGAGAACCTTCCCATATACTGGTCGTCGGGTGAGGCGCCCGAAGCCGGTCATGTCGTACCCTTGGGTAAGGCCCGTGTCGCGAAGGAAGGCACCGATATCACCATCGTCAGTTACTCGCGCATCCTGAACGAAGCGATGAATGCGACGGAAGCGCTGGAAGCGGCGGCTATATCGGCCGAAATCATTGATCTGCGAACGATCTCTCCGTGGGATCGCGAGACAGTAACCGCCTCCGTCCGGAAAACGGGACGCTGCATAATCGCGCACGAGGCGGTATCCCAGTTCGGTGTGGGTGCCGAGATTGCGGCGGTTTTATCTGAAGAGCTGTTCGGTATATTGAAAAGGCCCATCGCTCGACTCGGAGCGCCATACGCTCCGGTACCTTTCTCCAAGCCCCTCGAGGCCGCATACGCCCCCGACGCGAAGCGAATTGCAGAAGCAGCCATAACACTCTGCAAATAGGTATTCCAATATCGGGGCTGAACTTCCCGCGCAAATGTGTGCGCAGCTTGTGCCGATGTTTTTTAACCTTGGGCTTACATGGCGAGCGATGATTCCGTTAATACCATCGAATTGGGCGGTTCCTCCTCTGATACTACACCGGGCCGCGAAGCGTGAAACGTTCGCTGTCGTTTACACTTCGAGCGCGAGATGTTGAGCATGCCCGCGCGCATCGGGCCGAAGCAGGCTTACACTTGCTTATGGTTGACGCCCTCATGCGACCTCAAATAGCCCCGCCGCGCCCATGCCCCCTGCTGCACACATTGTAACGACTGCGAACCTCTCTCCGCGCCGCTTTGCCTCTATCAGGGCATGGCCGGTCATCCGCGCGCCTGACATACCGAAGGGGTGTCCGATCGAGATCGCCCCGCCGTTGACGTTGAGCTTTTCCGGATCGATGCCAAGGCGTTCTTGACAATGTATCACCTGCACCGCGAAGGCCTCGTTCAACTCCCAGATGCCGATGTCATCAACGGTGAGCCCTGCGCGCTTTAGGAGTTTGGGCACCGCGAATATGGGACCGATTCCCATCTCGTCTGGCTCGCAACCGGCAACCGCGAAGCCGCGAAAGATGCCGAGCGGCGACAGACCGCGCCGAGCGGCTTCCGCGTTGCTCATTACGACGCAAACGCTAGCTCCGTCGGAAAGCTGGCTCGCGTTTCCGGCGGTGATACAGCCGTCCTCCATTACCGGCCTGAGCGCTGCAAGCCCTTCGTACGTTGTTTCCGGCCGGTTGCCCTCGTCTTTCGCGAGCGTGACCACTTCCTCGCCGATAACCTCGCCCAACTTGTCTTTGATTTGTTTGACGGCTGTTACCGACATGATTTCGTCGTCAAACCGTCCGTGTGCCTGAGCGGCGGCGGTGCGCTGCTGACTGTTGAACGAGTAGCGATCTTGGGCCTCGCGATGGACACCGTATCGCTTCGCAACCGTCTCAGCAGTCTGAATCATCGAATCGTACATTCCGCGGACATTGGCCTGAAGCCAATCGTTGACCGCGCGGTCGGAGCGGGTGTTTGGTAGTGCCAGCGAGCAACTGTCGAGGCCGCCGGCAACGTAAATATCGCCCACACCAGTCATTATGTTTTGCGCGGCAATGGCGATAGTGTTCAGCCCTGACGCGCATTTGCGATCGATAGAAACTCCTGGGACGCTAGCTGGCAATCCAGCCCGCAGCGCTGATGTCCGTCCGATATTGCCACTTTGCGGTCCTTCAAGCCGCGCCGCACCGATCAGCACGTCATCAATGTCTGCACCTTCTAGCTTCGCGCGTTTCAACACCTCGCTGACGACGAGACCACCGAGCTCGGCACCATCGAGATTATTGAGCGCACCGCGGCCAGCCCGCCCGATCGGTGTTCGCGCAGTAGCGACGATAAGGGCGTCGGTCATAGTCGGCTTTCTCCTTGATCGGTCAGGGCGGTCATATCTGCCCAGAAATTCTCGGCACCGCGCGCGCAGACGATGCCCCCGAGTATTCGGGACCAGTGGCTATCGCCCCCAAATTCTGAGCGCCACGCCCAGAGTCGGCGGGTTAGTCGCTGAAGCGGATACTCTTCTGTAAAGCCGATCGCTCCATGAACTTGGTGGGCAATCGTGGTGCCCGCGCCCACTGCCTGGTTGCCGCGGAGTTTTGCCGCCGCGATTTCGAAATGGGCTCTGCCGCTCGCCTGCGCGTGTGCAGCACCCAGCGCAGATACGTTTGCTGCGGCGGCCTCGCAAGCTAAAGTGGCGAGACTCTGTTGAACTGCTTGAAATTTGGCCAGCGGCCTTCCGAACTGCTGGCGATCGTTGGCATAGGTAACGGAGAGTGCGAGCGTCGCATCGAGCGCACCTGCGATTTGTGCTGCACGAGCTAGCGCTCCCAATGCGAAAACGTCCGCGTCCAGCGGCTTAACCGCTGTACTCTTGAAGCGGAAGACGATGCGCGGCTCGCCAGCGATGTTTGCGCCTTCTTCGATCTGTGCTGAGGCCGTCGCAAGAAACATCGATCCGCCGCCAGGCCGAGGTGCCACAACATAAGCAGCCCCATCGCCCCATGGCGCGCCCGATACGACACCGGTGAACAGGTCATCGGCTATAGCTCCCGAGCTAGCGCTCGCAATCGTGCCACGTTCTCGGACCGACACTCCTGACAAGCCCGCAGCGATTGTGGCTTCAACGATGGGCAATGCCAGCGCGTGATATCCAGCCAGGCGAAAAACTATTAGCGCATCGTCCCAGCCGCTACCGAAGCCACCTTGCTCGTTGCTGAGTAGCAGGGCCGGAAGAGCAACCTGTTCGACCGCGTCCCAATCGCTTTCGACGTTGGCGGACGTGCCAAGCTCGGCGAATAATGCACCGGCCATGTCAGCGATCATTGCCTGATGCTGGTTCATCGGAGACCTAACCCACGCGCGATTATGCTCCTAAGTATCTCCCGCGTACCGCCGCGAAGAGAGAACGATGGAGAAAGCTGAAGTAGATGTCCCAGGATCAACCCGATGGATTCAGGTCCGCCCGGATCTGTTTCGACCGCCGCTTGCACGAGCTCGGGCATCGATTGTTCGAAGCTGTTCCCGAGATCTTTGACGATCGTCGCCTCGACAGTTGGTTCTTCTCCCCGGGTGATCTTGGTCGCGATTGACGATGACATCAGCCGAAGCGTCCACATTTCAGCTGTGAGGCGTCCAATCAGCGCGCGGATGGCAACATCCGGAGAGGTTCCGGCAACGCGGATCAGTTCGATCAATAGTGCAGTCGACGAGAGATAGCGTTCGGGCCCCGAACGCTCCAGCGAAAGTTCCGCTGTCACCTGTTTCCAGCCTTCCCCCTCCACGCCGACTAACGCGCTCGCCGGCAGGCGAACATTATCAAAGAAGACCTCGTTGAAATCGTGGCCGCCAGTCAAGTCAATGATGGGGCGGATCGAAACCCCGGGAGTATCCATCGGGACGAAAAATTGGCTGAGTCCCTCAGTTCGACTAGAACCTTCCATAGACCGCATCAGCGCGATCATCACGTGAGCGAGATGCGCGTTAGTAGTCCACACTTTCTGGCCGTTGAGCACCCATTCATCGCCATTTCGGCGCGCGGTTGCACGGACGGAAGCCAGATCCGAGCCGGCATTAGGTTCCGAGAGGCCAATGCAGGCGTAGACTTCACCCCTGGCCATTCCTGGCACCCAGTGCTTCCGCACCTCCTCAGTCCCGTAGCGGAGGAGAAGCGGCCCGGTTTGACGGTCGGCGATCCAGTGCGCTCCGACCGGCGCGCCAGCCGCGAGTAGTTCCTCCAGTACAACGTAGCGCTCCAGTGGGGAACGGTCATGCCCGCCGTAAGCCTTGGGCCAAGTCATCCCGATTAGCCCCGCGCTGCCTAAGGCCCGGCTAAAGGCCGGATCGGGTACTGCCCAGCTGTTAGCGCGCAGTCGAGGATCGAGCGCGGTGACGTGCTTAGCGACAAGGGCGCGGACCTGGATGCGTAGTGCGGGCGCGGTCGTAGGCCAAATGGGCAACTCGGGCGTAAACGTCTGCAATGTGACTCCTTTGTACAGACCTTCGCTTTCCTGGCTCCAGGCGCCGGCTCTTGCAACATACCTTGCGCTATCATCGCGCAAGCGATGAAAGGGTGCTTTCGTTGCGCCGATTTGCGCAACTGGCTCCAAACGATTTCGCGAGTAAGGCTGTCATGATGATCGAGTCCAATGTAATACGACCAAGCTGAAGCTGGCAGTTAGAAGGTCGGCGACGCGATCACAGCAGCGATATAGTCATGCGCGCCTTTTCCCAGGTCGAGGGCCGATGCTATGCCAACCGCAATGAGCGAGTGAGAAAGGACATTCATGGCAATCGAGGTGCAGGTAGCGGATGGCATCGCTGTAGTTACGATCAGCCGCCCTGAGCGAAAAAATGCCATCACAATGGCCATGCGCGACAAATTCCAGTGCACTTTTCAGGAACTCGCCGACAATGACGAGGTGCGAGCAATCATCTTAACAGGGGCCGGAACAGATTTTGCAGCTGGTGCCGATGTCAGCGAGATGGGGATCGGGGGCGTGCGCGGCAATATGCTTAAGGCGCGCACACTGCAGCGCATGGTCCGGAGCGTCGCACATACTCAAAAGCCGGTGATTGCTGCAGTGGAGGGCGTGTGTATCGGTCTCGCCTTCGCACTTGCGCTTTCCTGTGACTTCATCATTTGCGCCGAGAATGCAAGGTTTCAGTTTGCCTTCAGGCACATCGGACTTGCAATGGATGGGGCTGCCGGCTGGCTGCTGGAGCGCCACATCGGAGTCATGCGAGCAAAAGAGATCGCTTATTCGGGCCGTTTTGTGAGCGGCAGCGAGGCGGTTGCTCTGGGCTTCGCTCTCGAAGCGGTGCCCGCGGGCGGCGCGTTAACGCGCGCGGGCGGTATGGCGACGACGTTTGCCGATGCGCCGACTCTGGCACTCTCTCAAATGAAACGACAGTTCAGCAATGCACCAGGACAGTCGCTCGACGACGCGCTCGAATTCGAGGCGGCGGTACAGGCGCTGATGACGTGGACGGAAGATTTTCGCGAAGGCACTATGGCCTTTAAAGAGAAACGAAAACCAACGTATCGAGGCGCCTGATGCCGGTGCAGCCAGACCTCGAGTACCACCGGTACCTTGCCGCGGGCCGCTTCATGCTTCCAGCCGATCGGAATGGAGCTCCCTTTTTTCCACCGCGCGCAACCGTACCGAGAACGGCCTCCGCAGATGTGACCTGGGTCGAGGCCTCCGGCCGCGGAATGGTGTACTCCGCGACAACGGTGCACAAGCGGCCGCCGGAGGCAAGCTACAACATCTCCCTAGTTGAACTTGAAGAGGGTCCGCGGATGATGAGCCGCGTCGAGGGAATAAATCCTCAGGACGTTCGTATTGGAATGGCCGTTATTGCACGCATTCGCACCCAATCGGAGGGCGATCCTTATATCATATTCGAACCGGATACTGCGGCGTGAAGCGATTTCCGCGTGGACGTACAGCGATCGTTGGCACCGGAACCTTTGGAACCGGCCGGGCCCCGGGCTATTCCGCGTCTGACTTAGCCGCGCTGGCCGTGACTCGAGCACTGGCAGACGCGGGACTGCAGCTGTCAGACGTCGATGGACTATTCTTTTGTCACGGCACCGACACGCTCGGCGGTCTAAGCTTCGCACAGTATCTCGGGATCCATCCTGTTGTGGTTGATAATAATCGGACCGGCGGTTCAGCTTTTCAAACGATGGTGGAAAATGCCGCGTGGCTGCTGAACGCGGGCGCGATCGATTGCGCGTTGATCGCCTATGGCTCAAATCAGGCTTCGGCGGCGGGGAAACTGGTCAACACGATTCTGCTCAATCCTTATGAGGCACCCTATCAACCGCTTACTCCGCTTACTTCTTATGCCCTTGCCGCTCAGCGATATATTCACCAGTTCGGAGCGAAAAGGGAGCAGTTGGGCGAGGTTGCACTAGCAGCGCGCAAGTGGGCGCAGCTCAATCCGGAGGCGTTCGCACGTGACGAACTGACGATGGACGATTATCTCTCTGCACGGCTGATCAATGACCCCTTCGGCAAGTATGACTGTTGCCTTGTCACCGATGGAGGCGCGGCGATCGTTATGACCCGAACTAATCGGGCACGCGATCTAATGGCGCCACCAGTTTACGTACTCGGTGCTGCTGCTGAGACGTCGCACCGCGAAATCATGTGCATGCCGGACCTGACCGTTACAGCTGCGGCTGAGAGCGGACGTCGCGCCTATGCCGCAGCGGGTGTTTCCCCTAGGGACATAGACGTTGTGATGGTTTATGACGCCTTCACCATCAACACGATTTTATTCCTCGAGGACCTCGGCTTCTGTCCTAAGGGGGAAGGGGCGAACTTTGTACAGGGGGGGCGGATCGCGCCGGGTGGAGAACTGGCCGTCAACACCAATGGTGGAGGGCTTTCCTGTACGCACCCGGGAATGTACGGCCTTTTCACAATCATTGAAGCGGTACGTCAACTTCAAGGGCGTTGCGGGGCGCGTCAAGTGGCTGGGGCTGAACTGGCCCTTGCCCACGGCAACGGTGGCGTATTGTCGAGCCAAGCAACAGTCATACTCGCCCGATAGAGCAGAAATGCTAACGATGGCGCAGGCGTGGAAGCGCCCCGGACGAGCGACTATTATGACGTCAGCGAATTCTTAAGCCAGTTCCGCCAGGCGACGAATATGAAAGTCCGTGTCTCCATACATTTTCGCCAACGTCAAAAGCCGACGATAATGATGACTGACCTCATACTCATCGGTAACACCGTAACCGCCATGCAGTTGAATCGCAGCGCGTGACACCAGCTGAGACGCCTCATCGATCGTAATACGAGCTAGTGACACCGCCCGGGAACGCTCTACGGCGGGGGCTTCACTGTGCGCCAGCGCCTGATACATAGCAGAGCGCGCTTGGTGGGCGGCGACGAACATGTCGGCAATGATGTGCTGAAGCGACTGGAATTTGCCTATAGGCTGGCCAAACTGCTCGCGTTCCTTCAGATACGCCGAGCAGATTTTGAGGCAAGCCTCCATCGAGCCCACCGCTTGAGCCATCAAGGCGACCGAAGCGCGGTCAATTGCCTCCGTAAGCGTCGCTCTGCCATTACCGGCAGGCAAAATTATTGCATCTGGTGTTACTACTACATCGTTGAATTCAATGTCAGCGGCCTGTGAGCCATCGATCAGAGGGTACCCCTTCACCTCGATTCCCTCGGCACAGGCGTCGAGCAGCACCAGGGTGATTCCTTCCTCGCGGGCTCGCCCAGCGGTCACGATCAATCGATCTGCTGACACCGCATCAAGTACCAGTGTCTTCTGACCGGACAAAAGGTAGCCGTTTTCGACGGCCCGGAGGCGCGCTGTGCGGGTACCCACGCTGTAACGCTCGCCAGGCTCATCGTGTGCCAGTGCTACACGGCTTTGCCCACTAGCGATCGCGGCAAGTGCTTCAGTCTGATCTCCTTGGACCAAGATGGCGCAAGCGAGGATTGCGCTGCTGACATAGGGATCGACGACAAGCTTGTCGCCAAAAGCGGTCATTAGCACCGCCGCGTCTGCAAGCGAGCCACCTAGGCCGCCCTTGTCCTCTGGAATTGCGAGTGCGAGCCAGCCGAGGTCTGCAAAGTCGGCCCATGCGCTTGCATCAAGTCCACCGGGCTCATTCTTAAGGGCACGGCGATGGTCGAGGGTGTAACGGTTCCCTATCAGGGCCTCGGCACTGTCGAACAGCATGCGCTGCAGGTCGGAAGGATTGAAGTCCATGCAATCAGAGTCCAAAGGCCAGCTTGGCGATGATGTTTTTCTGCACCTGCAGAGTTCCGCCAAAAATGGTTGCGGCACGGTTGCCGAGCGCCGATGCAGTGCGGCCAGCGACATAATCTGGCCATAGCGATTCCGGCGTGCGATGCGCGAGCTCGATCGGGAACTGCCGCATCGACTTTGCCGCGAGAAGGTCGACTTCGAGTTCGGTTATTGACTGCTGCAGCCGCGATCCGGAAATCTTTAGAGCGGATGCGACTGCCGTCAGGTCATACGAGAACGTCTCCTGTGCAAGGATGCGCAATACCGACCACTCGAGGGCGATAACCTCGGCCCGAAGTCGAGCTATACGGGTGGCGAATTGCGGAAGCTCGCTGAGTGGAGTTCCATCCCAGTTCTCTGAGCGGGCGATCAGCTCGGCTCGGGCCAGCTCGCGCTTGTTCCAGTAGATAAACGAACTCTGAGTGCGTTCCTGCTGCAGCAAGAACTTCGCGTAAGTCCAGCCCATTCCAGGTTCACCAACGAGTTGGTCGTTCGGCACCTCGACATTGTCCAAGAAGACTTCACATAGATCGGCTTCAGTGTTGATTTCAGGGATGCGTCGGATCGTGATACCAGGGCTCTTCAAGTGGACTAACAGGAACGAAATGCCGCGCTGAGGCTTTGCAGTCGGATCTGTACGCACTAGGAAGAAACCCCACTCGGAGGCATGGGCACCGCTGGTCCAGATTTTCTGACCGTTAACGATGTAACGGTCGCCTTTAACTATTGCGGAAGTTCGCAGGTTGGCTAGATCGGAGCCGTTCCCCGGCTCTGAAAACCCCTGCGCCCAGAAATATTCCCCCTTTCGAATAGGCGGCAAAAAGCGCTCTTTTAGGCGGTCGCTGCCGAAGGTGTAGATGACCGGCCCAACCATATGCGTCGCGCCCCAATTGGTATCCGGCGCCCAAGCGCCACACATCTCGTTTTGGAAGACGAATTGCTGCAAAGCCGTCCATGGCTGACCGCCATGCTCGAGCGGCCAGTGTGGCACTGACCAGTGGCGTTTGTCCAATATGCGGGTCCACGCGAGCTGATCGGAATGTTCGCTCTGCAGCCCACCGAACCCTTGTTGGCGAGCGGCCATGTCGAGCGGCAAGTCCTCGTGAATGGCTGCGCACACCATCTGACGAAATTCCTCCAATCCCGGATCGAGCTTGAAGTCCATCCTTATCTCCCTTTGCGATATCAGACGGGCGATCGACTGAAACGCAGCTCACCAATGCTGGCGCCCTAGTGTGGACAGAGATCAAGCACCGGGGAATGGCCAAACAGTCGCCATCACGTATCCGATAATCCCCAGTTGCAAGAAATGAGGGTCAACCCCCGGTAAACACCGGATTTCGCTTCTCAAGGAAAGCTGTAACCGCCTCTCTGTGATCTGCCGTTTCATGTGCAAGAGCCTGATAGGCCGCGGAAAGTTCGAGAATCTCGGACATTCGCTGGGTCTGAGCTTCGCGCAACAGCCTTTTGGTGAGTCGCAGGGCGCGGGGCGGGTTGCTGGCGATTCGTTGGGCGAGTTTGAGGGCCTCATCCAGCAGGCTTTCATCCGGAAACACCCGACCCACAAGGCCAAGAGTCTGTGCCTCGTCCGCCGAGTACTTGTCACCTGTGAAGAGCATCTCGGCCGCGCAGGAGTAACCTACCACACGCTGCAACGACCAGGCTCCCCCGTCACCTGGAACAATTCCGACCTTTATGAAACTCGCCGAAAACTTTGCGCTCGCTCCCGCAAGACGCATGTCGCACAGGCAGGCAAGATCGCACCCTAGCCCGATCGCGTGGCCATTGACAGCGGCGATGAGAGGCACCTCACAATCCATGAACGCGCGAGTGATCTGCTGCACACCGCGGCGATAATTGTGCCGGGTCGAATCGGGCTGGTCCAAGGGACCAATGCCGTCGCGCCGCTGCATCGCCTCCAAGTTGCCGCCCGTGCAGAAGGCGCGGCCACTGCCAGTCACAATGCCGACCGAGATCGAACGGTCATCGGTGAGCATCTCAATCGCTCTTACGACGTCGAAGCAGTCCTCATGGGTAGCAAGCGCGTTCAACGTTTCCGGACGGTTGAGGCGGATAATGGCCACAGCGTCTTTTCGTTCGACGCTGATGAAGTTTCCCACCATTTTTCTCCTGCGTAGACGCCAACGCCCTAGTGAGAATCCGCCCTGGCAAAGCTAATCAGTCGCTGATCGCGGGTGTTCCGAACCCGTTTTAATGTGGTCGTGCCTTCAGCCGTGGTGGCCGCAGCAATAATCGCTAAGTCGAGACTACGGCCAACTGCGGACAATGACCAGCGTAACCCATGCGACTTGAACACGATATCCGCAGTGATCGTTCATGTGATAACGAGCATTGGCGCGAAAAGTTAGCGCCCAGCGTCTTGCATGATGCAGTGCTTGCCGGATATCGTTCGGCCATGAAGCTAGCTGCCGGCCCCATCCCCCTCTATCACCAGCTTGAGCAGGATATAGTCTCTCGCATCAAGAGCGGCGAATTTGCAGCCGGGCAGAGGCTCCCCTCGGAGGAACAGATTGGCCGTCAATACGGCGTCAGTCGTATCACCGTGCGTAAGGCACTCGACACACTGACAGCTCGGGGCTTCATTGTGCGGCGGCGAGGAGTCGGATCGCATGTTGCTGATCGGCAGGATGGAGTCCACGCAATCCAACTCAGCGGATCGCTCGATGAATTCCTCACGACGGCTTATCAGCTAAATACTAAGGTTATTTCGCTTGGGGTGGACTGCGCCCCCCCAGACGTTGCGGAAGACTTCGGACTGTCCACCCGGGGGCATATTCTGCGGCTCGAGCTGTTGAGCCATGGTAACGAGGGACCGCTCGCGCACGCCTTGTTCTACTTCCGGCAGGAGGTCGATGCTCTGTTAACGGTTGAAGATCTTACCGGCCGTGAACCGGTGATCCGCACGCTAGAACGCAAGATGGGCATTCGAATCTCTCGCGCAACTCAAGTTATCGAGGCGGCGGCAGCGGGGCATGACACCGCCAGATACCTGAGCCTAAAGGTAGGTACGCCGCTTCTAAAGACGAGCAGGCGCTACTTCACAGCGGATGGCGAGCTAGTGGAAATCGCTCAGTTGCTCCACCATCCTAGCCGATACCGTTACGAAGTCATTTTGCGCGCCGCGCCTTTCGCGGTCTGAGCGCCACGCGTTGCGTTTCACGAGAAATGGGCGGCGATGCGCACCGCAGCGACTGGGGCCGCGATCTGTTACAGCTTCTGCGAATGGACAAGGATACGCGTGATAGTGCTGCACGCGGGAGAACCCTTTGCTCATCGGGGGAGGCCAACTCCGCGCCTGCGGCGAGATTGCAGGTAGCCGATCTAAATTGTTGATTGCTATACGCTTGCGGCTCCTAATCTTGATCAAAGGAACGACGCCTTGCTCTGCCGCCGCTGTATCTGGAGCGTAGCATCTGGCTATGCGCGGCCAGCGCTCCCCGCTCGCCTTATGGCCTCGGCCGACTCATATGTGTCAGAATTCGCCGGCGCGGCGAGCAATCGGCTTGAGAGCTCGACGATATCGAAAAGGCGATACTTTTATGCTCTGCTTCCGTCGCGCGACATCGCCGCTACTCTATTTCGTAAGCCCGGAAAATTACCCCAGTTTACGAGGACAATGTCGAATGTCGCAGGATCCAGATACCGCTGTGCGCTACGATGTGCGGGACCACGTGGCCGTGCTCACGATCAACTATCCCCCAGTCAATGCCCTTGGCGCGGCAATGAAGGAGGGGATGGTTCGCCGACTCAACCAGGCCGCAGCGGATCCCTTAGTTAACGCGATAGTTGTTATCGGCGATAACGATCGCTTTATTGCTGGTGCCGATATCCGCGAGTTCGGCAAACCAGCGGTGGGGCCCACGCTGCTTGAAGTTCAAGACCTTGTAGAGCTTAGCGAAAAACCGGTAGTCTGCGCGATCGACGGCCACGCGCTTGGCGGCGGCCTGGAGCTAGCTCTCGCCGCGCCTTTCCGAGTTGCGGCCACGAGAGCAAAGCTTGGGCTGCCGGAGGTCCACTTGGGTCTCTTGCCGGGGGGCGGGGGTACGCAGCGGATGACGCGGATCGTTGGGCCTGAGGTTGCGCTCGATCTTATTCTTGACGGCAAGCATATCTCGGCAGCCCAAGCGAAGGACCTTGGACTCGTTGACGAGATTGCCGAAGGCGATCTTCTGAGCGCTGCGATCGATTTTGCCCGTAGGAAGGTGCGAGACGGTGGGCAGTGGCCCAAGGCGATAACGCGAACCGACAAGGTCGCAGATGTGCGCCGTTCGCTGTTCGACGACGCTCGCGCTGCTAATGCCAAAAAGTGGGCCGGAACCATTGCGCCTTTCAAGATCGTCGATTGTATCGAGGCGGCCTGCACAATGGAGGCCAGTGAGGGATTGAAATTCGAGAAGTCGGCCTTCAACGATTGCCTTGAAGCGCCTAGCCGAGCTGCGCAGATACATCTCTTTTTCGCCCAACGCCAAGCCGCAAAGGTCGACGGGCTGAGTGCGTCTGTCAAGCCACTCGAGATTGGTAAAGTAGGCGTGGTTGGTGCCGGGACAATGGGCGGCGGTATTGCGATGTGCATGATTAATGCAGGCATATCCTGCACGGTTCTTGATGTGGAACAGGAGGGACTCGATGCGGGGCTAGCGAAGATCCGAACTAATTACGACATCTCGATAAAGCGCGGGTCGCGCAGTCGGAAGCAGGTCGACGAAACCCTTTCCTTGCTAAGCACGACACTAGATTATTCCGATCTCGCGGCATGCGACATCGTGATCGAGGCTGCCTTTGAAAATATGGCGATCAAGAAGGAGATCTTTGCTAAGCTCGATCAAGTTTGCAAGCAGGATGCAATCCTCGCTACCAATACGTCGGGCCTAGACATTGACGAGATAGCCTCATCCACCAAGCGGCCTGAAAACGTTATCGGGATGCACTTTTTTTCGCCCGCAAACGTAATGAAGCTTTGCGAGAACGTGAGGGGCGCCAAGACTTCCGACCAGACGGTTGCGACAGTGATGAACTTCGCGCAGCGCATCGGCAAGGTGCCCGTTCTGGCTGGGAACTGTGAGGGATTTATTGGCAACCGTATCCTCAAAATCTATGGTCAGGAGGCTGACTTGATCCTGGAGCAGGGGGCAGCCCCCTGGGATGTCGACCGCGCCCTGCAGACATTTGGGTTCCCTATGGGCCTTTATCTCATGCGCGACATGGCGGGATTGGACGTTGGCTTTCGTATGCGCCAAGGGCGGATCGAAGCGGGAACGCTTGATCCGAAAAGCCCCGATTATGCACCACTCGGCGATCGTATCGTCCAAGCGGGGCGCCTCGGACAAAAAACGGGAAGCGGTTATTATAAATACGAAGGCCGCGACGCCTCGCCCGATCCCGAGGTCATAGCGATGCTCAAGGAAATTGCCTATAAGAAGGGCGTGATCCAGCGGACATTCACCGATGAGGAAATCGTCGAGCGCCTAATCACCGCAATGGTCAATGAGGGAGCTAAGATTCTGGAGGAGGGAATTGCGAGGCGGGCGAGCGATATAGATGTGACCTACGTCTTCGGCTACGGGTTTCCCAAGCACCGAGGCGGCCCAATGTTTTGGGCAGCGGAAAAAGGTTTGGACAAGGTGCTCGATATTATTCGTGCCAATCATGCGAAGTTCGGAGCTCGTTGGGAGCCCGCCAGGCTCCTAGTGGACCTGGTTGCCGCCAAACAGGATTGGGACCGAAAGCCGGTGCCCGGGACGGCGTGACAATATCGTGCTCGGGTACCCGGGGCATGTTTACATAACGACAATAACTCGGGAAATGGCCGGTTCGGCATACAATTCTTCAACCACCGCAGCGCGGCGGGCTAGCACGGCGCTGGCTGATGCCGCCGATTTGTCACTTAATTCACCGTTGGCAAGTGAGGGCAGTTCTGCTTCCAAAACGAGACGATCGATGCGGTGGGACTTGCCTCCGGCATCTGCCGCAAGCAGGCCCAGTCGATCTTGGATCCAGGCCTTTAAGACCGGGCTTTCTAGGACTGCTGCATCGTCTGCATTTGAAGGAAGTCCTGCAATTTCACGTGCTGCCGCCATGTCGGGGAAACCGATCGCGGATACGTAGGCGCGCTGCGCGCCCACGATTACGGCGTCTGTTAATACCGGCGCAAGTCCGTTCACCAACTTCAGCCGCAATGGGGACACTGACACCCATGTGCCGGAAGTTAGCTTGAAGTTGTCTGATATTCTACCTTCAAAAAGAAGTCCTTTCGCCAGATCCTCTGGATCAATAGGCTTCACTATGTCCCCCGTTAAAAAAAAGCCGTCTTCATCAAAAGCTTGGGCAGTAAGGTCGGGCCGATTCCAATAGCCGCGTGTGACGCATGCTCCGGCAAGCCGAAGTTCAAGCGAACCTTGGAATGGAACGAGTTTGGCCGTGACGCCAGGCACGGGTAGTCCCGCTTCGGGCCGCCGATGCTGCTCCCAACTCGATTGCATGGCGGTCGGCCCGCATTCAGTTGATCCGAGTCCCGAAATCATCAGGATCCGTGTGCCCGTCGTTGCGACAGCTATGTCATCAATCTCCTTCCATAGCGCAGTCGCGAGCATCGCGCCCCCGTATTGCATTACTTTGAGATTGGCGAAGAACTTATCGCGCAACACTGAATCCTGTCGGAGGTGGGGGATCAAAGCTTCGAATCCACTCGGCGAGCTCATGAATAAGTTGATCTGATAACGCTTCAGATTCTCTACGGTCTTCGAGATATGGCCCGGCGTCGGTCTCCCATCGTCAATATGCAACGTACCTCCCGCCCAAAGCGCAAAACCAAAGTTGTTATTGCCGCCAAAGGTGTGATGCCATGGTAACCAATCAACCATCACCGGCGGTTCATCCTCCAAGAACTTGTAGACAAGCATGTTTTGTGCTCGATTGTCAGAAAGCATCCGGTGCGACAGGATCACCGGCTTTGGTGCACCGCTTGAACCAGACGTAAAGAGTATCTTCGCCGTCATCTCTAAGTCGATCGCTTCTTCCACTGCCAGCGACCGTTCCGTTGCGGGGGTCGCTAACAGGTCTTCAATGGGCCTGATATCTCGTCCACTTATCCCCGAACCGCCTGTGACAATCGGTATCTCCGATGGGAGAGCGGCGAGCACCGCGGCACCAAAGCGCTCACCATCTGCCACGTAGATCGCACCCGGCTGAATTGAATCGAGAGCCATCTTGAGCTTGGCATAATCGTTGGAGAGTAGGGCGTACGACGGAGAAACGGGAGCCGCCGGTATTCCGGCAAACATCGCGCCTAGCGTTATCCGGGCGCAATTTATACTGTTCTCCGCCAGGATCGCGATGGGGCGATCTGGGGAAAGCGGCAATCCCAGCAAGGCTGCCGCCAAACTACGCGCATCCCGCAAAGCGTCTCCAAAGGTCCACCCACGCCGCTCGCTAGCCGATTCGGCTTCAGTAAGGAGTAGTCGCTCCGGAGCTTTCTCTGCCCATGCGACGAGTCGTTGATTCCAAGTCTCCGTGACGGGCACCGGCGCCTGGGCATTTCGCAAAAGGAGCGACCCATCCTTACCTTCGAAGACATGCGCGGCCTTCGCTCCCATTCGTACCGGGCGAACTGGACAGAGGAGGCTGTCGATAGAAGGGGGAGGCCGATGCTGCTTCTTGTTCACGCGGTATTCTGGGCATGTTCGCGAGGAAGAGGCAATGGCGCGCATCGACGTATCGGCCTGCCGATGTTCTCTGGGAGAAGCGCGCATCACTTAATCAGGGCGCGTGCCATCGACAGACCTCACTAGGTATGACAACATCCCTATTGACTATGCTGACATAACAAGTGAGAACGTTGGCGAGCGGAGTACCGACAGCAGAGGAGCGAGAGGATGACAAAGAGCGTCGACATGAAGATCAAGTCAGCCAAACGCGTTCTAGAAATCTTCGAGTTTTTCAATGCCGAGCGGCATGAAGCGACCGTGATGGAGATTGCTCGCGAGTACGGGTATCCGCAATCGAGTACCTCAGAGCTTCTAGGGTGCCTCGTCGAGCTTGGCTTCCTGGCTCGTGACCGAACTCGTCGAACCTACCGGCCGACCGCAAAGGTTGCTATCCTTGGCGCCTGGGCGCATCCACGCTTATTTCGCCGCGGGCATCTGCTTGCCTTGATGGATGACTTGGCAGCGAGTCTTGAATGCACGGTGATGCTGTCCGGTTGCGTGGGATTAAAGACAGAACATTACGAAATTGTGGAGGGGGGTACACGCCTTCCGGTGGGCGAGCGGGCTGGTCCACTCACGCGTAGCGTACTCGGTAAACTACTTATATCCGTCAACGATCGAATCGTGATCCGCAAATTGGTTCATCGCTTGAATAGCGAGGTCGATGAAGCTGATCGCGTGAAATGCGAACCGTTTCTTGTTGAAGTGGACGACATCCGAACCCAAGGATTTGCAGCCAGCGCAGGGTTGTCGGACGGAAGAGGGGGCGTGGTTGCCATACGGCTGCCAAAAGCCGTTACGAATGAGAACTTGGCTGTGACTATTGTCGTCGGCGAGGGCGATTCTCGGGGTTGTGGCTTTTTCCTGCGTGCCCTGCGAGACGCGGTCGGAGCATTGATCAATCCGACACCTGCGGTAGTTCAGGACGTCGCGATTGCTCAGGCATCGCCCTCCTTGTTGGCGCGCACCGCATAAACTTGAACAATTGAACTTAGCGCGGGCGTGCGCGATGTTGCCGTCGCCTTTGCGCAGGGGGAATTCGTGACTGATCAGATTCTGACTCGCAAGGATGGCGCCGTCGCGCGCATTATCCTGAATAATCCGGCCAAGATGAATGCCATTTCATTCGCGATGTGGGAAAAAATAGGCCAGGCGATGACGACTTTCGAGGCGGACGACGACGTGCGAGTCATCGTTTTTAGCGGAGCGGGTGGCAGAGCATTTGCAGCAGGTGCTGACGTCTCTAAGTATGCCGAAGAACGTGGAGCCGCCGATGCTCAGGAGCGATACGCGAAGACTGGTGAGAACGCTTTGCAGGCAGTGTACACCTCTAGGAAAGTGACCGTGGCGGCAATCGATGGCTATTGTATCGGCGGTGGCGTTTCGGTGGCTCTTGTATGTGACTTGCGCTATTGTTCGGCAAAGTCGTCATTTGCGCAGCCGGCGATGAATCTTGGAATCGGCTATCGTTATTCTTCGCTCCGCCGCATGGTGGATATCATCGGCTTCGGCGCGGCGAAGGACCTGTTGCTGGGGGGACTGCGCTTTGACGCGCACGAAGCCTATACGAAAGGCCTAGTCGGTCGCGTATTGCCGGACGACGAGTTCCAGGATTGGATTGAAAGCATAGTGACAACCATTTCCGTTGGTGCGCCGATTACGGCTGACGATATCAAATACACACTCTGGACCTACGCACAGGACGAAACGAAGCGTGATACGGGTCGTTGCGAAGAGTTGTTTCAGATGTGTTATGCGTCCGAAGATTACAAAGAGGGGATCGCCGCTTTCGCGGAAAAACGTAAGCCGGTCTTCACCGGCCGCTGAACGTGGATCTCGTTCCGTCGCCCCAAGAGGTTGCACTTCGCCGCCAGGTTCGGGCGTTTATTCAGAAAGAACTCTCCCCGGAGACTCACCGCAAGATGTTGGAAGGGCGTGTACCGTCGCGCGAAGAGGTGGTCGCTTGGCAGCGCACATTGAACAGACGGGGTTGGGCAACCCCCAGCTGGCCGAAGCAGTGGGGTGGGCCTGGTTGGTCGCCAATAGAGCGGGCAATTTTCTTTGATGAACTGCATCAGGCGCCGGCCCCAGAACCGGTGTCGTTCAACGTGGCCATGCTTGGACCTGTACTCATCCGTTACGGCACAGAGGAACAAAAGAGCCGATTCTTGCCTGCGACCGCGAATTTAGACATCTGGTGGTGTCAGGGTTTTTCTGAGCCGGGCGCGGGGTCGGATCTCGCCGCGGTTCGGACAACCGGAGTGCGAATGAGCGGCGGAGCCGATGACTACTTCCTTATTAACGGCCACAAAATTTGGCAGGGTATGGCGCATCATGCGAACTGGATGTTCATTCTTGTCCGAACGGATCCGAACGCATCGAAAAGGCAGGCTGGCCTGACGTTTTTGTTGTTGGACATGACCTTGCCGGGGGTAAACGTTCGCCCAATCATCACAATCGACGGACGGCACGAAGTTAACGAGGTGTTTTTGGATGACGTCCGGGTGCCGGTCGACTGCCTGGTTGGCATCGAGAACGATGGATGGACGATGACTAAAGCGCTTTTGTCGAACGAGCGCACAAACATCGCACGTATTGGGATGACCAAGCACATCCTGCGCCGAATAAAGACAATCGGAAGCGAAGATGCTAGCGTCGCCAAAAGGGCGGCAGCAATCGAAGCCGAACTCAGGGTCCTGGAGGTCACGCAGCTTCGAATTCTGACCGCTCAAAGTGGTGTAGACGGCGCTGACCCGCGATCCTCTATATTGAAACTCAAGGGGGTCGAGCTGCGCCAAGCAGCGTCGGAGTTGCTTATGCAGGCGGTTGGGACTGCGTCGCTGCGCGCTGATCCCGCGGGGCCAGAAGCGATTGCGAATCCGGTCGGCACTGCATTGCCTAACTACGCGATCCTCCGCGCCGCTTCGATATACGGGGGAGCGAGCGAAATCCAAAAGACGATAATTGCCAAAAGCGTTCTGGGACTTTGACCTATGGACCTTGAGCTATCCGACGAACAACGGCTTCTACTGGAGATGGTAGAACGCTTTGCGACGGATGCTGGTGGCCTGGAACCGCATCGGGTAGCCTTGGAATCTGAGGTCGGATACTCCTGTCAGACCTGGCAAAAGATGGCTGAACTCGGCCTCCTATCCATCCTATTTACGGAGGAAATTGGCGGTCTGGGTGGCGGCGGCACCGAGTTAATGATCATCGGCGAATCGATGGGGCGGCATATGATTGCAACCCCCTTTCTTGAAACAGCAGTGGTTGCTGCCACTATTCTAGCGGGGAATTGTCCCCGGGCCCAAGATCCGTTGATCGATGGGCTGCTCAACGGCACCCAGATTTACGCCCTGGTCGAAAAGGGGATTGAACTCGGACCTCGCGGCTTGTCCGGCACTGCTATCGGCATAGCTGCGGGAGGGCAAGCCGACCGCCTAATCGTTGCAGCGGGTGGCGCAATCTACTCAGTCGATGCCACGTCCTCGGCAATCTCGCGGGAGGACTATCCGCTGCATGGGGGGGGGCGCGCAGCGGATATTCGACTTAGCGGCGCGAAGGGAGATCTGATCGCAGATAAGGACACTGCAGAGCCTTTGTTACGACGTGCCGCTGATCGACGCGTTGTTTTTCTCGCCTCGGAAGCGCTTGGCGCTGCTGAGGCGGCATTCGAAGCCACGGTCGACTATTTAAAGACGCGCGTTCAGTTCGGTACGCCCATTGGCGCAAACCAGTCGCTTCAGCATCGTGCTGCTGAGCTGTTCGTTGAGATCGAGCAGCTACGCTCCGCAGTGATATTGGCCGCTTGCAGTCTCGACGAACTAGACACCGCGAAACGGGCGCGTGGTTTGGCAGCAGCTACGATTGTAGTGGCCAAAGTTGCACGCTTCGTTGGTCAGTGGACAGTGCAGCTCCATGGCGGAATCGGAGTGGCGGACGAGCATGCCGTCGGCCATTGGTTTTTGCGACTGACCGCGATAAACCTATTACTGGACTCTCGGTCAAGCGTAGACGTTCTCGTAAGCGAGGGGCGTTCGTCAGCAAACCTACGTACTAGCGGGTCCTGATTCATAAAGCGGTTGGCCATGGCGGATTTTGGATGGCTCAGCCACAACGTCTACAATCGGCTGGGATCGATGGCGCCGGAGGGCGCGATTTCTGGGACGATGGATGTGCCGCGCACCACGGTCTCCCTTGCGACTTTCCGCGCAGCGGCATGTTTCCCATGCCTGAACGATCGGCGTGGATGTGGATAGGCGGGCATTCTCTTGCCGCCGCCAAGCGCGCCCCGCTACGACGGCTACATCCCTCTACGCCCGATCGCTGACGCCGCTCGATGAGCAAAGCCGAGCGGAGATCGCGATGATCGCCATACCCGCGCCGAGAGCAGTAAGACAGCATTGTCATGTGGCTCGCTATGCGCCATGCTAAGCGAGCGCGATAATTCCAGACCAGATCAGACGGATGAGGTCCGCTTGTCCTCTGGCCGATGTCGCCGCGTATAGCCGTTTGGTATAATAGCGTGCAGTCTTTTGCGTTATGCCCAACGCCGTAGCCGCTTCTTTAATGGAAGCGCCCTCTGCCATTGCAATAGCTAGGCGGGCCTCGCTCAGCGGTACACCATATATCCTGGCGAAGGCGGCCGCGCGGCCAATTGGTCGAGGTGGGATACGAAAGAGCGCAAGGGCGGCGTCGTCCACGGGAGAGGCATTTGCGAACGGAAATGCTATTACCTCCCCGAATGGCACTATTTCAGCTCCTCCCGACGCAGCCTCTGCAAGGGCTGCGCGACGACGCGGCGACGTGGGAGGTGCCACGCCCGCTATCAGTCCACCGCCCGCGTCTAACAGCGACCAGCCTACGCCGCACCGCGCCAAAGTAGCGGCGCACGCTGCTTCGCGCATGTGTCCGAGCTGCAAGCGCGCTACATTATTGCCTGCGATGCCGAGATGTGGCGACAGCTCTGACATAAGTGCGCTATCAACGGCAGCAAAACCCCGTTTACTGTCCACCGCAATCAGCCATTGATCACCCAACTCATGGGTAGAGCGAACAAGGCGGCCTTCTAGCGTCGAGTTGGGGGCGATGTCCGCGAAGGCATATACTCGATCGGGCCTCATTTGTAGCAGCATCGGTAAATCCAGCTCGGCGAGTGACCGGTTGATTGGGCTGAATAATACTGTCCACACTCCGTATTGTGATCGTCCAACTAAGACGGTCAGCCTGGCATCAACTCTGCGCCTAAATGACCGGAGAAATGTCTGGAAAGGTGGGTCCTCCCCTGTCGTGTAGAGGGCAGTTAGTAATTCGTCTCTATCGACGCGCGTCAGCGACATCGGAAATCATCCTCCCATATGGTATGTTACCGGATTCCCATTAGCGGGCAAGGATCGTCCTGAGAAGGACAGCCGAAAATGCCGATGAGCCGCAGTTTGACCCACCTTCAACGCCTCGAAGCGGAGAGCATTCATATTACCGCAGTGTCGTGTCGGAATGCGAAAAGCCGGTAATGCTCTATTCGGTCGGAAAAGACTCTGCGGCGCCGAGTTGTTGCCGATGGGCACGGCCGGCGCCAAAGCGATGGCCGTAGTACGCGGCGAGGCTGATATCTATCTTCACTCAGGCGGGCAATACGAGTGGATTCGATGGCTCCTGTCGCGGTCTCATATGCGCCAAGAACCCGGCCGCACGAGTCCTTGGTTTTATCGCTGAAGTGAGAGGATTTGCCCCGACTTCAGGAATCGGTTCTCCGGAGAGGCTGCCCAATGGATCATGAGTTGGCCCCGTATTCCGATTTTGAGAAGCTGCGATTCGCCCGTCCGGCTCCTTGGGTGCTTCGGGTCACGATAGACAACGCCGAGAAAATGAATGCAATTGGTAACCAGCTTGCCTCGGAACTTGAAACGATTTGGCCCGTAATAGATTCGGACCCCGCAACTCGCGCTGCCATAATTACGGGCGCGGGGCGTGCCTTTTCATCGGGCGGTTCGTTTGAGGCTATGCCAACGGAAAGGCAACGCGATCACCTCGACCAGTTCTGTTACGACTTCGGCAATACGCGTGCCCTCATTGAGGCCATGATCACGATGCGTAAACCGTTGATTTCCGCGATCAATGGCCCTGCGGTGGGCGCAGGGCTAGCGATTGCCCTACTTGCCGACATCCCAATCGCTGCGAAGACGGCAAAGTTGTTTGATGGGCATTTACGCATCGGAGTGGTACCTGGAGACCATGCGGCGATGATCTGGCCAATTTTGTGCGGACTTGCGAAATCGAAATACCACCTGCTCACAAACGAGCCGGTGACAGGCGAGCAAGCTGCTGCGATGAACCTAATTGCGCTCGCCGTGGAATCAGATGAGCTTCAAGACAAAGCAGTGGAAGTGGCCGTTAAGCTTGCCGCGACGGCACCCAAAGCACTTATGATGACGAAATACCTTCTTAACCACTTTCTACGCCAAAATCAAACGATTTTTGACCTATCTGCAGCCTTCGAAATGATCAATTTCGGTAGCAACGAGGCAAATGAGGCTATGCGCGCGCTAAAGGAAAATAAAACGCCGAACTTTCCCCCTAGCATTGGCGTATTCCGCTAGATTTGCCGCATGCCCGAGATTGAGATCGTGGGTGGCTTTAAATGAACAAGTAACGCGGGTCGTTCCTTGCCTCGAGCGCCCTTATGATTCGGTAAGGGATGAGTGGGATAATGCGACGGAGTGGCGACCACTCTATGGAACCGTTCATCCTCGACTAAGGCTGGCCATTAGGCGAGCCGTCCTAAGCTGATATTCAATGCTCCAGTGGCAACGAGGTTTCACATGATGCAACGACGATGCCCGTAGCTCCATTGCCGACTCAATCGAAGCTGTTCGTAACCCACAGGGCCTCCTCGCCACCGCGACCCGTTGGCTGATATCAACCTGAGGCGCAAACTGTGATATTGATATTGTTGTAATCTAACCCCTTCGTTTATTTTTCCATGTAAGGTCCGTGTCGGCTTGTTAGTAGAAACTGGATCTGGCTTTTTGTTTAGGTGAGGAAAGACAAATGTCTCAGTTGGCCGACTACCAGAATAAATATAAGTTTGTTCGCCTCGAACGGAATGATGGGGTGCTTGAGTTGACCATTCATCGTGACGGGGGTCCAGCGGAATGGAGTCCTTATCCGGGCGGCATCCATGACGAGTTAGGCCAAGCATTCTATGATGTTGGTCGTGATCGCGAAAACAGGGTGGTTATTATTACAGGTACGGGTGATGAATTTCTGACACGGTTGGATTGGTCTGTGCCGGACCCGGATATCGGTAAGACGGCTTATTGGGACCGCATCTCCAAAGAGGCCAAGGATCTCCTCATGAATCTTCTCGACATTGAGGTTCCGGTCATTGGGGCGGTTAACGGTCCTGCGTTCATTCATGCTGAAGTCCCGACTATGTCGGATATTGTACTAGCCGCAGACCATGCTGTGTTCGCGGATAAGGCCCATTCTTCTGCGGGCATAGTACCGGGCGACGGCGTGCACATCTGGTGGCAAATGTTGTTAGGCCCCAATCGCGGACGTTATTATCTGCTAATGTCGGAGGAGATTTCCGCAGACGAAGCAAAGTCACTTGGTTTTGTGGCCGAGATCCTTCCGAGGGAACAGCTTATGAATCGGGCGCGTGAGATCGCTACCAGTCTTGCGGCCAAATCGACGTCCATGCTGCGAGGTTCGCGCGCGGCATTCGTCCAACACATTAAACGCCGTATGCTCGACGATCTCGGCTTTGGTCTTCAACTTGAAGGAACGAACGTCCTTGCGTTGATGCAAGAGCAGAATGCTGGTCCCGATTGGATTGCACCTCACCCTGCTGGGTAGTTCCCAGCTAAAGAAACTAGGAGTTAGTCTAGATCCTCTTCATCGATACAGCCGATGAATCCGCTGTCTGAGAGCCACCAGTAGCGCAATATGAGCCTCAACGTCGCGCAGTGTCGACAAACCGGGCCACAGTTTTGACCTCGAGTCGAGCGCCGGGGAAACTGATGAACGGCACAGGGACGGCCGTCCACGCGGGGAAAGGGCAATGTAGAAACTTGACCTTAACTTCCTGAAAGGACGCCAGCACATCCGCAAAGGAGGACGCCTCCATGAACGTGTCGAAGTTGACGATATCCTCCATGCCCAATTTCGCCTCAGCCAGGATTCCCTGCAAGCGGTTGAAGAGGTTCTGAATCTCTTCTTCGATCGACGTGGGTATAAAAGGCTTTCTCTCATGGTCGAAGGTAAATCCGATCACGCCGGAAACGATCAGCAAATCTCCAGCGCGCACCGCGCCCGCATACATGTTGCTTTCGTAGAAGTCGCGTTCCGCTTGGGGATTATAGGTCTCAATGCGCGGCATCGCGTCCTCCGGCAGGGAAGTTAGTTAGAAGATCGGTCTGGCTGGTAAAAATTCGATCAGACCCCCAACAGGTCGAGCGTGGCGTGATCCAGCGCGGCGGCGGCATAACGTGCAGTCATTGCCGTGATGTTCGCTTCGGAATGATAATGGGTACTGTTCATCATCCAGACGTACATCCCCCAGAACAACCAGCAACGATAGGCGAAAAAGGCCTCGTCCCAAGCTGGAGCAGAAACGCCGTTGGCCCACAGCTGTGACAAATAATGTTCCAGCAGGGGGCGTTCCCAGCGCCGTCGGTCGACCACATCGAGGCAGCCACCCAGGAAATAGGCGACATCATGAACCCATGGCAGACGCCAGCAAGACCAGTCGAGCAAGCCAGCACGCCCGTCCGCCGTTAGATATAGATTGGCGAGATGCATATCGCCATGAGTTATGGTCACTGGCAGCTGCGACCCTTGCGCAATGAGCGCCTTGATGGCGCCTAGAAGACGCCTACGATCCTTTAGGGCGCGGGGAATAGCTGCTCCGCGAGGTTCGCCGACCGTAGCGGCGAAGAGCACTTCGTCCGACAAGATGTCTTGCTGGCGGGGCAGGGCGAGAGCATCCAGCTTAGCTGCGAACCCAAACATCTGCTCGTCCTGCAATTCCGACGCCTGCCACCAGCGGGCATGCACTTGTGCCAGGCTCGTCAGAAAGTCAGCGGCGATCTCGATAGAAGCGATCGGTTCCTGAGCCTTGAGGCATGTCACGCCGCGCAGATCAAGATCCTCCATCACCAGGGCCGACCCTTCCGTTTCATCGTCCTGGACAAAGAAACACTGTATATGCTCGACGCCTGGCAAATGCGGGACGATGCGAGCGTAGGATCGGGCCTCTTTCAATTGCCAATCGAGCATGGTTTCGCGCGCGTACGGCTCGAAACAGCCCTTGACGATCAAGGTAGGCGGAAAATCGGGGTCGTTCGTTCTTACGGCCAAGCGCAACTTGGTGCAGGCACCACCCAGACTCCGCAGCGCCTCGGCGTGCTCGACGACGAAACCAGGGCGTGAGTGGCCGAGCGCCCGCGTCAACCATTCCGCGTCCACTTCCTCGGGCGTCGTCGGCAGCTTAATGCTTGCGGAGCAGGTCATGTCGATTTTCCCTGGGGGCCGTCGCTATCGCTCACCGGTTGTGCTCCTCGACCTCACTGATCGCTTCCTCGCAGATGGAAAGGGTGCGGAGTGCCGTCGCCTGCGACGTCACGATCATCGGCGAAATGCGGATAGTCGAACCGACTGGCGAGGTGCAAACCCCTTTGGCAAGAAACATCCGCGCCACCTTGTCGGCTACCTCCGTGGAAGGAACTCCCGTCGCCGGATTGACGAATTCCCAAGCGAGAAGAAATCCCATGCCTTGCGCCACGCCGATGATCGGATGGCGCGCCTGAATGCTCTTCATCTCAGCCAACAGCACCTCTCCCGTGGATCGAACATGCGAGACGAGACCATCGCGTTCGATGATGTCGAGGACCGCCAATGCCGCTGCACATCCGATCGGCTGGCCACCATGCGTAGAGGAATGCGACGTTTGGTTCACCGCCGCTCGATAGCCTTCACGAAGCGCAAGGGCGGTGATCGGGTAGCCGTTACCCAACATCTTGGAGAAAATAATCATGTCGGGCGCAATTCCCTCATGATCGCCGGCCCACATCGCTCCGGTACGCCCCAGCCCGGTCGCGTGCTCGTCGAAGATCAAGGGAATATCGTGGCGGTTGCACATCTCGCGCAATCCGCTCAGGAATCCCGGGGCGTAAACGCGGGCACCGCTCGCATTCGTTACAGGTTCGATGATGACACCCGCCAATCCGCCATGGCTGTTCGCCTTCATCGCTCTTTCAGCAAAGTCGACGCAATGCAGGCCGCACGATGACGGCTCAAGTTTGAACTCGCAGCTATGACACCAGCCGCCCGGCACGGTCATATGCCCGCTCGACCGCGGCCCAGTGGAACGACTGCCACTGTCCGCGGTTGCCATCGCGCCGACCGTCTTGCCATGATAATCGCCGTAGAAGGACAAAAACTCGTGGCCGCCGGTAATGGTTCGCGCGACCCGGAGGGCAGCCTCGGTCGCCTCGGTTCCCGAAGAATAGAACCCAAATAAATTGAGATCTTCCGGCGTTATTTTCGCAAGGCGCTCCATCAGTCGGACGCGCAGCTCATGTGGATAGTTTCGGATATTGGCGAGCTTGCCCGCCTGGGCGGCGATGGCATCGGCCACCTCAGGATTGCCATGCCCCAATCCTGCCGACATATGGCCATGTGTCAGGTCGATGAGCCGGTTTCCATCGACATCGTCGATCGTGACGCCCGCACCCCGATCGAAGCCGATTGGCAGCAGATCTAGCCAGGGAAGAGAGCCAATCTCATGTCGATCGCGCCGCCTCATCAATTCCAAGGATGCCGGCCCCGGCAATGGACAGCAAATTCGCGGCGCTGCATGCGCGAAACTGTTCGCCCAATCCACCGAACGAGGCGCGAGCACCTCCGCCGCATCGCGTTTTTCGATTGGCTGGTCGCAGTTAAAATGTTGCGCCATCGCACCTCTACCGAAATTTCGCATTGGAAATTTCCCGCTTATATTTGCTAAAGGGGGAGTCAACGCGCCTACTTTCGGTATCGAACTAGCGATACTTGGAGCCGAAGCATGTCTGGTGGCTGTTGGCGAGCCGCTGGCTCTTAGCTATGCGTAGCATTTTCATGTCAGTAGGATCGGAAAGAACCGATGTGATCGCACGCCGGCCCAAACTTGCTGTTCTGCCTTGTCCTATTGGCATCAAAGTCACGGTTCTTCACTGCGTCATCGACCCGAATTCCCGAGGTAGAGCGATTTGCGCGCAAAGCAGAGTTGTTCGCACAACCGGCTCTAACTGAAAGCGCTTGTCATCAGAATCAGAACGCGACGGATATCTGGCGGCCATCGCTTATGCGATTGATGAATCAGAAACGTTGCTAGCTAGGGGGGCTTAGACGATGGTTCCTAAGGCCGACCTTAACGCCATCTCATCGATCGCCAGACCTACTCCCGCAACACTTGAAGCCGCGAAGTGCTGATTTGCGGCTGACGCTCGTAACCTGTTGCCCCGGAAATCTCCCTAACCTGTTTTAAACGTTTCGTTTTCGAGGAAACCTTCACCGACAGCCGGGCGTATTTGCCGCGGACGCCGCCGCATCCAAGCCCCCTGAAAGCGGCGGGGTCACCCAATTGCGGAGGCTCACATGGATAATAAGTCGAAGCAGGATGGTCGGGACCGCAGCCAGGTCTCGGGCCAAGACCGTTACGAAATCGAATATTTCGCGGAGCGGCATGGCATAACTGCGCAACAAGCGCGTGACCTGATCGCAAAGCACGGCAACAACCGCGAAGAGCTGGACCGCGCTGCCGAGCGGATTGGAGCGTCGTGAAGAAGCACAAAGGCTGATGATTCAGCCATTATGGTGGAGATTTGTGCAAGAACCCGCCGTCGTCCGGCCGCTTAAGCCCGGCGTCCTATTGAAATGGGAAATAGGCCCGCGCGATCCAAATCCATAATGGACGATTGCGTCGGGAGCAAATGGAACATTAAGTCGTTGTATATCCTAAACAATGCAACTGATGCGGCATTGCCGGTGGAGAGGATCATGTATTGCCCGACAAACTGGGAATCTATGCTCGATAGGATGACGCCGAACGGCGGCACACGCTTTTGTAAAGGACTGGCCTTTGCGCTGGTTGCGGCAATTCCATTTTGGGCCAGCTTGGCAGCGCTAGCTTTGACTTAGATTAAAGTTGTCCCGTTGTTGGACGGGCGATCAGGCTAACAGACTGTAAACCTTAGGAAAGCCACGGTACGAAGAGTAATGGCTCTTTTGTATGTGTTACTTGGGATCATAAGTGCGATGGTGGGGGTTCTGGCGTTGGCTTTCGCCACCTCCTGGTGGTGGGGCGTTATCGGTTTCTATCTAATGTGCGCGGCTGGGCTTTGCGTGATGTTCTACGCGGATCGCCTCGAGGGAAACAACGGGAACCGGCGTTAAGCAGATGGAGCGGATTGCGGCTTGAGACGCCGATCATGCGCGGTGGGGACGCGGCGAAACTCCTAATGTCGGTTTTAGTTGCTGCTACTTGTCTCGGACGGTGCATCGATACGCGGTCGCATACTATGGCCACGAACACGCGTTGATAGCTAAGCAGCTACAAGAGCGATCAAAGCGGCTAGAGCGAAGCTCCCCAAATTGCTGCCGTTGTCCAGTATAAGCACCGTTACAGTCCCACGGATGCCTCTCCCAGAGAGCGTCGATTATGCCGATGTATCTAAGATCCGACGCTGCGCCGGCATAACGCATGCCTGGCCGCAAGGCTCAAGTGCCTAGACTAAGAGGGCCACCAGGCCCAGGATCACGAGCCAGGTGCAAACCGTGCCACACACCAAAATCGCGAGACGTGCCCTAATGGATATCCGGTTCGGATGGGACCCGATGGTCCCGACGAAATGCGCGCGCTCGAATTCAGCCGCCCAATATTCCATGGCTACCCTCTCCTGTGCCAAATTAGGACATCGCTGAAAACTTAACTTAAGTAAACGTCCTTCTATAGATATCGGCGGCGTCCCAGAGAGAATATCTATGCCTGCGGGCCGGAACCTCCTATTCATCGCTCATTGATAGGGTGGCATTGCGACAGGGATTTGGGATTCAAGTCTCGGCCGTTCTCCGGTGAAGGCCACCAGCGGCCAGCCTGCTCCCTGCGGATCGCGCCCACTTTCGCCGCAAGGGCAGGGCGCCCATATTCAATCGATGTTGGACGCTTCTCCCGGCCTGTTCGATACCCCGATCCTTCCCGGCCTCGGCTATTGCAGCGGTATTGTTACCGCCGATGAAGAGGCGGCGCTGATCGAGAAGATCGAGGCGCAACCGCTTTCGCCGTTCCGCTTTCAGGGCTGGCTTGGCAAGCGTCTCACCCTGTCCTTCGGCTGGCACTACGACTTCGACACCGCTCAGTTCGGGGCGGTTGATCCGATCCCCGACTGGCTGGAGCCAATTCGTCGGCGGGCGACAGAATTTTCCGGTCTTGCCGAGGATGATTTCGTGCAGGCGCTCCTGATTCGGTATGATCCGGGGGCCGGCATAGGATGGCACCGTGATCGTCCATTGTTCGACCAGGTGGCCGGCATTTCGCTCGGTGCGCCCGCAACCATGCGCTTCAGGCGACGGCGCGACAAGGGCTTCGAAAGAGCATCTGTCGCTCTGGCGTCGCGATCCATCTATCATCTCAGCGGCGAGGCGCGGCATGACTGGGAGCACAGTATTGCCAAGATGACAGAGACGCGCTGGTCCGTGACGTTCCGTAGCCTCTCCGAAAAAGGGCGTAAAACGGCTCGCAGCAATTCGCGGCCGGAAAAGGTCGAACTCTAACGCGCTGACCGACGGATAATTTTTCCCACTACGGGATTCCGATGCCGGGTGCGTTGTTGTCCGCACCGCCGGAAATGATAGGGTCGGGGGCATGCCTTTCGGAAATATACCGCCGGTCCCGATCGCCACGGTACGCGATCAGCTTGCCCAGGAGGCTTCCCGATTGGACCGCGCTGTTGGCGGGTTTAATAAATTCTCCAACATCCGACCCTATCTGGGCGTTGAGGGTGTCAACTGGACCGCCAGTTATGGCGCGAAGGGACGACGGTTGGCATTTTCCGACGCGGTGATGCTGGAGGAGATGCGGCGAGCGCTGGAACGAGCCCAGTTCGACTTTCCTGTAATCGATTTCGCTCACCGATAAGCGGCTTTCAGCCAGCGCCTTCAGGAGCTGTGGCACACGAGGCGCTAGTCGTCGGACCGGCTATCGGTACCGCGATCATGATCATAATGGTGTCGGAGCGCAAATGGCGGCAGCCAGGCTTCGCGCCGCACGATCCAGTTCTCATAGGTCGGCACGAACTGATTGGGCGCGTTCAGCGCGCCAAGATGCACCTCGATCTCGTCGGCATAACGCGCGAATACCGAGGAGCCGCACCGCGGGCAGAAGTGCCGACCGGCATATTCGCGAGTCTCTCCCCGGATGCTTACCGCTTCCTCGGGGAAAATTGCGGCTGCGAAAAAGAGCGCGCCGTGGTGCTTGCGGCAATCCAGGCAATGGCAGATGCCAATCCTGTACGGCGCCCCCGTCACCGCGATCCGGATATCCCCGCAAAGGCATCCGCCATTGATCTCGGCCATCACCGTCAATCCCGTCCGAGTCTGGCTTTGAGGGCATCTATCCGCTTCGACGCCTCCGCCTTGGTGAGATCGTCTGACGGCAGCGCCTCGTGGGCTTCTTCGCTCAGCGTCGTCAGATAACTCGCCTGGGCGCCGGTCATCGGCTCGTCACCGGACACCCAATCTTCGGGGTCCTTCTCGGTGTTGGAGCTTGGATGCTCGTCAAGCTTAGGATTATGCAGTCGCTCGGACATATTCTACTCCTGTTCCCATTCTGTTCCTGACTAAAACCGCGCAGATCGCGCGCGGTTCCCGGTCCATTTTCTGCTCCTCGCGCTTGCGGCCGCGCGCGCCACGGTCGAGTTGCACGTACATCCCGGCGCCCCGCACGCCTTCGATATCTTCACCCCGGACTGCGCCCTGACCCGCCGGGCCATGAGCGATCGTTTTCGGGTCATCCGAAGCCTTTGATTCCGCGTCTTTGTATGGGGGAAAACGCGGTGGCTTACCTGGCGCCTGCGGGCTGGTATTGGGGATCGCATGAACAGGTACAATGCTCTCTTTGCCGGCCTGGCACTCCTCTTGCTGCCGACCTCGGCGATGGCGCGCAACATCGTGCTGAGCAATGACGATGGGCTGACCAGCAACGTCCGGGCGCTTTACGACGCGCTCAAAAGGCAGGGCCACGATGTCATCGTCTCGGTTCCCTGCAGTAGTCAGAGCGGGATGGGGGCCGCGATCAAGGCGATGCGTCCGCTTGGGCCTCTTGCGGCTGACTGTGCCAATGGGGCGGCCAAAGCGGGGGCGCCGGGCGTCGGCCCGATGACCCGGCCCGGGTTTGAACGCGATTTCTACTACGTCGACGGCACGCCGGTGATGGCGCTTCTGTACGGGCTGGACGTGGTTGCCGCGCGGCGCTGGGGCAAGGCACCGGACCCTGTCCTGTCCGGACCCAACGAGGGCCAGAACGCCGGCTATGTCGTCATCAGTTCCGGGACGGTCAGCGTCGCGCAATATGCCGGCATGCGGGGCATTCCCGCCATCGCGCTGAGCGCAGGGGTGGATACCGCCGGCAATGCGGAGCTGGCCAACCCGAAGTCCCGGACGGTCGCGATGCTTTCCACCCAACTGGTGAAGGCGCTCGACACGCGTGCGGGCGCGGGTCCATTGCTGCCTGCCGGCATCGCGCTCAACGTCAACTTCCCCGACGATCTGGGCGGCGCCACATGGAAGCCCGCGCGCATCGGCACCTACAATGAGATTCAGCTGCGCTTCAGCGAGGATATCGACAAGGCTTCTCCGCCGCCCGCCTCGGCCGCAGGCTCCGGTCCGTTGCCGCACTTGCCCGGACTCATCGTTGCGGAGAACGGCGAGCGACCAGGTGCGGATCAGCAGGACGACGAAGCGGTAGTCTATCGAAAACATATCGCCGTGAGCGTGATGCAGCTGGGCTATGATCACCAGGCGCCGGCACGGCGATGGCTGCGTACGCATCTGCGCGGATTCCTCGAGAAGTAGCCTCTCCGCTTCCGGTCGCTTGCGGCGTATTTGGTTATCCCGCCACGGCCTCTTTCGCCTGCGGAAGCTTGATCCGCGGCGCGACTTCCTTGGTCACCAGCTCCAATTCAAATAAGGATTCGGAGAATCATCCGTCGACATGGAGTGGCGCAGCGTCTCACAGCGTTTGTCCATCGTCGACCTTGAACACTGAGCCGGTGATGCCGGAGGCGTTGGGGCTGGCGAGCAGGAGAAGCATATCGTCTAGCTGCTCCGCGACCATCAGGCGGCGCCGGGGCAAGCCGGCGATCTGCTTGGCTCCAGCATCGCTGTCGAACCATTCCGCGTTGAGCTTGGTGCGAACATAGCCGGGGCAAAGCACGTTCACGGCGATACCTTTGTTGAGCCACTCGCGCGCGAGACACTGGCCCAGCATCACGACCGCTGCCTTGCTCGTGCAGTAAGTCGCCACTCCAGGCAGCGGCTTCAGGCCGCCTATCGACGCCACGAGTATGATTCGGTTGTCGTCCTTGCCCGCCTTCACCATCCGGCGCGCGGCCTCGCGCGCGGTCAAGAATGCGCCGCGGACATTCACCGCCATCATCGCGTCGAAATCCTCGACGGTCAGCGACAGCGCGGCGCCCGAATTGCTGATACCGGCATTGGCGATGACGGTGTCGATCGGTCCAAGCAGCCGCTCCGCTTCATCGAAGCCGGCAATGACCGAACTCTCGTCGGTAACGTCCATGGCGACCGCGGCCGCACGGCCGCCATCCTGTTCGATCTCCTCGACCAATGCATGCAGGCGATCGATTCGCCGCGCCGCCAGGACGACCCGCGCCCCCGCTCTCGCCAGGAGTCTGGAAAAATGCATGCCGAAACCGGAGGAGGCGCCCGTGACCAGAGCGGTGCGATCCTGAAGCGAAACAGAAGTTGGCGTCGACATCTGGGTTTTCCGTTATTCAGCCGGAGTTCGAATGGTTAGCCCTGATGCTGCAGCCGATATTCGTCGCGCAACAGTCTTTTATAGAGCTTTGCCGGTTGCATGATGAGGCAAATCCATCCTGAAGTCGAATTGCTTCGGCACCTTCAGCCCCGACAGGTTGGCGCGAACAAAGGCTTCCCTGCATCGCCTGGCACCCCTCCGGAAATCGTGCCGCGACAATCATGTGGATTGTGTCCGCACGATCTTTAATTAGACAATTAGGTAAGGGTGTCAAGCGAGCTCGAGCCGTGTCCCAGCCCGGCGTTTACCACTCGACACAGGCGCTTTTGTTCGCCTACCTTGTGCAGGAAAGATGTACGGGGCGGAGAAGATTCAACGCAGGTGTTGGGCGGCACCAGAGCTTGCCTCGGCAAGCCCGTAGCGGACGAGGTGGCTGAATGGCGGGAAAGGCGGTTGCGCGTTCGGGAAGGGCCGGACGTGCTGCGGGGCGAAAGATAAACGCCCGCGACGCTTTGCTGCAGGCAGCGGGCGAGTTGATGAACGAACGGGACACGCTGGAGATCTCGCTTGGGGAGATTTCCAGTCGGGCCAAGGTCAATTCCGCGCTGGTGAAATATTATTTCGGCAACAAAAAGGGCCTGATGCTGGCCCTGCTTGAGCGCGATGTCGGCAAATCGATGGCGCAATTGTCCCACCTGGTGGAGAGCGACGTCGGGCCGATCGAAAAGCTGCGTATCCATATCGCAGGCCTCATCAACCTCTACTACCGCAGCCGCTACCTCAACAAGCTTCTCTTCATGCTGCTTCGCGATACCACGCCGGACGAGGCCCTTCTGATCTCGGACCGCCTGCTCAAGCCAGCCGCCGACGCGCAGGGCCGGATCCTCGAGGAAGGCGTGGCGCTTGGCGTGTTTCGCGAGGTCGACCCGATGCTCTTCTATTTCTCGATCATCGGTTCGTGCGATCAGCTGTTCACCGCCAGCTTCGCGCTGAAGACCGTGTTCGGACAGAATGAGGTCGATGACGCGATGCGCCGAAGGTTCGTCGAGCATACCACTGCATTGCTGATTGCCGGGATCACCAGGCATGCGCCGAATGAGCCGGCTCCTCGCTTCGTTGGACGCGGAGGCATGGTACCGACGGCAGGCCGTCGGTTCAACGCGTGATCAATTAATCAGTAAACTAATATGTTAGCGGCTGAGCGTGCCGGCGGCTGCGATGGCCTGGGTCGCGCTGAACTGCGAGCCGAAAGCATCGTAGATCGCGCGCGCGGCCGTTGCTATCACGGCCGGCCGATTGACCCCGCCGCGCGCGAATAATGCGACCGCGATCCGTCGCCCGCTCGGCAGCGTGAGGAAGCCGACGTCGCCGGTGTAGCCGGTCAGCGTGCCCGTCTTGTGCTCGACCCTTGTGCCCGGCGGCAGCAGCGCCCTGATCCGATTGGATCCGGTGATGCAGCGGCTCATCGTGTCGAGCAGCAGCATGCGGCTCGCCGGCAGGAGAAGGCCGCCGGTGTCGATCTTCTGGAGCAGGCTGAGCATTGCGGCCGGCGTCGCCGAATCCCTGATGTCGCGCAAATCCCTGCGCGCGCTGAGCAGCTGCGCGATCGTCCGGTCGACCCGCATGCCGGTGAGGCCGCGCGAGCGCAGCCAGCCATCCACGGCTGCCGGCCCGCCGAGCGAGGCGAGCAGCAGATCCGTCGCATGGTTGTCGCTGCGGGTGAGCATCAGGTCGAGCAGCCTGGCTGCGCTGACGCCGCCGACCTTGTCCTCGAGCGACCGCCGTCCGGCGTCCACTTCCGACAGGAAGTTCGCGGCGACGGCGACCTTCACCGTGCTCGCCATCGGGAATGGCTCGTTGTTGTTGACGCCGATCACCGTCCCGCTCTGCAGGTCCAGCGCCGCAATTCCATATTCGCCGGGATTCTCGACCGCCATCGTGGCGAGGCGTTGCTGAAGACCCTGCAGTTGCGGCGCTTCGGCCGCCCAGGCAGGTTGCGCGACAATGGCGGCAAGCCAGGCAAATACGCAAAAAAGCCGCATCACTCACTCCAACGCAGATGTTCGGCGGCCAGGATGACCCCCCCCGGCCCGTCAGCCTGTATAGCATGGTTTCAAAAAAGATCGTTACCGTACAGATACGCGGAACAGTCTCAGTTTGGCTCAGCAGCGCGGCGATCCGGCTTATGATACACGCTTTCACCGATGCGATCGTCCGCCGGCCGGGTACGTCGGCGGTCGATGGCCTTCGCGCGCACGACGGTCCGGGACCGAGCGGGGAGGGGATTGCGGCCGAGCATGCGGCCTATGTCGCAGCGCTCCGCAGCGCCGAGGTTCGCGTCGAGATACTGGCGCCCTTGGAGGCGTTCCCGGACTCGATGTTCGTCGAGGATCCGGCGCTGGTGTTCGCCGAAGGTGCGATCGTCCTCAACCCGGGCGCCCCGACCCGCGCCGGCGAAACCGAACATCTTGCCCCGGTCCTCGAACGCCGCTTCGCCGACGTGCAGCGGCTCGGGCAGGGACATGCCGACGGCGGCGACATACTGGTCACGCCCGACGTCGTGATGATCGGGCTGTCGGGGCGTACCGATCCCGCGGGCGCGCGCAGCCTCGCCGCTTCGCTCGCCCGGCTCGGCCGGCAGTCGCTGATCGTCACGCCGCCCGACGGCGCGCTGCACCTCAAGACGATCGCCAGCCTGATCGATGAGGAGACGATCCTCACCACGCCCGCCGGCGCGCAAAGCGGCCTGTTCGCAAGCTTCCGCCAGATCCTCGTCGCTCCCGGCGAGGAGGCGGCGGCCCGCATTGC
>Ga0207644_10000174_pt1 | contig 45883 bp, 42 predicted proteins | sample KBSS73metaG_FD_184326 | JGI IMG/M metagenome (GOLD analysis project Ga0207644, IMG submission 184326) | Switchgrass rhizosphere microbial communities from Kellogg Biological Station, Michigan, USA - KBS S7-3 metaG (SPAdes) (version 2) | ecosystem: Host-associated > Plants > Roots > Rhizosphere... | reverse complement strand
CGATTTTTGGCAGAGCAGGCACTGCGCACCGCGGTTATTCCGACGAAGGCGCACAACGCAGTTTTCGTATGCGAGGCCAGGATATCCATTACAAAATTGCACTATTTCTGGAGGAGGCTCAGAACGGTGGGCAGCGACAAATTACATTGCGCATTCCAGAAACCGATGAATACGGACTGGTTACGCAGCGCGAAAAAACGCTGAATATAAAAATTCCGGCAAAGGTTTCTCAGGGACAGCACATTCGGCTGGCAGGGCAGGGTGCACCGGGTATTGGCGGCGCCGAAGCGGGTGACTTATTTCTAGAAATTGAATTTGCGCCACATCCGTACTTTAGTGTCGATGGCAATAACATTATTCTGACGCTGCCGATCACCGCATCGGAAGCGGCACTTGGCGCCACCATTGAAGTCCCGACGCTCAGCGGAAAAATAAAACTAAAAGTTCCAAAAGGCTCCAGCACGGGCGATAAATTGCGGATTAAAGGCAAGGGATTATTGGCCGATGCCGCCGCTGGTGATCAATTAGTGGTATTGCAAGTCAGTTTACCGAAGCAACATTCCGAGCAAACAGAATCTTTGTATCGACAAATTGCCGAACAAGAATCCGCATTTAATCCGCGCGCTTCATTGGGAGAGTGAAAACATGTCGACACCTACCGTTTATTTAGCCGATACCGATGGGACGCTGTTCACGCTAAGTGAGGTTTGCGAGCGCTGCAGTATTCAGACGGAAATTATCATTGAGATGGTGGAATACGGCATCGTGGCGCCGATCGATCTACAGACGAACAATGATCGGTGGCAATTCCGTCCTAATGCATTGGAGCGTCTGCGTCGTGCACAGCGCTTGCGCCAGGATTTGGAATTAAATTTGGCGGGCCTGGCGCTGAGTCTCGATTTGCTTGACCAGATCGAATCGCTACAGCGGGAAGTAAATTCACTGAAACATCAGATTCAACGACTTCATGGTGGTTAAATTTTCCAAGGTGCAGCAATTGCTAGCGTGAACATAAAAAAAGCCCGCACGAGGCGGGCAAACGAACGTCCCCAGAAGTGATTTAGAACGTGTAGCTCAGCATGGCAATCGCCTGGCCTTGCTGCTTCACGCCATAACGGTTTTCGCCGCCGAGAATACCCTGCACTGTCCACACGATACCGGTGGAGCCGATCGGCTGGCTGAGACCGACGATGAAGTGACGAAACGCAGCGCTGGTCGGGCTCTCGCCGGCATAGCAACCGTTGACGACAAATGCTTCACCGGCCGCGCAATCGAAACCGCCTTTCGTATCTCGCGTACCGAGATATTTGCCTTCTTTCTCGTAGATGTAATAACCGAAGCTCGCATTCAGCGTCATGCTCCACATCAGCGGTTGCGTCGCAGTCAGCGTGATATAGGTGTCGCCTTTGTTGCCCCACACCACATCATTTAATAACGTTTGTGCGTAGAGACCGAACGGGCCGTATGCAACACCCAATTTTGTTTCGAGCGCATCGGCATGTTCGCCGTTGTAATACACGTAACCGGTCAAACCGGCGGTGTAAGTCACATCGCCCGCTTTAAAATTGTAGCCACCGTAAATATCGTTCTCGATCGAATTGTCTTTTTGGAAATCGGTGATGGTGCGATCGCTATACGATTTGCCGAGTTGCTTGTACGAATAATTAATTTGCGATGCCCAATAACCGATATACCAGCCGCTCGCATCGACATAATCGACACCCCATTGCACTGCCGGTGTGTCGGATTCCGGTGCATCGGCGCCCTTGTTGTGCAAAGCCGGGCCGTTGCCATAAGTGGTGGTGACACCGCGCAGCACATATTTGCTGATCCAGTCGATATGACCGGTAAACGTAGAAGCGGGTGCAGCGTCTTCCGCGGCGGGTGCGTCGTCGGCAAATGCGATCAGCGGTGTTGCGAGAGTGGAACAGATAAACAGCGGGGCGAGTGTTTTGACTTTCATCGTGTAGCTCCTAAGGGTCGGGTTCTGAAAACAAAACGAGAGGGCGATCGGTGACAACCTGATCGTGACCTCCCGGGCTTTTGTCCCGCCGTGGAGCCTCTGTTGAGGCCGGACAGCTCTCGGACCAGTCGCTATTGAATTTTTTCGCGATGACGAAAAATTCAATAGCCGGAACCCTAGCTCTCCTAAGAAATTCCGTTGACCGGAATTTCCTTTGTAGACTCGGTGTAACTGCACCGCGCCTCTCATGAGTCGAACAAAGCAGAATCTATACCAAGCAAAAAAATGACATGTTTTCCTGCATTTAATTTCGTATTCATGCATCTACAGAAATTAAATTCACCAAAGCGAAGCGGTTTTTTCGGCGAATGCCCATTAATGAGGCGCATGCGCCGGTCACCGGCTACAGCCCATTCGTGATCGATGGATCCAAATAACCGTCGATCGGTTGCGCCGTTTTATACACCTCGTATTTCACGTTGAAGTTATCGACAATTTTCGACGAGCCGTAGATCGATTGCAGACCGTCGGCTTTGACGAAGGCTGCTTTCGCTTCCGGCAGCGTCAGAATTTTCGTGCCTTTCAGCAGCGGCTCGTAGGCCTCGGGTTTCAGCCCAACGCGTGCCGCCATGATTTTTACTGCATCGGCGTGGGTTTTTGGATCGTAGATGTAATTGACGATGCGATACCAAACCTTCGCCACTTTCTGCCAATCGGCTTTATGCGCTGCCAAGCTCGATGGATTCACGCCGAGCGCATCGTAAATCAAACCGGGCGCATCGGATGAGTTGTAAATCGATTTCGAGCCCGGCAGTAATTTCAGCGCCATATTCGAATTCGGCTGCCACACTGCCACCGCGTCGACATCACCCGAAGCCAATACTTGCGGTAATTCGTTGGTCGACGAATTCACCAGCGTGACATCGCTTTCCTGCATGCCGACTTTTTCCAGCGCGTTCAACAGCAACAGGTGATCGACAAAACCGAGCTCAACGCCGACCTTTTTTCCTTTCAATTCCTTGACGCTTTTTATGCCGGCTTTGGCGATCACCATATCGTTGCCGTCGGAGTAATCGTTGATCAGATAGATCACGCTCTTGCCGCCGGTGGCGCCGATCACCAGCGCATCGCCATTGGTGAGGCCGACCGCATCGATCTTGCCGGCCGAATACGCATCGAGCGATGCCGAATAATCGAACCATTCGAATTGCACATCGACACCGGCTTCCTTGAACCAGCCTTTTTCAATGCCGACTTGCCACGCGACGAATCCGGGCCAATCGCTGTACCCAATTTTCAGCGGCGCCGCTAGTGCGGGCAGCGACATTGCGAATAGCGTGGCCGATAACAACTTGAGCGTGCGTTTAACGTTTAATATTTTCATTGAATAACTCCCACAGGGTTGAATTTAAATCGCTGTCAAAAACGAAACGCCGAGCACGCCGACGAAACCGATCCGATCGGCTTTTGCAGCGGCATGCATATCGCCGTGATCGATATTCATCACGCGTGCAATTCGATAGCGGCGATAGCTGCGCAACACTTCGCGAAAACTCACCGCCTGCGTTGCGCACGTGCCGGTCAACTCGCGATCAAGCGTCGGCAATTTGTACCAAGGCAGCGCAGGCTTTTCGTGATGGGCACCGTGATAACCAAAATTCAATACGATCAAATTGGCCAGCGCGCTGCGCCCGAGCGGGTTCGAATAGGTATTGCGCTGTTCATAATCCTTATCGAAACGCACACCGTCGCGCGGCTGTTCGAGATTGATGAATACCTCGAAGGTATGCTGATGCATATCCATCGTGCGCAATACGATCTCAAACAAAACATAGGCACACAGATAACCTAAAAAGGCCGGCCACGCGAAAATCAACAGCAGCAATAGAGCACTGCCGCGAATGACCAGATTGATCAGCACGCGCTTGCGTTGTGCGCGATACTTTTCGTGAGTAAACGGCAGCACGATCACCAGCGCATGCATCAACGAATCGACGGCCGGTACGTAGATCGCTTCGAGTGCGATGATGAGCCGACGCAGCAGCGGGCGACGCCGCAAAATTTCGCGGTAATCGATCGCGATCACATCGGCGCGATCGACGTGATGGCGCAAATGCTTGTGGCGAATCGCCGCGTAATCGCCGTAACTCGCACCGTTGATCCAGAGCAGCGCGCGCCCCAGCATTTCGTTGTATTTTGCATCCGCAAAGATCGCGTTATGCGCACACTCGTGTACCAGATACGAAGCAATTACCATCGCATGGGCGACCGCCAGCACGCCAAGTGGCCAGCTCCACCCGTGCGCATGCAGCAACAACAAAAAACCGCCGACATACATAATCGTCACATACAACAATGCGGCACTGGTCGGCAGCAGCGCATCGCTATGACGTAATTTCAAACCAGACATGATGTTTACTCGCACTCGTTCGCAGTTTCGGCTTTCGGCGTCGCTTACAGCGCCGCTCCCATCGTCGCAAAGAAATGCTGGCGTTCGATTTCGCCCATCCACACATTGATCTGCCACAGATCGGCGACCGGTGCATTGGTAAAAGGCAGGCAATGCAGATAACCGTCGGGGCCAAATTCTGGCGTCATCGTCGATAACGTGTAGTAGCGTTTGCGTTGCGATTGCCAGATCGCTTCCCAACAACGTTGATGCGAAGCAAGCGCGGCGGCATATTCCGGCGCCGCGGGATGTGGTACCTGCGGGCCTTGTTCGTAACCGACGCGACCATGAATGTGATGCGCGTGCTCGGCGAGCTCGGTAATCACATCCCACTCGCTATCGGGCAGCCGTTCGCTAACCACGGCCCAGTGGCTGAAATCGCACGTCAGTTTCAATTGCGGCACCGCGCGCACGACATCGCGCGTGACCCACGGGTTGAAGAACGAACGGCTGCGGTGCGTTTCCAAACTGAACATCACCGAATGTTTATCGGCTATATCCGCGAGGCGTTTGAAGAAATCGATCTGCGTCGCCAGCGGCCACGCGTCGCAGCCAGCCATCACATTGAAAAAGAGTGGCGACAGATATTTTCCATTGATCAATTTGGTTTCGAAATCGGCAAGGTGTTCATCGGGTGTGGCGCTGCGATTCGGCACGTAACTGCCGGCGGTACAAATTTCGGCAATCAACGGCATTTCGTTATCAGTGAGAACCTGGCTGAATGCATCGCGCGCGGCGCCATCGACCGGTACGGGTGCTTCCAGTCCATCGAAGTTAGCCGCCCGTGCCAGCGCCGCCGCTTCGGCTGGCGTGCCGTCGAATCCCCAGAAGGTTTTGAACAACTTGAACTGCATGGTCGATTCCGCATCGATTGGTTATGGTTATCATTGCATGCAAAATTGCATATAAGAATCCGGCACGATTTATTTTTTGCAGGGCGACCGATATAGTCTGCAATATCAGTTGGAGAGAAAACTTAGTGGCAACGATCAAAGACAAGAAACGGGCGGCGGTGGCCAGCGCCATGTTGCGTGCCGACGATTACTGGAGCGAGGTTTTCATCGATCTCGGCCTTAACGATCTGAACTATTCCGATCTGTTCTTTCAGATGTGGCTGCGCGCCGATACACCGCTGACTAAAACCGGCCTGTACGATTTCATGCCCGGCATCAGCCGCCGCACGGCGGTGAAATACGTACAGGACCTGATCGACCGCAAATTGTTACGTGAGGAATTCGCACCGGAAGATCGCCGCGTGAAGTTCATCAGCCTGTCGAACGAGGTAAAGGGCAGGTTGGAAAAATATTTGGATTTTGCGTATCAGGAAATGCGAAATATCAGTTGATTGTTAGCGGTGCAAAGGTGGAACTAATTCGCCGGGCGAATTGGTTTTCTCCACCGCGCCCGGCATCCAATCAATAACTTTTATACGCCAGGAATTTCCCGGAAAGCACCACTTTAACGCGGTCGCCTTTCGGGTCGCTCTCGCGGTCGATGTCCATCGAGAAATCGATGGCGCTCATAATGCCGTCGCCGAATTCTTCGTGAATCAATTCTTTGATCGTGGTGCCGTACACATTGACGATTTCATACCAGCGATAAATCAACGGGTCGGTCGGTACCGCGCTGGGCAATGAGCCTTTGTACGGGACGATCTGTAACCATGCGATGGCTTCATCGGGAAGGTCGAATAACTGTCCGATTTTTTCTGCCTGTGTTTTATCGAGCGTCATTTGGCCCAGGCACGCGGCGGTGGTCCATTCTTTCGATAACCCGATCAGCTGCGCCACGTCGCGCCATTTGATGCCCTTGGCCACTTTGGCGGCGATGATCATTTCGGTCACTTCGTCACGACTTGCAATCATGCTTCTATCTCCACGATACGGTGATTAATTGATGTTGCTTGAGAGTCCCTATAACGCGCGGACAGAAACGTCAATTGCGGCGATAATGGGCCACCTATAACGCCACCTTCTAACGCTGGATACGAGCTGCAGTGCAATTACCATACCCCGCTTGGAAATCTCGTTTCAACCAGTTCGAACAATTGCTGGAGCGTCTGCCGTGGTTATTGCCAGCACTCAGTTTCAGTTGGGGGTGGATCAGCTTTGCGATGGTTAGGCGCGGCGAGGATTTCGCGCGCACGATGGCGCTGCTGGTGTTAATCGGGTGGCCATGGTTGTTGCTCGAACCGTTTTTGCACAAATACCTCGAGCGTCGCACGCCCGGCAACTTCACCACGCTTGCATTGCGATTCGTCACTCAATCGCTGCAGCAGGAATTATTGTTTTTTTCGCTGCCATTCATTATTGGTGCCGTGCAATTGGATGCCGGCCAAATTATTTTTACTGCGATCGTCATTATGGCGGCGTTGATCAGTACCATCGATCCGCTGTACAACCACCGCATCGCAGCGCATCCCGCCGCCAATTTATTTTTTCAAGGATTCTGCAGCTGGCTCGCCGCATTAGTATTGCTGCCGATGGTGCTGCACCTGCCGTTGGAGCGCGCGGCACCGACCGCGTTGGCGTTGTTAAGCATCTGGTTGTTGTTGACACTGCCACGCTGCCTTGCCGCATTGTCCAGTTATCGCAAAAAAATAGGCTGGATACTCGCCTGTCTTATCATTCCGCTTGCGCTGTGGTTGCTGCGCGATAGCATTCCCGCCGCCGGTCTATCGGTGCGTGAAGCATCGATTACACAGAGCATCGCCGAATTAACTCCAGGACCGGCGGTGACGGTGATCCACCATGCCGAGCTGGAGAAGGGCATGATTGCGTTTGTGGCGATTCGCGCGCCGATGCGCGTCGCACAATCGGTTAATTTCAACTGGCGCCACCGCGATCCACGCACGCATCATGAAACGGTGGAGCGCATTGGTGCCGAAATTCACGGCGGTAATAATGCCGGTTGGCGCACCTGGTCGCGCAAACAGCACTTTCCGGAAAATTCCCAAGGCGTATGGACTGTTGACGTGACAACGCCGCAAGGCCAGCTGCTTAAGCGACTGCAATTTAAAGTCGATTGATTTATTGCTACGTAGGGGCATTAATCGGCCGAGCTTGCTCGGCCACAAATCGCGCAACCCACTTGCGCAGGAGGCAAACGCATGGCCACCGACAAAAATAACAGCAGTTATTTGCAGCAGGAGCAGGGCTACCGCGACCGCGCGCTAAAAATGTATCCGTGGATTTGCGGACGCTGCGGGCGCGAATTCGTCTACTCCAATTTGCGCGAATTAACCGTACATCATCGCGACCACAATCACGATAACAATCCGGCCGATGGCAGCAATTGGGAGTTGTTATGCCTGTATTGTCACAACCACGAACACAGCAAATTTCACGAACACGTTCTGTACGGCTCAAACAAAGAAAAAGCACACGTGGCAGCCACCCACAATCCATTTGCGCAGTTGAAAGATTTATTGGAAAAAAAGTAGCGCTGGCAACTGCGATTCAGCGCCGCTTGGTAGCGCGCTCCAGTCACGCAGCAACTGCTTTCCCGTATTGTCGATGCGGCTCGCCGTACACGTTTATCCGATGGCGCGTATCATGAATGATCTGTTACTTGTAGGGCGCAATAAATGAAATGCATTGCGCCGTTAGCGAAAACTCGTCGCGGCAAGGCAGGTAAATTCAGCGTCGAATTTTGGGCGGCGGGAATTCGGTCAAAGCCGACCTTCGCGAACTATACGGTTTTGATTCTGCAAGCGGCCATTTGACAGCAACTCGAGTCCACTTCGCCGAGGCAGTCGGGCTAGTGGGTGAATCCCAGCGTACAACGAAAGGCTCCGCTAGTCGGGAAGCACTAGCCGATAAAAACACATTCGGGTTAATCTGGAGGCCGACTAAGGACAGTGGCCCCTTCCCCAGCGCTGGTGCGGCTTCCAAGGCAATTTGAGAGGCTGTAAAAATGGACTACATCAACCGACGCTTCCGCATTAACCGCCAAAAGCCAAAATCAACCGATGCGTCGCGTTTAATTTTTAAATGCGGACGTGTCCGCTTACTAAGTAGTTAAGTGAGTCATGAAAAGAGCATCGTTCTTGTTAGCAATTTTTTGGGTCGGCTGCAAAAATATTGGGGTATGTGACTACCCGCTTTCTGAAGATGGCTGGAAGCCAGTGAAAAAACCTCCTTCCAGTTTGGTTGATGAACACAATATTCATGATCATTGGTTTACAAATAAAAATGGAGATTTTTTTGCTTGCCCTGAAATGAAAGACTCAAAGTACTGTGGCAACGTATATGAAATCTTTACGCATACCGAAGACGGAAAATATGAAAAACAAGAAATTGCATGCATGCGGTAGGCGGTCACTTAACAAGCACGCGCAGCACGCCGTTGCCGTAGGCAACGGCTGGACAGTCAAACGCTGCGCGTTCGCCTGCCGCTGGCGTGGTCGTTATACGACGACGTCGCTCAAATGTGTGCGTCGATTCTGATGTTCTTCTAATTTTTGATGGAGTAGAAATTGAAGAAAATTGACCTTCACATGCACACTGTACCTACAATTAGCGATGCGTACTTTTCATTCTCATTAGAAAAATTAATTGAGTATGTTAAATCGGCAGAATTAGATGCCATAGCTATAACAAACCATGACATATTTGACCTGCAACAGTTTAATGAGATTGTTGAAAAATTGGAGTGTGCCGTATTTCCTGGCATCGAAATCAATCTGGAAAAATGTCACGTCCTTATCATTTCTGAAAATGAAAACTTGGACGATTTTCAGCTTAAAACTCAAGCCGTATCAGAGAAAATTAAGGCTATCGGAGACTCAATCACCGTAGAAGAATTGATTAACATATTTGGCGACCTAAATAACTACTTGGTTATCCCCCATTATGAAAAGAGGCCAGCCATATCGGGGGATACGCTTGAGAGCATATGGGACTTTATTTCTGCGGGTGAGGTTGATAGCCCTAAAAAATTTATACGCATGGCAAAAGATGAGACTGAAATAACGCCAGTGATTTTCAGTGACGTGCGAATTAGTGAAGAAATGAGAAAATTTCCAACAAGACAAACATTCATTGATTGTGGTGATATTTCCCTTAGGTCATTGAAATTTAGTCTTCGTGACAGAAATAAAGTTGCTCTCTCCAAGTCAGAGGGCAACTCACTATTTCAGGTTTTCGATGATGGCCAAAATTTATCCACTGGCTTGAATATTGTTCTTGGAGCAAGATCTTCGGGGAAAACTGTAACTTTAAATCAGATAAATAAAGACTGCGAAAATGTAAAATACATTCCTCAATTCGCCCTTGTTCAGAGGGATGATTCTAACTATGAAAAGGAATTCAACGCCGATGTTGCTCGCAAGAAAAGCGTATTTTCCGATAAGCATTTGGCACCATTCAAAGCTGTTTTGGATGACGTCCTAAATGTTGACCTTGGGATTAATAAGCGAAAAGTAGAAGATTATCTGGCAACTCTTTTGAAACTGGCTGATGAAGCAGAAAAGCTAGACGCCTTCTCTAAAGTCACACTATTTAATGAAAGCCAATTCGAAATTGGTGTAGACAAAGTGCTTAATGATCTGATTAGTTCGGTGCGTCAGTTAATAGAGAATATCGAGTATAGGGAAATCATTGATAAACATGTCGATATTAAGAGCCTAAAGGCCATGGCGTGTGAGCTAATTGAGCTTCTGTGGTCTAAGGCGTACGAAAGGAAAAAGAAGGGTTTGGTTAACGATATTGCAAAGGATGTCAAAAGCAAACTTCAATTAAGGACATCAGCAACGCAAGTTAAGGATGTTGACCTATATAAAGTGTTAATAGAACACAAGAAAGCTTCCAGGTTCAACGAGATTGCCCAGCTGCTACAGAACGAAAAGGTGATATTTGAGGAAAGCGTTCAAGGATTTAAAGTCATTTGTAAGCAACGAGCTTTTGAAGGTGCTAGTGAGATAAAGAATGTTAGCGGTCAACGGGTAGCTTTCAGCGATGCGTATAGAGAATACTCTAACCCTTTTTTTTATCTTGCTGCATTAAAGGGAAATGAGTCGTTGACTCCCTCAGAGTTTTACAAGTATTTCGCTTGTATTGAGTATGAAATATTAAATAGAGATGGGTTTAAAGTTTCGGGTGGTGAAAGATCTGAATTTCGGCTTTTACAAGAAATCAAAGACGCTCAAAATTATGACTATCTTTTAATCGATGAGCCGGAATCATCATTTGATAACCTTTTCCTGAAAGGTGAGGTTAATCAGATTTTGAAGGAAATATCCAGAACGATGCCTGTAGTTATTGTTACGCACAACAGTTCAGTTGGTGCCTCCATTAATGCAGATTATATCGTGTATACATCGAAAGAAATTGATGGGAAAAATATCGTTTATAGAAGGTATGCGGGGCATCCATCTGATAGGGAGTTGCGTTCGATTGATGGCAAAACAATAAACAATTTCCAAGTCACCTTAAATTCATTGGAAGCAGGTGAGGATGCTTATTTCGAGAGAAGGGGGACATATGAAAGCATTAAAAATTGAAAATAATCAGGGTCATTTTGTGACAGAAGCTGGCGACTACGAAACTGTGGACAAAATAGATAAGGCTGTTTTGTTGAGGCTTGTGAATATGGCTTTGGAAGACGGCTTTGAAATTGATGCGTTTGATGAAGAAAAACTGAAAAATCAAGCTCACCAAATTATTTATAAAAGCATTGGTGAAAAGCTTACGGATCTACATCAAAGAAGAAACCAGTTTCGTGATGAGTCTGATCGGTTGTACTTGGAGGCATACGAGAAGTACAAGGGGTGATATCGGCTATTCTAAGTTAGCATGGTATGTCGTATAACAAGGCGTTGCTGTCGGATAAATTTTCCGCAGAGCGCGTCGTTACGCACGCTCCTAACTCGAGAGGCTCTAGCGAATGGCAAACCAAATTTTCTTCGCATGTCTCATGCTTACCACCGGCATTGGCATTCCTGTTATGGCGGCTCTAAGCGCAACCCTGGGTACTAAGTACGGAAGCCCTGCGTTCGCCGCCTCTGTTTTGTTTCTGGTAGCGCTATCTATTTCGCTTGCTTTTCTTTTCGCTGTAGAAGGTGGCTTGAAGCCGGTCACGAAAACATCGCTGCCGTTCTATTTCTACTTAGGCGGTGTATTCGTAGCCTTTTACGTCCTCAGCGTCACCTGGGTCGCCCCTCAATTCGGTGTCGGCAACGCTGTGGCTTTTGTGCTTCTCGGCCAGATCATATCCATGGCGGCAATTGATCAATTCGGCCTATTGGGAGCTGCAATGCATGCCATCACTTTTCAGAGGTCCATCGGTCTCATTCTGATGTCGGTCGGCGTGTTTTTGGCCATACGCCACGGGTAACCTGATCGGGACTCATAACAATAGATTGTGATCCAAGCTGCTCAAGTCCATGTGCGCTCTAATTTCAAGCGCCATTCCTGTGTGTCCGCTCACTCACCGGCTGCTACGGCCGACAACCCGCCAATCATGCCGATATTTCGAGCAGCAGATTAAGTAATTATTCAGCCATTCGATACAGTATTTGCCGGATTAAATAATCAGCGTTGTTACACACAGCATTTATTTTCGGTAGGGATAGATGGGCCGCGGTTAGCAGCGTAAGGGGGTGCACGGCGCAATGCATTTCATTTATTGCGCCCTACGCAGGTCGTTTCGCCTTTGTTGCGAGATAAGTGCGCCATCCACCAAGCTCGGTAATGTCCTCGGCACCTTCGACCGCATAGCCCTCGCAAATAAATCCCGGCAGCCATTCGCCCGATTCCAATTCCACTTTGCTGATACCTAGCGGTTGCGGAATAGCGGCGACGAATGAGCCGAATTCGCTGCTTGGCATTTCCCACACTTCGACTTCGATCGGTGCGCCGTCCTTATCGACACGAATCAAACCGGGTCGTTGCACGGCGCCGCCCGGCAATGCGTAAAAGCGATAGTTTGGCGAGGTTTTTGTTTGCTGAAGAAATTTCGCGCCTCGGGCAATTAATTGGCCGTTGAATGGTAGGCCGCGCATATGCGCGCCGCAGACGACGACTTTGCATGTTGATAATTCCGCGCGTGGTGTGAGTTTCGGAAAATCGTACGGTTGTTTAATTGCACCGAGCGGTAATTGCGTGGTGGTTTGTAATGCGTGTGCGTAGCTCAATAGACGCAAATCGTGGAAACGATCGGAAAATAACGTGATGCCGAATGGCATACCGTTCGGCATGATTTGCGTTGGTGCTGCAACTGCCGATAGATCGAGCAGGTTCATGAAGTTGGTGTAATAACCCAATTCCGAATTGCGTTTGATCGGTTCTTCCAATAATTCGTCGAGGGTGAAATGGCGGCCGGCGGTCGGTGTCGCGATAAATTCGATATCGGCAATAATTGTTTCGATTCGGCGTCGTAGCATTTGCATTTGATACATCGCATCGAACGTATCGACAGCGGTCTTGCCGCGCCCCGAGCTAATTATGGTGGCGATCACCGGCAATAACGTGGTGGGATCACGTTCGATCAATTCGCGAATGCCGTGATAGCGTTCGGCCACCCACGGGCCTTCGTACAACAAACGCGCGGCATCGAGAAAACCGCTGAAATCGATTTCGCGTTTTTCGCCGCCGATTTGTTCGAGCAATTCGACACTCGTTGCAAAAGCGGCTTGCGCGCGGGCATCGCCGAAGAATTGCAATTGCTCCGTGCGCGGTACGCCGAAATTAAATGCACGCGCAGGCAGTGCGCCAAAGCCATTGTGTGCCGTGCTGTTGTAGGCAGGGTTCGGGCGCGCATACGGATCGGCCGCGTCGTAATGTGCGACGAAAGGCAGCAACGTGCTGATGTCGCTGGCGGTTAATGCGAACACGCTCATGCAATCGATGCTGCGACATGCCGGCACCATGCCGCGCGTGCTAAGCAAACCGCGCGATGGTTTCCAGCCGACGATGTTGTTGAATGATGCAGGCACGCGGCCCGAGCCGGCGGTATCGGTGCCGAGTGCAAAACTCGCGAGGCCCAATGCAACCGCCACTGCCGAGCCGGAACTGGAACCGCCGGAAATATAAGTGGGATCGAAACTGTTTTTGCATGCGCCCCATGGCGAACGCGTGCCGTTGAGTCCTGTCGCGAGCTGATCGAGATTGGTTTTGCCGAGCGGGATCGCGCCAGCCTGAATTAAATTCGCCACCACGAACGCATGCTCACGCGGCGTATAGGCAACCGCTGCGCACGCGGCCGTGGTTAATACATCAGCCAGATCGATATTGTCTTTGATCGCGAACGGAATGCCGTACAGCGGCGCATCGTTAACGTTGCGATTATCGAGCGCAGCCAGATACGGTTCGATTTCGGGTTCAGTCAGTTCGTGAATCCAAATATTTCGATCGCGAAATTGTGCGCTGCGCTTGCGCAGCGCTGCGATTAGTTCGCGCGGCGTGAAATCGCCTCGCCGGTAATGGGCGCGTAGGCCGGCGATAGTGATATCGATTTGCTCGAAGCTCAGTGTCATGGCTTGCTCTCACGAATAATCATCAGCGCTTGTCCGGCATTGATCTGCGAGCCTTCGCCGCGATGAATGCTGTGGACGACGCCATCGACCGGAGCATGCAATTCAATCTCCATCTTCATCGATTCGAGAATTGCGACGGTCTCGCCCGTGGTGACGTGTGCGCCGGGTTCGACCAACAGCTTCCAGATATTGCCGGCAACGTGACTATCGATCGCAATGCAATCGGCAGGCAACTCATGCTCGATAGCGGCGTTGTTTTCGCTGCTCGCGCTGCTATCGAAATGGAATTGGCCGCTGTCGCGCCAATGCTGCAGTTCCTCAGCAAATGCTTGTTGTCGCTGGGTGGTGAAGGCATCGATTTCAATCGCGTGTTGTTCGAGATATGCACGGTATTCGCGCAGGCTAAATTGTGTTTCCTCGATACGCAGCGGATAGCGGCCATGTGGAAAATCGTGGCGGATCTGCACCAGCTCATCGGCGCTGACTTCGTAAAAACGAATCTGATCGAAGAAACGCAATAACCAGGGCTGTGTGAATTCGGCGGTGCGGCGATAGCGATTCCACATCTGCAGCGTGCGGCCAATGAATTGGTAACCGCCGGGGCCTTCCATACCGTACACACACAGGTACGAGCCGCCGATACCGACCGAGTTTTCCGCAGTCCAGGTACGGGCCGGGTTGTATTTGGTGGTGACGAGACGGTGACGCGGATCGAGCGGTGTCGCCACCGGCGCACCTAAATACACATCGCCGAGTCCCATCACCACATAGCTCGCATCGAACACGATTTTTTTTACATCGTCGATACTATCGAGGCCATTGATGCGGCGAATGAATTCGATATTGCTTGGGCACCACGGCGCATCTTTGCGCACCGACTGCATATATTTTTCGATCGCGAGGCGGCACGCGGCATCGTCCCACGACAATGGCAGATGCACCACGCGCGCCGGCACCGATAACTCGCTGATGGCACCGAGTTGCGCTTCGGCGCTTTGTAACCACTGCAATAACTCGGACAATGCGATTTGCAGTGAATCGTAATGCACTTGCAGCGAGCGAATGCCCGGCGTCAATTCGAATACGCCGGCGGGTTTATGTTTCTGCAATTGCAGCATCAATGCATGCACGCGAAAACGCAGCGCGATATCGAGCATCTGTGGGCCGTATTCGACCAGCAGAAATTTATCGCCGGCGCAGCGATAGACAACATCAACGCTATCGCCACCGCTGGCCGTGATGCGCGCGACGATTGGATTGTGCAACGCAGTGTCTTGCGGCAGTACAAACGCCTGTGGCGAACATTGCAGCGCGGCGAGCGCGGCATTTTGCGTGCGCTCAATGGCTATTGCCTGCTCGATACTGAGCGGAATAAAACGCACGCGGTCGCCGGCTTTCAATTGGCCGATCTTCCAGCGTTCCGCGCGAATCACGGTGGCGGGGCAGACGAAGCCGCCGAGCGACGGCCCATCGGGGCCAAGAATCACCGGCATGTCGCCGGTGAAATCGATCGCGCCGAGCGCATACGCATTGTCGTGAATATTCGACGGGTGCATGCCCGCTTCGCCGCCGTCGTTACGCGCCCAAGTCGGTTTGGGTCCGATTAAGCGCACACCGGTGCGGCTGGAGTTGTAATGCACCTCCCATTCGGCTGCGAAAAATTTATCGATATCGTCCGGCGTGAAAAAATCAGGTGCACCATGCGGCCCATACATAACACCAATTCGCCATTCGCGCTGCATCGTCGGCATTAATTCATGCGGCAATGCACGCGCACTAACAGATTCACTCAGCGGCGTGATATGCAGCACGTCACCGACGCGTAACGCACGGCCGTTATGGCCGCCGAACTGGCCGAGCGTGAACGTCGATTTGGCGCCGAGATAATCCGGGCATTGCACGCCGCCTTTGATCAGCAAATAAGCGCGTGCGCCACCGCTATTAATTTTTCCAATATTAATAATCGCGTCGGCGGGTACATCGATCACGCGCCAGAATTCGATTGCCTGTCCATTCAGTTGCGCATCGAGCGTGGCGCCGGTGAGTACGATTTGTGTTGCGCTGCGAAATTGCAGCTGTGGGCCGTTCAATGTGATTTCGATACCGGCAGCAGTTTCGTCGTTATCGAGCAGCCGATTACCGAGCCGGAATGACCAATCATCGAACGGACCCGACGGTGGTACGCCGACATCCCAATAACCGCGGCGCGCGGGAAAATCCTGAATGGTTGTCATCGTGCCGGCACGCAATACGTCGATGCGCGGCGAGCGATACGCGAATTGATTCAGATAGCGGGTGTGCATTTCACCGCGAGTGAAAATCGCACTGCGTAATATCGCGCGGCAGTAATCGCTATTGGTTTCGACGCCGTACACGATGCTGTCCGCAAGCGCGGTATCAAGCGCAGTAATTGCTGCGTCGCGCGTATCGCGCCACACAATGATTTTCGCCAACATGGGATCGAAGAATGACGATACCTCAATGCCGGTTTCGATCCAGTGATCGATGCGCAATTGTCTTTTTTCGGTATCGGCAATGCTTGGACCATTGGTATCGGGAAAGCGCACCTCGCTGAGCAGCCCCGCGCTCGGCTGGAAATTCTTGCCAGGATCTTCGGCATAAATTCGCACCTGAATCGCGTGCCCGTGTGGCTGCAATTGTTTTTCGAGCTGAGCGAGCGACGGCAATTCGCCAGCGCCGACTTCGATCATCCAGCGTACCAGGTCGATGCCGTAGATCTGCTCGGTGACGCCGTGCTCGACCTGCAGCCGGGTATTTACTTCGAGAAAATAAAATTGTTGCGCTTGTGCGTCATAAATAAATTCGATGGTACCGGCGCTGCGATATTTCACCGCCGCCGCGAGCCGTTTTGATACGTCACGCAATTGCGTGCGGATGCTTTCCGGCAAATTCGGTGCAGGCGTTTCCTCGATCACTTTTTGATGGCGGCGCTGGCTCGAACAATCACGTTCGCACAATGCGATCGCATTGCCGTGGCCATCGCCGAACACCTGCACTTCGATATGCCGCGCATTGGTAACGTATTTTTCGATGAACACGCCGTTGTTGGCGAAATTATTAGCACTCAACCGGCGCACCGAATCGTAGGCACTGCGCAATTCGTCCACGTCATGACACAGCTGCATGCCGATACCGCCGCCGCCTGCAGTCGATTTCAGCATCACCGGAAAGCCAACACGCTCCGTCGCAGCAAGTGCCGCGTCTAACGTTTCCACTAAGCCGCTGCCGGGCAGCAATGGCAATTGGTTTTCTTCGGCGAGCTGGCGCGCGGTGTGCTTCAGCCCAAACGCTTCCATCTGCTCCGGCGTCGGGCCGAGGAACACGATGTTTTCGATGGCACAGCGTCGCGCGAAATTGGCGTTCTCACTGAGGAAACCGTAGCCTGGGTGAATCGCCTGCGCGCCACTGGCTTTTGCGATCGCGAATAATTTGTCCTGATCGAGATACGTTTGCGCGGCGTTACCGCTGCCGAGACTATGCGCTTCGTCGGCGAGCAATACATGCCGTGATTCGGCATCGGCTTCGGCATAAACCGCAATCGCACGAATATTCATCGCACGCAATGTGCGGATGATACGGCAGGCAATGGCGCCGCGGTTGGCGATTAACACTGCGTTAAACATTTTGCGTCCTGTGCGGGTCGTCCCGCTTCGACTTGTACACACGGTCGTCCGTATGCGTGTGAGCCCGAATGGTATTTTGCTTTTGCAGACACGCGGCAAGTACATCCATGTAGCTCCTCGTCGACATCCATGTCGCCGAGGGTCTGCAAAAGCAAAACACCATCCGTGCTTTTGAGGTAAGTGCCAGTGTCCAATCGATCAATCCCAGATCAATACTTCAATCGGCGTCGGGTTGTATGCATTGCAGGGATTATTCAATTGCGGGCAATTTGAAATTAGCACGATCACATCCATCATCGCCTTCAGCTCAACGTATTTACCCGCGTCGGAAATGCCATCGGCAAACGTCAGTCCACCATCCGACGTGACTGGCACATTCATGAAAAAATTAATGTTGTGGGTAATATCGCGTTTGCTCATGCCGAATTGTTCGTTTTCGGCGACGGCGAGCATCCAGCTATCGCGACACGCATGCATGCATTTCTTGTCGAGCGCATAGCGCACGGTATTCGATTCGGTGGCGCACGCGCCGCCGAGCGTGTCGTGGCGGCCGCAAGTGTCGGCGACGATATCGAGCATCACATTACCTTCATTCGATAGCAGTTTCGTGCCGGCGCTGAGATATACATTGCCCTGCTCGCGAATCGTATCCATCGCCGAGTAACGTTCACCTGGATCATGTGCGGCATAAAATAACGTATCGGCGGCTTGATTGCCTTCGAGATCGAGAATGCGCAGCACCTGATCTTTTTTAACGACGTGCATCCAGTAATCGCCGGCGGGAATCACTTCGCGATAGACCGCATCAGTCGGTTGTAATCGGCTCGCTACGATCATGATCACAACCCTCCGTTGTTGCATTGGTGATAGAGCGCGTTGTTGATAAAACCGCGCTCGTTTTCGTGGCACGCATGTTCGCAGCAATCATCGGCTGCGCGTGCAGCTGCGTGAAATAATTCGTAGCGCAGTGGTTTTTTCGGGTATTCGGTCGCGGCATTCATTGGATGGGGGCAGGTATTGAAAATCACCAGCGTGTCCATTTCAAAGCGCAGATCGACATGATCGCCGGCGTTGCTATTACCTGTTGCGAAATGCAGATTACCCGCGTCATCGGTGGCGATCTTGCTGAACCAGTTGATATTCGCCGCCATGTCTTTGCGGCCCAAACCGTATTTCGCCAGCTCGACCAGAAAACTGTCGTAGCCATTCAAATACCAGTCGTTGCGATACTGCTGGTAATTGCGTTCGCCCCAGCGTTTTTTTACCAGTGCTTTATTCGATGTGCCACCGACGGTGTCATGCCAGCCGCAACTATCGCGAACGATTGAACAGAAAATACGGCCCATATCCGAATATAAACAATGCCCACGCGTCAGCTTGAATGTGTGCTGGCATTTCAAGGTATCGGGTGCGTTGTAGCGTTCGAGCGGATTGGCCGGGTTGTAAAACAGCATGCCGACATTGGCGCCGCCTTCGATATCGATCAACCGCAATACGTGATTGCGTTTAATGGTTAACGACCAGTGCGCGCCGCCGGGAATAATATCGCTGAAAAACGCAGAGCCGGAAAGATAGGAGTATTCGTCGTGCATGTTCTTGCTCCGATTTCATTCGCATTTTTTGAGTGACAAAAAAGCAAATGCAATGTGGTTACACAGTATTTCTCCCGGGCTTTTGTCCCGCCGTGTAACCTCACAGTGAACGAAATCGGCAAGATCGGTTCGGTGAGGTCGATGACTCTCGGACCAGACACTTCACTTTTTACAGCAGCGAAATCGGAACCCTAGTCATCCATTGCCTTGGCATTTTGCAATGCCGTGGATGAGGCTAACCGAAGTTTTTTGAGCAGGCAAATATTATTTTTCCGAAAAATAGTTTTTGCGCGCGCCAATTTAAAGCGCATTTGCATTTGTTTGGTGCGCAATTAATGACTGTTTTTGCGGCCCTTTTTTCGAAGCGAAACAACAAACACTGACGCAGCAGCAGATTTTTTCAATGGCATACCGGTTGCACAGGTCGGTATTACGGCAAGATCAAATCGTAATACTAAAACCATCAGGGGGAACCGCAATGAAGCAATCCGTTATGTTCTCGTGTCAGCGTTTATTGAAGTGCGCACGATTTGTTGCCGCCAGCATCGCATTGTCCGCGATTGCCTTTTCTGCACACGCGGCAGCGCCGTTGAAAATCGGTTACAGCGATTGGCCGGGATGGGTGGCATGGCAGGTGGCGATCGAAAAAGGCTGGTTCAAGGAAGCTGGTGTCGATGTGCAATTCGAATGGTTCGATTATGTCGCATCGATGGACGCGTATGCGGCTAGCAAACTCGATGCGGTTACCGTTACCAATGGCGATGCCCTGGTTACCGGAGCGAACGGTGCGAAGAGCGTAATGATTTTGATCAACGATTATTCGAACGGCAACGACATGATTGTCGGCAAACCCGGTATCAAATCGCTGAAAGATTTGAAAGGTAAGAAAATCGGCATCGAAGTGGGTTTCGTCGATCATCTATTGTTGCTGAACGGTCTCGAAAAAGCCGGCATGAAGGAAACCGATGTGACGTTGGTAAATTCGCCGACCAACGAAACGCCGCAAGTGCTTGCGTCCGGTGGGGTCGAGGCGATCGGCGCCTGGCAGCCCAACTCGGGTATGGCGCTGAAACTGGTGCCGGGCTCGAAACCGATTTATACCTCCGCCGATGAACCCGGTTTGATCTACGACGTGCTCGCGGTGAATCCGAGCAGCATCGCCGCACGCAAGGCCGATTGGCAGAAAGTCACGAAGGTTTGGTACCGCGTGGTCGATTATATCTATGACCCGAAAACGCATGCCGATGCGGTAAAAATCATGGCGGCCCGCGTGGGTGTTTCAGCGGCCGAATATGATGCGCTGTTGAAAGGCACAAAAATTCTCACATTGCCGGAAGCGAAAGCGGCGTATGCAAAAGTCGATGGCTTTAAATCGGTGTATGGCTCATCGAAAATCGTCGACAACTTCAACGTGAAATACGAGGTGTATAAAACGCCGCAAGCGGTCGACAGCTATATCGATCCGTCGTTTACCTCTGGCCTCTGATTTTTCATCACGAGACCCAGTCGTACTTTACTGCGAGATTGCGCAATGTCGGCAGCAGAAATTATCGATGAGGTAACGCCGATTACGAAGACATCATGGTTTGCGGTGCGCAAGGAATTAACGCCGCGCAGCAAATTACTATTGACGATGGGTTCGTTTCTGCTGCCTTTATTGTTGTGGTGCATCGTCAGTTATGTGCCGTTTGTATGGCATCCGATGATGCGGATTACGGTGGCGGGAGATGTCAGCTATTTCGCGCCCGACATGCTGGTGGAAAAATCGGTATTCGCGGACGAATACGCAACGGCAAAAAGTGCTGGTCAAGCGCTGCCGCAGGGTATTCCGGCGAATCCCATTTATCTGCCAGCGCCGCATCTGGTGGCGAAAGCGTTGTACACCGGATTTACCACGGCACCGGAACGCAAGGATGGACTCTGGTTGCACCAAAGCTTGTGGCACAGCATTCAGGTTATTTTCTGGGGCTTCGTTCTATCGTCGATTGTGGGCGTGCCGCTCGGTATTTTGTGCGGCACCTATACAGCGATATCGCGGTTGAACGAACCCTTCATCGAATTCTTTCGCTATTTGCCAGCACCCGCATTCGGCGCACTGGCAGTGGCGATACTCGGTATTTATGACGGACCGAAGATTGCGATCATCGTTATCGGCACGTTCTTTCAGCAGGTGCTGATAATTGCGAATACCACGCGCAAGCTCGATATCGCGTTGCTCGAAGCGGCGCTGACACTCGGTGCGAAAAAACTGCAGATGTTGTTTCGCGTGGTGATTCCGGGAATTCTGCCCGATCTCTATCGCGATCAACGCATTCTGCTCGGTTGGGCGTGGACGTATTTAATCGTCGCTGAATTGATCGGTACCAGTTCGGGCATTACCTGGTTCATTACCCAGCAGGCGCGCTACAAGAATTTTGAGAATGTCTACGCAGCAATTTTCATTATCGGCATCATCGGACTCGTTACGGATTTAATTCTGGCAGCGGTGGGCAAATGGCTGTTCGCATGGGAACGCTCACCGAATAAGACGTGATCCGCCGACGATTTGATAGGGCTCAACATGAATATTCCACCTTCCTTACCGAGCTATCTGCTGCAGTCCGATGCGGTACGCGCGCGCTTCGAAAAATTGAACCAGCGCGAAGTGATTCTCGAAGTGAAAAACCTCGGTAAGACATTCGCGAGTCCGCAGGGCGAAGTAACCGCACTGAAAAATATTAATTTCAAAACGCATCGGCGCGAATTCGTCTGCGTGATCGGCCCGTCGGGCTGCGGCAAATCGACATTGATTCGAATTTTGGCCGGGCTTGAATCGTACACATCGGGGCAAGTGTTGCTCGATGACAAGGCGGTGACGGGTCCCGGTCCCGATCGCGGCATGGTGTTTCAGGGTTACACGCTGTTTCCGTGGCTCACGGTGAAAAAGAATGTGATGTTCGGCCTTGAAATGAATAAGCGCGGCGGCGGCACCGCCGCGAGCGAAGCGTTGCAGTGGCTCGATCTGGTTGGGCTGGCGAAATTTGCCGATGCGTATCCGCATCAACTATCGGGTGGTATGAAGCAGCGTGTTGCGATTGCGCGTGCGCTGGCGAATCAACCGCGCATTTTGCTGATGGATGAACCATTCGGTGCACTCGATGCACAAACCCGCTGCAAAATGCAGGCACATTTACTCGAAATCTGGCGCAACATCGACGTCACCATTCTGTTTATTACGCATGATTTGGACGAAGCGATTCTGCTCGCCGATCGCATTCTCGTGTTGAAAGCGCATCCCGGCGAAGTGCAGGAGCTGATTGAAGTGCCGGTGCCGCGTCCGCGTAATTTCAATGAGCAATATCTGTCGCCGGAATTTCTCGCCACCAAGGCTCGTCTCGAAGAATTGATTCATCCGCCGACGGTGGATGATGACGAAAGCGATCACATTACGCCGAACATGATTCGCATGGTGCGGGTCGGCGACGATGTGGAAGAGATCGAATGATGTTGTGGGCAGAATCGACGTGGGCTGAATTGCCGGAGCTATTGCGCGCCGCCAATCACGCTGCAATTTTACCGATCGGTGCGACCGAGCAACATGGTCCGCATATGGGTTGCGGCATGGATTTCGTGCTTGCGGACGAGCTGTGTCGCGCGGTGTCGAACCAAACGCGCGTGCCGATGTTGCCGACGATGCCTTACGGCTGTTCGCTCGGTCACAGCGAGCGCTGGCCCGGCACGATCGCGCTGCAACCGACCACATTGATCGAATTAATTAAGCAGATTGGTGACTGGGCTTATCGCAGCGGTGTGCGTCGTTTATTTATCGTCAATACGCATGTCACCAATGCTGCGCCGCTGCGTTGTGCACTGGAAATGCTGCGCGCCGAACACGACGACCTGATGGTGGCGATTTTCAACTCAGCGACGATCAGTCAGCGCGTGCGCGAATTTCATTTTGCCGATGGCGACGACTGGCATGCGAACGATGCCGAGACATCGCTGATGATGGCGCAGGCGCCGCGCATGGTGCGCGAAGAATTGATCGCGGATGCCGACGATCCCGATCGCACTGAACATTGTGTATTCGCGCATCCGGTTAATCGTACTAGTTGTAACGGCGTCACCGGTTTTCCGAGCCGCGCTAATGCCGAGAAAGGGCGCCAGTGGTTTCAATGGATGGTCGAAGATTTGAGCGCATTGATCGAGCGCGGAATGTGCGAACGGCCGCCGCTGGAAGCGTCTTATTTCGAACGCAGCAGCATTTGATTCGGCGCGAAGTGTTTCGCGCGACATAGAGCGAGAGGTGGCGATGAAATCCACGGCAGAAATTCAGGCATTGCAACAGCAATTGCGCGACAAGGGCGTTAAATATTGTATTGGTGCATATGTCGATATTCACGGCGTGCCGAAAGCGAAAGTGGTGCCGATCGCGCACTTAGAACATATGGCACACGGCTCCGAGCGTTACACCGGTTACGCGCTTGATGGTTTGGGACAGGCGCCGAACGACGATGAAATTACCTCGGTACCCGATCTCGATCGCGCCATTCAATTACCGTGGGAACCTAAAATTGCGTGGATTCCCGCCGATAATTATTTCCAGGGTCAACCGTATTCGTTAAATACTCGTGTTGCGTTACAGAACATCATGGCGCAGGCGAAAGCGATGGGGTTCGGTTTCAATCTCGGCATCGAGTGTGAAATATTTTTACTGAAGCAAAACGGCGATGGTTCGCTGGCCGTGCCGAATGCCGACGATAAATTGGTGAAGCCGTGCTACGACGTGCGCGGTTTCGTCGATAGTTTTAGTTGGCTCGACAAGGTGGCAACCTGCATTAACGATCTCGGCTGGGATTTGTATTCGTTCGATCATGAGGACGCCAACGGTCAATACGAATTCGATTTTCAATATGCCGATGCGCTGACGAGTTGCGATCGCTTGACCTTCTTCCGTTTCATGGCGAAACACTACGCCAAGGAGGAGGGCTTGCTGGCGACGATGATGCCGAAGCCATTTGCGGATAAAACCGGTAATGGTGCGCATTTCAATATGTCGCTGTACGACATTAATACGGGGAAAAATTTATTTGCGTGCGATCCGAAAGACGATCCGCGCGGTATTGGGTTGACCGAGCTCGGTTATCAATTCATCGGTGGCATTCTGAAACACGGTCGCGCGTTGTGTGCCGCGTTCGCACCGACCGTTAACAGTTACAAGCGTTTGGTACGGCGCGGCGCGATGAGTTATTTCTCATGGGCGCCAGTGTTTAATTCGTATGGCTCGAATAACCGCACGAACTCGGTACGCGTGCCAGCCGGCGGTGGTCGCTGTGAGTCGCGCAATGCCGATGGTGCAGTAAATCCGTATCTCGCAGCGACATTGGCGTTAGCGGCCGGTCTGGAAGGTATTCGCGAGGGTATTAATCCCGGCGCACCGAACGAAGATAATCTGTACGAGATCAGCGATGCCGAGCGCCGCGATCGCGGCATCGAGTTTTTGCCGCAAACCTTGCAGGAGGCGGTCGCAGCATTCGCCGCCGATCCGCTCGTTGAGCAAACACTCGGCAAGGAATTGCGCGATGAGTTTATTAAATACAAAACATTGGAGTGGGAGGAGTACCACTTGAGCGTTAGCCAGTGGGAGCTTGAGCGTTACAGTCATATGTTTTGACTGTAGTCGAATTTCGGTGCGCTGCGACGTAGGCCGTTATTTTTTGGCTTGCAAGCAGGATTTCTTCGGCGTTTTAAAGGAAGCGTGCAAATACCTAATAATTCCCTGCTGCGAAATATTCCGGCCAAAAAACAACGGCCCACGTCGCTCTTAATTAAGCAGTCTCTTTGAAGGCTGCACGATCATTGGGCGAGGTGAATGATTATTTTACGGCTGGACTACTTCGGAGCGGAGGACGACTAAGTGTTTGCACGCTGCATTCACTGAGCAAGTGAAATCCTGCTTGCTAGCCGTAAAATAATTGTTCACCTCGCAGTGGAAGGGACGAAAATGCCAAAGGAAGAAAAAAGAAATTTAGTCAGTCGCATCAGTATTTCTTTACCAGAGGAATTGCTAACCGATCTCGACGAAATGGTTGATCGTCGTGGTTTCGAAAGTCGCTCACAGGCGATTGGTGACATGATCAATCAACATGTCGTCGAGCATAAGCGCGAATTTGGTGACGAAGTAATGGCTGGCACTATCACGCTGCTTTACGATCATTCGACACGCGGTTTGCAAAAGCAACTGGCCGATTTGCAGCACAGCTACATCGACGAAGTAATCAGCTCATTGCACGTACACCTTATGCATCATCAAACCATGGAAGTAATCTTAGTGCAGGGGCCAGTACTGCGATTACAACAAATCGCCGACGAAATGATTACGCAGCGTGGAGTCATTACCGGCCGGCTGCAATTGATGGCGGCGGTAATTCCGCCATTGCACGCGCCGAAATCGCGGCGCACTTAAAGGGATTCGCGAACCAACCTGCAGCACTCTGCACCAATAGCAGGCGGTCTTGACCGCATCTTTCTCTCTGCAATAACGCTAACGAATTGAAATTCCGTTAATCAACGGGGTTTACGTCGCTGGCACGATGTTTGATTAAAATTAATCAAACTCGCGCATCAATGGGGATGTGCGATTCGAGAGGGCAACGGAGCTCATCTCTTATCCAGGTCACTGCAGTTCAGTGTCGATGGATGGGGGATGAGCTTTTTTTTGCGCCCAATTTTTAGTCACGGTCGGAAATTTTATGACGGAAACATTTTTATATTTTGCCGAGCGGTTGCATCGCCGCAGCGGACGATCTGGCCAATTATCGTGCTGGTGTTATTGAGTGCCGCGGCGGCAGCGGCGTTGTGGTCGCGCATGGAAATTATGGTGACGCTGCTAATTTCGAGTGTTTAACGATGAGCGAGTGCAGTGGGCCGGTGGTGGGTAATATTCACTGTTGCACCGGTTTCGATTTGCTATCGATCCAAACGCTCATTGGTGCGGTAAATTTTTGAATGCACCAGCCCATTGCCAGAAACAGCGCGATATAGACGATGGTGGCGAGTGCGGCGGGTAGATGGGAATAAATAACGTCGTAGCGGGAAACAATCGGCCAGTGCAGTAAATACATTTCATACGAATACACGCCGATCAAACTGAACAGGCGTAATTCAAAGCGCTTGACCGCGAATAATCCGAGCAATGCCAGTGTCGTCAGAATGCTCATCAACTGCTCTTTCTGAATACTTTCGCCGATACCGTTGAAATAGGCGCAATACGCGGCGATGGCGGTGAATACGAGAAGTATCAGGTAATAGGGCACCGATGGCATTTCACATTTCAGTGCTTTTAATTTTGCTGCAATCGTGTTGGAGCCATTCTTTGGTTCATACAGCAGCCACGCGAGCACCATGCCGAGCGGGAATGCAACGGTGTGCACTTGATACAAACGCGTGACCAGCTCGATCGCGGGCGGATTCCAGCGCACCAGTGCTTCGCCGCTGAGGTACAGCAATAGCGCGGTCAACCACGGACGACGTGGCATGAACAACAGCGGTAGCAACAGGTAATAAAATAAAATCCAGGTGATGTACCAGAATACCGAATTAATATCGTCGGCCATGTCGGCGCGCGGAAAAAATCCGAACAGCGAGCGCACGATATAAGTCGACGAGTAAGTCCGATGCAGCACTAAGGCATCGAGCACGAAAAATGCGATCAGCGCGCACCAAAAGGGAATGAATATTTTGATCATGCGCCGACGATAGAATTCCAGCGCCGGTAGCGGTTTATTCAATAACCCCAGGGTGAGGCCGTAACCCGATAACAATAAAAAAATATTCACGCCGACGCCGGCACCGATCGATAGCGGAAATAGAAAGCGATTGTCATCCACCAGAAAATAACCGATATGGCCGAATACCACGGCGAGTATTGCCACGCCTTTTAACTCTTGCGTGACGCCGATCGGCAGCAAGGTATTAGCAGTGGTGTGCCGTGCCGACAGCGTCAGCGCAATAATCATGGCGGCAATCAATAGCCAGGTTTGCAGGACGGCATTGGTGATAATGATGGTTCCCGGCATGACGACCTCAATTATTATTGTTCGAGGTACAAGAGGCCCTCAGAGCCCCTCTTCCGCGGGAAGAGGGGCGAAAACCACTTGATCAGAGACTCGCGTGTGATTGATTCACCGCGATGCAATCAGCTCAACAGCGGTTGAATTTCACGATCGATTTCTTCTGGCGTTGCGGTGGGTTCGAAGCGCTTCAATACCTTGCCGTCGCGACCGATCAGAAATTTGGTGAAATTCCATTTAACGACATCGCCGACCAGATTTTCCGGCAGGTGTTCGTTCAGATATTTGTACAGTTTATTGTTTTGCAGATCGTCCGCGCTGGGTTTAGTGCCCGGCTGTTGCTGGCGCAGAAATGCGTAAAGCGGATGCGCATTGGGACCGTTGACTTCAATCTTGCTGAACATCGGAAAGCTGACGTTATAGTTCAGCGAACAAAACTCCTGAATTTCACTTTCGCTGCCCGGTTCTTGATTGCCGAATTGATCGCATGGAAAACCGAGAATCACCAAGCCCTTGTCTTTGTATTTGCGATACAGCGCTTCGAGCCCTTCGTATTGCGGCGTCAATCCGCATTTGCTGGCAACGTTGACCACCAATACCAGCTTGCCTTGATAGTTCGCCAATGTGGCCGGTTTGCCGTCAATGGTTTTTGCCGAGAAATCGTAAGCTGTCGTCATGATCGAGCTCCTGGTCGAAAGCGCTCGCACTCATGCCGGACATATTCGTTCGAGCATTGCGCGTTCGCAGAATGATGGGAAGCCGATAGTACTGAGTTTTTCGCGCGCGGTTAAGTGAATATTTTTCCCCGTGCGCTGTGGGGGAAAGTCGAGCGCTCACAGTTCTGCGAGCGCGTCGCGAGGGCCTGCAAGTTTATTTTTTTGAGAATTTTTCCATCAACTTGCCGCCACCGACCACCAGCGTGACGAAAAACGCGATGCCCATGCCGCTGAATACGCTGATGAAGTTGCCGTGGGTCTGCAGCGCCGGCATCGTCGCGACGGTAAGAAATAACATGGTGGCTGTGTTGACAACCACTGGCAGCCAGCCCATCACTTGGCAATAAACCATCACGATAATGACGGAGAGGGGGATCAATGCACCGACGATGCCCATTGTCAGCGGCAATGTTTGCATCGCGTACGACACCAGCAAGCCGACGATCGCGCCGACAATGCAATGCGGCAATCTTTCCACTTTCAAATGTTCGACACTGCTCCAATACAACACGAATAAAAATCCCGCCCAGAAGTCGGCCACACCGATCCAATAATTCAGCGCGACAAATGCCGCGACAAACACAATGATATTAAGCAGCGCCAGCAATCCTTTGGCGGGCGTCATTGGCACAGCTACTACGGTGGTTTCGTTCGTCAATGTGGCGTCGTTCATTGCAATGCTCCTGAATGATTGAGTCGTCGGCTAACGCGTTGTCAAAAGCGGAAGGCGATACCGATAGCGGCGGAAAAGTTGCTGAGCGACTCGGAAATTATTATGTGAAAGCCTGACGGATATTACTGAGGTTTGGCGGCGCAGGTAAATGTTGTTTTCGTAATGTTCGCTGCGCCGCGATGGATTGGGTCAATTATGCGTTGTTGTATCAGTGCCTCGCGGTGGCTGTCGCGGTGCGATCGAGCTTACCCCAGCCCACCGCAGAGCCGCGCAATGCGGTGACAATCGATTTCACCACCACGTAATACATGATCTGCCGATAACCGAAGCGTTGTTGAATCAACCACCATAATAAACGCCAGTTTTCATTTTTTTCGAGACTGAACGCGAGCACGCCGGCGGCGATATCGAACAAAGTGAATAAAGCGTAATACACACTGGTCACCGCGAGCGTCGATGTATCCGCCAATTGTTTATGTTGCAATACATCAATGCCGGTACTGATCAATTGCCACAGCAGCGCCAGATCGACGAGCGGCGCGACCAAGCCAAATACTATTTGAAATAACCAGACCTGCGGCAAAGCGAACCAACCCATCACGCCGTAGCGGCGGCGAAACAACATATCGCGCTGTTTCCATACACATTGCAGGGTGCCGAACGACCAGCGAAAACGCTGGCGTGCAAGGCCGGCAAATGTTTCCGGCGCTTCAGTCCACGCGATCGCTTCATCGTCGTACACAATCCGATAACCGGCGCGTTGTAATTGCAAGGTGAGGTCTTGATCCTCGGCCAGCGTCTGCGTTGGAAAACCACCGAATTGTTCGAGCGCGCTGCGCCGCCATGCGCCAACCGCGCCCGGTACCACGGTGATGCAATTCAATGCCGCCAATGCGCGGCGTTCGAGATTTTGCGCGGTGATGTATTCGAGTGCCTGCCAGCGCGTGACGGTGTTGATGCGATTGCCGACTTTTGCGTTGCCGGCCACCGCGCCGACGCGCGCATCGCCGAACCAGCGCACCAAATTCGAAATACAGTGCCGATCGAATTGTGTATCGGCATCGAGCGCGACGACGATGGCACCGCTCGATTGCGCGAGTCCGGCATTAATCGCGCGCGCTTTACCGCCGTTTGGCAGCGTCAACAGGCGCACGCGCGCATCGTGCGCGAAATGGTTGCGCACGACGTCGGACGTGTTATCGGTCGAGCCATCGTCGATCACCACAATTTCCAAATGCGGATAATCGGATTCGAGAATGCGTTCGATCGAGGTTGCGATCACTTTGCTTTCGTTGAACGCGGGAATCAGTACCGACACCAGCGCGTCGCTCGCCGGTACCAGTAATTGTTTTTCGCGTTTATGGGTCCAGTGCTGGCGAATGCCGAGCCCGCACAACAATATCAAGCGCAGAAAACTCAACGCGATGACGCCGCTGAATAATAGTGTTAGAGCGGAATTGAGCCAGCCGATCAGCAGGAAAACCCAGCGCGTGATGGTCTGTGCAAAGCCTTCCTGTGTGATCGGTGGCATCGCCTGCGCGCGGTTCAATCCAGCAAGCGTCGACACCGGCACTAACTCATAACCTTGCGCGCGCAAGGTATCGATCAGCACCGGTAACGCCGCTACCGTTTGCGAGCGATCGCCACCGGCATCGTGCAGTAACACGATTTGCCCGCGAATTTCCGGATTCGGATCGCTGATCTGTTCGAGCGTGCGTTGCACGATCGTCGCTGCGGGCGGGCGCTGCCAATCGTCCGGATCGACACGCAAGCCCACCGTGAGATAGCCCATCGCCTGCGCTTTTTCGACCGGGATCAATTCGTCGGACGTGGTCGGTTCAGCATCGCCGAAATATGGCGGCCGAAAAAAACGCATCGAATGCCCGGTCAGCGCCTGAAATAAGCGCTGCGTCGCATTCAATTCGATTTCGGTTAATTCCTGCGGACTTTCGCCGAGATTCGGATGCGTGAAGGTGTGATTGCCGACATCATGGCCTTCGTCATAAATGCGTCGCACCAGATCGGGCGCGGCTTCGCCGTTTTCGCCGATGATGAAAAAACTGGCCTTCACATTTTTCTGTTTCAGGATGTCGAGAATTTTCGGCGTCCACACCGGGTCGGGGCCATCGTCAAAGGTCAGCGCAATTTTTTTCGGCACCGCACCGAGTCGCCGTACCACATAACTCGAAGGCGTCTGCAGATAATTTTGTTCGGTAATCAAACCCGTCGCATCGGTAATAAAGCTGCGCCGGCCTTCGCTCGGATGCGCGGCGATGCTGAGAATTTCGCCACTGCCTTCGATGTCGATATCGCTACCCATTTCGAGCCGATTCAATTCGGCCGGTGCGGTTTCGTTGTAGTGGCGACCAAAAATCGATGCGATCGACGGATCTTCCGAGCCAAGCCGCCACAATGCATAACCGGCCGGGCGATAAATATCGGCGCGATGAATCTGATTGAACGCGGTCACCGCGTCGAGCAACCACACTTCGTGTTGTTTGCCATCGTCTTCTTCGTACGAAAAGCCCGGGTTCAACGTATCGGCATCGAACTCGATTGTCGCCTCGGATTCGCGCGCGGTTTGCACCGCTTCCTGAAACGTGATGTCTTCGGCGCCTTTGTTGCCCGCCCAATCGTAACCGTAGCTGCCGATGCAAACGATGACGTGATGCGGGTCGAGGTCGCGCATGCGTTTCGCGAGCGTCGCTTCGAACCAATGCTGACTGGCAATGCTGCCCGGTGTGCCTTCCTCCCAATGTTCGTCGTACGCCATCAGCATTAAATAATCGGTGACATTCGCGTATTCGCGGTAACTCCATTCTTCATCGTCGAATGGCACCGCAATCGCCAGCGTTAAATGCTTGGCGGCGAAACTCGTTTTGATTTCATTGAGAAAGGCGAGCAGATTTTTATGCGCGGATTTCGGTACATTTTCGAAATCGATCACCAGGCCCTGCAATTGATACTGCGCAATCAGCGCCAGAATTTGCTGCAATCGCGCCGTGCGCATTTGCGGATCGGCGACCAGGTGCGCCAATGCCGCGCCGTCCCAGTTACCATCGACGGCGTTCTGCCACATCGGCAAAATCGCTGTTTGCGGTTTGGTACGGCGAATCAGATCGAGCGCTTTCGGATCGATATCGATGTTCAGATCGAGTGCGTGTCCGGTCGAGCTGATCCAACTGGGTATGACCCAATCGAGTTGCGGCAGCAAACGCTTTAATGATGGATAGCTGTTGTCATCCCAGTTGACGTAAAAGCCAATCGCCAGCGGTTTATCGCCGCTCGGCTGCGTCGCCGCCATCGGTAATGGCGCGGCGAGTACCGGCAAATTTTCCGGCCGAATCGCGCGCGGTACGCCGCGCTGATGCGCTTTCGCATTTTTGGCGTAGCGCTTGGCGCTGCTGACCAACTGTGGAGCGCGCGCTTTTTGAAATGGAATCGTATGCAGCTTGTGCTCATTGATGAGCGGCAGTGGCGATTGCGATTGCACCGACAGAATCGTTGCGACGAATGTCGTCATCAGAATGGTAGTGACGATGGCAATGAGCAGACTGATGCGCGTTAGCTGGCGTGAGCGCGCGCCCGTCGCATCATGAAATACGGATCTTTCTGGCATAGCTATTTCTACCTGAGATTTCTGTGTCGCAATGGCAAATTGTCGTGCGATACGCCAGGTCGTCTAATGACAGGATGGATTGTTAACAGAACAATAGCGCGCGCCGAAACGTGCGCTATTCGAAGGGCGGGAATGTTGAACGATTTACGCGGTGCCGTCTAGCTATCGGATTTCTTCAAACACTGCGACATAAACGCTTTGCGCTCATCGCCTTTCTTGCCGCTCGCGGCTTCGTTGCAATGCTTCATTTTGCCTTGTTGGGTATCGGCTGCTGAATCTTTCTTAAGACAGCTCGACATGAATTTCTTGCGCTCATCGCCTTTCAATTCACCGGCCTGCTGATTGCACATGCCCATTTTCGATTGCTGGGTGTTGGTGTCGGCGGCGAATGTGGAGTTCATGCCGGTGAGTAAAATTGCTGTAACGAGTATTTTAGCTAGACGATTCATTACATGATCTCCGCAGGAGGATTGGTGCGAAGAATACTATGCGCTGGTTATGAGTGGCTGACAAATCTGCGCTCTAAGATCGTTTGTTGGTAGATTGCTGTTTGATCGTTGAGTCTCTGGATTAATTCGTGTGATTCATTGTGCAGCTTTGCTCCAGGCGAAAAGGCTTTTTCTCATTTTGGTAAATTCCTTATTTTTCTTATTTCGTTTTACAAAAGTGTGTATCGCAAACGACTTTTAATGTGTTGCATTACTATCTATTGCTGCCGCCGTAATTGTGAGCTCAATTTTTGGCCAATAGAAGTTTCCTGGCGCCGGCTCTTCAACATGCAGCACTGCGAGCAGCGGTTTGTTTTTAAAGCGCGGAAAATCGTGATACGAGAGAAAGAATTTTTTATTGTGCGCTCTCAGCCAAATGCCGAGACTTGAGATGCGGGTGACTTCCACGTTGTCATTGTGCATGATTAATGCAGCCCTGAAGGTCCTATCTTACCGGCGTGTGTTGACTTGCCGAAATCCAATTCGCCTTGCCGCTGTGCGGCCATGTTTTGCATGACATAACCGCGCAGGCGGGTAATGACTTTATTCATCACGTCGACCGTTTGACCGAGTTGATCGAGTGTGAACAAGATCGTTTCCGGATCTACGGGCGGTGTTTTATTGCTGTCATCCATACAGTTACTCCCACCTGAACAACTGCAATTTAATGTCGATACGCGATCGCTTGTTTTAGTAGCGCTGTTTTTGCGTTCGCGTGCCGGCATTCCCCTTTCTATTTCACTCCCAGCTTAATGCGCCGCCGGTTTGATACTCGGTGACTCGCGTTTCGAAGAAATTTTTCTCCTTGCGCAGATCCATGATTTCGCTCATCCACGGGAACGGGTTTTGTGCGCCGGGGAATTGTTCCGGTAAACCCAATTGTGACAGGCGACGATTCGCGATGAAGTGCAGATAGTCTTCCATCATTGCGGCATTCATGCCGAGTACGCCGCGCGGCATGGTGTCGCGTGCGTAAGCGACTTCGATTTCGGTGCCTTCGATAATCATCTGTACCGCCTCGCGCTGGAATGCCTCGCTCCACAGATGCGGATTTTCCAGTTTGATCTGGTTGATCATGTCGATGCCGAAATTCAGGTGCATCGATTCATCGCGCAGAATGTATTGGAATTGTTCGGCAACGCCGGTCATTTTGTTGCGGCGACCCATCGACAAGATCTGCGTGAAACCGCAGTAGAAGAAGATGCCTTCGGTAACCGCATAAAAGCCGATCAGATTGCGCAGTAATTCCTGATCATTTTCGAAGGTGCCGGTTTTGAAGGTGGGGTCATTCAGCGTGTGCGTATGACTCAAGCTCCACGCGGCTTTTTTTGCGACCGATGGAATTTCGCGGTACATGTTGAACACTTCGCCTTCGTCCATGCCGAGCGATTCGACGCAGTATTGATACGCGTGTGTGTGAATCGCTTCTTCAAAAGCCTGACGCAGCAAATACTGACGGCATTCCGGATTCGTGATCAGACGATAAATCGCGAGAACCAGATTATTCGCAACGAGACTGTCGGCCGTTGAGAAATAGCCGAGCGAGCGCATCACGATGCGGCGTTCGTCGTCGGTGAGACCATCCTGCGCACGCCAGGTGGCGACATCGGCGGTCATGTTGATTTCCTGCGGCATCCAGTGGTTCGCGCAACCGTCGAGATATTTCTGCCACGCCCAATCGTATTTGAACGGCACCAGCTGATTCAGATCGGCGCGGCAGTTGATCATGCGCTTGTCGTCGACCTGCAGGCGCGCGGCGCCCATTTCCAGATCTTCGAGACCGGCGGCGACGTCGAGATGCTCGACGGCGGCATGTGCGCGCGCGGCGATATCGGGATCGGCGACGACGGGTTGCGGCGCGATTTCAGGCGCTTTTACCGCAGCGGCTTTTTCTTGCGCGGCGTTATCGGCATACACCGGTGCCGGTTCAGCTACAGCGGGTGCGGCAGTCGGTTCGATTTGCGTCGCATAAGTATTGGTTTTTACCGCAGTGGGAATTGACTCTTCGCTGTCGTATTCGTCCCAGCTCAACATAACTGCTCGCCTCTAAGTTGCTGCGTTAAATTTTTGTTTTGTGCCCTCTCCCGAGATGGGAGAGGGACGGTGCGTCACTGACACGCTTCGCAATCGGGATTGTCTATCGAGCATGCATTCGGCACTTCTGCGGCCTGCGTGAATGCTGCAGTGGTGCTGCTCGATGCGGCCGACACCGCGTTCAGCGAACCGGTGGTGATCGTCGATTTCTCGGTGCTGGTCGCCGATAACGCGCGCAGGTAATACGTGGTTTTGAGGCCGCGATACCATGCCATGCGATAGGTGACATCGAGTTTTTTGCCCGATGCGCCGGCGATGTACAGGTTCAGTGATTGCGCCTGATCGATCCACTTTTGACGACGGCTGGCGGCATCGACCAGCCAGCGCGGTTCGATTTCGAACGCGGTCGCATACAGCGCTTTCAGATCGGCCGGAATGCGATCGATGCTCTGCACGCTGCCGTCGAAATATTTCAGATCGTTGACCATCACCGCATCCCACAGGCCGCGGTTTTTCAAATCGTGGACCAGGTATGGGTTAACGACCGTGAACTCACCCGACAGGTTCGATTTCACGTACAGGTTTTGATAAGTCGGCTCGATCGATTGCGAGGCGTCGGTGATGTTCGCGATCGTTGCGGTTGGCGCAATCGCCATCACGTTACTGTTGCGCATGCCTTTGGTTTTGACGCGTTCGCGCATGCTGTTCCAGTCGAGTGTCTGCGAGCGATCGACGTCGATAAATTCTTCACCGCGCTGTTGCACCAGAATATCGACCGAATCGATCGGCAATACACCACGGCTCCACAGTGAGCCTTCATAAGTTGAATAACTGCCGCGCTCTTCCGCGAGTTCCGACGATGCCTGAATCGCGTAATAGCTAACCGCTTCCATCGAGCGATCGGCGAATTCGACCGCTTCGTTCGACGCATACGGAACGCGCAGGGTGTACAGCGCATCCTGGAAGCCCATGATGCCGAGCCCGACCGGACGATGTTTCCAATTCGAGTTTTTCGCTTGCGGCACCGCGTAGTAATTGATGTCGATAACGTTATCGAGCATGCGCACGGCGGTTTTGATCGTACGCTCCAGCTTGGCGTGATCGAGCGCGCCATTCACCACATGCTGGTTCAGATTCACCGAGCCGAGGTTGCACACCGCGATTTCGTCTTTGTTGGTGTTCAGCGTGATCTCGGTGCACAGGTTCGAGCTGTGGACGACGCCGACATGCTGCTGCGGGCTGCGCAGATTGCATGGATCTTTGAACGTGATCCATGGATGGCCGGTTTCGAACAGCATCGACAGCATTTTGCGCCACAGATCCTGCGCGCGAACTTTCTTGTACAGCTTCAATTTGCCGTCGGCGGCGAGTTGTTCGTAATGCTCGTAACGCTCTTCGAAGGTGACGCCAAACAGATCATGCAGATCCGGCGCATCGGCCGGCGAGAACAGCGTCCATTCGCCATCGGTGAACACGCGCTTCATGAACAGGTCGGGTACCCAGTTCGCGGTATTCATGTCGTGCGTGCGGCGGCGATCGTCGCCGGTGTTCTTGCGCAGCTCGAGGAATTCTTCGATGTCGAGGTGCCAGGTTTCCAGATAGGCGCAGACTGCGCCTTTGCGTTTGCCGCCTTGATTCACCGCGACGGCGGTGTCGTTGACGACTTTCAGGAACGGCACCACACCCTGCGATTTGCCGTTGGTGCCTTTGATATACGAGCCGAGCGCGCGCACTGGGGTCCAGTCGTTGCCGAGACCGCCGGCCCATTTCGACAGCAGCGCGTTGTCGTGGATGGCGCCGAAGATACCGTCGAGATCGTCAGGTACCGTGGTCAGATAGCACGATGACAACTGCGGGCGCAGCGTGCCGGCGTTGAACAGCGTCGGCGTTGAGCTCATGTAATCGAAGCTCGACAGCAGCGAATAGAATTCGATTGCGCGCGCGTTCTTGTCTTCCTCATTAATCGCCAGGCCCATCGCCACGCGCATGAAGAAAATCTGTGGCAGCTCGAAGCGAATCTCGTTGCTATGGATGAAATAGCGGTCGTACAGCGTCTGCAGACCGAGATAACCGAACAGGTGATCGCGCTCGGGCTTGAGAGCGGCGCCGAGGCGGGCTAAATCGAAATCTTGCAGCCGCGCATCCAGCAATTCGAGCTCAATGCCCTTGGCGATATAAGCCACCAGCGCCTGCGGGTAAAACTCGGTCATGTCGGCCTGCGTCGCCAATTGAGCGATGCCGAGGAAAGTGAGTGCTTCCGCACGCAGCTGGTCCAGCAGCAGTCGGGCGGTGACAAACGAATAATTGGGCTCTTGCTCGACCAGTACGCGAGCGGTAATCACCAGCGAAGTGCTCAGCTCGCCGATCGGCACGCCGTCGTACAGGTTTTTCAGTGCTTCGTTTAGCACCAGTTGCGCATCGACGCCCTCAAGACCGGTGCAGGCTTCGGCGACGATCGTTTCGAGACGACCGAGATCGAGAAACTCGCGGCTGCCATCCTCCAGCGTGACGTGCAGCGTCGGGTGCGCTTTCGCCGGCTGTGTGGCTGCTTTCGCGGCGCGCTGGCGGGCGTGTTCTTCGCGATAGATGACGTAGGAGCGCGCGACTTTCTGTTCGCCGCTGCGCATCAGGCTCAATTCGACCTGATCCTGCACGTCTTCGATATGGATGGTGCCGCCCGAAGGCATGCGCCGCTTGAAGGTCGCGCTGACCATCGCGGTCAGCTTGGCAACGGTCTCGTGAATGCGGGTCGATGCCGCTGCAGTACCGCCCTCCACCGCCAAAAAGGCTTTGGTGATGGCGACGGCGATTTTGCTGTCGTCATAGCTCACCACGGTGCCATTGCGCTTGATCACGCGAATCTGACCGGGCGCGGTGGCCTGGACGGCAGCGGGGGCTGTGTTGGGGTTCGGGTATGAGGTGGTAAGAGGGGTGGCGGAGGCGGTGGGTTCGGTATGCATGGGCTCTCCCAAAAAAAGCGCTATCTGTCTAGTTATTGCCCGGCAAAACCCAATATATAGGGGTTCGCAGAAAACGAGCTACAAGATAATGCGGTTAGGGGGCGAGTGCAACAGAATAAATAGGGGCGCGTCTTGTGGATAACATGTGCGTAAATAACGGAGTGGGTAAGCGCTAACCTCGCACTTTAGACCGCCCGCGCCACGGTAACGCGGCGCCGAGCAGTGAGGTGTTTAAATCAATAAATTATTACGAAAATCTATTTTAGTAACGGAAAGATTATTGCTCGGTAAGCAAGAATTCGATCAGCGCTTTTTGTGAATGCAAGCGGTTTTCAGCTTCGTCCCAAATCACGCTGTGCGGATCCTCCATCAACTCCGCGCTGATCTCTTCGCCGCGATGTGCCGGCAGGCAGTGCATATAAAGCGCGTCACTCGCGGCCACCGTCAGCAACTCACGATTGAGCTGATAGCCGGCAAACGCACGCCGACGCTCGTTGATCTCGTGTTCGTGGCCCATTGAGGCCCATACGTCAGTCGCCAGCAGATGAGCACCGCGCGCGGCTTCTTTCGGATCGCGCACAATGGTGACGCGATCGCGGTTGGCGTTGACCAGATCCTCGCGCGGTTCAAAGCCCTGTGGACAGGCAATGCGCAGCTCGAAATCGAACTGGCGCGCGGCCTGAATGTAGGTCTGGCACATGTTGTTGCCATCGCCGATCCAGGCGGCGACCTTGCCTTGAATGCTGCCGCGATGCTCGATAAAGGTTTGAATATCCGCCAGCACCTGACACGGATGGAAGTCATCGGTCAGCGCGTTGATCACCGGCACGGTGGAGAAGGCGGCGAAGCGCTCGATCCGGCTGTGACCAAAGGTCCGCACCATGATGATATCGACCATCGCCGACATCACGCGGGCGCTGTCTTCAATCGGTTCGCCGCGGCCGAGTTGGGTGTCCTTCGGCGCGAGAAACATCGCGTGGCCGCCCATCTGCGCCATGCCGGCTTCGAAGGACACCCGGGTGCGGGTCGACGATTTTTCGAAAATCATGCCCAGCACATGATTCTTGAAGCGGTCGATGTAGCGACGCTCCCGATGTTCTTGTTTGAATTCGGCGGCGCGTTGCAGTACGCGGTTCAGTTCGGCCGGCGTTAGGTCCAGCAGGGTCAAAAAATGTCTTACAGCCATGGGATGGCAGCGGCCGGGCTCGGCGGCGCAGCTCCTCTCTATTTAGGGTTGGTTTAAGCCGCTTGGCAGAAAGCCTCCACCAGCGGGCAAAGAATGTTCAGTAGTTGATCGCTATGCTCGCGCCGCCAGATCAACGGCGGCAACAGGCGCACGACCTTATCGTTGGTGACGTTAATAAGTAGCCCGTGGGCCAGCGCCTGCTTTACCAGCTCGGCGCAGGGCTTCGTCAACTCGATGCCGAGCATGAGCCCGGCACCGCGAATTTCTTTCACGCCGGCGATGGCACCGAGGCGCTGTTTCAACTGCGCAAGTAAGTATTCACCTTCATGCGCGGCATTCGCACACAGTTCCTCGCTTTCGATGGCGCGGACGACCGCGAGCCCGGCGGCACACGCCAGCGGGTTGCCTCCGAATGTGGAGCCATGATTGCCGGGTTGAAACAACTCGGCGGCTTCTCCGTATGCCAAACAGGCGCCGATCGGCATACCGCCGCCGAGACCCTTCGCGGTTGTCACGATATCGGGCAGTAGATCTTCGCGTTGATAAGCGAAATAGGTGCCGGTGCGTCCGTTACCGGTTTGTACTTCGTCGAGCATCAGCAGCCAGCCGCGCTGATCGCACAGCTCGCGCAGTTGTTTCAGGAAGCCGGCCGGCGGAATATGAATGCCACTTTCACCCTGTACCGGCTCCACCAGAATCGCCACTACGTCAGGATTATTGCGGCCAATCGTCCGCACTGCCTCGATATCGCCGAACGGAGCGCGCGTAAACCCGGCCACCAGCGGCTCGAAGCCTGCCTGAATTTTGCGACTGCCGGAGGCGGTCAGCGTTGCCATGGTGCGGCCGTGGAATGACTGCTCCATGACGATGATGGTCGGCCGATCGACATTCTTTTTGTGGCCGAACAGACGCGCGAGTTTGATTGCGGCTTCGTTCGCTTCCGCGCCAGAGTTACAAAAAAACACTTTCTGCATGCCAGAAATACGGCATAGCGCATCCGCCAGTTCGGTTTGACGTTGCACGCCATAAATATTGGAGGTGTGAATCAGCTTGGCAGCTTGTTGCTGAATGGCACTGACCAACTCGCGATGACCATGGCCCAGCGCATTCACGGCGACGCCGCTCAGGGCATCGAGATAGCGCTTGCCGTCGGTATCGAACAGCCATACGCCTTCGCCGTGCTCAAATGTCACGGGTAATCTTCCATAGGTATTCATTAACGCAAGCTGCGCCATAGCGGGTGTGGTCTCGAAAACGCTGCCATCAAAAACGCAAAAAGGCAGCCCAAAGCTGCCCAACCGAATGCGCAATAGTATAGGCAATTCGAAGTGGCGGCAAATTAAGGCGCCTTCGCTCCGGGTCGTTAAACTTGAGCGCCTAACTCGGATTTATCAGGCAATCCGTGTACAATTTTTTCCTCGACAGTCCCTGGTAACGTTGAAGGTAGATGTATGGACGTTTTTGAAGTCATCAAAGAGCAACTCGCCGCGAACCCGATCATCCTTTATATGAAGGGCTCGCCCAACCAACCGCAATGTGGGTTTTCGGCGCGCGCTTCGCAGGCGCTGATGACCTGCGGCGAACGTTTCGCTTATGTCGATATATTGTCCAACCCGGATATTCGCGCCAACTTGCCAAAATTCGGCAACTGGCCAACTTTTCCGCAGCTGTGGGTGAATGGCGAGTTGGTGGGTGGTTGCGACATCGTGTGCGAAATGCAAGAAAATGGTGAACTGCAGCCGCTTATCAAAGAGGCGGTAACCAAGGCGGTTAATCCGCAGTAGCTCATGTCTATTGAGTGCGCGCGGCGTAATGTATAACTGCTCCGCGCGTACGTGATAGCAGGATATTTAAAGGAACTGAGTTCGCTCCATGGTTAGGAGGCCTTACGGAAATGGCAATCTATTGTGTGGTGTTTGAGTTACATCGGGACCCCGATGAATACCGCCAGTTTTTCAAGCATCTGGATATGCATCAGCAAACCCGCGTCTGTGCCACGTGCAGTTTGCTGTTTTCGCTCAATTCCGCGGATTCGATACGCAATTATCTCGGCAGTTTTATTTATTCGAACGATACATTATTTGTGGGCGAAATCGGCAGCCATTGGGCGTTGAACAAAAACTTTGAAGCAACCGAATGGTTGCGCGAGTTGCAATCGTTGCAGGAAGGGCGATATCAAGCGGCCGCGAAGGATACGTCCTCGCATACATTGTCGCGTTAATTTTTTAACTGAATACCACACGGAGGTGGTCGTGCGTTTTTTCTCTACGATTTTTATCAGTTGCGTTTTTGTTTCGATGGCCGCGCCATTACAAGCGGCGGAATGGCGCGAGTGCGAAAAGGCGAAACTACAGCAGTTGCGTTTGGCGGAGCACGCCCGCACCTCGGCGCCAACCAAACATCGCAGTAAACATCGGGCAAGTACAAATTCATCGCACACAAGCGTCGACGATATTGAAACGTGGCTATGGAAAAATTGCCGTGAATATTCGTATGAGTTGCGCACGTTAGAGCAGCAGAGGATGTAAGATTCCTCGAACTTTTTACCCTTCGAACATGTTCGCTGGAGTTGTCGATGCCAGTCCAACCTGCGCTATTTATTTCTCATGGTTCACCGATGATAGCGCTCGAGCGCGATGGTGCTGTTATGGCCTGGCAGCAGCTGGCACAACGGCTCGATCGTCCGACGGCAATAGTTATTGTCTCCGCGCATTGGGAAACAGCCACGCCGCAGATTACTGCGGCCGCGCAACTACCGACTATCCATGATTTCGGCGGTTTTCCCGAAGCGCTGTATCTGTTGCAGTACCCTGCGCAGGGCGCCCCTGAACTGGCCGCGCAAATTGCAGAGCGTTTAATCGCAGCGGGTTTTGCAGCGCAATTAAATGCGCAACGCGGTCTCGATCATGGTGCGTGGATTCCGTTGCGCGCAATGTTTCCGGCAGCGAATATTCCTATCCTGCAGTTATCGCTGCAACCTCAACAAGGTCCCGAGTATCACTATCGCGTTGGCCGTGCGCTCGCGCCATTACGGGAGCAAAATATTTTGCTGATTGGCTCCGGTGCGATCACGCACAATTTGCAGGACTGGATGTTGGCGGCGCGTGGCAATGCATCAGCGCTAGATTATGTGCCCGAATTTCAGCAATGGATTTACACCATGCTGCGCACAGGAAATATCGAGGCGCTGCTGAATTATCGCAGCGTTTCGAATTACGGCCGTCGCGCGCATCCGAGCGAAGAACATTTATTGCCATTGTTCGTTGCATTGGGTGGCGCGGGCATCAACGCTGATGTTGTTCGTGAGTACGATTCGATTGCCGATGGCGCGTTAGGTATGGATGTTTATCGGTTCGAATAAACGCATGCAGGCGTAACGTATTATTGACGTCACTTATCATTGGCAAGTTGCTGTTCGATTTCGCGTAACGTCTGCGCGAAAATCGCTTGTTGTTCCCCGCCCAAAGCGACGGCACGTTGTGCGACGATTAATGCATCGCGAAATTTCTTTTGCCGCGCCAGCGTATCCGCAAGATTATTGAAAGCCACCGCCGCATCGGGATGTGTTTGTGTCGCACGGCGAAATGCGTTTTCCGCGGATGCAAAATCACCGAGCGCATAGGCCGTGTTGCCGAGCCCCATCTGCGCGCCGAGTTCTTCTGGCCAATGTTGTATTGCTGCGGTGTACGAGGCGCGTGCCGCGATCAATTGTCCCGTTTGCTCCAGTGCGAGTGCGGACTCCAAATAGTTCTGAGCGGTGGCAGTTTGCGGAACTTGATCGGGAGCGATGACCAGCAGCGCCCAGTAATTGCCACGCGCCCAGGTTCGTTCGAATGTGGTGAACGGCAGTACCTGTCGTTGCTCGGGACCCGAGCGCAAAATAATTTCACCACGTGGTAAGTCATAGCCGATGGCGACGGCGAAATGCCACACCGGATACCAGTTAAACGAAAGATTTTGAAAGACCACAACCGCGTGACCGCTCGCAATCTCGCTAAGTAAATCCGTTAGATGCGGTGCCAATGGATACGCGAGAAAACCATTGCGTCGCGATGCGGCAAGCATTTCTACCTGCAGGCTGCCGCTTTTTCCCGGTAGATAAACCTGCGGCTGCAATTGCTCGGGCGCTATGTTTTTGCCGGCGGCGCCGAATGCCATCGCCAGCGATGCCGGTCCACATTGATGGGCATCCTGCGCGAAATACGGCACTGAATTAAGTTCAATATATGGCGGCAGTGTCGGTGGTTGCACGCGCAGCGCAGCGGTTTGCGGCGGTGTTGCGCAGCCCTGCAATAAAAGCGCGCCGACCAGAAATAAAATGCCCGCTAGATAGCGGGCACTCGATCTTATCGTTGGGCTGTTGCCGATCACTTAACGCACCGGGCGCGTGAACGGAAATACCTTGGTTAAACCGAGAATGTCGGTGATGAGCAGAATAATAAACACCGTGAACAGGATGCCAAGAATATCGCCACCCGCAGGCAATTTATCGAGTTGGTCGGCAACGGTTTGCACTTCGTTATCGGTCATCGCATCGACGCGGGTCAGCGCCACGTTGGCATCCACACCTTGTTTTTGCAGCATGCCACGTACATCTTCGCGCTGCAGGAAGCCGCGAATGCGATCGCGATTTTGCGCCGATTGCGCGCTCGAAATAATTTGCTCGGAGCCGATCATCGCCGCATGTACTGGCGCGACCGGCAGCCAGATCGAGAGCAGGGCGAGCAGCAGGGTCCAACTAGTGCGACGCAGCATTTGAGTTTTCATGGCGGTATTCCTTCGTTGGATGAATTTTTGGAGGCCGGGGTTTAAGCAATTTAGCGGCTCGAATATATCCCACCGCATTTTTGCTGGCAATTTGTCGGCATGTCCTGCGGCGGCAGAAAAGGGTGTCGCGGCAATTGTCGCTGCCAGTAGACTTGATTCAATTTTCCTATTGAAGTGTTTGGGTGATGCGAACGCATTGGGATATTTTTTGCGCGGTGATCGATAACTACGGCGACGCCGGCGTGTGCTGGCGGCTGGCGCGTCAGCTCGCTGCCGAATTTGGGTTGAGCGTGCGGCTGTGGATCGACGATTTAACGGTGTTGCAACCAATGCATCCGGCGTTGCGGCTCGATTGCGAACAGCAAATCGTCGCAAATGTGCGCGTGTGTCATTGGCACGCAGCGAGTTCTTATGACGAACCAGCCGATGTTGTCATCGAGGCATTCGGTTGCGAATTGCCGGCGAATTATGTTGCGGCGATGGTGAAATGTTCGCGACGACCGATATGGATCAATCTCGAATATTTGAGCGCTGAATCCTGGGTTAAGGATTGCCACGCATTACCGTCGCCGCAAGCCAACGGCCTGGTCAAATATTTTTTCTTTCCCGGCTTTGCGCCAAACACCGGTGGACTACTGAAGGAGCGTCATCTGCTGCACGAGCGGCGTGCATTTCAGGCGGATACCGAGGCTCAGCTTTTATTTCTAGCGCGCTTGGGTATTGACCGTCCCGCCAACGCATTGCTGTTCTCGCTGTTTGCGTACGAGCACGCGCCAGTGTCGGAGTTGTTCGATGCCTTGATGAATAGTCCGGTGCCGGTTATCTGCGTGATTCCCGAAGGTAGAGTTGTGCGCGCCGCGGCGAGTTATTTCGATACGGCAAAATGGGTTACGGGGGCGCGTCATCAGCGCGGCGCACTGACCGCGATAACTGTGCCGTTCATGACCCAGGATGAGTACGACCGGCTGCTGTGGTGCTGCGATTTAAATTGCGTGCGCGGTGAAGATTCTTTCGTGCGAGCCCAGTGGGCCGGGCGACCGTTCCTGTGGCAGATTTATCCGCAACAGGATGGCGCGCATTGGCCAAAGCTCGATGCGTTCCTCGCGTTGTATCAGGTATCGTTGCCGTCATCTGTCGCCGCGGCACTGGTGGCGACATGGCATGCATGGAATGGCGATGGCGCAATGGGCTCGCCAATAGCAGATTTAATGCGTGTGCTGCCGACGCTGCAAACACACGCCGAGCAGTGGTGCGAGAAGCTCGATCGCGAGACCAATCTAGCTGCAGCGCTGGCGCAATTTTGCGCAAATCAGGTATAGTGCGCGCGTTTTTCAACAGCAGCTTTTCTCAGTAGTCATTTTTTCTGGTATCTCCCTCTCTCTGGTATCTCTCTATGAAAACCGCTCAAGAACTCCGTGCTGGCAATGTCGTCAATCTGAATGGTTCACCCTGGGTTGTGGTAAAGGCCGAGTACAACAAATCCGGCCGCAACTCTGCCGTGGTGAAAACCAAAATGAAGAATCTGCTCAGCGGCGGCATGTCCGAGAGCGTGTACAAGGCTGACGACAAATTCGATCCGGTCATGCTTGAGCGCAAAGAAGTGACGTATTCCTACTTTGCCGACCCGTTGTATGTGTTCGTTGATACCGACTACAACCCGTACGAAGTCGAAGCCGAAAACCTCGGCGATGTCATCAATTTCATCGAAGACGGCATGATCGATGTCTGTGAAGCAGTGTTTTACGACGGCAAGGCAATTTCAGTGGAATTGCCGACCACCATCGTGCGCGAAATTGCTTATACCGAACCCGCGGTGCGCGGTGATACCTCAGGCAAAGTGATGAAAACTGCGCGTCTGACTAACGGCTTCGAATTGCAGGTTTCGGGTTTTTGCGAAATTGGCGACTCGGTCGAAATCGATACGCGTACCGGCGAATACAAAAGCCGCATCAAGGGGTAATTGCCCCTCGATAAAAAAGGCCCTCCCGGGCCTTTTTTTATGCATACGAGTCAGGCTTTTGCTGTCAGTGGCATCGCATCGAAATTGATGCCGGCCCAGCCGTGGCGCAGGAACGTGCGGATATTGGCGTGATCGCTACCGTCGGGAGTGCTCGCGACATCGCGATAAAATTGGCCGAAGCAGGCGAGCGTTTCTGCCTCGCTCAATTGATGCAGTTGCGCAAACGCAAACACGCGGCACGAGCCTTCGTTGGTGCCGGCAGCGTTATCGACACGATCGGTGCCGACGCCGTTATGAAATCGCGTC
>Ga0207644_10000168_pt1 | contig 46824 bp, 29 predicted proteins | sample KBSS73metaG_FD_184326 | JGI IMG/M metagenome (GOLD analysis project Ga0207644, IMG submission 184326) | Switchgrass rhizosphere microbial communities from Kellogg Biological Station, Michigan, USA - KBS S7-3 metaG (SPAdes) (version 2) | ecosystem: Host-associated > Plants > Roots > Rhizosphere... | reverse complement strand
ATGACGCTGATGACGCAGGCAAATGGCCGGTCGGAAATCACGGAAAAGATTTTCGAAAACCGTTTCATGCACGCGTCCGAGCTGCAGCGCATGGGCGCGCGAATTCAGATCAGTCATGACAGGGCGGTAGTTGAAGGTCCGACGCAACTAATCGGGGCGCGTGTTCAGGCTTCCGATTTGCGCGCTTCCGCGTCGCTAGTTTTGGCGGGATTGATCGCTGAGGGTGAAACGATCATCGACCGCGTCTATCACATCGACCGCGGCTACGAAAAGATCGAAACTAAACTGAAAGCTGTCGGAGCGGATATCGCGCGACTGCGCGATTCGGTGACTGCGCCGTTGCCGTCGCCGGAAGGTATGGCGGCCTAGATCAACTTATGTCTGTGTTATTATGCGCATATGAGTGAGAGTGATTGTCTGTTTTGTAAGATCCTGAATGGCAATGCGGCGGCCGACGTCCTGTATCAGGATAACCGCTGCGTGGTGATTCGCGACGTCAATCCACAAGCGCCCACGCACCTGCTGATAATTCCGCGCGAGCACATGGAATCGTTAGATGATGTTACCCAACGCGACGAGACACTGTTGGGCCACCTGCTGCGGATCGCGGCGAAAGTGGCGAACGATCATGGATTGAGCGACAGCGGCGGATATCGAACCGTAATTAACTCAGGCAGCGGCGCTGGACAGTCCGTCTTTCATCTGCACGTTCACGTGCTCGGCGGACGTGAGTTGACCTGGCCACCGGGTTGATTTCTCGAATCGATTAAGATTGCAAATGAAAGCGCGCGCCGAAAATTCGACGCGCGCTTTTTTCAACGGTTGATTTGCCTGCTTACTCGCGAGTCCGCCGCGGCTGTTGCGCCGGCAGATCGCTTAGCCGGACCGGAACAGTCATGCGGCGAGTGCCGCGATAAATATCGAGGTTGACGGTTTCGCCGATTTGATGCTGGTTCAGAACTTTGTACATCTCGTCGAAGTTGTTGATCTTTTCGCCGTTGATGCCGACGATTATGTCGCCCAGTTCGATGTCGCCCTCGTCAGTCTGCACCAAGCCACGCAAGCCGGCGTTTGCGGCTGGACCACCCGGCTGCACGTTCCAAATCAACACTCCGTAATTCACCGGCAACTCGACTTGGCTGCTAAGCGACTCAACGTCGCGCGGAACGATGCCCAACTTCGGGCGCTGAACTGAGCCGGAACGAATGAGTTCAGGAACAATCCTTTTCGCGATGTTCACCGGAATCGCGAAGCCGACGCCCGCCGATGCTCCGGAAGGAGACTCAATCTGCGAATTGATGCCGATCATTCGTCCGTGAGAATCGAGCAGTGGGCCGCCCGAGTTCCCCGGATTGATTGAGGCGTCTGTCTGGATGGCGCCTTCGATCTGTCTATTGTTTTGCGCGCGAATGGGTCGCTGCAATCCACTGATCACGCCCGTCGTCAAAGTTCGATCAAGGCCAAATGGATTCCCGATGGCCAGGACTTTCTGGCCAACAATTAACTTGTCGGAATCGCCCATTGGCACAATCGTGACGGCTTCGACCGGTTTTTCCAGCAAGCGAATCACGGCCAAGTCCGTATCCGGATCGCGCCCGACTACGCGTGCCGCATAATTCCTGCCACCGCCGAAGCTTACGGTGAGCTTTTCCGCGTTCGCGATGACGTGATAGTTCGTCAGAATATTCCCCTGGTCGTCGATGACTGAACCCGAGCCGGCGCCTTCGCGCGGCACAGAGTACATGCCGAAGAAGTCCCTCTCCATCGTGGTTGACTGAATGTAAACAACGCCGGGAGCGACTGCCTTGTAGACGTCGATATTGTTCTGCTCGTCGGTGGCCGTTGACGGATCGCTAATCGCCGGCGGCTCATTTACGCTCAGGGCCGACGCAAACGGATTGAAGCGCTTTGACAATTGCTGGAACCCGAGGACTCCCACTGAGGCAAACAGCGCGGAACCGAGGGCAATCACCAAAATCTGGCGGGCTGATATGCGGTACATATTGCTAATCTCCTCGTAAAAACGCGTGAATTATTCGTATATGGTTCAGATGCAGTTGCGCAAGTTTACGTTTCCGCAACTCGTATTTGCAAAACGCTGAAACTATGGGGATGGTTCCGCTAAGAGGCTACGTTTCGCGACGAGGGCCAAATAAAATGGCGGGGGTTTACGAAAAGAGGGAAACGACGGTGTGCGGAAGATTGCTGACGAATGTCACCATGGCCAATGGCTGCGAATACCCAAGAGCCGAAAGACCGGTGGCGAGGTGCACAAGCATGAGGGCAGCGTAGATCGACAGAACCAGCCGCATTCCGCCGCGCGCGACAGGCAGATGCGAGCAGCGATAAAGTACGTAAGCAGCAAAGCCGCCGATGGCGAGTTTGGTGAGCAGGAAAGGCCCGTCGCCAAACTGAAGCAGCCGATCCATCAGTCCGTTACCTTCACTGGCGATGTTTGAACGGACCCAAAAGAGAGTAAGCTGCGCGTCGAGCCAGTTAAGAAGAAAGAGCGTGATGCTTTTTGCTAAAGCTCCCATTTGTTTGTTGGCGGAGTGCTCTTCTCCTTCGTCGAAATTATTAAAGCCCGGCCTCCCGAACTGCGAAATCCCGATGTAATCGGGATTCCGCCGTCCGTACGGGAAGAAACGAGACTCGCTTCGTGCTACCCGAAAGAAATTACCAATCTCGTCAGACTTCCGCGCGGTGCAGACAAACCGAGCAAAAACTCTGCCGCGGCGACGGTCTCAATTTTTTTGCAAGCCTAATATACGATTAGATTGCTGGCAAGGCATGAATGGTTCAATCGCGAAACTAATTAATGACGCAGCGACCGAACTCGCATTCGGTCAAATCGCCCAATCGCGCAGGGAGGCCGTGTCGCTTCTGATGCACACGCTGAAGGTGGATCGTGCATTCGTGATTGCCCATCCTGAGCGTGAACTGACCAGCGACGAATGCATCCGGTTCAGTCAATTCGTAAAGAGGCGGGCCAGCCGTGAACCGTTGCAATACATCACCGGCGTGCAGGAGTTCTTTAACCTGACATTTGAAGTCACGCCGGACGTTTTGATTCCTCGACCGGAAACCGAATTAGTCGTGGAAGCAGCGCTCGAGTTATTGAAAGACGATGCGGCTCCATTGATTGCCGATGTGGGCGCTGGATCCGGCTGTATCGCAATTTCGCTATTGCATGAACGACCGAGAGCGCGCGCCGTAGGAATTGATATTTCCGCAAAGGCGCTGGCCGTCGCCCGGCGGAACAGCACACAGCAGGGCGTTACCAGCCAGCTGGCACTGATTCAAGCCGATGGTCTGTCCGCGCTTCGCTCACAACCAATCTTTGCGGCTGTGGTGTCGAATCCGCCGTACGTAGCCGCAGCTGAGATCGAGACTTTGCAACCGGAAGTGCGCGATCATGAGCCGCTATCAGCTCTGATCAGCGGACACGATGGGTTGACACACATTCGCGCGCTGCTGGGCGATGCGCCGCGCGTCTTGTTGCCGAAGGGTTATTTGATTTTGGAAATTGGATTTGGTCAGGCCGATAGAGTCAAGTCTTTGATCGACGTGAACGTTTGGGATTTGATCGAGATCAAGGTTGACTTGCAGAACATCCCACGCACTTTTGTGCTGCGCAGGAAATAGATCAGCGGCCCACGACCTCTTGCATCGGAAGAGTTGCGACCGAAGCGTCACGTTCTGAACGCCAGCGGGCAACGCCCTCACGCGCCAGCCGGTAAATCATCCGGCGATTCGCGAGCAACAATTTGGCCCAGGCGCGCTTACCCATCTGCGGGAAGTAGATTCCGCGAAAAATCAATCTCACAATCAGGTGCATGACGCGATGATCAATCGGCTTGTCGCTAAGCGCTTCAATCGCGCGCGCATTTCTCTCTGGGCTGTAGGACCGCTGCCACGCCTCGGTTAATTCCATCTGCGTTTCAGCGATGCTCATCTTGAGTGGCGTGTGCGCCATTTGAAACGGCGCGAAGTCCAGCCAATGCTTCGGCCGCGTCAAACGGCCGGCCTTCATCAATCGCTGATAAAGAGGCGTCGAGGGGAAAGGCGTGAGCTGGCCAAAAATCGGCAATCCCGGCGGCCAGGATTCAATTTCGTGAATAGTGCGTGCGGCAACTCCGACGCGATCGTTGTCCAAACCGATGATGAAAGACGTAATCGCGTAGATGCCTCGTTCGGCGAGACGATTGAGAACCGCGGCGTATTCACCCGGTTTGTTGAAGCTCTTGTTTACATCGGCCAGGTTGTCGGCATCAATTGATTCCATGCCGATGAAAACCCACTTTCCACCCGACGCCGCGATCAGATCAACCAACTCTTCATCACGCAAGAGATTAGCGCTGATTTGCGCTGTCCACGGTAATTGCGCGTTCGCGGCAATGATGTCCCGCAAAAGTGATTTCGTTCTCTTGATACTGATTGCAAAGTTGTCGTCGATGAAAAAGACCATCACCTGTTTCCGTTTTTCGCGCGCGTGCCGCTTCAGCGTCAACAGCTCATTGACGACGCTTTCATTCGAGCGAAAGCGGATTGAATCGCCGAAGAAACCTGTGACTGTGCAAAATTCGCAGCCGTATGGACAACCTCGACCGGATTCAATTGGGATCATGTGCACCGATCCCCAGCCCGAACCTTGCCGCTTAAGAAATGATCGAATCGGCTTGGGCACTAGATCGAACTGCTCTAAATCCATTTTGTTCCATGGAATCTCGGGATAAGGCTGCAGGCTTGGTTTTCTCTCTTTGCCACTTTCGTCGAGCGGCGCGTAAATCTCCTTGAGTTCGCCGCGCGCCGCATCCATCACAATGGCCGGCCACGTTTCATCGGCTTCGCCCAGCGCCACGGCGTCAGCGTGCCGCGGACCGCCATCACGGCCTAGTGCCTCGTCCGGGATCTCGGTGACATGAGGGCCGCCCATGACTACGGGAACTCCTGCGGCTCGAACGGCGTCGGCCATGCGATAGGCGCGGGCGATCATGCGAGTCATCGCCCCAATGCCCACCAAGCCAATCTTTTCCTGACGAATAAATTGAACGAGCTGCTTCTCGTTCATCGGACGCGCATTTCCGTCGATGAGCAGAACTTCATGGCCTGCCGGAGTCAGCGCTTTCAACAAGAACATCCACAGATGTGGCATGAAATTGCGCGTAACCCCGTTGTCAGGGTTGTAGAGTAATATTTTCATCCGACCTCCGGTTCGACGAAGACCACAGAACCAACCGGCTTCGGGAAGTACCGGCACAGCAATGGGGCTGTTCCGAAAGCGCAGAAGCTTACGCCAGGGTATCGGGTGCCTTCGGTTGGCGGACTATAACACAGGACATGCGGAGTGCACATCTTTTTGCTCCCGAGCGGAACTTAAAATTGTTTTCTTGGCAGGTCTCGCTTCAGGTGCTAGAATCCGCGCCGAAACGGCGCAGCGATTTAGTTGGGCGCAATTTGAGCTTGCACGGAGGTTCCGGTTGCCTTCCCCCGAAATTGTTCTGACCGCATCATCGAGCGAGGCCAGCGAATGGCGTCACAGCATCTGGCAACAGATGTTGTCCGCAGCCATTCCCGCGAAGTACGGGCACAAATTCATTAATCCTGAGGCACTGAAGACTGAATCGTGGCCCGACGGCCGCGCGAAATATGTGCCCAATGGTCTGCGCATGGTCGAGACGTTGTTGCTCCGCGAATACTCTGAGGCGGATGTCGTGACCACGTGCATCGAGAATCTCGACAAATTCGTGGGCCCGGAAACGAAGCTCGTCGCAATCCACGCGCATAATCCGCTCGGAATTTCTTACGCAACAGACGTCTATTCTAAACTTGCGGGTGAGAACTTGATGCCGGTGAATGCCGCCGAGTTTCTGAAGATCGTCACCCATCCCGTTATCAAAAAGTATCGGCCGAAGATCGTCGTGGGCGGGCCGGGGGCATGGCAACTTGAACGCGCAAACCGGCTGGACGAATTCAAGATCGACTATTTGATCGACGGCGAGATCGAGAAGGTATTCAGCGATCTGTTCCGCAAGATCATGGCCGGCGATCCTTCGCTGGAGCGTGTCATTAAGCTCCCCAAGAGTGCGCAACCGACCGTCGAAGAGATTCCTGTCGTGAGGCATCGCTCAACATTTGGTGTGGTCGAAATTACGCGCGGCTGCGGACGCGGTTGCCAGTTTTGCGGCCCGGCGACCAAGGTGGGACGATCATTTCCGCTCGATCACATTCTGCAAAGCGCGGAAGTAAACGCGCGCGAAGGCGCGACCGAAGTGATGCTCGCCAGCGAAGACATGTTCCTGTACGAGCAGCTGCCGAACTTTGAAACGAACGTGCCGGCGCTTGAGAAACTTTTTGAGTCAGTCGCCGCCGTACCCGGCATCGAGACGATCCAGACGTCCCACATCACGATCGCGCCCGTCGTCAAGGATCCGACGATTATCGAGCGTCTCACTCCGCACGTGGTGCCCTATTCCCATCTGAGACACCCGGATTCAACCGATCCAAACAACTGCATTGCCGATCCCATCATTGGCCTTGAGACCGGTAGTCCCCGGCTGTTCGAGATTTTCATGAAGGGCAAGGCTTACCCCTACAAAGCGCACCAGTGGCGCGACGTAGTGTTGAAGGGAATGGAGACTCTCAACAGGCACAACTGGTTTCCGTTCTGCACCTTCATCATTGGCCTGCCGGGCGAAACGGAACAAGACACGAAAGAGTCTTTGAATCTGTTGTACGATTTACGCGATGCCAAGGGAATGTTTGTGCCGACGTGGTTTGTGCCGCTCGAAAACACGCGCATGGAAAAGAAAGCCAGCGCGAAGCTAATCGAGATGACAGACCTTCAGTGGGAATTTTTCTTCACCTGCTGGAAATATAATCGTGAGTTTTACGCGGCAGACAGGAGTTCTTATCAGTGGACGTTCGGCGTGCCGCTTTATTATCGCTTGCTTGGCAAGCGTTTGTTCGGCGAGGGAATCAAGTACCCTCTCTGGCGCTTCGCCGGGTGGCCCGATCGGTTCATGCGCAAGCGTCTCTATCTTGACTTCACCGGCTACAAACGCTCGAAGAAGATAATGCGCGCGCCTGTCGATCAAATCGTTCCAGGGTTCAAGAGTGTTAGAGAGCACGGTTTAAATATGATCGACGCAACTCAGCTCCAATATCTCGCTGCGGGAGCTGACGCTGCGCCGGCAACGGGTTCGTAGTACTGGGTTCAGCAATAAAGGGTTCATAGGCCTGCTGGTGAAAGCCACTTTCAACAGCGAGGCCGTTTGTCACGATCGCGTTCTGCGCAGTCTGATCGTGACAAACTGACTGCTAGCAACCCCCTCGAATTCAAAATTTTGTCCTCGACAGTTCCAGTGTCGAGACCAGGTGGACTGGGAACCGCCTCGTCCGGTCCTTGCATCCAGAAAGCCTTGCGATCTGTCCACGGAGATGGAGGCCTAATCGATGCGTAAATCGCCCCGTACAGGTGCGCCCGCGCAAGCGAGCGTGGCGGCTGCTTTCCGAGCCGCCAAAGAGTTCGAAAACAATGGTGAGTATGAAAAGGCGGCGAGCGCGCTGGCTGATTTTTGGCCGGGCGTCGGTCATCATCCGCAAACTGAAAGTCTTTCGCCCCGTGATCGCGCAGAGTTGCTGCTGCACGCAGGTGTGTTGACGAGCTGGCTCGGCGAACGTGAAACCGCCGGCGCTCAACAGTTGGCCCAGGGATTAATCTCTGAAAGCATTCAACTTTTTCAGGAGCTATCACTGCCTGAAAAAGTTGCAGAGGCCCAAACTGACCTGGAGATCTGCCGATGGCGCCAACACGGGCATACGTGGTCATTGGCTGCTGCGCTGGAGGGATGGGGAATTGAACAAGCACGTCGAGGCGAACAGGCAACGGCGCTCGAAGCGCTGACGCGCGCTGCAAGTATTTCTGAAGCCCGCGGGGATTCGGAATCTGCGGGACGCGCACTGCTTACTCTGATTGAAGAACTAAAGACGTCTCAGTCCAGCCGCGAGTTGAGACAGTTTTATGCGCGGGCTGATCGGCTCCTGGGTGATACCGACAACCGGGAAACTCTAAAGCGTTTGCGAGCCGCTGCTCGATCGGTTACTGCTGTCGAAGGTCGGGACAGTACGGAAGGCGAACTTCGCATTCCCTTCGAGGAGGAGGTTCGAAAGTGCGAAAGCTCTTTAATCAAACGCGCTCTGGACGAAGCTAATGGCAGTGTCACCCGCGCCGCTAGAATTCTGGGACTGACGCACCAGGGTCTCTGTTACATCATCAATCATCGCCACAAAAGTTTGCTCGCCGCTCGCGCTCCGATTCGGGTCCGTCGCAAATCGCTAATGAAAAAGAAGCAATAGCCCAACGACGCGGCCGTACTGGGCGACACTATCCGAATAGATAGTATCTTTGCTATTGACAGTATCTGACGCGATAAATTAAATTGCGCTTGTCAGTTCTCACCCTTGACCGGGGAGATAGCAAAAATCCGTGGCGGCCCGAAATTCGCGGATGCTGGCTACCGGTGACGCACCAACCACGGCGGGACGTTGTTCCCGCCGTTTTTAGTTTCACTCAAACATCGGCTAAGTCATCATCAAACACTTATCTTGCCTTTCAGATTTAACCATGACAGAGTGCGGGTCATGTCATCGCGACTAACGAAACGGTTTCTCACGGCGCTGTGCCTGGCCATATTTGGGATCAGTTTTGGCTGTGGAAAACTCGCGAACCGCGCCGTTCCGACGCTGACGTTATTCAAAGTAAAGTCTCCAAACGATTTGCCCGAATTGCCGGCTTCGGCGGAAGTCGTTAATTTGGGCGCCTTGTCGGTACGCGCCGCACCGCTACTTACCGATGAAGAGACTCAGGAATTGTTTGAAGCGAACCTGCAGCTCGCCGGTGTGTTGCCCGTGAGAGTCGAGATGACGCACAACAGCGGCGAGGCGATTGAACTAAAGAAGATCAAGTTCAGATTGCAGGACGCGTCCGCCAGCCAGTGGAAGCAGATCTCGGCTAAACAGGCCGTTTCGCGAATCCTCAAGGCCAACGGAGTTTTTGCCTACAACCCGAATGCGCGTAAGACTTTTGACGAAGATGTGCGCGCTTACGAGTTCGATGCGAAGACGACTCTGACTCACGATGAACGACGCCGCCACGGACTCCTTTTTTTCATCGCGCCCGACAAGCAGCCCGTCTCATCGCCGCACGGCCTCTCACTTGAGATTGATGGGTTCGCTCAACCTATATCTCTGAAGCTCAACTAACTCGCTATCGCAAACGGGGTGTCGGATCTCCGCGAATTAGACTTTCGGAGATCTCTTCGCTACGCTTTCGCTTCCCCCGAAATATTTTTATCAGGAAGGACTAATCATGGCTCCAGAAGCACAACAGGGAAAACAACCATCACCAGCTTTAATTTTTGACACCTTCAATGGCTACCAGCGCACGCAGGCACTCAAAGCGGGAATCGAGCTCGAACTATTCACCGCCATTGCCGAAGGAAATCACACTGCGAAAGCGATCGCCGAACGTTGTGGCGCTTCCGAACGCGGCACGCGCATCCTATGTGATTTCTTAACCATCGCCGGCTTTCTCAATAAGCAAGACAATAACTATGCGTTGACCGCAGATTCGGCAATGTTCCTCGACAAGCGTTCGCCGGCTTACATGGGCACAGTCAGCGAATTCATCTTGTCGTCGCACATCAGGGACAAGTTCGACCATTTGACGGAAGCTGTGAAGAAAGGCGGCTCGGTTGCTGAGGACGAAGTGTTTGAACCCAATCATCCGATGTGGGTGAAGTTCGCGCGCGCGATGCAACCCATGATGGCTATGCCGTCTCAGCTCATAGCGGAGCTGATCGATCCAAAGAAAGATCAGCCGTTACGTATTCTCGATATTGCCGCTAGTCATGGCTTGTTCGGCTTGGCATTTGCGAAACGAAATCCGCAGGTCCAAGTCACCGGCCTCGATTGGCCGAAGGTTCTGGAAGTCGCGCAAGAGAACGCGCAGAATGCCGGCGTCGCCGATCGTTATCAAACGAACCCCGGCAGCGCCTTCGATGTCGATTATGGTACCGGCTACGACATCGTTTTGTTGACGAATTTTCTGCACCACTTCGACGTCGCTACGTGCGAGACGCTGCTGCGGAAGGTCCATGCTGCGCTCGCTGACGGCGGCCGGGCTGTGACTTTGGAATTTGTCCCGAACGATGATCGAATCACGCCACCGCAAGCTGCCGCTTTCAGCATGCAGATGCTCGGGGGCACGCCGTCGGGTGATGCCTACACATTCACTCAACTCGATCAGATGTTTCGCAACGCCGACTTTTCGCGTAGCGAAATTCACGAGCTGCCGCCATCGGTTGAGCGCCTGATTGTGAGTTACAAGTAATTTCGACTGAGATTTTAAGACGTCACTACTTCCGTCGCTTCGGTCTGTGTGCCGCACAGGCCGAAGCTTCGCGAAGAAGTGTGGTGCTGGCGGCGAAGCCTAAAGCCGCGAATAGGTTAGTCCCGTCTGACCCTGATATTTCCCGCCGCGATCTTCGTAGGACGTGCTGCAATCCTCGTCCGATTCAAAGAAGAGTACTTGCCCGATTCCTTCGTTCACATAAACACGCAAGGGCAAGTCAGCGAGATTACCCAGCTCAATGACTAGACGTCCGATCCATCCCGCTTCGAGTGGCGTGGTATTTACAGCCAGACCGGCGCGCGCATAAGTGCTCTTGCCCATGCAAATGCCTGTCACGTTGCGGGGCATGTGAAAAGTTTCAACCGACACTCCGAGCGCGTAGGAATGCGGCGGCATCAGGTAGTACTTCGATCCATCGTCGGCCGTGCGCAAGGGCGGCTCGACCAGAGAGGCTTCATCAAAGTGTTTCGGATCGATTTCGCGTCCATGAATTGGTGAGAAGACGCGAAAGCCGTCATCGGCCAGACGCATGTCGTAGCCATAGCTTGATGCGCCGGCGGAGATGATGCGCGTCCCGGCGACTTCACGAATCAGTCGAGCTTCGAATGGTTGAATCAGTTGCGCTTCCTCCGCCATGCGGCGAATCCAACGATCAGATTTAACGGTCATTTAATGTAGTTCGTGGCCAGCAGTTTCGGACTAAGAGCGGGCCAGCATATGGGATTTGCGGTTCTGCAGCAAGCGAGCGGGGCGAAATTGCAAATTGAAAAATGAAAAGTGAAAATTGGAATTGATCTTTGCAATGAACCATTTTGAAATTTGCATTTTGCACTTTTCAATTTGCAATGCTTTATGAAACTTATCGTTCTCGGCTCCGGGACTTCAGTCTTTCATCCGCAGCGCGCCGCAGCTGCCTTCTGGCTGCAAACCGACCAGGGCTCACTGCTGCTCGATTGCAGCGCCGATGCTCCGCATCGCATGGCAGAAGAAAAGTTGGACTGGTCAAATCTGGATGCAATATGGATTAGCCATTTGCATTTGGATCACTGCGGCGGATTGGCGCCACTGTTGTTCGGAATGAAGCATGCGCCGCAAACGCAATCACGCAAAAAGCCTTTGCAGATCTTTGCTTGTGCAGGGACGAAAAAGTTGCTGGAGGCGATCGATCAGGCGCACAACTATCAGCTGTTCCAACTGCCTTTCCCGCTGGATTTCACCGAGGTCATTGCCGACGATCCGGTGCAAGGCTTCGAGCCATTGAGCGGACTCACGGCAATTACGTTGTCGACGCCGCATCGCGCGGAGAGTCTCGCGATCAGGCTAAGCGACTCAAACGGTACGACAATTGTTTACACATCCGACACCGGATTTTCGGAAGACATTGCATCGTTCGCGAACGGTGCGGATCTGTTAGTGCTCGAATGTTCGTTTTATCGCAACAAGCCGGTGCAAACGCATCTCGAATTGGCGGAGGCAATGCGTCTGGCAGAAATGGCAGAGCCACGGAAAGTTCTGCTCACGCATCTGTATCCAGAGTGGGACGGCATCGATCTGGAAGCCGAAGCGAGAAAGTTGTGGCCGGGCGAGACGATTGCCGCGCGGGATGGTTTGCGAATTGAGATTTAGATTGAGTGACATTCAGCAGATGTTTTCGAGAATTATCTTCGCTAACTTGCTTCGCCTTTCGCTAATCCTGCTCCCTTTGAGTATGCATTCGATTCTCCAGCCGACGCTGGCCCAGAACAATCATAGTGAGAGCGATTCGCTTCTCGAATCCGGCGCTGCTCAACGACTCGCTGAGATTCAGCCCAGCGACGAGATCAGACTTGTGTCTTACAACATTCGCTGGCGCAGCGGAAAGGAACTCGAACAAATTGTCAGTTGGTTGAAGGAACGGCGTGGCTCGCTCCCTCTGATTGTCGGATTGCAGGAAGTTGATCGCGCGAAATCTCGCAGCGGCAGTATGAATCATGCCAAGGCGATTGCGGACGCGCTCGGCATGTACTACACGTGGGCCGCGCCCGAAGGCGCTGTGGCAAAACAAAAAGACGCAGAAGAAGAAACGGGAGTTGTAATTCTATCTCCGTATCCTCTCAACGATGTGACTCGAATTGTCTTGCCAAACGCCGGACCGGGAGGACGGCACCGAGTAGCCATTGCAGCGACGATCGCGATTGGCAAGACTGCGATTCGCGTTTATTCGGTGCACGCGGAAACTCGCTTGCCGATTGAGAAGAAGATCGAACAATTGCGGGCCGTGCTAATCGATCTCGATCGGTTTTCGAAAAACATGCCGGCCGTCGTGCTTGGTGATTTCAACAGCTGGGAGTTGCCCGCGGTCCAGGGTGTGCGGAAATTATTTAGTCAGTCTGGTTTTACTACGCCGCTACCGGACGATGAATCAACCTTCTATCGCAAGGCGTTGATGTTCGATGTGAAGCTGAAGCTGGATTGGATTTGGCTGCGCGGTTTCACGCCGCAAAGCTATGGAATCGATCGCGCTCTTACCGTTTCTGATCACTTTCCGCTGTGGACGGAGGCGAAGATTTCTTCGACAGTTATGACGCCACCTAAGGCGACCCAAAACGCGCACGGTACTCAGTCGAATAGATGAATCCGAACACCATGTGCCGGATATTGTTTGGATCCTGCCGTAGAGTTCTGGTCCAATTATCATAACCAGTCGCATCGGGATCGCGATGCAGATAACCGAAATACTGAATAGCCACAAATCCATCGACCAGAAACCGATCAAGCGCTTCCTGAGTTTCGGCAATCTCACGCAACACCCGACCGCGCGTCTTGGTTCCGTTTTGCAGACCGCTGATTAGCTGTAAACGAATTGAAAGATTCGGCAGACCCGCAGTCTGTAAGAGCGCATCGACGTACTGCGTGGGATCGGTTATCGCTCCGTATCGCGAGACAAAGTCCGGACGCTGCACAAATTGTTCGGCAAAGTCTGTTTTGCTCTGCTCTTCGTCCGAGGCCGACTTTGGACCGCCCAGCAATGACATGTCTCCAGTGAATTGTTGATATGTCGGTCGCTGACCAAAGGCTGACATGTAGAAGCGAAAGCCAAAATAGCCGCGGCCGAGAAACTCAGTCGACTGGAAGAAGCCCATCGACACGTGCACGCGATCACATTCGGGATGATCGCTCTCGCCGAAGCCGCCGTTCGGACAGGGCGCCAGAGTAGTAATCCAGTTCTGCAGACCAACTGAGTCAGGCTCGCGATTCAGAAAGTCGCGATACTGCTGGCGAATGAATATCGTCGTATCGTCGATTGGGTTTGGACCGACTGCTCCATCAAAGATCGTGAACGAGAATGCCGGCGAAACCGCGACGCCGCCGGTTCCGCCTGCGTCGGACACGTACCAACGCCCGACGAACGTTGAGCCCGGGGCATTCGGAATCGGCAGACTCGCAGAGCCAAAGCCGTTTCCAGCGCCACTTCCGCTGAGGCCGATAGTCAGTCGTGCCAATGATCCCGTCTGCGGAATTGAAGGACCCGCGCCTGGGTCGCTGCTGTTGATGATGAGGACTGCCTGCGCGCCGCCCAACGCATTTGACACGCCGACAGTGAAACTCCGATTGCCAACGACTGGAGGCTCAATCGCGGTCACTTGCGGAACGTTGCCGCCGCTGCCGACAGTTCCGCTTCCGAAAGCCTGCGGCACACGGTTCGATTCACTGTATAGCGTTGGCCGATCAAAAGGCGCCGACGCAGTCGCAGCCCGCGGATCAGTCAACGCGCGCAGAAAAGCAACGAGATCGGACTTCTGCTGCGGAGTCAGGTTCAGCGGCCGGATTAAGTTGTGATTGATGTTGGGCGCGTCAAAGTCGCCGCCGCGATTGTAGAAGTCCACGACCTCTTCGAGGGTCGCGAAGTGCCCATTGTGAAAATACGGACCGCGCAGGCCGACGTTGCGCAGGCTGGGCGTGCGAAACTCGCCGATGTTATTTGTGTTGCCGGTAACCTGGAAACGGCCGGTGTCTTCGAACTGCGGCCGCACCCCTATGTTGTGAAACGCGTTGTCGCTGAAAAGATTTCCGGCGTGACAGACGTTGCAGCCAACTTGATTGAAAAGCCCACGGCCACGAGTTTCAGCCGCACCGAGTGGCGTAATCTGCGCAACGGACTGATCGAAGGGCGTGCGATCTGAGTAAACAGTACGCTCAAACGTCGCGATCGCCATCGCGATTCGCGCCGGCGTGACCTCCGGCGTGCCGAAGGCTTCTTCGAACAATTCAGGATAGGTGCGGCCGTCGATCCAATTTCGCAAATCCGCGGGAACCGATGGCGAAAGCGCCAGCGGTGTTGATTGCGCCACGCGCACTGCTACGTCGTTCCAAGTGCGGTTCGCGCTCGCCATCTCGGCGGAGCTGACTGGTGGGCCAGCGACCTGACTCTCGAGCGCAGCGCCATTCTGCAACACCACGCCGCCACCGATTGGATCCGTAAACGTGCCGCTGGCCCGCCCATCCCAGAACAGAAGGTTCGAGTAACCGGCGTCGATGTACGAACGCGATTTTCTGCCGGTAACTTGCTCGTGAAATCCGTAAGTCGCTGACCAGTTGTAACTGCCGTCGCTATTGTTGCTGATGACACCCGGAGACGCGAAGACATCATCAGCCGTATTGAGAATTCCGTCAGCGCCCGGATTTCGCGAACGAGCGTTGTTAACGATCGCGCGCGTGTCAGAGCCGCCATTTGTCGAGAAGTGACAAGTGCCGCACGCGACAGTTCGCGTCGATGAAAGTTGTTCATCCCAAAAAAGCGTTTTGCCCAGATAAGCTTTTGCGGCAGTCGGTTGATTTCCCAGCGGTGCCAGCGGCGGCTCAAGTGGTGCCAGCGGTCCTACGATTGTGCCGCCGGTACGCGAACCTTGATCGGGCTGACTCAAAGCGCTGACGATGCTTCCATTTTCTGCGCGCACCCAATAGAACAAGTTTTGATTTGCCGCGCCGGTCGCGTCGAAGAAGATCGCTTGCGCTGTCGTGCCGATTGCCGTGGCCCCTGCTGAGTCGTTCGTCGTGTTGCGAAATATTCGATAGAGATTTGCTCCGCGCACCGCATCCCAAGTTACCGCGACCTTTGTGGCGTACGCGTTGTCTGTTGCGCTGAGATTCGCCGGGGTTGCGAGTGATGAGCTTTGCGCGGTCGCCTTGAAGCCGCGAAACATCTCATTGCGAACCAGTGACGCGGATGCGACCGCTAACGCACAAGCCAACGCGACCTGCACGCGGCGTCCGCGGAGAGCCATTTTTGGTTGCGGAGGAATCCAGCCCTTTCGTCTTTGGGTGCGCGCGTGACTTTGGAACTTGGACGTTGGACTTTGGACCGTCGTTCGCATTGACTCCGTCACCTTCCGAGGCACTTCGGGAAAACCTTATGGGGCAATGAGTCGAGACGCTGCGGTAAAGCTGCGGAAGCTTCTCGAGGTATTCAGCGTATTAGTCGCCGCCGGAAGTTGTTTGTATGACGCAATCGACACACAAATGCGCCGCCATCAGGTGTCTGACGACGGCGCACTCTGTGAAATCACCGCCGCAGTTTATGGTGGCCCGAACCGCTGCCGGTACTCTGTCGAGTAGATGAAGATGAAGATCATGTGACGCAGATTGTTCGGGTCCGCAATGAGTGTCGCCACGTTATTTTGATACCCAACCGTGTCCGGGTCGCGCCGCTGAAATCCACAACGTAAGTGTCAAAGGAAGATGGCCGCCGGCATCCGTCGGGCAACCTGATGACGATGTAGGAAACGTAATCCGCAGCGCTTCATCAAGGCTCGAATCGCCCAGGCGAAGCCCAGTAATTGTTGGTCCCGAACGCCCACGGCAGCAAAAGCGACGCAAGAGGCGGTCGCTGATCAGGAGGACCGACATCAAATTGATCGCTGCTGCTCGTACCGCCGACGGCTCTGTAGACGTAGTCGCTGTACAGCCACTGGCCGGATATGAGCGACCAGATTCTCACGTAGATCGTCCGGCCATCACTTGGCAGCCCTCCAACCGTCGTCGAACCACCTGAAATGTAGTTGTAGAAGTATTCAGAACTGCCGACGGAATTGCCTACGTAGAGAAAATATTGGCTGCCTCCAACGCCGGCTGTCCACGCGAAAGTTACGGTGCTGGAACCAAACTTCGACCCATTTGCGGGACTTGTTATTTGCGGCACCTGCTTCCCACTGCAAGCGCAAGCCTTGTAGTTGTAGTCGTTGTACAGCCACTGGCCGATGCTGTTCAGCGACCACAGCCGCACGTATATGTTTCTACCGTCGCCCGGCAGTCCGCCCACGGTGGTCGAACCTCCGGAAACATAGTTGTAGAAATACTCCGAACTGCCCGGCGAATTTCCCACGTAGAGGTGGTATTGGCTGTTCCCCGACCCAGGGTTCCAGTTGAACGTCACGCTCTGCGCAGTAAACGTCGAACCGTTGGCTGGACTGGTCATCGACGCGAGGGTACCGCCCCCGCTACATGTAAACGCCTTGTAGTTGTAATCGTTGTGGAGCCACTGGCCGTTGGTCTTCAGCGACCACAGCCACACGTAGATAGTTCTTCCGTCACAGGGCAGTCCGCCCACCGTGGTCGAACCTCCGGAAACATAGTTGTAGAAATACTCCGAACTGCCCGGCGAATTTCCCACGTAGAGGTAGTATTGGCTGTTCCCCGACCCAGGGTTCCAGTTGAACGTCACGCTCTGCGCAGTAAACGTCGAACCGTTGGCTGGACTGGTCATCGTCGCGAGGGTACCGCCCCCGCTACATGTAAACGCCTTGTAGTTGTAATCGTTGTGGAGCCACTGGCCGTTGCTGTTCAGCGACCACAGCCACACGTAGATAGTCCTTCCGTCACAGGGCAGTCCGCCCACCGTGGTCGAACCTCCGGAAACATAGTTGTAGAAATACTCCGAACTGCCCGGCGAATTTCCCACGTAGAGGTGGTATTGGCTGTTCCCCGACCCAGGGTTCCAGTTGAACGTCACGCTCTGCGCAGTAAACGTCGAACCGTTGGCTGGACTGGTCATCGACGCGAGGGTACCGCCCCCGCTACATGTAAACGCCTTGTAGTTGTAATCGTTGTGGAGCCACTGGCCGTTGGTCTTCAGCGACCACAGCCACACGTAGATAGTTCTTCCGTCACAGGGCAGTCCGCCCACCGTGGTCGAACCTCCGGAGACGTAATTGTAGAAATACTCCGAGCTGCCCGGCGAATTTCCCACGTAGAGGTAGTATTGGCTGTTCCCCGACCCAGGATTCCAGTTGAACGTCACGCTCTGCGCAGTAAACGTCGAACCGTTGGCTGGACTGGTCATCGTCGCGAGGGTACCGGCGCCGGCGCCGAAATTCGCAACGAGGTTGCGACTGCTGTTTACCGTGAAGGTATAGCTCGCCGAAGTGCTGACAACGCTGCCGCCTTCAGTCCAATTAGTGAAGGAGTACCCTGCAGAGGGCGATGCCGTGAGCGTCACAGAAGTTCCCGGAGCGTAGCGACCAGTCGCTAAAGCATTGAGCGCCGCGTCGAGTCTAATTCTTGGCTTAGTAATCCCATTTCGTGAATCTGTAATTGGGACTCCGGTTGACGCCAGCGCTGCAAGGATTTGATCTACTGACGCATTCGGAAACCGCGATTTCAACACCGCCCAGGCACCGCTGACGTGGGGCGCCGCCATAGACGTACCGCTAAAGTTTTGAAATCCGCCTCCTGGAACGGATGAATTTATCCAACGACCAGGAGCTAATAGGCTTAGAAAGGAACTACTATTGGAGTCGGGGGCTACCGTATCAGCGGACGTTCCTAAGCTGCCATCATCGGTCGATCCAACACTGACGGCCGTTGAGATGCAGGCGGGACTACCAAGCGCGTCTGTGTAGTTTGAATTTCCAGAAGCGATAACCGTCGCAATGCGCAGCGCACGTAAACTATCGATGGCGGCTTTCTGCGCGGGTTCCGACGAGTCACAATAAGAACCGTACCTGCCGCCGCCCAGACTCATGTTGGCTGCGGCAATTCGGAGGGCATTATTGCTGGTTGCCAGTTGCCAAATTCGTTCCAGTCCTAGAATTTGATCGGACGTATAACTCAGAGCGCATGGCGCTGTTAGGTGTACTGGCGTGCAATCGGCTGAATTATTGAATCTGGAAAAAACCTGAACGGCTATGATCGATGCATCCTTAGCCACGCCCGAAAAACTCGAACCCTTGCCGGCGGCGATCCCCGCCACATGAGTGCCATGCGTGCATCCGTCAATTTGAGTACTGCAGTTGACACCAGAACCGGCGGCTGTTGACTGGGAAACTCCGCCCGGACAAACCGAAGACGAACTGCTGTTCGTAGTCGAATAGCAAGCCTCAGAGACAACTTTCCCCGAAAGAAATGAATGAGTCTTGTCTACTCCAGTATCCAGAATCGCGACTGATTGGCCGGCCCCAGAATAGCCGGCGGCCCAAGCTGCCGGTGCTCCGATTAACGGAACGCTCTCAGCAAGTGAAGGTGCGAGGGCAACGTCCTCTTCGATGCTACTAACATTGACTGAAGCCCGCAGATATTTGACACCCGCGGCATCCGTTTCGAACGCCACGAACGGGATGAAAGAATATCGTTTCACGGCTTGCATCTTGATGCCTGCCATCTGAGTCAGCAGATCTTCCTGGGCTCGCGCGATGTTGCTGCGTTGAGACTCGGCTGCCTTCGGAGTATCTCGGGGGTCGATCGCCTTAAACGGCACGTTGAGACCAACGATGATTGCGACGCTTCCCGTCGACTCAGCCTTTGTGATCAAGGCCTCGAATTCACGTTCAGTTTCATCACTTCGTTCTGCGGTAATTCCTATAGAGGTTTTCTTCGCGTTAAGAAAGTCGGCCGCGGAAGACTCTAATTCGATTTCAGGAGCTGTCGTGGCGGGACAATTCGGCGCAACGTTAGCACTAATCGTTCCTCCGCCAGAGGGGCTGACATTGGAAGTCACGACGTAACAACTTTCGCCGCCGCCGATCTTGGCTATGAATGCGTCGTAACCGACGCTAAACCCTCTTTGAAAAGCCCCACTGGTCGTCGGGAAATCAGTTGAAAATGTCCATCCCGTGACGTAAGCCGAGCCGGAAGCGTCGACGGCGATTCCGAATCCGTCTTCGTTGCTGCTTCCGCCCAAATAGCTGGAATATACCAGCGCCGAACCGGTTGAGTTAACTTTCGCGACGTAAGCATCATCGGCACCGCGTCTGATGTCCTGAACTGGATTTGTAACCGGGAAATTGGTCGAATCGGTTTTTCCAACGACATAAGCATTCCCTCCCGAGTCAACCGCTACACAATCGGCGGTGCAATCGCCGAGTTCTGTGCCACTACCGCCGAGATAAGTCGAATATGTCAGCGCCGAGCCGGAGCTATTCAGTTTCGTGACAAAACCATCGGCGCCGCCACCACCATAAGTTCTCTGCAAGCCAGCCGAGGTGGTTGGAAAGTTCGTCGATCCGGTGTAGCCGGCGAGATAAACATTGGCGGAACTATCCAAAGCGATCCCGCGGCCTTCATCGCCACCGTTTCCGCCAAGAAGCGTAGAAAAAACAAAAGAGGTCCCACTTGGGCTTAACTTTGTAACGAATGCATCTGAACCCGCGGCTTTCACTTTTTGAAACGCAGAAGCAGTCGTTGGGAAATCGGTTGAAAGAGTCCATCCTCCCACGTAGCTATTTCCTGACGAGTCAACTGCGAGGCTGAAAACAATATCGTCAGCATTACCTCCCAAGAACGTCGAGTAAGACAATGCGGTGCCCGCGCTATTAAACTTGCTGACGAACCCATCAAAACCGCTACCTTTAGTGTTCTGTATTGCATTAGCTCTGGGAAAATCGACGGAGTTCGTTGACCCTGCGACGTATGCATTGCCCGAATTGTCCACGGCGATGCCGTAACCGGTGTCATCTCCGGAGCCGCCAAAGAAGGTCGAATAATTAATCAGGTTGCCGGTCGGTCCCAATTTGGTCAAAAACACGTCATGTTGCCCGCGATTGGAATTTTGTATCGGTTGCACCAGGGGAAAATCGGTTGAGAGCGTTGGACCGGTTACATACGCGCTACCGCCGCTATCGATGGCCACGATAAAGCCGAAGTCATCACTCGTGCCGCCTAGGTACGTCGAGTAAATTACCGCGGAACCTGATGAGTTCAGCTTCGTGACGAATACATCAGCGCCACTTCTCAAAGATCCCTGAACCGGATTGGCCGTGGGAAAGTTTGTGGAGGTTGTCCATCCCGTAACATACACGTTTCCGGCTGAATCGACCGCCATTCCTCCTCCGACGTCGTCGCCGTTGCCATCGAGATAAGTCGCATAATCGAGCACGGGATCGATAATTAGAGGTCTATCAACGTCGTAATTGTCTAAAGTGAATCCCACCACTCCATTTTTTTGAAGACGATACCTTCCATGTATTTCGCGTCGTGTGCCTGCAACATCCTGATAAATGGAAGGCGCCCGTTGCCGAACTACACCATCCGCGAGACGCAATAACAGGTCGCCATTGCGAGCAATTTGAATTCTTCGCGTTCCTGCGAAAGTTAAACGGATAGCGCTTGGATCCGCGCCGGGCGCGACGACGAAGTCGTATTCCGCTTGTTGTTGAGTTCCGTGCCAAACAATATCGACGCCGGGCCAGGCATCGGTGTAGCGAACTTGACGATAATGGGCGACGTTCGTGCGCCAGTACCGTGGATTCTGTCCGATGAAGTAGTTACTCCTTTGCGACTGTTCTTCTTCCACGTGTAATGAGGCACTTTCGTTCATATCTTGAAACTGAATTCGTAGTGCGCTTTCGTTTACCGCGAAGTCAGGCGGCTCTACACGCTGCCATTTTTTGGCGGAGCGTTTGCGACTTACGGTTGAGAGCCGTAACACAGCTTCAGATTTCGTCAAGAAAAGGCCATACCTACTTCCATGTGCCAGGACCTTCACGGTTGTGTCCGTCTGACCTTCGTTAGGTTCAAACGTTAGAGGGATCTGATTGGAAATCGGTCGCGTTTGGGATTGAGTATTCAGGTTCTTGAGTTGCTGGGGAACGTTCGAAAGCGCGTTGCTGCTCGAAATGAATTCATCGCGCGCTTTAACTCCGCCGAAGCGCAAAAGGGGAAAACACACTACCACCATCAGCACGCTGATGGCGCTGAGCAAAAAACAAATCGTGATGCGGTAGCCAGGGGTCGTGAAACGATGACGCGGGGTGTTCAGGGTGGACATGTGGGACTCCTTAGTTGGTTCTCGCGACGAACAGTTACCGCGGCAGCTTTATTCCGAAATCGAATATCTTCGCCACGGTGGCGCCGCCGCCCATGCCGCCGCCGTTGTAGAAGCCGTATTCACCTTCTGTAAGATCTTGTTCGGGAGAGACGCGGTAAACGCCCGGGGCGAGCTTTTCAATTTTGAAAGGTCGCGAAGCTTTATCCATGGTGCCACTTTGCGCTCCGAAAGCGTTCGCCTGCGAGACAATCACTTCGCGCGTGCTGCTCTTAACGTCCAGAGCGACCAGCACGAATTCGTTAGGACTGGTGGCATAGTAGCTGTTGCTGCTCAAGCCTGAGTTCTTGACCTCAAAGTAGAAATAGAAAACTGGCCTTCGCGAACTGATTTGTAAGGGAGCACTTCGTCCGGCGAGTGCCGCCTTGAATTTGATCTTGGTGAGGCCGCCAGTCATTGCCGAAGTGAACACGCCTCCAGTCTTTGTCTGCTTGGAAACTGACGGTTCAAGTTGCGTCATTGTTCTCTGACCGCTTCTTTCTTCGTAGAGATAAATTCCCGCTTCGTGAGTCGCGAGCGGATCGTTGGGATCGGTCTTTGATGTGTCGCCCGCGCCGCTTGAGGACTTCGCTGCTGACGCTCCGCTCGAAGCATCAACCATCGCATTAATAATTTCGTCAGGGACCTTCTCTTGCTTGAGACGGATGAGTTCGTCGGTGGAAGTATTGAAGGCGGTCTTCGAGGCGTGAATCTTGTTAACGATGATGCTGGAAGGCAATCCTGCCTTCACCATGGTTATCACTTTGTCATTAGTCAGGATCTCAGAGCCGTTGCCATCTTGAGCTTTGACTACAAACGAGGGAAACGTAATAACGCAAAGGGCAAGCAACCATAGACAGATCTTTTTCATTGAACCTCCGGTTAAGAGCCGAGGCGGAGCGCAACCCTTCGTGTCCCTCGGTGTTTTTGTTGTAGATGCGTTCTGCGAGCCTGCGGTCTAGGCGACCAGGGAGGCCGAACCTCGACAAAAGGCAAACTGCTCGCACTTGATCTGATAAGGGGTCGAACAACTAGAAACGTACCCAATCTTGTCTATTTTAGATTCGAGGAGTGCGAGGAAACCTGAAGTTTTGGGGAACACCAATTAATTCGGTTCGCCTTGAATGACAAAAGCCGCCCAAAAGTAAGGCGATTGCCAACGCGGGTCTTGCGAGAGTTCTAACTGTGCCGCGCGCAAAGCAGCCACGGGGGCCAGTTTTTCCGGCCCCAGCATTTTCCTGTAGAAACGAACCATCAATTCGGATGTCGCCTTGTCAGAAACGTCCCATAGGCTAACCACCACGCGTTTCGCTCCGGCATGCATGAACCCGCGGGTCAGGCCGACTAGTCCTTCGCCTTTGAAATCCTTGCCCAGACCAGTTCGGCACGCACTTAACACGACCATGTCGACTGGAAGGTTTAGATTGAAGATCTCAGACAACGTCACAAAACCATCCTGGGGATGGCCCTGGTCGTTGAACAAAGAAAATACGATTCTCGAGCGCTCTGGGCGCTGGTCGTCGATCACGGCGTGCGTCGCGATATGTAAGAAACGATAATCGGCAAGTTCGGCGCCGGACATGATTGACCGGTCGGCGGCAAAGTCCAAAAACAGTTTTCCCTGCGGCGCAGGTGCCAGTGAAAGGATTTGCTGTGCTTCCCAACGAGAGCTGATTAGTCGTGAAAACTCACCTTTCGTTTGTTCACCAGATAGTGGCAAAGAAGTCGAGGTTTTCGGCTCGCTCGGGGAATGGCTGACGGGCAGTGTGCGAGCGGGTGACGCCGGCCGAACGCGCGCATCTTGAGCGCTGAAGACTGGATCAGCAATAACCGCCACCGTCTTCGACGGCAAGTTTCGGTTCTGTTTAACCTGACGCAAGGCACTCAAACTGCTGGCCGAAGGTAAGACGACCAACTCATAATCGGTTATCAGCGGGCGGTATGCTTCCGGCCGCCTATTCGGTTCTCTATTTCCACGCCGAACGTAATTAGCTGGCGATGGCAACAACGCGAATGGGATGAATTGCAGTGCTCCCGGCGCGACTATTAGAAGTCGCGAGCCGCGCACATTCTCTTTCAAAGGCGAAAGTAAAATTTGACCGAGCGCTTGCGCTTTTTCGTTGACCGTTATATCAGCCTTAGAAACACGAAGCCGCGCGCTTCCCTCACTGATCGTTGGGCCAGGACGGTTGCGCTCTGTAACAGCAGCATAAAGCTCGCGCGCAAGAGCTTCAATCTTCTCCCGGGGCGGCAGTTCAAAACTGAAAATTTCCTTACGCGTAACAATCCACGCGTAGCTTCCTTGTTCGCCCAAGGAATATTCCAGAAGGGTAGTTTGCCCATCAAGTTGATTCTGAATCTGCGCGGCGGTCAAGGGTTCAGCTTGCATTAAATTGTTCTGTTCTTCTTCCACCGAAGGCGTGCGAGCTGAAGCCAAAAGATCGATGAGGCCGCGCGCATGCGCGCTCTCGGTGGCACGCAGAGCCAGCGCAGAGTACCCACGCGACGGCTCTAACCGATTCAATTGCATGAGCAGCCCAACGTAGTATTCGTAATAATCCTGGATCGACGCGAAGTACGAGATTCGGAGTTGTTGGTTTGACCCAAGTACGCGTAGCGATTCGATTATCTTCAGCGCATCTTCAATTGTGCTGCGTGCTTCCGGAAGTTTGTCGCTTCGCCGCTGCAAACGGCTGAGACCGTAGAGTGTTGTGGCTTCACCAATCCGATCGCCGACTTCCCGTCGAATCGAGAGGCCACGATTGAATGCGTCGAGCGCCTTGCTATCCTCATTCAGTGCGGTATATGCCCAGCCCATATTCGACAGAATGTCGCCTTCAACATATCGATCATGCGGCAGAGGAAGGACGCGCAAAGCCGTATTGAACGACTCCAGCGCGGCCGTTTGCTTGACCAGGCGCATTTCAATTTTGCCGATACCGGTAAGAGTGAGCGCTTCGCCTCGCCGGTCTTGCGCATCGCGTCGGAGGAGCAGTGATTCGTTAAAACGAGCAAGAGCGGTCGTGTTGTCGCCACGCAAAGCGGAGACCCAACCCATTCCATAGAGTGTTACACCTTGTCCGCGAATATTGTTTTGTGAGCGATGAAATTCGAAGGCGTCCTTGAAGTTGTTCTCAGCTGCTTCGTAGTCACCGAGATACATATACGGCCAGCCCATCGCTGAATGCGCGATTGCCTCACCATAGGAATCATTGCCGAACAAAGTTAACGAACGTTCGAGATTCTGAACGGCTTGTTGGTTATCACCCAGCGACGAGTAGCTAACACCTGCTCCGTAAAACGCAACAGCCTCTTCGTAAGGCTCGGCTAACGAGTACCACAAGTCCGCGGCGCGTTTGAAGTTTTCGATCGCTTTGCCGATAGATTCGGCGCTCCCCTTCGCGCGAAGGATCTCGCCCTGAGAGACAGTTTGCTCAGCCGCGATTCTTGTTTGGTCGTGGGCTCCCGTCGGGCGCAATCGGTCGACCGACAAACGATATCGCCCCTGAGCTGCTACGCTTTCCAATGATCGAACTTCTAAGGAATACCGCGCAGTTCTAGGCGCAATCAGTGAAATGGATTCTCTGCCACGCGAGCCATTGGGTCGATCAACTTCATTCAGTATGTTCTTGCCAGTGTCGAATATCGTCAACACAACGTCGATACCTTGTTGCTCAACGATAACGTGCAAGAATTGATCGGCGGCCACCTCAATTTCGTATGAATGTGATTGACCACCTGCTAATTCGCGCTCAATTGAATCGCCCGGGTGCAACTGCGTTTGACGTGAGTTTGTTTGAGCCGTGTGACTTGCTGCTGACGGGGCAGTAGTAACGAGGAGCGTCAGCAATAGGAGAAGAAAAAGTCGGAAGTGAGTGAAGAGCTCCAAGGTGAGATCCGAGCGAGCGGTTGCTTGTGTTTTTCGTCGCGGCATCCTGTGCCGACGCAAGGTTACCGAATTACTGACGTGGATAGGCAGTCCGGCAATTCATCGCCATGCGCGATGCACAGCATATGTCCGGCTGTCCTAACGTGCGACAAATCCAAGGTAACGCGTATGTTGTGTCCATCCTTGCTGAATGCCCACGCCGAATCCATGGCGTTGCCGAAGGCGTCAGCCAACTTAACAGTGTACCTGCCTCCTGGACTACCATCCGGAAGTCTTATAACCAGCCGATTGACGCCAGCTTTCAAAGTCATGGGCTTGATGTCTTGATTCGCCCCGCGGAGCGAGTCATAAGCTTGCAAGTCGATCTTAACCGTGTTCGTTGCCAGGAGATTATGTTTTGCCCTTTCCCCTGATGTGCGACGCACAGTCGCGGACTCCGCCTCATTTTCTATGTTTCCATGCTGTGTGGGCTTTGCGTTCGCGGGGGGTTGTTTGGTTGGGGCAATCTGCGTGGACTGGGCAATCGGATTCGCCGCTCCCGCTACATTCCGCGCCGTTCCCGATTCTCCACTGCGCCTATAACTTAACATTAGGAGCAGCGCTACCGTCGGAATTATAACTATTATGAATACTGCAAAAGCCGGGACTAGTCGGGGAATGAAAAGACGTTGGCTCCTAACACGTACCGCTAACGGTGCGGTTTCGTTACGCATGGCGAGTTCGTTTCGATAGAGCGCAAAACATTCCGAACACGTAAACAGATGGGATCGAGTGGCCTCATCCGGAAACTTTAGCGTCGCTACTAACTCAGACAACAGACTTGCGCGCGGGCATTCTAAGCGCTCGCGATTAGGAAAATCTTTTTTGAAATGGTTTTGCGCGAACTCGATCAGTTCATCCGGATTAATACTTACGGGAACGCCCTCAGATCGGGAACCATTGCCACTTATAATCTGTCGGATTAGCTTCTTCATTCAGCTCTTAGATTTCGACCAGATCTCTCATAGACATAAGGGGCTTGCAAGAGCATAGTGCACCGTGATTTTGCTATGTTGATATAACGTTGCACTGATTCACACCTATCAATCAAATGTCGCGCACTTTCTGACGAGTCGACTTATTTCGTTTGTTTATTATCGCTTGGCTCAGTTTACGAATTCGTTTATCAAATCGCGACCTCACATTATTACTCTTCATCTTGAGGTCGTCTCCTATCTCCTCGAACGTATGCCCGAGGATTCGAAGCTCCAGAACTCTTTTCGTCCAAGAATCAGCCCGCTGGAAAAGCTCATGGACCAGAATCATTTTCGTCAACTCATCCTCAGCTTCGTCTGAAAGCGCGGATAGCGGCGATTTGAGTTCGGCGACGATTTCATTGCGCCGCGCCAGTACTTCTCGCTCCTCCATCAGTAAATGGCGGAAAGTCGTAAACAAATATCCCGCAATATTTGTCAGGCGGCCGGGATCTTCCGTGCGCTTCCGCGACACGATGGCGACGGCTTTCACCATTAGCCGTTGAGCCGCTTCTGAGTCGTGAATTATTCGCTCAGCGAGATTTTGTGCTACCGGCCAGATTGAGCCCGCGATGTTGTAGACTTCAGCGTCTACCCAACCCGCCTCATCAAGGTAGCTTTCATCCAGCTGCGGCCACTGTAGAGAGGTGAGATTTGACGCGTCTCGGGGAGGCATATCAGATTTTAGAGATCGGTTTTTCTGCGCTCGTGCAAGCCGCACGCGATTATAACGCAGGACGGAACGCATACGTATCGGCCGGAAACACAATCAGATACTAACCGTAGCTAATAAATGCGCGGCCGGTGTTTTTGGGAATTTGATACTGGCAGATCGTCCCGATCCCTTCGAAAGCACAGTGGCTGCTTAGGGTGGGCCGAACCGCTGCCGGTACTCAGTCGAGTAGATGAAGATGAAGATCATGTGGCGGAGATTGTTCGGGTTCGCGTTCAGGGTCGCCACGTTGTTCTGATAGCCAACCGTGTCCGGATCGCGCCGCTGAAATCCGAAGTACAAAATCGAAACCGTGCCTTCAGTCAGGAACTTGTCGAGAGACGTCTGCCGCTCGGCAATAGCGCGCAAAATCTGCCCATTCGTTTGGCCACCGGTCACGGTGTAAGCCGACAGCCCGGCGTTTGTCGTCAGCGCGTTCGCCAGTGCCTGGCCACTTGTGCTTCCGTACTTCGCGGTGAATGCGGAACGCTGTACGAAGCTTTCGGCGAACGCGGCTTTGGCAGTTTCTTCTTCGGCTGGCGATTTCGGGCCGCCGACTTGCGCCATGTCCTGCGTAAACTGCGCGTACGTGGGCCGTTGGCTGAACGCGATCATGTAGTAACGGAACGCCCAATAGCCACGATTGAGAAACTCATCTGATTGGAAAAATCCCGCGGCCACGTGCAAGCGATCGCAATCGGAGGCCGGCGGCTCACCGAATCCACCATTCGGACATGGCGCCAGGGTATTAATCCAATTCTGAAATCCGCCTTGATCCGGTTGGCGACCGAGAATGTCCAGGTACTGTTGACGAATGAAGAAGTCGATGCCGTCAATCGGATTACTTGTCGGCGGCGTCACATCGTTGCCGGCATCAGTGATCGTGACAGTGGCGCTCAAAGGCGCGCCTAGAGTTGCGCCGACTGCGCTACTCAACGTTACCGTGAATGTCTCAGCGCCTTCGATCCACACGTCATTGATGATGGGAATGTTGAAAGTCTTTGAGCTCTCACCGGCTGCGAAGCGGACGGTCCCGATGCTCGTAACATAGTCACATCTTTCCGACGCGGCGCCGTTGACGACCGTGCAGTTCTGCAAACCAGCGGTGTCAGAGGTCGCGTAGTTTACGCTCGCCGTACCCGAAGCATCGCCGAGACGATTGACTGTGATGGTGACCTGGCCGGCAGCATCGCCTTCATTAACCGCGTAGGCCGCGGAACTCAATTGCACTGTCGAAGCTGTTGCCACCGAAAGACAACTGTTATTCGCGTTGACGTAGTTGGTCATTTCGTCAATCGAAAACTGACAGAACGTCAAGGTGTTCGACTGTGTTTGCGTCGTCACCATGATCGTGTTGTCGCAACCTGCCTGTCCGTCGCAGTGTGACGCGTTAAAGTTGTGACCAATCTCGTGCGCCGGAATGCCAACCCGAAAAGGCGCAATGGTTTCGCGAATCGAGGTACCGTAGGAACCCGTCGGAGAGCGACAGACAACACCGGTGAATGCAATTCCGTCGGGGCCGCCAAGACTGCGTCCAGTCCACATGTGCGCATCGTCGCGCGCGGTCGTGATGTTGTTATTCCAGTAGTTCGCGAACTCGTTCAAGACGGCGGCCGGATCGCCACTGGTCGAGTAAGGATCACCTCCGCTCCAAGTGTGCTGGAAAACGATTGAAAAAGTCAGTCCCACATCACGCCGGTAGATCGCGTCGACCTGGTTCATGATCGTAAGGATGTCTGCGTTCGCCGCAGAAGAACCTCCCAACGCCGCTACGTATTCATCGTCAGCCTCAGTGGCGAGTTCCACCACGCGCATCGGCACCACCGCGTCAGGCACGACAGAGTTGCCGGCAAAGAATTCCTTTGCACGCAAATCGACTTTTCGAGCGAGCGTGTCACCGCACGTGGCAGTTATATCGGACTGCACATCGGCTGAGGTGTAAAGCACGTAATCCGAATTGTCTGCGGCGTTTGAGTATTTCAGCGCCGGTTCGATGAAGTACGTCTGGTCGGGAGTCAGGATCATCCCTTCGAGATGAGTACCATCGATCGTAAACCGCGCGTCAGTGTTCGGTAATCCGGCAACGGTGCCTTTAAAAGTGTTTGCTTCGCCGCGAGGCAAATCGTGCGCAACGCCGTTAGCAACATCTTCCGCGCGATAGTTCGCGGAGCGCAAGTCGTTCTCTTGCAGTTGCAACTCAAAGTGATGACCGAGAGTCGTTAGAGACAAACGCCCGTTGGCTTTGACCTGGTGTTGCGCACTCGTGGGATCAACGCTCAACTCTTCATGCGCAGCGAATACCTTCTGCAGATCCGCATCCATCCGGAGACGCTTTTGCTGCGCATCCGCGTGCGTTAAGTAACGCGGAAAGAAAGCGAATCCCGCCGCCAGGGCAATCGCAAGAATCAAGCATGAGAACCTGAGATTAAATTGTCGGGGAACAAAGGCGGCGCAGAAGGAACCGAATATCTTCTTTTTCATGGCGACGTGGGAACACTAATCGGGGTCAATCTTTGGGAGTCATCAAATACTAGTGGCTCACGCCAGTCGCGTCAACGAATGTTTTCGGCAGCGGTGAGGACTACCGATCCACGTTGTCATCGCAACAGTTAGCTAGTTGAGCTTTACGTTGTTCGCTGTCAACGAATTCCCCGTCGCGCGCTGAAATTCAGCGATGGCTTTGTTCAGATCCGTCTGCGCGCGCAGTTCGTTGCCGCGGGCGATGGTCAGCGCGGTCTGCCGTTCCAGCACGAGAAACACCGTCGATTGACCAACGTCGAGTTTGCGCTTCTCGCTTTCGTATTGCTGTTCCGCATTCTCGCGCGCGACTGCCGCGGAACGGAGACGAGCTTCCGCGGTCGTCACGGATTGCGACGCATTGCGCACTTCGACTTGAATCAACTGTTCGAGCTGCTGGCGCTGTGTCGCAATGCGCTCGCCCTCGATTTCCGAATGCGCGAGCGCACCTTCCGCTGTGCGATTGCGCAGCGGCATACTAATCGTCACGCCCACGCGAAAGTTGTTGAAGTCGTTCGACGCGAGATTGGCCAGCGATTGCGGATAACCGCCAATCAAATTCGGTGGGACTGTCGCCGTTGGCGGCGCCGGCAACGGCTGCAAACCAATCAGCGGATTCGTCGATATCTCATTCACGCGCGCGCGCAACGCGTCGTTGCTCGCCGATAACGGATTCGCCGTGGTTACGCGGGTGCCGGCATTTCCCACGACACCGTAAGTGCCGACCAAATCAACCTGCGGCTTCGTCAGATCGCGATACAGTTTCTGATCGAGTTGGTTGATCTCACGCGCCAGATCGGATTCACGTAACTCGGGACGATTATCCAGCGCCGCTTTCATAGCATCGGGCAACAGAATCGGCGGAACAGTCAGATCCGCGTCGTCAGTTGGAACTAAAGACGCGTTCCAGATCGCCGCCGTCCGGTCTTCCGCAATCAGATTCTTCAAATTGTTCTCAGCGCGGTTTACGTCTTCCAGCGCGGAGAATTCAGCCTGCTCCAGATTCGCCACCTGCGTCTGCGCGGCGACGATGTCGATGGGCGCGAGTGTCCCTTCCACCACCATGCGGCGATTGTGCTCGAGCTGGGTGCGCGCGTCGTTCAGCGACTCGCGCTGGATTTGCAGATTCCGCAGAGTGAATACGAGGTCCCAATACGACCGTTGTACTCCGGCGATGACTTCGATTGCCCGCTGGCGGAATTGCGCATCAGTTAGCGAGAGGTTCTTTTTCGCCACCTCGATCTGGCGGCGCGGCAAATCAAAACTCCGCCCGCGCAACAGCGGCTGCGTGAACGTGAACGTCAGCGCCGTCGGATAAGATGGATTCAAAACGTTGAAGGCGCTGTTGCTGGTCAAACGGATCGACGAGAAATCAATCCGGTAATTGCCGCCATATTTCGGCGTCAGCCCCTCGAAACGGGTGTTGGCGGTCACGTCGCTGGTTTCCAGCCTGGCCGCACCACTCAACACGCTTGTCGCCGGCGTCAGAATTCGTTCGTAATAACTTTGCGCGCTCCAGCGAGGATCGTAAGCGCCGTGCGAGGTTAACAAGTCCGCCTCAGCGATGCGCACGTTTTCACGCGCGACTTCGATGTCCTTGTTGTTGCGCAGGGCGAGTACGATCGCATCGCGCAGCGCAATCGGTTTCTGATCGTTTACATCCACACCGACGCGGGTGAGCGCAGGCAAAGGCTTCGACGCATCCGCTCGAAAATCAAATGTGAAGTTCGCTAGCTTCACCGTCGGTTGCGCCGAAGTCACTGGTGAAGGAGTCGGCGACGCGACGGGCTCCTGCGCGAATCCGCGATGCGCCGCCAACAGAACGAATACAAAAGCGATGATGATTGTCTTAAACATGTTCCCTAATAAAGATGCGGTCGCAGTCGCTGCGCGCCGTCGCGCGCGTCCTACCACGCCGCTGATGGTCGAGCCGATTCGCGACCAAACGCGACTGCGCGCGAGATCGTCGAACAGCGAATAGAACACCGGGACCGCCAATAGCGTCAGCAGCAAGCAGAGCGACTGTCCGCCCACGACCAGCACGCCAATCGAACGGTTTGTGCCTGAGCCGGGACCGCTGGAAATCGTCAGCGGCGTCATGCCGGCCACGAGCGCAATCGTCGTCATTAGAATCGGGCGCAAACGATCGCGGTTCGCCTGGATGATTGCCTCATGGCGCTCCATGCCCTGTCGCCGCAAACCGTTCGTGTGATCGATTTGCAGAATGGCGTTCTTCTTGACGACGCCGAACAAGAGCAACAATCCCAGTCCGGAAAAGATGTTGACGGTTTGCCCGGTGACGAGCAGCGACACGATGCCGAACGGAATTGCGAGCGGCAACGTCAACAGAATCGTGATCGGGTGAACGAAGGATTCGAACTGCGCCGCCAGCACCATGTACATGAAAACAAATGACAGAACGATTGCGAGCAGGAAGTAGAAGCCGGTGCGGCTCAATTCCTTGGACCGGCCGGCCAGCGCGGTCGTGTACGTGCTGTCCATGTTCTCTTCCTTCGCGAACTGTTGCAGCTTGCCGATGATGGCTGCCTGCGATCCTCCCGGTTTTGTGTTCGCGGTGAGCATCACCTGACGCTGCCGGTTATATCGATCAATCGAAGACGGGCCAGTGCCTTCTTCGACGCGCACGAGATTGTCGAGACTGACCCACCCGAGCTTCTGCGACGCCACGATCATTCGCTGCAGACCTTCAGCGTTCGCTCGATACTCACCAATGGCGCGGACGCGAATGTTGTATTGATCGACGCCGGCATTGAAGGTCGATACTTTCTGACCGGCGACCAGAGTGTTCAGCGATTGGGCGATGTCGCCGATGCGCACGCCGAGGTCTCCGGCGCGCGCCCGATCGATCACCACGCGCAATTCGGGCTTGCCGGTAATCAAAGTCGAATCCGCGTCGACGATGTCGGGCACGTTCTTCAACTTCGCCAACATGTCGTTTGAGTACTTCGTCAGTTTGTCGAGATCGGGTCCGCCAATCACGAACTGAATGTCCGCGTTGCGAAAGCCGCCGCCCGAAATTGCGGCCACCGGGTTAACGCTGGTACGCAGTTGATTCGGATACTCTTTCACATACTTGGCGATGATTTCGTTGCGCGCGCGTAACATCAAATCCTGCTGCGACACACTGCGATCTTCGATCGGCGCAAGTTTGATGTAGATATTCGCGACGTTGACGATTTGCTGCTGGCCGCTGCCGATCGTGGTCAATGTGTCAGTCACGCCGGGCAGTTTGCGCACGTCGGCAGCCATCCGCTCGGCCAGTCCCGAAGTGAACGACAACGTGGAGCCTTCCGGCGCGCGCAGGTTGACTTCGAATTGCGACTGGTCGTCGATGGGCAGGAAGTTCTTGCCGACAAACATGAACAACGGAATCGTGCTGACGATTACGACGACAGACAAACCAACGATCGCCCAGCGATGGGCCATCGACCATTCGAGCATCTTCGTGTAAGCCCGATCGATCGGACGATAGAAACGCGATTCCTTCGACTGCGCCTGTTGATACTTCTCTTTAAATTCGGCGAGTGAGTAGTCGCGCCTCTCGGGTGCTTCGCTCGCGTCTTTCTGAGATCGCCCTCCTGCCCGGTCGCTACCATTCCCGGTACTGACACGGTGCGGCTTGCGCTTGATTAACCGCGCCGCCAGCATGGGCGTCAACGTAAACGAAACCAACAGTGACACGGCGATCGCGAAAGACGACGTGAAGCCGAATGAGGACATGAACCGTCCTACAATGCCCGCCATGAATCCGACCGGCAGGAAGACCGCGAGCAAAGACAATGTCGTGGCCGTCACCGCCAGGCCAATTTCGCGGGTGCCTTCGACGGCCGCTTGAAATGGCGGTAGTCCCTTTTCTTCGACAAACCGAAAAATGTTTTCCAGCACGACCACGGCGTCGTCGATCACGATGCCGACCATCAACGTCAGTGCCAGCATGGTGATCTGATTCAGCGTGAAGCCCATCGCTGCCATCAATCCAAACGTCGCGATGATCGAAGTCGGAATGGCAATCGCCGCGATGAACGTCGATCGGATACTCCAGAGAAAAACGAAGACCACGATGGCCGCGAGGATGCTGCCTTCAATTAAGTGCAGGTTGATCGAGTGCAAAGCGGCCTTGATGAAGATGGTTTGGTCGCCGACGATTTGCGTCTTCACATCCGGCGGCAAAGCGTGGGACTTAACCAGCTCGTTGAGCCGCTCCTTGACCGCGTCCGCAACCGCGACTGTGTTCTGACCTGATTGTTTGGAAACCACCAGCGTTACCGCCGGCTGGCCATTCAAGCGCGCCTCGGTGCGTTGCTCTTCGGCGCCGTCTTCAACGTAACCAATATCGCTGAGCTTGACCGTGTATGAGCCGCGGTTCGCGACCACGAGATTGTTAAATTGGGCCGGGTCGGGAATGCGACCCATCGTGCGCACGGTCAGCTCGCGTTTACCTTCTTCGACGCGCCCGCCCGGCAGTTCCATGTTTTGGGTCTTGACCGCATTCGCCACGTCCGCCGCTGAAACGTTGTAGGCGCGCATCTTGTCGGTATCGACCCACACTTCGATTTCGCGTTCGCGGCCGCCGACGATGTCGACGCTACCAACACCGCTTATGGGCTCGATCTGTCTCTTGATTTGTTTGTCGGCGATGTCGGTGACTTCACGCAGAGAGCGCGGCGCCGACACCGCGATGCGCACCACCGGCACCGCGTCCGTGTCGAGCTTCTGCACAATCGGCACCTCAGCGGTTTCGGGAAGGTCATTGACGATCAGATCGACTTTGTTGCGCACTTCCTGCGCGGCGACGTCTGCGTTCTTGTCGAGCAGGAAAGTAATGAAGACCTGCGATACGCCTTCGACGGAGGTCGAGCGCAGCTCGTCGATGCCGCTGATGGTGTTCACCGCGCCTTCGACTTTGTCGGTGATCTCAGTTTCGATTTCCTGCGGCGACGCGCCGGGATTTACCACCGTGACGGTGATCGTCGGCAAGTCGATCTTGGGAAACAGATCGACGCCAAGCGATCGAAACGAGAACGCGCCCACGACCGTAATGCTCAGGATGAGCATGGTCGCGAACACCGGACGATGAACACAAATTTCAGCGAGTTTTTGCATGGCTTTCTAAGTCCAAAGTCTAAAGTCCAATGTCCAACGTCCTCACTTTGGACATCGGACTTTGGACGCGGGACGTTATTGCCTTACCGTCACGCCGTCACTTAATTGATCGACGTTGCTGGTGGCCACGACTTCATCTGCCGCGATGCCACTCTTGATTTCGACGAGATCACCCTCGACTTGTCCCGACTGCACCAGTCGTTGCTCAGCGCGGCCGTTCTTAATCACAAACACGTAAGTCGCCCCTGAGATTTGCCGCAACGCGCGCTGCGGCACCAGCACTGCCGGCTCGCTCTGGGGCTGAAGAATCCGGACGGTCGCAAACTGTCCCGGCTTTAGTTCGCCCTTCGGATTGTCGACTTCGGCTTCAACCGTGAGCGTGCGGGACGCCGCAGTGACATTGGGACTGATGCGCGCCAGATGACCGGCGAAACTGCGGTCGGTGTACGCCGAGACGGTCACCGAAACACTCTCGCCGACGTGAACGCGCGGAATTGCCTGCTCCGGAATGTCTATGCGGACACGCAGCGGATTCAGGTTCACAATGCTTGCGACTTTCTGTTGTGGCGAAACGTATTCGCCGACGTCCGCAGTGCGTTCGGAAACATAGCCGGCAATCGGCGCGCTTACGACGCTGTAATTCATATTTCGCTTCGCCAGCGCGAGCTGCGTCTGCGCGGCATCGACGATCCCTTGCGCGTTCGCAACCGCGGCGTAATTCTGCTGCGCCTGATGAATCGTGACTTCGTATTGCTCTTTCAGTTGATCGCGTTGAGACTTCTGCTGGTCGTAAGAGGCGCGTGAAATGTCACCCGTCTCCACCAGTTTTTCGTAGCGCCGCAGGTTGGTTTCCGCCAGTTGAAGCGCGGCGCGCGCCTGCGCAACTTCAGGAACATTTTCGGGATTGAATTTCTGGCCCGGCTTGAGACCAATCTTCGCTTCGTTCTGCCGCACAGTGGCTTTCGCCTGATCGAGTTGGGCCTGCGCTTGGGCGACGCGAATGCGCAAATCAGCATCGTCGATCTTCACGATCATCTGCCCGCGGTGGACATAGCTGCCCATGTCGACGCCGACCGCTGCTATCTTGCCGGACGTTTCCGGCATCACGTCGGTTTGTTCGTTAGCCGCCAGACTGCCGTTTGCTTCGAAGTAGCGCGGCAACTGTCGCATGATGGCCGCGGTCGTAGACACTTCGATTGCCGCAGGGGTGGCCGCGGCGTTATTCGTATTCGGCGCGCCATTCGATCGATTGCAAGCGATGCTGATGGCGGCCACAACGATTACCGCTGCCAGCAAAATGAGACTGAGATTTTTGCGAAACTTCATCTGTTCCTTCTCTTCTTCTGACCGTTGTTTGGTTCTTTCAAGATCCCGCGCAGCAAAATGCTCGCGAACTCACGCGCGGCTCTTTCATTGGAAATGCGAACCAGCCGTCGCTGCCGGTCCCACAAATTGTTGTTCAGCGAGTGGTGCACGACCATTCCGATAAACGCGCGCACCACCAGGGCTGGCGCGATGTCTACCATCGCCCCATCGCGCTGCCGCTGGCGCACGTAAGCGCCGAGCGAGTGATAAACGCGCTTCACGAATTTTTCCCAGAACATCTGCGCCAAGTCGTGCTCTTCCAGCGCCGAATACAAAAGCAACCGCTGAAATTCCGGGTCTGCCTCGTGCTGCTTGAGCGCGTGCAGCGCGATGCCTTCGAACACTGCGCGGTCGTCCTTGCGGGCAATCGCGTCGGCGACAACCGTGACGGGATCCATTTCGTCGTGGAGACACGCCTTATGATCGAGAATCGCGCTGTACAACTCTTTTTTCGTCGCGAAATGGCGAAACACCATCGCTTCCGAGACGCCGGCGGCCAGCGCTATTTCTTTGGTCGTCGTGCCGCGAAAGCCGCGCTGAGAAAACAGGCGCATGGCCACGCGCAAAATCTGCAGGCGGCGGTCTTCGCCCGTCATGCGGGCGCCGTTCGCAGTTCCATTACCGGAGAGTTTAGCCGTGGTAGTTTTCAGCTGAGGCACCTCGAAGTAAGTGCTTACTTACCATCCCGCCGAGACGAAAGTCAAGCGTGCGTGAGGACTCTGTGTCTCTGTAGAATCTATGACGCGCTACGAACGTCGACCAGGTTCGGTTGCTGATTCAGAAAATTCGCAACCTGTCGTAAAGAGAGCCTTCCCATCCCCGGCGAGCTGAAGAAAGAACTCGCCAACTTCAACGCCCACACGCGATCTGGAAGGAATGAACGAACGGCATCGCGGGGGGTAAAGAGTTTGCAGGAAGCCACTGCTTCGTAGTACAAGAGAGCGTCCGCCTGGACCTACCGAGTAGAGGGAGATTCCAAAGAATGCAAATCTACACGCTCGGATATCAAGGTCTCACTTCACAGTTTTACAGCAAGGCGCTGGTTGATGCTGGTGTTAATCTCGTCATCGACGTGCGAGAGAACCCATGGAGCTACCGCTCGGAATATATCGGGGCCATCTTAAAGCGCGAACTTGCCACGGCGGGAATTGATTACGAGCACTGGCGCGCCTTGGGGAATCCGGCCTCAATTCGCAAAACCGCGAAGACTGCCGCGCAGTGCCTTCGTAGATACACCGCTCATCTCGCGCGCCAACCCCAAGTCACCGATCTACTGGCTGAGAAAGTCCTTCAGGAATGGAACAACGGCCGTCGCATCTGCCTGACATGTTTTGAAAAAGACGTAGACGGCTGCCATCGGTCAATTATCATCGCTGAGCTGCTGCGTCGGCAGCCAAAAATCGTTCCAATCAATCTCTGCCCTGAACCGCCCCGGCGAAAATCGCCGCGTAGCGCGGCAAAGCCAAAACAGATCGTGTTGGCCCCGTCGCTTTCCTAAGGCCGAGCCGACTGCCGCCGTAAGCTGAATAACCGAAAGTCGTCTTCATCATCAGTTTGGGACTTTGGCGGCGAGTACGAGTCCATCAGGCCAAAGTTGTACATTACGGCCCGGAAGTTTCCGAGAAACAGATACACATCGCGACGGCTCTCATCGAGCTCAGACCGCATCTTATCCACCACTTTTTGAATAACGTCCGGATCCTTTCGCTGTTTGAGCCTTCGGTATAGTTCATGAAGGCCCCATTGCAGCAAGTGCATCGTGTGGATCGCGCACTCAGGGTGTCTGCACTTCCATTTCACCGCAAATTCAACCTCGGGAAAGTCGAGCGGCTTAATCTGTTCCCCGAACAATTTGTGTTGACTCAAACGAACCCTTTCCTTTCGTTCCCAATCCACTCGCTCGGCCGGTGGTCGATTTTCAACGAAGCAATCGAGGATATCCTTTGGGCGAATGATACCGAGTGAAGTTCCGTCCTGTGCTTGTTTTGCCTTTAGTTCTTCGACAGAGCCAATCATGTGCGGCGAGTTTTCCAGAATCCGACGTCGATGCTCGTGGTCTTTTACAACCTCTTCCAGGACGATTGACTTTGGGTCGATGCGAAGACTTTCTGGGCGTGGGTCGCTCGTGTCTTTGCTGACTAAGACGCGAATCCACTGGAACTTCTTGAACCGTTGATCGGTTTGCAAATAGCGGATCGGGACGGGCCGCAAGCGGACCATTTCACGCGTCCTCTCATCGATGCCGCCGGTGCAGACCGTCTCGTTATACTTTCCGGAATGTGCCGGGTACGTGGTACCGAGGATCAGAATGCGACGTTCCTGCCATTTGTCGATCATCGGGGAGTCTCCTTTTGCGCGTAGTAAATCACCGACCGACGTGATTCAACAAGCCCATTACCGATGGTTCAATATCGCGGGAGCAGATTGACGATATTCAGCGCCAGCGCGAGTTGGTTCTGCACTTCCTGAGGCTGACACCGATAGTTTGCGCGGAAAACGAATAGCTGATTATTCCCGGCATCGACAGAAGTTCCCTGGTAGGTCTCAAAAAACGCGAGCAAGCCATCGTTGAAGCATTGGCGTATGGCCATTTCGTCCTGGCCTCGCAGCAGGTAGTGCTTGGAAAATTCGGGACGTTGGCCGAAGTCGATGTCCTGATAACCAAACGCGGTAAGTACCTTCGTAAAGAATCCTTCCGGCCGCAGCGAAAAGTAAGGCACGCGCAGATTTGCCGGCTCGACGTAAGTCACCGTCTGATAGTGTGTCGTCCGATTTTTGCCTGAGCCGACCACGTAGACGTAATCGAAGACGGCCGCCTTCACGCCGTTCGCTTCGCCGTACATGAAGTTCTTTATTTGCTTGTTGTGACCTTGATTAAAAAGATTGACCTGTTCGAGGCCGGCGATCATGTTCATCGGCGCGGCGGCGGTGAAGTTCCAACGCAACTGATTGGCGACGAGCTGCATGGCTTCGGTTCGTTCGCGTTCTTTCTTTTTCTGATACAAGTAGACCAGAAGGAAAATGAAAAGAAAGACGACGACGAAAAGGATAGGCGCGAGAACGGGAAGTAATTCCATTTGGTTAGACGGTTACTGCTTCGCGATATTCACCCCAGACGACGCGCAGGCGATTGCTGATTTCGCCAACGGTCGCCATCGACTCGACGCAGTCGAGAAGGCGTGGCAAAACATTTTCAGTGCCGCGCGCGGCCTCTTCTAATTTCACTAAAGCAGTTTCATAGACCACAGCGTCGCGGCGCGTGCGCAAAGCGCGAACTCGCTCGATTTGATCGCGTTCGATTGTTGGATCGATGCGTAGCGTCTTAACCGGGCGCTCTTCTTGATTTTCAAACTTGTTCACACCAACGACCACAGCATCACCCGTCTCGACGGCGCGCTGATATTCATAAGCCGAGTTCTGAATTTCGCGTTGAATGTAACCCGTCTCAATCGCGTGAAGTGTGCCGCCGATGGCTTCAATCTTGTCGAGATAATCGACGACGCGACGCTCGATCTCCGTGGTGAGCTCCTCGATCGCGTAAGAACCCGCGACGGGATCGACGGTATCAGCCACGCCTGATTCATAGGCAATCACCTGCTGCGTGCGTAACGCCAGACGGGCCGCATCCTCGGTCGGCAGCGCGAGCGCCTCGTCCATCGCGTTCGTGTGCAGAGACTGCGTGCCGCCAAGTACTGCGGCCAGCGCTTGCATCGCCGTGCGTACAATATTCACTGCCGGTTGTTGGGCGGTCAGCGTTGAGCCCGCGGTCTGCGTGTGAAAGCGCATCATCTGCGATCTTCGGTCACGCGCATGGAAACGTTCGCGCATGATCCGCGCCCACAGCCGCCGCGCCGCGCGGAATTTGGCAATTTCTTCCAGCAGATTGTTGTGGGCGTTGAAGAAAAACGAGATATTCGGCGCGAACTCGTCGATTTCCAGACCCGCTTTCAATGCGGCTTCGACGTAGGCGATGGCGTCGGCAAAAGTGAATGCGACCTCCTGAACAGCGGTCGATCCGGCTTCGCGAATGTGATAGCCGCTGATCGAAATTGTGTTCCACTTCGGGACTTCGCGACCGCAAAACGCAAAGGTGTCGGTAATCAGTCGCAACGACGGCTCCGGTGGAAAGATGTAAGTACCGCGCGCGATGTACTCTTTCAAAATGTCGTTCTGAATCGTGCCGTCAACTTTGTCGAAGGCCACGCCCTGTTTGCGCGCGACGGCCAGATACAAACAAAGCAGGATCGCCGCCGTCGCATTGATCGTCATCGACGTTGAAACGTTGTCGAGCGGAATCCCATCAAACAGCCGCAGCATGTCTTCCATCGAATCGATCGCTACGCCGACTTTGCCAACTTCACCGGCCGCGAGCGCATCGTCGGAATCGAGGCCAATCTGCGTCGGAAGATCGAATGCGACGGAAAGTCCGGTGGTGCCTTGCGACAAAAGATACTTGTAGCGCGCGTTCGACTCTTCGGCGGTCGCGTAACCTGCGTACTGCCGCATCGTCCACAGCCGCCCGCGATACATGTTCGGCCGAATCCCACGCGTGAATGGAAACTCGCCCGGATCACCGAGGTCGCGATCGTAATCCACAGGTTCGGTGTTGGAGGGATTGAAATCGACCGGCAGTTCGATTCCGGAAGAGGTCTGGAAATGCTCGCGACGTTCGCTTTTTGTTTTCGCGACCATGAATTGATTAGCGGCAGTCGCAGGCTAGCACAGCAAATGGTGAATAGTGAATTGTAAATGGTAAATAGACGGGCGTGTTCCGACGCAAGCGACACCTTACGCCAAACGGTCTTCCTATTTACGATTTACTATTTACCATTTACCTTCTTCCAATGCGCGCGCTGCGAGATATTCGCGTCGGTCCCGCCGGCTGGTCGTATGCCGACTGGCGCGGACGTGTGTATCCGGAAAGCGCTGGGACGAAGTTCGATACGCTCGCGGTGGTCGCAAAATATTTCGACACTGCGGAAATCAACAGCAGCTTCTATCACCCGCCCGCGCCCGAAACTGCGCGCGCCTGGCTGCGACGCATCGAGCACAATCCAAACTTTATTTTCACCGCGAAACTGTTTCGCAAATTCACACACGAACGCGGCAAAGCGTCTGTTGATGATGAGAAAGTTTTTCGCGAAGGAATTGATCCCTTGATGGAAGCCGGCAAACTGGGCGCGGTGCTCGTGCAGTTCCCCTGGTCGTTCAAGAATGAGATGGACGATCGGGTTTATTTGACGGAATTGGCCGGAAGGTTCAAAGACTACCCGCTCGTCTTTGAGCTTCGTCACGAATCGTGGAACACGCCTTCCATGTTGCAAACGCTGGAAGATCTCGCGGTCGGTCTTGCCGATATTGATCAGCCGCTGTTTCATAACTCGATCAAGCCAGCCGCCGAAGTGACTTCCGAGATCGGTTATGTGCGGCTGCACGGTCGGAATTACCAAAATTGGTTTCGCGAAGAGGCTAATGTGCTGGAACGTTACGACTACTTGTACTCGCCGGAAGAACTCGAGCCGTGGGTGACTCGCATTAAGGAAGTTGCCGCCAAAGCAAAACAGACTTTCGTTATCACAAACAATCATGCGCGCGGGCAGAGCCTGGCGAATGCGTTTGAGATCCTGGCGCAGTTGGAAGAAGAAAGAGTTCCCGGGCCGGCGAAGTTGATCGAAACCTATCCGCGGCTCGCTGAATCGATCGAGCCGGATGATGAGGACGAGCAGGGAAAGTTGTTCTGAATTTGGAGTGCGCCGACTTGACGGCGCTTTTTCTAATTTGCGGAAGAAAGCGGCGTCAAGCCGCCGCACTCCAAATCATTTTGCCAATGGAAAAATCGGTTCGATGTCCACCGGCACACTCTTCAATTTATCAAGCGCGCTTTTCATTGGTGGCCGAATCACCGCATACTTGTCGAGAATCGCCGCGGCTTTTTCGTAGGAACCTTCCGCTTCAATCGTCAATAGCTCGTTCGTCAGCTTACGCACCGCGTCGCGAATCTTTGATTCATCCACACTGAATTTTCCGGTACGCTCGTCATAGATGATCCCGCCTTCGTCGGTGAAATAATTGAACTGCATGGCGACGCCGCGGCCGTGCGCTTCGTTAATCCCAAATCGCACCGAGCGAAACATGCTGGCGAGATAAGTCGTGTACAGAGTCCGTTGCATCGTCTTCGGCACTACGCCTTTGTCGATTAGGTATTGCAGCGCCCACAAGCCCGTCACGTCCGCTTTGGCTTCTTCAATGGATGAGTACTTGTCCTTCAGTTGCAGCCGCACCGTCGTCGCCTGGCCGCCAACATTGATGTTGTGTGGGCCGAGGCCGTGCATCAGCTCGTGCGTCAGAATGTGCGTGAAGAACGAGTCGAAAGAAAGTTTCGCCTGGTCTGCGCGCGTCAGCACCACGCGCGAAATCGGAATCAGAGTCTTGTTGAATTTCGCATCCTGCACGTTCTTTAGCATGATGCGCTTCGAGCCCTTCTCTTTCACCACGCGTTCGTCGTTCGGCAAATTGAAGGCGGCGGTTTGCACGCCGCTGTTCCCTTCACCCGAGCTGAACACTTCGTTGACAACGCGAATGGGCGAGGCCGCACCGAGCTTGGGGTTCCGGTATTTCGGATCGATCGGCAAATTATTTTCGAGTTCCTGCAAATACGAACTGAACTTCCGGAGCTTCGCGGTTTCCGCATCGTCGCGCAGGGTCACATAAGCCTCGAACGCGGCTTTGTAGCCGAACAATTCGTCTTCGTAAGTTTCGTACGGCCCCATCGTCAAATCGATCGGCGAATCGAGGTCCATCCACGCCACGTCGCTGTCGTAGTAATCGTTTGATTCAAACGCGGCCGCACGCTTCTCAAGAAAAGTCTTGAGACTGGCATTCGTCGTCAGCGCCGCAGCTTCGCGCAGAAGTTTCGCCGCAGGCGCAAGAAACCCCCGATATTCTTCGCTGTAAGGAACGGTCTTCAATTTCCCGTTCGCGTCACGGCGAATCGTGTAGAAGTAGCCGGTGGCTTTCGCTTTCTCATCCGCTGAGAGATTGTTCAACCAGGAATTAAACTCATCCTTCTCCATGTCGTCGGGATAGAAGTTCGCATAGGGAGGACGCTTCGGTGCGCCTTCGATGAAGGGTTCGTTGTCATCGAGCTGAGACCAGGGACCCTTATTAATCATGAAATAATGCAATCGCAGCCGGCCGAGCGGCGTTTTGTCGGCCTCCAATTTATTGAGGAGCGCTTCGTTGCCGCTCCAGATCTGACGCAGATAAAGCGGATTGTAGAGTTTCGCGGCCTCGATAATCTTCGATAACGCTTTGCGATCACCCGCCGACAGACGCGCAGTGTTCGCTGTCATCGTTGTCGGTGCGAAGCGTTGGATCTTCTTGGTTAACTCCGCGGCTTCGCCGGCCGGCTTTGTTTGGCCGCGGCGCGGTTGATTTGCAAATACATTCATGACGAAAGCGGCGACAATCACGAGAACAATTGTTCGATTAAGGGTGCGCATTCATTTGCCTCACAAATTCTGTCGATTCTTCAAAATCTTCACGAACGACGCCGACACGAATTCATCGTGTGTCAGACTCGTCAGCTTCGTGGCTTCCTCTTCAGTTACCGCGCCGCAATTAATCGCGCGCAGGAAATAATTCAACAGGCCCTGACCGGTGGCTGCATCGTCAAACACATCGCCGACGAGCGTCGCCTTCGCCGCCTTCTCGACGAAATTTCGCAAACGCTCCGATGCGGCGTCGAGACTCTCAAGAAAGAATGAGTAAACCGCGGCGTAACGCGTCGGCAGTTGCGCCGGGTGTAAATCCCATCCTTGATAGAAGCCGCCGACCAGTGAATGTTGAATGTGATCGTAGTGCAGCTTCCAGGCACGATGAACGACGGCGCGATTCTCTTCGATCTGGTCTTGCGTCAGCGGCGCGCCTTCGCTCGGACGATGCGGCCCGACCGGCATAATGTTCGTGGCGCCGTCTGACAGCCAAATGCCCGTGCCGGCAAACGACACTTGCATCATGTGCTTCGCGAAGTCACACGCCGGATGCATCATGTGTTGATGCGCGGCCGTAATTGAGCAACTCGCCGTATAGTCGTAGGTGCCGAAATGTGCGGCGACGCATCGCCCCTGCGCCGCGCGCAAGAGCAACGGCAGATTGATTTGGCCTTCGGAATTGATGATCGACTGCGTCGTCTCGATCATCATTTCCATTTTTAGAGAACCGCCGGCCAATCCTAATTTCTTCTCGAGCAAATCAAAAACATTTGCCAGCGCTGTCACCTGCTCGGGCGCAGTGATCTTCGGAAGCGTAACTACGAAATTCTCGGGCAGCTTTCCGCGTGTCTTATCCACTACTGTCGAAACGAAAATGTCGAGTGTGCGCATGCTGCGCGCGCGCAACTCTTCATTGAATGGCTTGATGCGAATGCCGATGAATGGTGGCAGCGTACCGGCTTCCATTCCCTTGGCAACTTCGAGCGCGGCCGATTCGGCGTGGCCATCTTCTTCAGTGTCAGGCCGGTTGCCGTAGCCATCCTCAAAATCGATCCGAAAATCTTCAATGGGCTCGCGCTTCAACTTTTCCTGCACGCGCGTGTAGATCGTGTATGCCAGCCACGCCGGTTGGTTTTCTTCACGCACGGCTTCGGGATCTGCTTCCAATCGATTTTTTAGTCCCGTCGCAAACTCCAGCACATCCGGCAAGTCGTCTGACAATGGCAGTCCGATGGCGCGCGCGAACACGACAAAGTCAGACGCATTCTCTCTTAACGCGCGCTCAGCGACCTGACCTAAACGTTTCGCGGTGTCGGCGCGAAACAGATGAGCGCCGCCGTAAACCGTGTGCACGGGTTGGCGCCGACCGGTCTCGCCGGGAAAATTCTGCGCGGCGGAAGTGTTCGCTTCGCGCAGCGCTTCAACGACAGGTTTCAGCAAATCTTCAGAAAGAGAAGGTTGCATCTACGGATTTATCTCCCAGGAGAAGCTCAAAAGCCGGAATGCTTCTGACTTTATGACGAAAACCTATGGCGCAGCAAACGCGCAAACGAAGAGTAGTGTCGCACTTTGCGTCTTTGCCGACCTTGCGTGAACCAACCGATAAAACAAAAAGGGCACGGCGAACCGTGCCCTTCTGATTTTTAAGTGGACCGTTGCTACGCGACACTAACGGCGGCGCCGGGATAAGTATTGCCGAGTTTCCCGGGATCGCCTTCCGCGAGCGTGTTCACCAACTCTTGATGAAAGTAGTCGTGCCGCGCCGCGACTGGCGGAGCGACGCGCTTGTCGTACATTTGTCGCGAACGATCGATGTCTTCGCGCAAACGTTCATAGATGTCGCCCTGGTTGCGGCCTTCGCTGACCTTCTGTTCGTTGTAAAGTTTGATTTCCGAAACCAGCAATCGCGCAAACCGCCGCGCATCGTTATGCAGCGGCCGTTCATCATCCGAGACCTCGACCGGAAGTTCCGCGTCGCGGCTACCCCATCGACGAGTATTTCCCAGCGGCGTCGAATATTGCGCGCTAAACACGGGCTGCGCAGGTTGGGCCGCGGGCGTCGGCGCTTCCACTGGCGACTCGATAGGTGCCGGAGGTTCCGGCGCAGGTTCAACTGGTGCTGCCTCGACTGGTGCGGCTTCGACTGCGGGCTCCGCCTCCATTGACGGTGCGGTTTCGGCCACAGGCTCCGCTTCCATTACCGGCTCGCTTTCGACGACAGGTTCGGCGACCGGTTCTGGTTCTTGAGCAACTTCCGCTGCGACCCCGGGAGCTTCAGCAACAGCTTCGGCCGGCTCGGCGTCTTCCGCAGGTTCGGCAACCATCTCAACGTGCTCGCGCTCAACCTCGGCAGCGTGTTCGACTTGCGGAGTGTAAGTGCTCTCTTCGACTTGAGGTTCGATTGCTTCCTCAGTAGCGGGCGCAGATTCAACTTCGCGCGGAGCTGCCGGCGGCTGCGGCGTTGCGACTTGCGGTTGCGGATGTGCCGCGCGTCCGCCCGAGACAAGCTCAACCGCAATTGCCGCGACCTGCGTCAGCACTTCGAGCGCGTCTACCTGAATTGCGTCACGATGCGGCCACGCCGAGTCGGCGTACAAGACCGCCACAACTTTCCGCCGCACAACCAGGGGCACAGTGGCGAGCTGCTGCGCTTCACCACCGAGTTGCTCGATCAATGAACCGTCTTCGGCGCGCGTCCCGGAAGACGTTTCGGTGGAAGCGGTGCGGGCCGACTCGCTGACCACTGAGCTGCCAGACAAAGGCAACGCCACGCCGGAAACCGCTTGCAGATCGTTTCGATTCGCCGCTTCAGCTTTGTGCCAGGCAATGGCCTGATTGCCTTTGACGACAAACAGCACCGCGCGATCGGCAAACTGTGCCGCATTTCTGATCAGCGCGTTCAGCACATCGCTCTGCGTCCGCTGATTCCGAATGTCTTCAATAGCGCTTTTCAGTTGCGACAAATCCTGAGGCGACGGCGGCTCAGGCGTAACACCACTGAGCTTCTGTTCCCGCGCAGCTT
>Ga0207644_10000166_pt1 | contig 47729 bp, 57 predicted proteins | sample KBSS73metaG_FD_184326 | JGI IMG/M metagenome (GOLD analysis project Ga0207644, IMG submission 184326) | Switchgrass rhizosphere microbial communities from Kellogg Biological Station, Michigan, USA - KBS S7-3 metaG (SPAdes) (version 2) | ecosystem: Host-associated > Plants > Roots > Rhizosphere... | reverse complement strand
CAACTTCGCAGCGAAGTTGTTCGGAACGCCGATGCAGCCGTGAGTGGCAAAACCAGGGCGTACGTCGCTCGCGTGGATCGAAACTCCGTCGGCCGTCAGACGGAGCGTGTAGGGCATTGGCGCGTCGTAGGTCGCCGAGCGATGATCTTTGAGCTTGGCGAGAATCGGAAATTTGCCGGTCGGCGTCGGCACGCTGTCGGCCCCGTAGAGGATCACCGCCGTCCCGATCTCATGGCCTGACCGGAACACCGAGATCAGTTGCGACCCAAGGTCGACACGGATCCAGGCATGGCCCGCAGGAACGTCACGCTCATCCCATCTGAACTCGCCGTACCGCATTCGGCCGGGAACGTTGAGGACGGACTTGATCGGCTGGTCGATGAGACCAGCCGCGAGGGCCTGGCGCGACGTTGACGCCGATACTTCAATACGATCGGTCGAAAGCGCCGCGGCAGGGCGCGTTGCCGCAATTGCCGGCTGCTGCGGCCGGCTCGCGAGCGACAGCGCGGCGGCGGCCGTTCCGCCAAGCAGGAAGAAGGCCATTCCGCCGACAGTGCGTTTGAGTCTCTTGCGCTGACGATCCTTCACGCCGACCCGCGATTTTAATTGAGGAACTTGACGCCGGCGCAGCTTTCCCCCGCCCAGCGGATTTCCCCAGCTGCGGCGCCGACCTTGATGATCCGCAGTTCGATGACCTCACCTTTCGCGAACTTGTCCTCCGAGCGGAGCTGGCAGCCGCCATAGGACAGGTCAGTGATCGCTACGTCGGAATCGCGATTGGGCCCTAGCGCGAAGCCGCGCATGTCGACGGCACGCCGCTCGGCACGCCGGATGAAGGTCTTGCAGCTCATACTCTTTCCTTTCAGTTCCGGGCGCGGCTTATCATGCGCCGATCGAGGGTGCTGCGGGGCAGCGGAGACATGTCCCAAATGCGAACGCTTTCGGACCGATCCGATTTGGACTTTCTAAACCCTTTGCGACCTACTCCATGTTCCGGGGGCAGGTGCAGGGGTTCGAAATGCGTCTGCAAGGCAATGAAGGTTACCGCGCATGACCGCGCACTCGTCCGTCGACGGCAAGGGCCGCGCCAAGCCAACACGCGTGCTGATCTCGTGCGAGCTGTTCTGCCCAACCTGCACGCAGAAAGTCACCGTCCGCGATATCTCCAGGACGAACGCTCACATCACCGGGGCGCGTGGCATCCAGAGTGAATGCGACGCCATACTCCGGCGTGGATCATTGTTTCTTGCCGTGCGCGTCACCGCAATCAAAGCCGATGAGGCGACCCTCAAATTCTATCGGCAGCTCTCGCCTGACGAGATCGCACGCGCGCTTCCTGGCGCGCAGTTCCCAGGCTGATCCCCGGCTCTAGAAAAGCGCGTCGGAGCAAGAGCATCAGCCTGAAGCGATTGTCGGGGGTGTGATGCACTCTGCGCGTTGAAATATCGGCAGAGCGACCGCCGCCTGACCTTCGCTTCAGTTCGCGGTGAGGGTGCCGTCCGTCTCCAGCCACGCTTGGGTACGGTGCCCAATTGTTGAGCTTGTCCTGCTCGATGCAGGAACCTCGAGCTTCGCTCCGTCTCGCCGGGCCGGCGGTTCGTGACGGAACGTTCAGCGTTCCCGTTCCGGTCGGCCGCCTCCGCGCGCGGCCGCGCTCTCCGCTCGAACCTTTGCGAACTCCGATGTCGGCCGCCACTGGGGCCAGTCGCGGCTGTTCGCGAGGCGCGCGCCGATTGCGTAGAATAATTCGGCTTCTTGCGCCGCCCCCTTGAGGTTCCACGTCGGAGCCCAGGAGTCGCACGTCTGGTGATAGCAATTGGTCGTGAACGAGTTCAGCCACTGCTCGCCTGCAGGCCTGCCGCCGTCGACCATGTCGTAGGCACCTGCCAGCGCCATATCGAGCAGCACCGGCACTCCGCGCTTGGCGAAGGAGAAATGGTCCGCGCGATAGAAGAGCCCGCGCTCTGGATGATTTTCCGGCGTCACGTATCGACCCTGCGCTCTGGCGGCTGCGGCAAGATAGTCTTCCATCTCGCTCTGTCCGCGCCCGACCAGCACGGCGTCTTTGACCGCGCCGTTCCACTGCAGCGTGTCGAAGGTCAGGTTCGCCACCATCTTCTCCATCGGGAAGAGTGGGTGCTGCGCATAATATTCGGAGCCGAGCAGCCCGCGCTCCTCGCCGGTCCACGCAGCGAACACGATCGTCCGCTGCGGCCGTGGCCCGGTTGAAAACAGCCGCGCATTTTCGATCATTGCAGCCAGCCCGAGCGCGTCGTCGGCGGCGCCACGCCGCATCGTGCGTCCCTGCTTGTCGGCGGGTCCGATGCCGTACGCGTCCCAGTGCCCTCCGTAACTGACCGTCTCTTCAGGATATTTGGAGCCGGTGATCTTGCCGAGAACGTTGTGACTGGTGAGGCGGCTGAGTTCCACCGGCGCGTCGGCGGAAAAAGTGGCCCTGAGGTCCACCGGCTTGAACGCACCGGTTCTTGCCTGCCGTTTCAGCACCGCAAGATCATATCCGGCGCGCCGCAGCAACGCTTCGGCAACGGGCTGCTGGATCCAGCCCTGCAGAAGGATCGGCTGCTGCGCGCCTGCCGGAAGGACGATGTTGAAATTTTCTCCGGCGGGACTTTGGACGACATTCCAGCCATAGCCCGCACCAGCCGTCTCGTGGACGATCAGCGCGCCGATCGCGCCGCGCCGCGCGGCCTCCTCGAACTTGTAGGTCCAGCGCCCGTAATATGTCATCGTCGGTCCGCCGAACTTGCCCGCGACCTCTTCGCCGGCGGCTGCCTCGAAATCGGGGTCGTTGACGAGGAAGATGGCGACTTTCCCCTTAAGGTCGACGCCCTTGAAATCGTCCCAGCCGCGCTCGGGCGCAGTGACCCCGTAACCGACGAAGACGAGCGGTGCATCGGCGATCCGGGCCCGGTCGACCGGTCTAACGGTGCTGAGGTAAATATCGTCCGGAAATCGAAGCGGGACGGTCGAGCTGCCCTGCCGAATGGAAAAGCTCATCGGCGACTGCAGCCTGGTGCGGATCATCGGGACGTCTTGCGTCCACCCGCCGTGTTCGCCGGCAGGCTCGAGCCCGGCCGCCTTGAATTGCTCGACCAGGTAGGGGATCGTGCGCTGCTCCCCGGTCGTTCCCATGGATCGGCCCTGGAACTCATCGGATGCAAGGACGCGCGTTACGTCTGACATCCGCTTCATGTCGACATGTGCCGGGGGCGCAGCTGCGGTTGCCGACAGCGATGCAATCGCCGCAATCACCTTCGTTTTCATCGCGCGAGTCCCTCCATCAAGTCCATTCCGAACGGCTGGATGCGCCATTGGTTCGGGAGCGGAAGACTTGCAACGCAATCAACGAGCTCACATCGGTGAATTTCCGAGAAGTGCGGCACGATCCCGCCGATTGGGTCCTTCCGGAAAGCCACGGTTAGGCCGTCGAAAAGGCTGCAAGGCTCGGACGAGATCGAAAGGCCCGCTCCACGCCAGGCGGAGCGGGCCTACCGGACTCGGAGGTCTTCCTTAATCCGGCAGTTCGAACCCTAGGTTAGTAAACACAAAATTAACAGACTCTTCGTGCATAAACGATGAACCAGGCTCACTTTTTTCAGCACGAGCACCGCACGAGAAGGCGGCCGGTGCGGCACTGGTCGGATGGATGCGGCGGGAAGTTGGGTGCACGCACGAAACTTCCCGATGCCCCGAAGCGCGAACGGGTGCTTCCAACTGTTGCGCCGCGGCAAATCCACAGGATTTTCTGTTGACGGATGATTTACCCGCTTGCGTCCACCGCTCGTTGAGGCACAATAGATAGTAGCGAACGAGGGGGAGCACTCAACAACTGGTGTTCTAACGCCGGAATGACTATATTCCGACGGTGGGAAAACTCGTCCCCGCTTTCCACAGGAGGCGGGGGTGAAAAAGCCCCGAAGAGCGCGAAAAGCGGCTAGGATGGCCTGATGGCTCCGAGTCGAACAAGTCAGGAACAAACGGCCCTCGACCGGGCCGATGAAGGACGGGGTAGCGCGATGGATTTCTCGACCGGCTCAGAAGTAACGAGCGACGACGTTTCGACCACCGCAACCGGTTCGAAGGCGGTCCATGCGCCGCGGTTCGACGTCAAGACCGACAGCAGCCGCGATGCGCTGCTGACCGAGTTCGGCAAGGAGACGCTCAAGGATCGCTACCTGCTTCCGGGCGAAGGCTATCAGGACCTGTTCGCGCGCGTCGCCGCGGCCTATTCGGACGACGCCGAGCACGCGCAGCGCGTTTACGATTACATTTCCAAGCTTTGGTTCATGCCGGCGACGCCGGTGCTGTCAAATGGCGGCACGGGACGCGGCCTGCCGATTAGCTGCTATCTCAATAGCGTCGACGACAGCCTCCAGGCGATTACGGAAATCTGGAACGAGAACGTCTGGCTCGCGTCCAAGGGGGGCGGGATCGGCACCTATTGGGGCCGGGTCCGCGGCATCGGCGAGCCGGTGGGCCTCAACGGCAAGACGAGCGGCATCATTCCGTTCGTCCGAGTGATGGACAGCCTGACGCTGGCGATCAGCCAGGGTTCGCTGCGGCGCGGCTCTGCCGCCTGCTATCTCGACGTCTCGCACCCGGAAATCGAGGAGTTCCTCGAGATCCGCAAGCCCAGCGGAGACTTCAATCGCAAGGCGCTCAATCTCCACCACGGTGTGCTCGTTACCGACGAGTTCATGGAAGCGGTTCGCGACGGGGCCGAGTTCGATCTCAAGTCGCCCAAGGACGGAAGCGTGCGCGGCAAGGTCGATGCCCGCTCGCTGTTCCAGAAGCTGGTCGAGACCCGCCTCGCGACCGGCGAGCCGTACATCATCTTCATCGATGCCGTGAACAAGACGATGCCGAAGCATCACCGTGATCTCGGCCTCAAGGTCTCGACGTCGAATCTCTGCTCGGAAATCACCCTGCCGACCGGCCGCGATCACTTGGGCGCCGACCGCACCGCAGTGTGCTGCCTCAGCTCACTGAACCTCGAGACCTGGGACGAGTGGAACAAGGACAAGCAGTTCATCGAAGATGTGATGCGCTTCCTCGACAACGTCCTCAGCGACTACATCGCCCGTGCGCCGGACGAGATGGCGCGCGCCAAGTACAGCGCAGAACGCGAGCGCTCGGTCGGGCTCGGCGTAATGGGTTTCCATTCCTTCCTGCAGGCGCGCGGGCTTCCATTTGAAGGGGCAATGGCCAAGAGCTGGAACCTCAGGGTCTTCAAGCACATCCGGGCGCAGGTCGACCAGGCGTCGATGATGCTGGCGAAGGAGCGCGGGCCGTGCCCCGACGCCGCGGACATGGGCGTGATGGAGCGTTTCAGCTGCAAGATGGCGATCGCTCCGACTGCGTCGATCTCGATTATCGCCGGCGGCACTTCCGCATGCATCGAGCCGATCCCGGCAAACATCTACACGCACAAGACGCTGTCGGGCTCGTTCTCGATCAAGAACCCCTATCTCGAGAAGCTGCTCGCGACCAAGTCGAAAGACAGCGACAAGGTGTGGAACTCGATCCTCGAGCAGGGCGGGTCGGTCCAGCACCTCGACTTCCTCACGCAGGAAGAAAAGGATGTGTACAAGACCAGCTTCGAGATCGACCAGCGCTGGCTGATCGAGCTTGCCGCGGACCGCACGCCGTTCATCGACCAGGCGCAGTCGCTGAACCTCTTCATTCCGGCTGACGTCGATAAGTGGGACCTGATGATGCTTCACTTCCGTGCCTGGGAGCTCGGCATCAAGTCGCTTTATTATCTCCGCTCCAAGTCGGTGCAGCGCGCCGGTTTCGCCGGCGGCGTCGAGGCGGACAACACGCCCGAGCTCAAGGAAATCCAGCTCGCGTCCACAACCGATTACGACGAGTGCCTGGCATGCCAGTAAGAAGCGTTCGCCTGCGAAAATTCGCCAAGGGCGCGGGCGCGCTCTTCCTTGGATTGATCGCGCTCGACCTCGTCGCGAGCATCATCACCTTGGCTGTTGGAGCGGAGTTCCTGAGACGATGAATTTGCGTTTCTCCGCTAGCGTTGCTGCGCTTTCGATTGCGCTTGCTGCGACCGGCGCCGCCGCGCAGCCGTCGGCGCCGCCCCAGGCGCTCGAGAAGACATTCGATTCGCTCATCAGCGCTGCCGACCAGCAGCAGTGGCTGCAGCAGATGTCGTCGGAGCCGAACCACGTCGGTTCGCCGCACGACCGGGCCAATGCCGAGATGCAGCTGGCCCTGTTCAAACAGTGGGGCTTCGACGCCCATATCGAGCAGTTCGACGTTCTCTATCCGACGCCGATCTCGACTACGCTCGAGCTGATCGCACCGGAGCGCGCCACTTTGGGTGGTCAGGAGCCGATGGTTCCGGAAGACCCGAGCTCCAGGCACATGGCGGGCGCGCTTCCGCCCTATGTCGCATTCCAGGGCGACGGCGATGTGACCGCACCGGTCGTCTACGTCGATTACGGCATGCCCGCCGACTATGATGCGCTCGAGCAGCGCGGCATCAGCGTCAAGGGCAAGATCGTGCTCGCTCGCTACGGCGGCGGCTGGCGAGGACTGAAGCCAAAGCTTGCGCAGGAGCATGGCGCGGTTGGCTGCCTTATCTATTCGGACCCGGCAGACGACGGCTATGCTGAGGGCGATCCGTTCCCCAAGGGCGGTTCGCGACCGCCCAACGGCGTCCAGCGCGGATCGGTCGTCGATATGACGATGTACCCGGGTGATCCGCTCACCCCGGGCATCGGCGCCACGCCGGGCGCCAAGCGCCTGACGCGGGCGACAGCGCCGACCATTCTCAAGATTCCGGCACTGCCGATCTCCTATGCCGACGCCTCGAGGATCATGGCGGGACTGGAAGGCCCGGTGGTCACCGGCAAGGCGCGCGGCGGACTGCCGCTCGCCTATCATTGGGGAGGGACAGATGCCGTCAAGGTACACCTCGCCGTAAAGTCCGACTGGTCGCTGAAGCCGGCTTATGACGTGATCGCGACGCTCAAGGGGTCGACCTATCCCGACCAGTGGATCGTGCGCGGCAATCACCGCGATGGCTGGGTATTCGGCGCCGCCGATCCGCTGAGCGGGCAGGTCGCGCTGATGAGCGAGGCGAAGGCGCTTGGAGCGCTTTACCGCCAGGGCTGGCGGCCCGAGAGAACGATCGTTTACGCGAGCTGGGACGCGGAGGAGCCGAGCCTCCTTGGTTCGACCGAATGGGTCGAAACCCACGCCGACGAGCTGAAGCGCAAGGCGCTCCTCTATATCAACACCGACAACAGCGGGCGCGGCTTCCTCAACGCGGAAGGCAGCCACGACCTCCAGCACTTCTTCAACGAGGCGGCGTCTGAGGTCTCCGATCCGCAGACAGGCATAGCGGTCGCTGCACGCAGCCGCGCCAACATTCTGGCTGCAAACTACGTCGATCCTGCGGCTGGGCGACCCGAGCTCGTCGCTGCGGCGAGAACCACCGGCGACCTGCCGCTAGGCGCGCTCGGCTCTGGTTCCGATTACTCGCCGTTCGTCCAGCATCTCGGAATTCCGGCGCTGAACGTGAGCTTTGGAGGCGAGGATTTCGCAGGCGGCAGCTATCACTCCGTCTACGATACCTACTATCACGTCACCCACTTCGACGATCCGGGCCTGCAATATGGCACTGCGTTGTCGAAGGTCGTCGGCCGGCTCGTGATGCGCGCCTCGGCGGGGCCGCGCATCCCGGCCCGCTACGGCGACTTCGCGACGGCGGTGTCGAGCTACCTCGACGAGGTGATGAAGCTCGCCGATACGCAGCGCGAGAAGGATCGCACGCTGGCCGAGCTCCGCCGCGAAGGCGCGTTCAAGCTTGCTTCCGCGCCCTTTGATCCGATGGTTGCACCGGCCGACCACGGTATAACGCCGCTGATCGACATGCTGCCTTTGCAGAACGCGGTGGATCACCTGAAACGCGCCGCGAGCGCGGCCGACGCCATGCTTGGCCGCGAAAGCGCGCTTCCCGCCGCGAAGCAGGCCGCGATCAACGCCAGCCTTGCCCAGATCGACCAGCTGCTGATCGATCCCGCGGGCCTGCCCGGCCGGCCCTGGTACAAGAACCTCATCTACGCGCCGGGTACGCTTACCGGCTATGGCGCCAAGACACTGCCCGGCGTCCGTGAGGCGATCGAGCAGCGCCGCTGGGACGATGCGCGCACCTACGTCGGCCGCACCGCCAAGGTGATCGAGGATTATGCCGGCCGCCTCGACGCGGCCGCGGCGATGGGAATTACGCCTTCATGACCAATGGCCGCATGATCGAGCTCGCTGCCGCCGTTGCCGCACTCGCAGCGAGCGTCTGGCTTTACCGCAGCCAGCGCAAGGAGAATGAAGGCTACGGCAGCCAGGGAGCGGTAGTGCTGCTCGTGGTCGGCGCGATCATGGCAATCCATGCACTTGGTCTCCTCGAATATCGGCCCAGCGCTTCGGAGATCGAGGCGGCGAAGGCTCGCGCGCGATGACCTGGTTCATCCTCGGCGGCGGCCTCGCGGTGGTGGTTGGACTTTCGCTGCTCGTCACCGCGATCCGTCACCAGGGTGAGCAGAAACCGCGTTATGCCGCGATGCTGATCGGTAGCATGATGCTGACCGCCTTCGGTCTTGTCATTGCCGGGTTTGCAATCGCCTATCAGCGTACCGCCCCGCTCGACCTCAAGACTGGAGATGCACGATGAGCGGTCCCCGGTCGGTCCCCGATGTCGGCGCCGAACGGCCGCCGCGCCCGCTGGAGCGGCGCCGGAACCTCGTCCGCGGCATGAAGCGCTTGTTCGCTTTCTCGTCGGTGCTGCTGCTCAGCGCCTGCGCTGCTACCGAGCGGTCCGACGCCGTCGCGCCAGCCGCGCCCGGTTTCCTCCTGGGCGTGTGGCACGGCTTCATCTTTCCAGTCGCCTGGGTCGTCTCCCTGTTCATGCCACAGGTCGCCATCTACGCCGTTCCGAACAACGGCGGCTGGTACGACTTTGGTTATTTCCTAGGCATCGTCGTGTTCGGCGTCGGCGCCCACCGCACCAAGACCGTCTACCGCGATCGCGTCATCGACGTCCGCGCGCGGAGGATCGACTGATGACCTTCGATCCCGCCATCACCATATTCGATTTCAAAGGAGCGTAAGCGCATGTCCCTCCTATCCGCGTCCAAGTCCTACAAGCCCTTCGAATACCCGTGGGCGTTCGAATACTGGAAGCGTCAGCAGCAAATCCACTGGATGCCGGAGGAAGTGCCGCTCGGCGAGGACTGCCGCGACTGGGCGCAGAAGCTCGACCAGACCGAGCGCAACCTGCTCACCCAGATCTTCCGCTTCTTTACCCAGGCGGACGTCGAGGTGCAGGATTGCTACCACGACAAATACGGCCGTGTGTTCAAGCCGACCGAGATCAAGATGATGCTGACCGCTTTCTCCAACATGGAGACGGTGCACATCGCCGCCTACTCGCACCTCCTCGACACGATCGGCATGCCGGAGAGCGAGTACAGCGCCTTCCTCCAGTACAAGGAGATGAAGGACAAGCACGATTACTTGAGCACCTTCGGCGTCGACACCGACGAGGACATTGCCAAGACGCTCGCGATGTTCGGCGGCTTCACCGAGGGACTGCAGCTGTTCGCGAGCTTCGCGATGCTGATGAACTTCCCGCGCTTCAACAAGATGAAGGGCATGGGGCAGATCGTCAGCTGGTCGGTCCGCGACGAGAGCCTTCACTGCGAAGGCATCATCAAGCTGTTCCACGCCTTCGTTAAGGAGCGCGACTGCCTGACACCGGCGGTCAAGGAAGCAATCATCGACCAGTGCCAGAAGACGGTGCGGCTCGAAGATGCGTTCATCGACCTCGCGTTCGAAATGGGTCCGGTCAACGGAATGAGCCCCAAGGAGATCAAGAAGTACATCCGCTACATCGCGGACTGGCGCCTCGGCCAGCTCGGCTTCGCACCGATCTACATGGTCGACGAGCACCCGCTGCCGTGGCTTGCACCGCTCCTCAACGGCGTCGAGCACGCAAACTTCTTCGAAACCCGCGCGACCGAATATTCGAAGGCCGCGACCCGCGGGAACTGGAACGAGGTGTGGGACAATTTCGATCGCCGCATGAAGGCGAAGGCCGAGGCCGCTGCGAACGACTCGGCATCGGGCGGCGAGGGCCCCGATATGTTCGAGGCTGCAGGAGTGGCGGCAGAGTAGGGGCGAAGGCATAGCGACTTAAAGTCACTGCCCCAGTGCCCTCGCTGCACGCCCGCAAAAAAAGGGCGGCGGGATAACGAGAATAGAAGCGCCCATTTTTACATGATCGAACGCCCAGGGCGGATCGCGTGGGGTCGATGCTGCAGCCTTAGCGGCTGAGCGCCTCGCCGATATCGAACACCAGTGCGCAGATCCCGAGCGCGAAGACGACGATGCCGGCGATGGCAAGCCGGATCTCCCAATCGCTCGATCGCCATAACGCCTTCTCGAGGCTGGCGGGTTTTTCCTGCGGCGGCGGGTCGCGACGAATGCGCGAAGGCCTCGGCGCGCTGCCAAACTTTCCGGTATCCAAGCGCTTGCTCACGCCCGCAGCATAAACAGCCCCCGTTACCGTCAGGTTAGCGTTGCGATGGAACCTGCGACGTTCCCTCCCGGAACCGTGGAGAGCCCGACCTCGCACCAGGCCTGATCCCTCGCGGCATAACAGAGGTAAGCCGTTACGATCCTCGCCCGTCCGATTGACTTGAGCACCATTTATGTGCATATGCACATAAATGGTGCGAGATATGCCGTCAGTCGCGCAGGCAATGCTCGATCGCTGCCTCTTCCAGCGCACGCGCGCAGCCGCCCGAGCGGTCACTCGATTCTACGATGACCAGCTGCGGCCGACCGGTCTCCGCGCAACGCAGGCCAATGTGCTCGCGACCGTCGCAGCGAAAGGCGAGTTGTCGATCAGCGCCTTGTCGGATGAGCTGGGAATGGACCGCACCACGCTGACCAGGAACCTTCGCCCGCTGGAGCAACGCGGGCTGCTCGTCGTGTCACCGGAAGGTCCGCATCGAATTCGCCTCGTGCGCCTAACGTCGCTGGGCGTCACCGCGCTCGGCGCGGCCGCTGTGTTGTGGGAAGAAGCGCAGGCCGCACTGGAAGAGCATCTCGGCGAGGACGGAGTCGCATCTGTCCGCCGGGCAACTGCAGCAATCACCTCATCGGCGTCCCGAGCCTCCCACTAGCCAACTGGACGGCTTCAGTACTTTTGTACCGCGTTACGTGCATATACACATACGATAAGGAACCGGCCTATGACTAACGACACACGCCTGCTCTCTGCGGCCCTCATCGCGTTCGGCGCTGCTTTCTGTTCGCTTTATGCGATGCTGCTCATCTGGCCTTCGGGCTGGGCCTGGCACGAGGGAAGCCCCGCCTCGAGCGATTATTTCATGATGATTGCCGGCGTCTACGCGACCCTCGGGATCTTCATGTTCCGCGCTGCGCGCGACCCGAGGGCTAATGCTTCGCTGATCTGGTTCGTCGTCGCCTCCAGCGTCGTCCATGCGCTCGTCATGGGTTGGGAGGCCTTGCGCAACCCGATGATGCAGAGGCATCTCATTGGCGATGTGCCCTTCCTGCTCGTGATCGCGATCGTGCTCGGCGTCCTCATGAGTCGCGCCTCCGCAAGCAGTGCGAAGGTTGCCGCTTGACCTCAGCGGGCCGGAGCGATGCAATTCGCTCCGGTCGGCCTGCTCGTTGCGCGCCGTTTCATTTGCGTCGACTCAAGCCTCAAACCGCCTGATCAACGACGAGCTCGTCGCCGTCGCATCTATCCGCCATCCGCTGAAGTGACAGCCTGGGCGATTTATCGGCTGGCTTCGGCAGCAAAGACGTCGCGCGGACCGGCGAGCTGGTAGAGCGTAACGGACAGTCCGACGCACGCAGCCGCAACGAGCAGGACGCCCGCCGTCGCGCCCTCGGGCCACGACTGCCGCGCTGCTGCCGCTATAGCGCGCAGACGGGGTTCGCATCTCGGTTCGCCCTTCATATCGCGCCATTTACGCGGGACGGCTCAAACGGAGCTTATCAATCGTGGTTAGTGGTCGGTTAGCGGCTTTCCCCTGAGCCTAACCTACATCCAAGTGGCAAGCCGCGGCACTGGTACAATCACGCCATGATCGCCCGCCCGGGCTCAGCATCATTGGCGGGCTTGTGGGGTCGGCCGGCGCTTCCCTTTGCGCCCGGCCGATCTCTCGTTCGGCAAGCCCCTGCCGCTTTTCCGCTATAGCCGCTGTTAGCGGCTGCGTTCACGCTTCAGCATGAAGCCGCGCGCCTGGAACCAGTCATTGGCCGTGTTGGTGTACAGGAAAGCGGCAATCACAACGAAGAAGACGATGCTGAGCACGATCACGGCCTTCATCGGCGCGATGAAGAAGCTGACCACGATGCCGATTGCTCCCCACACCACGTAGAGCACGCGCGACCAAGGCTGTCCTTTGAGGATCCCGTAAGCGCAGCCAATGTTGACGAGCGCGCCGACCGTTCCCCAGGCCTGCTGGAACGCAAGCGACGTGTGCATCTGCTCGATCATTTTCATCGCCATGGGGTTCGATCCCATCGTCATGACGCCATAGAGGCCAATCAGGCTGAAGATGATGAGAAACCACGCGATGATGGTCAGTGAAAGTGGACGCTTTTCCATTCTTACTCGCTCCCCTGAAGGAGCCGGAGACTAGCGCGACAACGGCGGAGTTCAACCGCGGCAGTCGCCACCGGGGTCAGGCACGTTTGCGGTGGTTAGCAAACAGTGCGGCCTCGTTCCTGCGCCGCATCCGCTCGGTGACCTCGCCGGTATGATCGATGCCGGAGGCATTGCAGCGCAGGTGGCAGAGGCGGAGGTTGCCGAGTTCCTCGGCGCCACCTTCAAGGTTCGGTACGACTTCCTCGACTGCAGCGCCCTGGTCGTAACCGGCTGGCAGGTCGAACCGGATCGGCCGCCTGCACCGCGCACAATTGTCTCCGTCCCGCGCTCTCAGTTCGGCCATCCGCTGGGCCTCAGCCTGCTCGCGCTTGTATTTCCACGGGTTCACGTAGCGGGCGATTGTGCTGCGGCTCATGGCGCCTCGATACACGAGCGATGCTTACTGTGAAGTTAGCTGTCTTCCCTGACTTGATCCGACGACAGGCGAGCCTAATTCCGCTGCAACGCCGACCACCTGACAAAAGGAGGAAATCATGGCCGCCGAACCGCTCCGCATGGACTTGTCGAAAATCGCTCCCGACGCCTACCGCCATTTCCTCCAGCTCGAGGGGCTCATTGGACAGCATGTCGACCGCAAGCTCCTCCATCTCCTGAAGCTCCGCGCCTCGCAGATCAACGGCTGCGCTTATTGCATCGCCATGCACACCGATGAGGCACTGCGCGACGGCGAGCCGACGGAGCGACTGACGATGCTCGACGCGTGGGAGGAAAGCACGCTTTACTCGGAAAAGGAGCGGGCTGCGCTTTCCTGGATCGAGGAAGTGACGTTGATCGCAGACAGTGGCGCAAGCAAAGAGAGCTTCGAGGCGCTCAAAGCCCATTTTGACGAGCAGGAGATCGGCTGGCTCACCCTTGCAGTGGTGATGATCAATGCCTGGAACCGCATGGCGATCAGCAGCCGCGCGCAATATGACCGGGCAATGTTCGCGCACGCCGCACCAGCGCAAAAGACGGCCGAACTCACCTGAGGCAAATCTGTTCGAGAGCGGGTTGTCGTTATCTTCGATCCTCATAAGGTGCGGGGATGAGTAGCCTCGCGCCGGTAATCGAGACGATGGAGCACAGCTGGATGCGTGCGTGGGTCAATCGCGATGCAAAGGCACTCAAGAGCCTGACAGCCAGGGACTTCATTTTGCTGACCGGATCGAAGCCACCTGCCATCCTTGACCGGCCGAGCTTCCTTGAAGCGGCCGCCAAGCGCTGGGACTGCTCCTCCTACCGGTTTGGAGATATCATCGTCCGGGACGTAGGTGCGGTGGCCGTCTTCGCCGCGCCGCTCGAACTGAAGGCAACCATGGATGGCCGCGACTGGTCCGGAACGCTGTTCGTGACCGACGTCTGGCGCAAGGGCCGCGTGCGGCGCAGCTGGAAGCTCGTCCAGCGCATTGTCTCTCGCCCCGACGACAAGCCCGAAGTGGCTGCGGCGATCAAGTCGCTGCAATTGTGGAAATAGCCTTGGCTTAACCTTGGTTCGCAGCCTCCCGGCCGGCCCGCCATGAGGCGCCAAGGGCTGATGCTCCTCCTGCTCGGCTGCTCCGGCTGGGTCGGCCTTCCTGGCTCTTAGGGCTGGGCCGACTGCGGAGCCTCTTTGGCCTCTGCGGCAGCTTTCACTTTCGCCGCCGCGGCTTGCGCGGCCCTTGCCTCGCGCTGCCGCTTCGCCTCCTGGTAGAGCTGGTACTCGGTCGGATGCGGATCAGTGACGAAGACGCTGCCGACTTCCTGCCCCTTGGCAAGCCGCTCACTGATGTTCGCGGCGGTCATCGCGACATTGACGAGGTTGATGGCGGGCGTGCCGCGGCAACCCATGGGGCCGACGTTGGCGCAGCTGTGGTCTGCGAAGGTCTCGTGGGGATTGCGCGGTCGACCGGCATTTCCGTCCTTCTTCATCTTGCGAGCCGCCATCACGTCCGGATCGATCCGGAATCCCTGCGGCTTGACCGCGCAAACGACGATCTCATTGGGGTTCGACCTTGAGGGCTGCGGTGCACACTCCCGTTCGACCGTCCTGGACGTCGCCGTGGCCGCCTCTGCTGCCGGGCCGTAAGAGGTCGCTGAACCGGCTGCCGCCTGAGCGGAAAGGATGAGTGCAAGCGACGCAATCGGCATGGCCTAAACCCCTGTGCCTCCGCAGCTTGCCGGTCAATGAACCGCATCGTGGGTAATTGCCGGTGGGTATTCGTACGTATTGCAACGAGGGGCGTCCGAGCGCGTTTGTAGCGCGTCCGAAACGGACTTCGAAAAGGAGCAGCCACATGCGTGCGTTCCTGGGCGTTGCGGCGATTGCCGCCTTCACAATGACTTCTCCGGCACTCGCGCTGGATGCCTCTCGCTCGACTGGTTTTGGTGTCGCTTCTGGCGGCAGAGCTCATGTCGCGGCGCCCGGGCTCCGCGGCCGGCCGACGGCGGACCGGCTTCCTCGAGTCCATCGCGGTCATGGTCGTTTGGATGGTCGGGGGGACTTCAACGACAGCTTCTACTACCCGGCCTATTATGACGGCGATTACGATGCCAATCGCAGCTTCGATCCTGACAAGTGGAACGACTGGTGGCACGAGCGCCCCGAACGCTCTTTCCCTCGCTGGGTTTGGCGCAACCAAGGGTGCACCGAGGATCGCATGTGGTACTCGGGCGCGGGCTGGCGCTGCACTCCGTAACTATTTCGGGAGCAAAGCGTAGGTTCGCCTGAACGCTTGCACCTCGGCAGAAGTGTAGGCGCTGCCTGGCGCCTTGGGTGCGGCATCCGGCACGCCGGTAACGAAATAGGCGATCCCGAGGCCGCGCCTCTGGTCGATCCACAGTCCGCTTTTCATGCCATAGGCATCGCCGGCGTGGCCGACGAGCATTGCTCCGGCGGTCCCGAGGTCGTCGGCGCAGCCGGGTCCGGCGTTCGGCACCTGGTGAGTGCCGTTCCCCGCGCTGCAGTAAAATCCGCCGTTTGTCTCCCCGTTGCTCCCGCTGAAGCTCCAGACCTGCGTCAGCAGCCTGCCCACGGAGAGCGGCGAGAGAATGCGAACGCCGTCGAGCCTTCCATCGTTGAGAAGCATCCGGCCGATGCGGGCGAGACCGCGCGCCGAAATCCGAAGGCCGCCCTGCGGCGCGAACAATGCGCCATTTTCGCCTGCCCGCCAGCGGCTGAGGTCGCAAGGCGCGCCATCGACGACGACCACCGGGCAAGAGGGACGCCGGCCGTGGAGCTGGTCCTTCACCGGCTTTCCGGCCGGGTCGTCGAGCACGACGGCCCGTGAAACGGCACGATCGCCGCAGGTCGGCCAGTTGAAGCATGCATCGAGCTTCATCGGCCGGAGCACGTTACGGCGCATCCATTTGTCGAACCGCTCACCGGTGACGTTCTCGATGATCGATCCGATGATCGGGTAGTTGAGGTTCGCGTAGAAAAAATAGCCGTCACCGGGGGCATGCTGGCGGTCCCAGTTCTGTGGGTCCGCCATGAGGGTCTTGAGCGAACCACCGAGTGGGAGGACATAATCATCATCATGCTCGCGCACCGAGGAGGTGTGTGACAGCAACATGGAGAGCGAGATCGGCCGTTCGGGAAAGCTCGGGTTGCGCAACTTCCAGCCAAGCCAGCCCGACACGTCCGAGTCGAGGTCGAGCTTGCCCTGATCGACCAGCTTCATGACGCCGATCGCAGTGACCATCTTGCTGATCGATGCGACGCGCACCGGATCGTCGATGGTGACAAGACGGCCCGAATCCGGATCGGCGACGCCGTTTGCGAAGGTCGCGATTTCGCCTCGACGACCAAATGCGACGCCCGCCTCAGCCGGCCGGGCAGGCGTCGAGCCAAAGGCCGCGGCGGCCAGCCCCATCGTAAGAACGATCAATCGCGCCATTGACGCACTATCGTTCAAGCTTCGTTTCAGTGGCAAGCAAGCGTAAGGGCAAGGCATGAATGATCAGACGGCGAGTGCAAGTGCCATCCCGACGCTCGAGGACTGGCAGCATTGGACTTTGGTGATGGGCCGCGTCCAGCAAATGCTGATGGAATTCTGGGCCGGCCAAATGGCCAACGGCAAGCCGATGCCGTCCTTTGGACACGCCTGGTCGATGCCCGCGCTGTTTCCGGAGCAAACGGTCGCAGCGTCGATGCTCGATCCAGCGGAACTGATGACAGCCGGAGCACAGGCTTGGGCGAAAGGGCTCGAGACCTGGGGCAAGGTCATGGGAGGCGTGACGGCCGCGCCGGCGACGGGCGAGCCGGAGCGCAAGGACCGGCGTTTCGCGGCGCCGGAGTGGCGCGAGAACCCCCTCTTCGACACGATCCGCCGGACCTATCTCCAGATTTCGGACCAGCTGCTGGGCTCGGTGGACGAAATTGAAGGACTTGACCCTTCGGCGCGCGAGAAGGTCCGCTTCGCGGCACAGGGCTTCGTGGACGCGATGAGCCCGTCCAACTTTGCGCTGACCAATCCTCTGGTCCTTAAACGGACACTCGACACGCGCGGCGAGAACCTTCTCAAAGGTCTTGCCAACATGCTGAAGGACATTGCGGCGGGCCAGCTGACGCAGACAAAGCCCGGCGTGTTCGAAGTCGGCCGCAACCTTGCAATGACGCCGGGAAAGGTCGTCAAGCAGACGCCGCTTTACCAGCTGATCCAATACACCCCGGTGACGGACAAGGTTCTCAAGACACCGGTCATCATATTCCCGCCATGGATCAACCGGTTCTACATTCTGGATCTCACGCCGCAGAAGAGCTTCGTCAAATGGTGCGTCGAGAACGGGATCAGCCTGTTCATGGTCAGCTGGAAGTCGGCGGACGAGAGCATCGCCGACGCGACCCTCGACGACTATGTGCTGAACGGCCAGATCGATGCGATCGACACTGTGCGCGACCTCCTGGGCGTGCCGAACGTCCACACGATCGGCTATTGCGTTGCAGGGACTACCCTGGCGGCGTCGCTCGCCTATCTTCACGCAAAGGGCGAGGCCGAAAAGGTCCAGTCGGCAACCTTCTTCACCGCGCAGGTGGATTTCACCGAAGCTGGCGACCTCAAGCTATTCACCGGGCCCGAGACTCAGGCAATGCTGGAGCAGCTGACGGCTGAAAAGGGATTCCTCGACGGCCGCTACATGGCGGCGACTTTCAACCTGCTTCGCGGCAGGGACCTAATCTGGAGCTACGTGGTCAACAATTACCTCCTGGGAGAGGAGCCCGCGCCGTTCGACCTGCTACACTGGAACAGCGACACGACCAACCTGCCGGCGCTTTGGCACCGTGACTACATCGAGAGCTTCTACAAGGGGAACAAGCTTGCGAAGAAAGGCGGGATCAGCATCGCCGGAACGCCGGTCGATATCGGTGCGGTGAAGACTCCGACCTACATCCAGGCGGGCCGGGAAGACCATATCGCGCCGCCGCAAAGCGTTTGGAAGATCATGGACCATTTCGCCGGTCCGAAACGATTCCTGCTCGCCGGTTCAGGCCATATCGCAGGCGTAGTGAACCCGCCCGCGGCGCAGAAGTATCAATATTGGGTCAACGACCGTTCGTGCCGCACGCTTGACGACTTCATCGAGGGGGCGGAGGAGCACAAGGGCAGCTGGTGGCCGGACTGGCTGGACTGGCTCAAGCGCCTCGACAGCGAGACCGTAAAGCCCGAAGGCGCTCGCATTCCCGGCAGGGGCAAGCTGGAGGCGCTTGAAGAGGCTCCCGGCAGCTATGTCAAAGCGCGCTGACACACTGAGCCTGCGACGGGCGCGGCCCGAGGAGCGGTTGGCGCTCGAGGATCTGAAGTGGCGCGCTTCGCTCGATCTGCCGGATTATCGCAGGCAACTGATCGCGAACCCGGACGCGGTCCACGTGCCGCCAGCGCAAATTGCGAACGGCCAGGTAATCGTTGCGGAGATGGACGGCTCGATCGCGGGCTTTGCCGCAGTCGTTGGAGGCGAGCTCGACGGACTGTTCGTCGAACCTGATCTTTGGGGCCGCGGGATCGGGCGCGCCCTAATAGACGCGGCGGTTCACGAGGCGCGCAAACGTGGACTCGCGCTGATGGTCATCGCCAATCCGAGCGCCAAGCGATTTTACGAGAGCTGCGGCTTTTCCATCGAGGGAGACGCGCAAACGCGTTTCGGTCCAGCAATCAGGATGACAAAATAGTGGTCAGCAATTCTCATAGCGCCAGTGGCGGCGCTTTCCTTCGCGGAGCCAGTTGATCGCGTCTGCGATGCGCTTCTGCCGCGTCGCATCCTGCTTCGCCTCGGCGATCCACTCGAGATAATCGCGTTGGGCCGAGGGCGGGAAGGAAGCTAGCGTTGCCTTCGCCTCGGGCGACCTTGCGAGCGCGGCGGTAAATTCAGGGTGCATTTCAACCGGCGGCTTTGGTGGATGCTTCGTCTTCCGCGCGGCGGGTGTGGACGAGAGTTCGACTGCCCTCGCGATCATCGCATCAAGGTCGGCCGGCAGGTCCTCGACGCTCGTGAGTTTGCCGAGCTGGCCCATCGCGCCATCTTTTGTGTCGAAACCCAGCTCCTGTCCGCGCCAGAAGTTGATGACGGCATGCGCTTTGAATGCGGCGGTACCAAGGACGATCTTGCCGCCACTGCAGAAGGTCGGATGGCCCCACTTCATTGCTTCTTCGATGTCGGGTGCGATGGCGTGAACACGGTCACGAACCTTCCTGATGATGGGGCGCGCAAAAGGCTGCGCCTTTTCAATATAGGCGTCGACACGCGGCTCGCGGCTCACAGGATCCCTCCCCCAAGCATCAACCGGACAACGCCGATCACGATGACCAAGAGGTTGAGGTTGCGGCCAGCCACTCCGCGCGAGAGAAGTCCGATTCCGGCGCCGATCACGGCCAGAGGGATGATCAGCCAGTTCGCCCAGCCGAGGAACGGCAGGAATGCGATGATCGCGAAGAGGAGCGCGACAAAACCGATGATCAGGGACGCGATGTTGAACATGGCTTCAGCCGTAGCATCATTCCGGCGGTTGCGGCAGGCGCGGTGAGCGAAGCATGGCAGCGATATAAAGAGCCAGCGCGATCCAGATGGCTGCGAAAGCGACCATGTGCGCCGCCCTCAGGGGCTCGCCGTAATAGACTGCAATCAGAAACTGGAGCGTCGGCGCGATGAACTGCAGCATGCCCATCGTAGAATAAGGCAGCTGCCTCGCCGCGGCGGCGAATAGCAGCAGCGGCGTCGTCGAAACGATCCCGGCGAGGAGGAGGAGGGCAGTGAGGGTCATATCCGCGCCCATGACCGGATTCCCGGCCCGGGCCTCGGCGCCGAGCCACAACAATGCGAGCGGGAAAAGGATGGCTGTCTCGATCGAGAGGCCAATGACGGCGTCGGCGCGCACCACCTTCCGCAGCAGCCCGTAGAGCGCGAAGCTCGCGCACAAGGCAAGGCTGATCCATAGCTGGCTGAGCGCGCCGGCGGCGAGCACCGAGATACCGCCGCCGGCGATCGCGACCGCGGCCCACTGCATGCGGCTGAGCCTTTCGTGCAGGACGAAGCGGCCGAGAAGGACGTTGGCGAGCGGGTTGAGATAATAGCCAAAGCTTGCTGCGAGAATGTGCCCGTTAGTGACAGCCCATACGTAGAGCAGCCAGTTGCCCGCGATCAGCAAGGCTGTGATCGCAAGCATACCGAGAGTGCGGGGCTGGGAAATGGCTGCCCGCAGATCGGGCGTGAGCCGGACCGCGACTATCAGCAGCGAAAGGAGCGGGAGCGACCAGAGCACCCGATGAGCGACGATGTCGACCGGTGGCACTGACGACAGCGCCTTGAAGTAAAGCGGGAGCACGCCCCAGAGGGCGTATGCGGCGAGGCCAAGCAGTAAACCTGCACGAGGATGCGCCCGGTTCGCGTTCATTGCGGATGCGCCTAGCCGCGGCGTTCGTCCGGTGAAAGGAAATGGTGAGCGTTGCGTTGGTTGAATCTGGAGAACACGACTGTCAGTCTGTGATTTACGGTCTTTATGGGGAGGGGCCGACATTTCCGTGACGATAATTGGGATCAGGGCAGGCTTGATCATGGCTGCAGCCGCCGCGCTTGCAGGTTGCGCGAGCAAGCCCGTGCTTCGTTCGGGCGTGCGCCCGAGCGTCGAGGTCGGTCCGCCTCTCAAGTCGGAAACTTGGAAGTCGGTCGCGACCGCTGCCGACGAGGATCGCCTCGCGAAGCTGGGTCTCGCCTGGCAGGAAGCACTCGATGACGCCCGCAAGACCAACGCGGCAGACATCCGGCGGGAGGGCAGGCTCCTGTTGCCGCGCTCTGCATTGCCGCGCCCCGAGCCGACGCCGGGCAGCTACAACTGCCGGCTCATCAAGCTCGGCAAGGCGACGGCGAAAAGCAAATCATACGAAACCTTCAAGCCCTTCTTCTGCTATGTCGAGGTCGAGGGTGACCTGCTGACGATCGTCAAGCAGACGGGCAGCCAGCGCCCCGCGGGTCGCCTGTGGCAGGACGACGAGCCGACACGCTTGATCTTCCTTGGAAGCCTTGCACTCGGCGACGAGACTTCACCGATCGCTTACGGCGACGATCCCAAGCGCGACATGGCAGGCGTATTCGAGCGGATCGGCCCGTTTGCTTGGCGGCTGGTAATTCCCTGGCCCCAAAGCACGTCAAAGCTGGACGTGTTCGAGCTGACGCCGGTGGCGCAGCAACCTGCGGGATGAGCGAAGGCGCGGGGCTGCTGGCCGACCCTGGCGAGGTGCGTGCAATCCTGGTCGCATCGGCGCAGGCGGGACAGGCGATCAGCTATGCCGAAGTCCTTGGCCTTCTCGGGCATCATTTCACGAGGCCAAAGATGCGCGCCTTGTGCAAGGTGCTCGCCTATGTCGATGAGGAAGCCGAGGCGCGCGGCGAGCCGGAACTTGCGGTGCTGGTCGTTCGCCAGTCGGACGGGCTCCCGGGCCAGGGCTGGTGGGTCGGCGCCGCGAAGGAGCACGGCTACAAGGGCAAGTGGGAAGGCCCAGAGGCCGCGAGGCTGATCGGCAAGATCCAGGGCCAGACGTTCAATTATTGGGCAGGACGCGAGGCGTAGCATTCGCTAAGCGCGCCATCGTGAGCGACGTTCGCACCTTTACAGTCAGCGAAGAGGACGACGGCATCCGTCTGGACCGCTGGTTCAAGCGGCACTTGCCCGACGTCAGCTTCAACACGGTGTCGCGCTGGTCGCGGACGGGGCAGCTGCGGCTTGCTGGGAAGCGCGCTGTACCGGGTGACCGCATCGAGGCGGGACAGGAAATTCGCGTGCCGCCGCTCGAGAGCGCGCCAGCGCGAGCGGGCCGCACCCAGCGCAAGCGCGAGACCTTGACCGCGGACGAGGAGCAGTTCGTTCGCGACATGGTGATCTACGAGGATCCGGGCGCCTTCGTGCTCAACAAGCCGCCCGGCCTGGCGACGCAGGGCGGGACGAAGACCCACCAGCATCTCGACCGATTGCTCGACGGCTTGGCCGGAGAAGGCGCACGGCCCAAGCTCGTGCATCGGCTCGACAAGGATACGTCCGGGGCTCTGCTGGTGGCGCGGAACGCACGCACTGCAGGGCATTTCGCCAAGGCTTTTTCCGGCCGCACGGCCAAGAAGGTCTATTGGGCGATCGTCGTCGGCGTTCCCGACCGTGATGAGGGGGTGATCGACGCGCCGCTTGCCAAGCAACCGGGTACCGGCGGCGAGAAGATGCATGTCGACACTGAGCATGGGCTGCCCGCAAAGACACGCTGGCGTGTCATCGATCGCGCCGGCAATCGCTCGGCCTGGGTCGAGTTGCAGCCGCTCACGGGACGTACCCACCAGTTGCGCGCCCACATGGCAGCCATTGGATTTCCGATCGTCGGCGACGCCAAATATGGCGGTGCCGAAGCGTTTCTGACTGGCGGGATCAGCCGCAAGCTTCATCTTCACGCGCGGCGAATTCGTATCGACGCGGCCGATGGCGGCAAGATCGACGTGACTGCCGAGCTTTCGCCGCATTTTGCAGAGAGCCTTGCAACGCTGGGTTTCGAGCAGTCTGCAGGCGATCGTGCCTCCGAGGGCCCGGCAATTGCGCAATCCTCCTCGCGCAAGGCCGCAGCGGCGGCGAAAGCTCGCCGGCAGGCGCGCCGCGGCGAAAGGCGCTCGCGCGGCTCGCAAGGCAACACCAAGCGGCGGTGAACCGGCTGGCAATCTTCGATTGCGACGGCACCCTCGTCGATAGCGGCGCGCCAATTTACGCGGCGCTGAAGGCCAGCTTCGAGCGCAGCGGTTTTGCTGTTCCGCCTCCAGCAGTGTCGCGACGAGTGATCGGCCTCAACCTCACCGAAGCGATGGCTGCTTTGCTGCCGGAAGCGACGCCGGATCAGCATGCGCGGCTTGCCGAGGGCTACAAGGAGGCATTCAAGGGCCTTCGGGCCGCAGGAGAGGTCGAGGAACCGCTGTTCGATGGCGTGCTTGAGCTCCTTGATGCGCTCGAGCAGGATGGCTGGCTTCTCGCCGTTGCGACGGGCAAATCGGATCGTGGGCTGAAGCACTGCCTCGAGCTGCACGATATCCATGCCCGTTTCGTCTCCCTCCAGACCGCGGACCGGCATCCGTCAAAGCCGCACCCGTCGATGGTCGAGCAGGCTATTGCCGATGCCGGTTCGTTGCCTGAGACGACCGTCGTGATCGGCGATACAAGCTTCGACATGGCGATGGCTGCGAACGCCGGCGCTGCGGGGATCGGAGCGGGGTGGGGCTATCACGAGGTGATGGAACTGCTTGAAGCTGGCGCGATCGCAGTTGCCGACCGCCCGCTCGATGTTCTCGCCCTCATTCGGGAGCATATCGATGGATGAACAAGTCGCGAAGCGACGGCTGCTGATCTACTCGCTGGTTCGCTTCGCGGGGTTCGCCGTTTTCATGCTTGGAATCGCAATCATCTACACAGACCTGCTGCGCCGGGGTGGCTGGCCGCAGGTCGGCGCGATCGTTGCAATCATGGGGGTCATCGACGGTTTCTTCGCGCCGCGCCTGCTCAAGAAGGCGTGGGACGAGCAGGATCGCGCCCGCCCGTGAAACGCTTCTGGAAGGACGTCACGGTCGAGGCGGAAGCAGAGGGCTGGACCGTCAAGATTGACGATCGGATGGTGAAGACGCCCGCCCGTATGTCGCTCGTCGTCCCCACCAAGGCGCTGGCTCAGGCGATCGGCGAGGAATGGAGCGGCATCGACGACAACATCGATCCCCGAGCCATGCCGTTGACGGGCCTTGCCAATGCGGCAATCGACCGTGTCGACCAGGATCGGCGGCTTTTTGCCGACAGCCTCGCTCGTTATGCGCAGGCAGATCTCGCCTGTTACCGTGCCGAAGGCCCACGAGGCCTCATCGAACGACAGGAGCAGGAGTGGGACAAGCTCCTCGGCTGGGCGCGGCGTCGCTATGATGTGGATTTCGTGACGACGTCCGGGCTCATGCATGTTCGCCAGCCCGCCGCGACGATCGATCAGCTCGGCCATGCTGTCGCATCTCTGGATCCCTTTCGCCTCGCCGGTCTGTCGCCGCTCGTGACGATCGGCGGTTCGCTTATCGCCGGCCTCGCGGTGCTGGAGAAGGTGATCAAGGCCGAGGAAGCATGGGAGGCGGTCATTATCGAGGAGCGCTGGCAGCTCGAACATTGGGGCTCAGACGCCGAGGCCGAGGCTGCGCTCGAGAACCGACGCCGCGACTTCATGGCCGCGGCAAGGTTTCTCGAACTCCTCGACTAGTGGGCCGGGCCGATCAGGTCGCGCACGAAGGTTACGAGGCCGATGCGGCGAGTGCGCTTCAATCGCTCGGCCGCGACGATCGAGCGCACCTGTTCAAGGCACTGTTCCATGTCGCGGTTGACGAGCACATATTCATATTCAGGCCAGTGGCTGATCTCGGCGGCCGCCCGTGACATGCGGTCGGCGATCACCTGGTCGCTGTCGGTGTTGCGGTACCTCAGGCGGCGTTCCAGCTCGTCCATCGACGGCGGCAGGATGAAGATCGAGACGAGATCCTCGCCCATCGCTGCCTCGAGCTGCTGGGTTCCTTGCCAGTCGATGTCGAAAAGGATGTCGCGTCCCTGGCGCAGCGCCTGCTTCACGGGGGCCTTGGGCGTGCCGTAGCGAAAGCCGAACACGGGTGCCCACTCGACGAACTCGTTGTCATCGATCATGGCATCGAAACCGTCGTCATCCACGAAATGATAGTCGAGGTCCTCGACCTCGCCCGGCCGCTTTGGCCGGGTCGTCGCCGAGATAGACATCGTCACTTCCTGGTCGGCCTCCAGCAACATCCGCGCAATCGTGGATTTGCCCGCTCCTGAAGGAGAGGAAAGGACGATCAGGAGGCCGCGGCGCTGGCGGGTCGGCTGACTTGGCGATGGGTCCATGGCCGCTCTTGCTTCGGGCGAGCGGTGCGCGTCAAGCGACCGAATGGTGCAGCGCACAAAAAAGGGCTTGAAATGGTGCGGCGCAATGTCTATTGTGCACTGCAACAAACCAGAGGAATTGAGTAATGGCAGACGAAACCAAGGTTGAAGCGCAGGCAGCGGCGGAAGCAGCAGCTCAAGCTCCTGCCAAGGTCGCCGAGGCAGTTGCCGCGACGGTCGAGACCGTCGTCAAGGAGAGCGCCAAGGCTGCCAAACGTACTCGTACCGCAACGGCGCGCCGCGTGAAGCGCGAGGCCGCCACCCAGAAGACGGTCGCAAAAGCTGCGACCCGCCGCACTGCTCGCAAGAGCCGCACCGCCGCGCGCAAGACTGCCGCTGCGGCCCAGGAAAGGACCAACACCGTGACCAAGAACATCTTCACCGGCGTCGACGCCATCCCGGCGTTCGCTCCGTTCCAGAACATCCTCACCGACGCTAACGAGCGCAGCCAGGACCTCGTGAAGCGCAGCCAGAAGGTTGCCGGAGAGCTTGCTGATCTCGCCCGCGCCAATGTCGAGGCGGTTGTCGAAGCCGGCCGCGTTGCCAGCGAGGGCGCCCGTTCGATCGGCCAGGAAGTCGTCGCCAAGCAGCGCGACAGCTTCGAGCAGGCCGCTGACGCGATCCGCTCGCTGGCCGAGGCCAAGAGCCCGACCGAGTATCTGCAGCTGCAGAGCGACTTCGCCCGTGCGTCGTTCGACCGCGCGGTTGCCGAGAGTTCCAAGCTGACCGAGTCGCTGGTGAAGCTCGCCGGCGAGGCGTTCCAGCCGCTTTCGAACCGCGCCTCGGCCAACGCCGAGCGCTTCAACACCCTCGTTGCCTGACCCTCTCCCCTCCAAAAGTCAGGGCAACGACTGTCGGCGGCCGCTCCAGTAACGGGGCGGCCGCCATTTTTTTACCGATATGCTGCAAACTGCCGACTTGCCGCGTTTCGGCGGGCTGCCATATTTTAGAGTCTGATGATTTCGAACCTGATCAGGATGGCGAACGGCGCGGATGGGGATGACGGCCTCGACGAGATCGAGACGGGCGTTGCAACGCGCACCCGGCCCAAGACCAAGAAGCCGTCCAACTATAAAGTGCTGATGCTCAATGACGATTACACGCCGATGGAGTTCGTCGTGCTCGTGCTGCAGCGCTTTTTCTCAATGGGCATCGAGGACGCGACGCGCGTCATGCTCCAGGTTCACCAGCAGGGCGTCGCCGTCTGCGGCGTGTTCACCTACGAGGTCGCCGAGACCAAGGTGACGCAGGTTATCGACTTCGCGCGAGAGAACCAGCATCCGCTCCAGTGCACGCTTGAGAAAGCATGAGCGCCCCTAGCTTGTAACAGCGCCGGCACGCGCTAAAGCGCCGGACGTGGACAGCATCTGGATCAAGGGCGGCAACAGGCTCGAAGGCGAGATCCCCATCAGCGGCGCGAAAAATGCAGCGCTGACGCTTTTGCCCTGCGCTCTCCTCACCGAAGAGAAGCTGACGCTCCGGAACTTGCCTCGGCTCGCGGATGTCGACACATTCAGCCACCTCCTGAACCAGCTCGGCGTTTCGACCCATGTGGCCGGCGTCCGGAAGGGCGAGATCGGCCGCCGGATGACGCTCCAGGCGGGAGAAATCGCCTCGACGGTCGCGCCCTACGACATGGTGCGCAAGATGCGCGCATCGGTCTTGGTGCTCGGGCCGATGCTCGCCCGGGCCGGAGAATCGACGGTTTCGCTGCCGGGCGGTTGCGCAATTGGCGACAGGCCAATCGATCTGCACCTGAAGGCGCTCGAAGCCATGGGTGCGGAGATCGAACTCGCGGCGGGCTATGTGAAGGCGAGTACGCCGAAAGGCCGTCTCGCCGGCGGTGATTTCAGCTTTCCCGTCGTGTCTGTCGGCGCCACCGAAAATGCCGTCATGGCAGCGGTGCTCGCCAAGGGCCGGACCCAGCTCTTCAACGCCGCTCGCGAGCCTGAAATTGTCGACCTTTGCAACCTGCTTGCTGCAATGGGCGCTAAAATCAGCGGCATCGGTTCGTCGCACCTCATCATCGACGGGGTCGAAGCCCTGCATGGCGCGGAATATGAGGTCATGCCTGATCGCATCGAGGCCGGCAGCTATGCCTGCGCAGCGGGCATCACGGGGGGCTCAATCGACCTCATCGGCGCCCGCCCCGATGACATGCGGGCCATTCTCAACGCCCTCGCCCAGGCCGGGCTGGTAGTCGAATTCCACAACCGCGGGATCAAGGTCAGCGCGAACGGGGGAATGAAGCCGCTTGCGCTTTCCACTTCGCCGTTCCCCGGCTTTCCCACCGACATGCAGGCCCAGTTCATGGCAATGCTCTGCCGGGCGCAAGGGGATAGCTTTCTTGAGGAAACGATCTTCGAGAACCGTTACATGCACGTGCCCGAGCTTCGGCGCATGGGCGCTGACGTCGATATTCACGGCCGTTCGGCAATCGTTCGAGGAGTCGAGACGTTGACCGGCGCAAGCGTGATGGCAACCGACCTCCGCGCTTCGATGAGCCTCGTCCTTGCAGGCCTTGCCGCGGAAGGCGAGACCGAGGTGCTGCGAGTCTATCACCTCGACCGAGGCTATGAGCGGCTTGAAGAAAAGCTCAGTGCCGTCGGCGCGACGATTGAACGGCGCAGCGCCGGTTAGAGCTTTTTGAAGAAGCGAATGCTGCTTCGCTCATAACCCATGTGCCGATAGAAGGCGTGGGCGGCGGTGAGCCGGTCGTTGCTCGTCACCTCGACTAACTCGCAACCGGCATCCCGGCACCACTTCTCAGCAGCCTCGACGAGCATCCGACCGATGCCGCCGCGCTGAGCCTTAGCGGCGACCACTAGGATTTGGATCCGGCCGACGGGCGTTGGCCGATGAATGGCCACCATCTTGTGAACCCCGCAAAGGCCGACCACCTGTTTGTCGAGGGTCGCGACGAGCGGAAGCTCGCCGGCCTTCTTGAGGCGGGCAAGGTTCTTGCCAACGGTCTTTTCGTCGATGTCATGTTCCAGCGTGCCGATGAGCTCGGTGAGGCGGGCGGCGTCCGAGGGCTTCGCCTCCCGGATCTTCGGGGGCTTCGGCTTGGGAGGTGGAGCGGGAGGTGGCGGCGGAGGCGGAGTGGCAGGCGGAGGAGGAGCAGGAGCTTTTCGGGGCCCAGCGTCTGGATCCGAATCGTTCGCTGCTGACCGCTTTGGCTTGCCCCTCTTCCGAGGCAGGACGGCGACGTCTAGCGAGGCGCCCCAATCTTTCGCGCCGAGGTTGCGCAGATAGTGCTCGACGTCCTCTGGACTCGCCGTGGGGCCCCTCGAATCCATGCCGAACACGGCCGTTCCCGTCGCGTCGGTCAATCCGACCTTGCCGAAACGCCTCTTGCCCGCGGTTCGCACCCGCGACCGCACGAGCTTCAGTCCGCGATTGCGCGCGCTTTCGGCAAGTTCGTCGAGGCGCGGATCGCTCACAGCCTGTCAATCACGTGGAGGACCAAGCCGACAAGGCCGCCGACCAGCGTTCCGTTGATCCGGATGTACTGGAGATCGCGTCCGACGGCCGCTTCGAGGCGATTGGTCACGGTCTGCGCATCCCAGCCGCGGATCGTCTCCGACACCAGCTTGACGATCGATCCGCCGTAGCTTGCGGCCATGCCGACGACTGCGCGGCGCGCAAACTGGTTGATTGCGGCGCGGATGCGCGCGTCCTTTTCCAGAGTGCCGCCCATCGATTTCAGGATTTCGCCGAGCTTGCCGGCAAGGACGGCGTCCGGGTTGCGCGCGGCCTGGATGATCGCTTCGCGACCTCGCTGCCAAAGTGCATCAAGCCAGAGGCCCACCGACTTGTTGTCGAGCAGCTGCTCCTTGAGGTTCTCGACGCGTTCGCGTGTCTCGTCGCGAGTCTGGAGATCGTTAGCGAGCTGAGCGAGTGCTTCCTCGACTTTGATGCGAACGGGATGTCCTGGATCGGTCGACATCTCGACCGTGAGCTTCCTCAGACCCTCGATGATCGCGTCGGCAAGCTTCTCGTCAAGGCCGGCGAGCTTCAGGACCCAGTTTGCCTTCTTGTGCACCATGTCCCGGATCAGCGGCTCGTTCGCGTCGAGCGCTCGCGCCATCCAGCGAATTGCAGCCTCGAGCATTGGGACATGGCGATCCTCGTTGATCGCCGAGGCGAGTGCATGGCCGAGGAGGGGCGAAATCTCCATCCTTCGCAGCCGCGTCGAGATCGCGCCCTTGACGATGCCGCCAAGGCGCTCGTCGTCGAGGCTTTCGAAGACATCCGCGATCAGCCGCGAGGCGCCGACCCGGATGCGCGTCCCCTGGCCTGCGGGGGTCTGGAGAAAGCGGCCGGCGGCGCCGGCGACATCCAGCCGCTGCATCCGCCGCGCGACCACTGACGGAATGAGGAAATTCTCCTGGAGGAAACGAGCGAGCGTTTCTCCTATCCGATCCTTGTTCCTCGGAATGATCGCGGTGTGGGGGATCGGCACTCCAAGTGGATGCCTGAACAGAGCAGTGACTGCGAACCAGTCGGCAAGACCGCCGACCATGGCCGCCTCCGCAAATGACTTTAGATATCCAAGTGCCGGATATTTGTGCTCGAACGCGCGCGCTGCAAAGAACACTGCCGCCATGGCGACCAATAGCCCCGTGGCCACGACCTTCATGCCCTGCGCGCCGGGTTGCGCAGGGTTGAAGCGGGACAGAGTGCCGTTGGTGATCGGTCTCATGCCCGCTCAATAAACGAGCCGGCGTTGAGGTTCACAAGCCCTGGCGTATCACTCCGCCGGAACAGGCGTACCTGCGGCGTGCGCATCGCTGCCGATCAGCTTGTGGAACAGCTTGCCGACACGGCTCTCGATCGAGATGGCGATTGAGAAATAGGCCGGAACCAGAACTAGCGTCAGCAGGGTCGAGAAGATGAGGCCGCCGATCACGGTGATGCCCATCGGCGCGCGCCAGCTATTGTCACCGCTGATCGACACCGCCGTCGGCAGCATGCCCGCGACCATCGCGACCGTCGTCATGACGATCGGCTGCGCGCGCTTGTGGCCCGCTTCCCAGATGGCCGCATTCTTCGCCATGCCATGGTTCATCATCTCGACCGCGAAGTCGACGAGCAGGATCGAGTTCTTTGCGACGATGCCGAATAGCATCAGGATGCCGATGAGCACGAACAGCGAAATCGGCTGGCCCGCGATGTGCAGGGCAATCGCCGCACCGAGCGGCGCAAGGATGAGTGAGCCCATGTTCACGAACGGCGCCAGGAACCGGCGGTAAAGCAGCACGAGCACCGCGAACACGAGCAGCACGCCCGAGATCAAGGCGACGGCGAAATTGAAGAGCAGCTCCGACTGCCATTTCTGGTTGCCAAGGTTCATCTTCTGCACGCCTTGCGGCAGGTTCTTGACCGACGGGAGCTGGTTCACCTTGGCCCACACGTCGCCTTCGACGACGCCTGGCGCGAGATCGGCGCCGATCGCGAGCCGGCGGAGCTGGTTCGAGCGCTGGATCGTCGTTGGACCAGAGCCAAAGCCGATCTCGGCGACCGATTTTAGCGGCACCGAGGCTCCGCTCGAGGTTGGCACCGGCAGGTTCTCGAGCGTGCCAAGGTCTCGCCGAGCGTTTTCGGAGAGCGACACCTGGATCGGCACCTGGCGGTCGGACAGCGAGAATTTCGCGCTGTTCTGCTCGATGTCACCAAGCGTAGCGATGCGGATCGTCTGGCTGAGCGCCGCGGTCGTGACGCCGAGGTCCGCTGCGAGATCGAACCGCGGCTTGATGGTGATTTCAGGCTGCGCGAGCTGGCTCCCCACGCGCGGAGCCCTCAAACCCGGAACTGTCTCCATGTCCTTGGCGATCCGATTGGCGACAGCGGTGAGCAGGACCGGGTCGTCGCCGCCGAGATAGAGCATGATGTCGCGCTGGTCGGCATCCGGGCCGCCGCCGTTCTGGCTCATGAAGCTGACGCGCGCGTCAGGGAAAGCGGAGAGCGTTGGCGAGAGCGACCGCTCGAATTCCGTGCTGGTCATATCACGGTCCTTCTTCAGGACGATGTTGACGCGGCCCGTTCCGACATTGACGCGTTCGAACACGCGTTCGACCGTCGGATCCTTTTGCACGATCGCCGCAACCCGGTCCGTCGCCGCCTCGGTCTGCTTGAGCGTGCTGCCTGGGGGCAGCGTAATGTTCACTCGCGAATAGTCCGAATTTTGGGGCGGGAAGAATGACATCGACAGGGTGCCGAACAGGATGACGCTCAGCAGCAGCGTGCCGAATCCAGCACCGACCATTGCGAGCCGATGGTCATGCATGCGCGCGTTCCAGCGCGCCGACATAATGCCGTGCCACCCGGCGAAACCGCCGCGGCCGAACAGCTGGACGACGTACGAAACCAGCTTGGCAGCGCCGTAGGTAGCACTCGCAGCAACCAGGACAGCGATGACAAAGCCGATGGCGCCCGGGATCCCGAGCTTTCCGAGCGCCATCATCAGAGCGCCTGTGACGCCGAAGAAGACCGCAATGACTGGCAGCAGAAGCAGTGCGCCGAGCGCATAATAAGTGATGCTCCGCTCGGGCTTGGGGAGCCTCGCGAGAAGGGCATTGGCACGCGACGTGTCGAGGCTCCAGTTGAGGACCTTGAGATAGAAGTCCATCCACTTCCATGCCGCGTGCGGCTGCGCACCGTGCGAGCGAAGGAAGTAGGCGGCGATCAGCGGCGTGATCATGCGCGCGACGAACAGGCTCATCAGCACAGAGAGAACGACGGTAAAGCCGAACGCCTTGAAATACTGACCCGCGATTCCGGGCATCAGTGCGACCGGGAAGAAGACGGCGACGATGGCCATTGTCGTCGCGAGCACGGCAAGACCGATCTCGTCGGCGGCGTCGAGCGAGGCCTGGTAGGCCGATTTACCCATGCGCATGTGGCGGACGATGTTCTCGATCTCAACGATCGCATCATCGACCAGAACGCCTGCGACGAGACCCATCGCCATCGTCGACATGAAGTTCATGGTTATGCCCATCATGCTCATGAACCAGAACGCCGGGATTGCGGAGAGCGGGATGGCGAGTGCCGAGATGGCGGTGGCGCGGATGTCGCGCAGGAAGATGAGAACGACGAGAACCGCAAGGACCGCGCCCTCGATGAGGCCCTCCATCGCCGAGCGATATTGCGACTTCGTGTAATCGACGGTGTTGAAGACCTCCGAGAAGTGGACCTTCGGGTTCTCCTTCTCGAGCTTCTTGAGCTCTTTCCAGCTATTGTCGTAGGCCGTCACCTCCGACGAGCCCTTGGCCCGCTGGATCATGAAGGTCACAACCTGGCGGCCGTTCATCTTTGCGATCGAGCGCTGCTCCGAGTTGCTGTCCTTCACCTCGCCGAGATCGGCGAGCTTCACGAACCGGCCACCGGGAAGAGTGATCTGGGTCTGCGAAAGCTCGTACGCGTCCTGGGCGTTGCCGAGCACCCGGACCGATTGCTCTGAACCCGCGACCTCGGCGCGTCCGCCGGCGCCGTTCATGTTGCTCTGACGGAGCTGCAGGTTGACCTGCGCTGCGGTAATGCCTTGCGACTGCAGCGCGGCGGGATCGAGAATCACGCGGATGTTGCGGTTGACGCCGCCGACGCGGGAGACGGCGGCAACGCCCTCGAGGCCGAGCAGCCGCTTGGCTACGGTATTGTCGATGTACCAGCTGAGCTGCTCCAGGGTCATGTCGGTGGTCTGGGCCCCGACATAGGAGAAAGGTTCGTCCTCGGCGTCCACCCGCTGGACCTGCGGCTCAAGGATCCCGTCTGGAAGATTGCTGCGGATCTGGGAAATGACGTTGCGAACGTCGTTGACCGCGCGATCGGTTGGCGTGCCGAGCTGGAACTGCACGAAGGTCGTGCTGTTGCCCTCGACGACCGTGCTGCTGATCTCCTCGACGCCGGTAATGCCGCGCACCGCGGATTCGACCCGCTGCGTGACCTGGGTCTCCATCTCGCCCGGCGCTGCGCCCGGCTGAGACACGGAGACGATCGCCGCCGGGAAATCGATGTCGGGCGCGTTATTCACCTGCATGCGGGCGAACGCGATGATTCCCGCCAGCATCAGCCCGACGAAGAGCACGATCGGGCCAACCGGGTTGCGGATGCACCAGGACGAGATGTTGCGGAAATTCATGAGTTCGCTGCTTTCGTTTTCGTCCCAAGCCTCAGCGTGCTGCCTGCCGCCTCGGGTTCACCTTCTGCCCTGGATTGAGGAACGGACCTGCCGAGAGCACGACCGCCTCGTTGCCGGAAAGACCGGTGGCGACCGTGACGCCGCTATCCTCAACGGTGCCGATCTTGATGTTGCGGCGTTCGACTTCGTTCTTGCCGTTGACGATATAGACGTAATTGCCCTTGTCATCGCTCAGCACCGCGCTTTGCGGCAGCAGTGGCGCCGTGGTGATGCCTGCCGTGATCCGCGCCTCGGCAAAGCCGCCCGGACGCATCCCGGGATCGTAGGGAACGGAGATTCGCACGTCGCCCAGCCGCGATTGCGGGTCGATTACCGGCGCAACCTGCCAGACGGTGCCGGTCACGCTGTTAGCGGCGCCGACGGGCGTGATCTGGGCTGGCATGCCCACGTGAATGCTGCTGAGGTCCTGCTGCGAAAGCTGTGCGCGCATTTCCATCTGGCCGCCTTCGGCAAGCCGGAATAGGGCGCCCGAACCCGGGCTAACAATCTGGCCAAGCTCGACGCTTCGCGAGAGAATGAGGCCCGCGGCAGGTGCGAGGACGTTCAACTGGCCGATCTGCGCTCGCGTAGCGCCGAGCTGCGCCTGGGCAACGCGGACCTGGGCGTTGGCGGCGTCCCGGGCTGCTTTCTTGGAATCGATTTCGGCCTTCGACACGAAGCCGCGGCCCTGGAGCGCGACGGCGCGCTCGTAATTGTTCTGCGCAAGTACGGCGTTCGCGCGAGCTGCTTCGACCTGGGCAGCAAGCTGCGCCGCCTGCTCAACCTGAACCGAACGGTCGACCACTGCGAGAACCTGTCCCGCGCGAACCCAGCTGCCGGCATCGACAAGCACCCGCACAACGCGGCCGCCCGCGCCGGCGATGCCGATCGGCTGGTCGCGCTTGGCGGCGAGCGGACCGCTGGCGGCGATCACGCGTCCAACCTGGCTGCGGCCCGGAACGACGATCGTGACGCTTGGAACCTGACCTGCGCCCCCCGCGGTCTGTGCCGGCTTGTCGGAGCCTCCGCGCGCGAAGAACAGGACCAGTGCACCGATGAGCACGGCCGCTCCAACTGCTGCCGCGATGATAAGCTGGCGCCGTCGCCGCGAGCGATCCACCACTACCAGTGTATCGGACGAGTGAATCGACGTTTCCCTGTTCATGATATCCATACCTGTGACGAATCTCTGGTGCCCTACCGGCCACTGTATTAGCCGAATAACTCACCGCGCGCAACCAGAGGCTGCGCAAACAAGCGGTGCTAGTGCTTTTCGACTAACGGTGGCACCAGCGCCGCAAGCGCGCGTTGGCACGGCTGCAATGAAGGCTGGTTGAACAACAATAGAACAAGGGACCGGAAAGGGGAAGCCAATGGAACAGTACGGAATTATCGGCTGGATCGTGATCGGCGGCATCGCAGGAGCGATCGCCAAGTTCCTCATGCCGGGGAGGGATCCGGGCGGCTGCATCATCACCATCCTTCTTGGCATTGCCGGTGCGCTGCTCGCCGGATGGATTGGTCATGCGGTAGGCTGGTACAACACCGGCGAGGGAGCCGGCTTCGTCGCTGCCATTGTCGGTGCATTCCTCCTGCTTCTGATTTACCGGGTGGTCGCAGGACGCCGCGCTTAACCGGCGCTGCTATGGTTGTTCAGGAAGCGTGCATGGCCCGACCGGCAACCGTTCGGGCCGTGTAACGACTTCCAGGGGACACTATATGAAGACCGCTTTCCTTACGGCGCTGGCGCTCGGCGCCGTTGCTTTGCCATCGGCCGCGATGGCGCAGCAGGCCTCGATCACCCAGTCTATCGCCGGTACGCGCCTCGACATCAGCGCAACCGGAGAGGTGGCGCGCGTTCCCGATGTGGCGATTATCTCGGCAGGCGTCGTGTCACGCTCGGCAACGGCTTCGGGCGCGCTTCAGGATGCAGCCGACCGCATGCAGCGCGTGATCGCCGCGCTCAAGCGAGCCGGTATCGAGGATCGGGATATCCAGACGAGCAGCGTCAATCTCAATCCCGAATATCGCTACGAGAACAACCAGCCACCGCAGCTCGTGGGCTATTCGGCAACGAACAGCCTGAACATCCGCTTCAGGGACATTCGGAGGTCCGGGCGCATTCTCGATGCGCTGGTTGCCCAGGGCGCCAACCAGATCAACGGCCCGAGCCTCACCGTCGACAAGCCCGAAGCTGCCCTTGACGAGGCGCGTGCGAAGGCAATCGCTGCTGGTCGAGCCCGCGCCGAGCTCTATGCAAGGTCATTGGGAATGCGCGTGGTGCGCGTTGTCTCGATCAATGAAAGCGGCACCAGCTACCCGGTTCCGCCGCCAATGCCGATGTACGAGGCCCGCGCGCAGGCCGCGTCGGCAACCAGGATCGAGCCGGGCGAGCAAAAGCTGCAGGTCAACCTCGCGATTACGTTCGAGCTTCAGTGAGGGCCTGAAAAAAAAGAGGCCGCGCAGACAGTGCTGCGCGGCCTCGCCGTAACGAATATTTGGCGTTCTTATCGAACGGTTCCCCTGCGAACCAGATTGACGATCGCAAGAAGGATCACCGCGCCGATCAGCGAATAAAGGAATGTCTGGATCGAGATGCCGTTGTTCAAGGACGTGCCGCCTCCGAACAGCAGACCCGCGATCACGGCGCCCACGATGCCGACGACGATGTTGAGGATGATCCCCTGCTGTGCGTCGGTCCGCATGATGAGGCTCGCAAGCCAGCCGCAAACACCGCCAACGATCAGCCAGATGATAATACCCATCAGCTTTCCCTCCTGTTTTTCGGCCGCCTATCGTATTGGCCGGCCGTTCCGGCATCACAGACGCGTGATGCGGAGCGATTGTTCCGCAAACGGAAGGGTTCGTCCACAAATTTGGTAAAGCGAAGCCGTCCGGCAATGCGTCTGCACACCTTCGCTTAACCGTTGGGCGCTAAGCTTGCTTGAACAATGCGGGCTCTGGGGACCAATCGCCGATGAGTGCTATTCGCGGCGGCACCGCGCAGCATCCACATTTCGTGTCGATTCCCGACCCGCAAAATGTCCAGGGTGTGCGCGCCTATCACGAACCGGCAGTGCCCCATCCGTTACAGGTAACGTTCCTCGACGCCGACCGCGAGCGCGCCTGGACCGAAGAAATCCGGAACCTCCTATCGGCTGGGCGTGCCGAGGAAGCCAATGCGCGGCTTTCCGCCGAGATTGCCGGCTTCGATGGCGCGCTTGCCCGCCTGTGCAAGGCAACGGCCTCCGCAGATGTCGCGCTGGAAGGCTTTGAGGATCTCCTGCCCATCCTTGGCGAATGGGAAGGCCCGCCGGTTACGGCAATCACGCTTGGGCTCACTAACCCGCCCGACCTCGTCTTTGAACCGGGCCGTACCAACGAGCCGGACTTGTTGCTGGGTCTCTATTCAGACGAGGCGTTCCCGTTCAGCAAGGCGAGTGAGTCCGATATCCTCGCCGAGTGCGGCAAGGAAGTGCCGGCCTGGGTCGGGGCTGAAGAGGATGTCGAATTCTATTGCACGATGTCGGGCCTTGCCGAACTCAACACGGCGCTCATCCACTGCAAGCATCGTCGCTTCCTTCGCGACGGGCGCGACGGTGTCGAAGGCCGGGCGCCTGGGGGCTATGTCGAGTTCGTACTCGCAAGCTTGCTCCTGGCCACGCGGTTCCTTGAGGCGGCGCACCAGGCGATGTCGGCCCACGGACTGCCCGGGGGATGCCGGCTCCTCGTCGGCACCGTTGATCTAAACGCCGATTTCCTGACGATCCTCGGGGATCATGTCCCAGATGTTGCGGTCGGGCGGGAGGAGCGGTCTTCGGAGCCGGCCTTCGCGCCGTTGACGATCAAGCCATGGGTTCCTCGCGAAGACCCGACCGCCGATGCGCCGGCAAGCGGCCCGACGCTTCGCGGGCGCATCACCCTTGCTGAGGAAGAAACGGCGACAAAACCCGGCGCCGGGTTCCTGACCAAGCTGTTCAACCGACTCCGTCGGCGCTGAGCGCGGCGGCCTTCTCCAAGCCCGCAGCCGCTGCGGCCGCTCGGCAGCAGCGCGCTTGCGGTTAAACACGGCGGAAATGGACGAGGGAATGGGGCGGCAGGCACCGCCGCCCCGAGATTTAGCTTAATAGCGCTGCTGGCGCTCGTACTGGTCGCGGTACTGCTTGATCCGCGTTACGCGGAGGCCGGGCATGCCGCTGCGGTCGACCGCGCGCTGCCAGCTGGTGAACTCCTCGAGGCTCAGCGTATAGCGCTTGCAGGCTTCGTCCACGCTCAGCAGGCCGCCGGCGACGGCGGCCACGACCTCGGCCTTCCGGCGGACGACCCAGCGGGTCGTATTCGCAGGCGGCAACGAATCGAGGGTCAGCGGCTCACCGAGCGGGCCGATGACCTGGGCCGGACGAATCTTCTGGTTCTCGAGCATTGTTCAGTCACACCTGCTTAATCATTGGTACTGGCCAGTCTTTAATCCGCAGCCGTTGAAAACATTCTGAAACGTGCTGGTTAATTCCCCGGTTAGTCGTCCTTACGTTCCCTTAACTCTCTTACGCTTTCGGCGAAGGTTCCGCCGAGCAGCTTCACGGCCTCACTCCAGCCCTCGCCGCCCGAGAGATAGCAAGCGATCGCGTCCTCCCTCGACTGAGCTTCGCCCTCGCTGGCACTGCCGAGCATGGCGAGAAGCTCATTGAGGCTGAGCGCCTCCTGCTCGCTCGAGCCGAAGTCGCGCTCGTGACGCGCCAAAACTGCCCCCTTCGCTTGCCTCTCCTGCGCTCCGTCTAGCGGCGAGGAGTGAAATTCGGGTAAAGACAGTCGAAAGACAGCTTCAATGCAGATCGATTTCCAGCTTGGCCGTCCAGCGGACGGTGCCCGTATCGTCGTCGCCATGTCAGGCGGCGTCGACAGTTCCGTCACGGCGGCGCTCGCGACGCGGACCGGCGCCGAGGTGATCGGCGTGACCTTGCAGCTCTATGATCATGGAGAGGCAGTGCGCCGGTCGGGAGCGTGCTGCGCGGGGCAGGATATCTACGATGCGAAGACGGTCGCCGACCGACTCGGTATCGCGCACTATGTGCTCGATTATGAAAGCCGCTTTCGCGACGGCGTGATCGACCGTTTCATCGAGGAATACGCGCGCGGGCGCACCCCGGTGCCGTGCGCGAGCTGCAACCAGGGTGTGAAGTTCGTCGATCTCGTTGCGTTCGCGCGCGAGCTTGGCGCCGATTGCCTCGCGACCGGTCATTATGTGCGCCGGATTGTGAAGGACGGTCGGCCCGAGCTCCACAAGGGTGCCGACCCGCGTCGTGATCAAAGTTACTTCCTCTACGGCACGACCCGTGATCAGCTGGATTTTGTCCGCTTTCCGCTTGGGGACCTGCCGAAGGACGAGGTGAGGCGGATTGCGGCGGAACTCGGCCTCGAAGTCGCCGGCAAGCCCGATAGCCAGGACATCTGCTTCGTTCCCGATGGCGATTATGCCGGCCTGGTAAAGCGGCTGCGCCCCGAAACGGAGCTTTCGGGCGACATTGTCGACCTCGACGGACGCATTCTCGGCCGCCATCGCGGCGTCGTGCATTTCACCGTCGGCCAACGTCGCGGCATCGAGATCGGGGGCCAGAAGGAGCCGCTTTACGTAATTCGCATCGAACCGGATCAGGCGAGGATCGTCGTCGGTCCGCGCCGGGCTCTTGCCGTAAGCGCGATGCGTGTCGCCGAGTGGAACTGGCTGGGCGAGGACCAGCGAGAGGTCAGCGCCAAGGTCCGCTCGCTGGCTACGGCAGTGCCGGCCGAACGCGACGGTGACTGGGTGCGCTTCGCGAAGGCGGAATATGGTGTTGCTCCAGGTCAGGCGGCCGTCCTCTACGACGGCACGCGAGTTCTGGGCGGCGGGTGGATTGCCGAGACGGAGGCGGTTCGTCAGAGCGTGATGGATGCCGCCGCCGCTTAGCGCCGGGATCCTTCTTTTCCGCCAGCGCCGCGGAGGGACCGAGGTCCTTCTGATTAAGCCGGGCGGCCCATACTGGCGCAACAAGGACGCGGGTGCCTGGATGATTCCCAAGGGCATGGTGGAACCCGGCGAAAAGCCGGCCGAAGCGGCGCTGCGCGAGTTCGCTGAAGAAACGGGGACGGTCCTCGACGCTGTCCCATTTCCGCTCGCGACGGTACGCCAGGCGGCGGGAAAGCAGGTGCAGGCGTTCGCCGTCGAAGGCGATCTTGACCCCACAAAGGTGCATTCCACCAAATTCGAAATGGAATGGCCACCACGGAGCGGGCGCCTCGAACGATTCCCCGAAGTCGACGAGGCGCGCTGGATGTCACTTGCGCAGGCCAGGGCATTGATGCTTCCAAGCCAGCTACCGCTGATCGATGCGCTCGAGGCGAAGCTGGAGGGATAGTCGATGTTGCCGTTGTTCGTGGCCCTGGCGGCCGAGTATGCGGCTATGCCGGCGAAATCCTGGCCGACGCATGAGCAGGATATTCTCCTTAAGGAGTTCCGCTTCCGCGACGGCGAAAGCCTGCCGGAACTGCGCATCCATGTGACGACGCTTGGAAGCCCGCATCGCAACTCGGCCGGCGAGATCGACAACGCGGTGATGGTCCTCCACGGCACCGGGGGGACGGGCAAGCAATTCCTGGTCCCGCAGTTCGCGGACGAGCTGTACGGCCCCGGACAGCCGCTCGACATCAATCGCTACTACGTGATCCTGCCGGACAACATCGGCCACGGCGGCTCGTCGAAGCCTTCGAACGGTCTCAGGATGCGATTTCCCGGCTACGATTATGATGACATGGTCGCCGCGCAGCACCGCATGCTGACAGAAGGCCTCGGCGTCACCCGCCTGCGTCTCATCATGGGCACGTCGATGGGCTGCATGCACAGCTTCGTCTGGGGCGAGACCTATCCGATCTTTGCAAGCGCGCTCATGCCGCTTGCTTGCGAGCCGATAGAAATCGCGGGTTTGAACCGGATGTGGCGCCAGCTGTCGATCAATGCGATCAAGGCCGATCCCGCATGGCAGGGCGGCAATTACACGAGCGAACCGATGTCCGGCCTCCGCGCTGCAGAAAACCTGCTGTTCGTCGCCGGCGCCGCACCGTTGCTCTACCAGAAGCAGTACCCCACCCGTCTCACAGCAAGCGCCTTCGCCGAGGAGCGGGTGGCAAATGCGCTCAAGTCGCTCGATGCGAACGACCTCATCTACCAGCTGGACTCATCGCGGAACTATAATCCCTGGACGAACCTCGAGCGCATCAAGGTGCCGATCACGTGGATCAATTCGGCCGACGATTTCATCAACCCGCGCAACCTTTCCGTGCCCGGAGAAGCGTTGAAACGCATGCCGAGCGCGAAATTCCGGCTGATTGCCGAGACGGCGGAAACGCACGGGCACGGCACCCACACGTGGGCAAAGTTCTGGAAGGCCGACCTCATCGCGCTTCTGGAGCGGTCGGAGCCAGGTCGTACGCCGAGACATGGTTCACGGTAATGAGCCACTGCCCGTGAATTTTACGGAACAGGCGGGTATTCACGCCTTCGGTGATGCGACTGCCTCGTTCCATGCGGTACTGGCCGATCAGCATCGCGGAATCGGGCGCGAGCAGGTCGACCTTCATATTATAGAAATGAAGCTTGCCGCGGCGCTCCGGCGAACCGCCATAGTCGCGGATGTAGTGATGGAGCGTGCCCTCCCAACCGTCCTGGAACTTGCCGCCTGAGACAAACAGGACGTCTGGCTTCTTGAAGCCGGCCATGTAGCCGCGAAAGTCGCCGCGGTTCCACGCATGTTCCATACGTTGAACGGTGTCGAGGATCGCCGCCGTGTCCGCTTGCGGGCTGGCAGCAGCAAGCGCGAGCGATAGAAGGATCATGGCGCGCGCTCCTTATTGCTTCAGTCGCGACGTCTGCCGGTAGGTTTCGATCACCGAGTGGCGAGCTTCGTCTGCCAATTGCCTGACACGCGCAGCAGCATTCGCTTCGCCGCGCCAGCTCAGGACGGCCGTGCCGGTGCGCAAAAGCTCCTGTTCTTCGGTCCTGCAGGAGCGATCGAGCCTGCTTTCGAATGCCTCAATTGAAAGCTGCACACCATTTGCAGCTCGCGCCGTCGCAAACAGGCATTGGACATAAGCAGCGTTCGCATTGTCCGCAGCCGCTAACATGCTGTGCGGAACGGCCTCGGCGGCGAAAAGGAAGGTGAGGGCGATCATCATCCGCTCAGAGCTGGAACTGGCCGACGATCACCGTGTGGCAGTGACCGCCGAGAAGGGCGCGTTCGCCTTCCTCGCGGCAGTGGAGCACGCCGCTCCTCGCGCTCGCCTGGAGTGCCGTGAACTCGCTGCGTCCAAGGCGCTTGGTCCAGTAGGGCACCAGCGCAGCGTGTGCCGAGCCCGTAACCGGATCCTCGTCGATCCCAAGGTAGGGGACAAACACTCGGCTCACGACATCCTCCTTCCTGCCGCGGGCCGTGACGACAGGCATTCGATGGATCTGGGCCAGCGCCTTGAAGTCGGGCTTTGTGGCACGAACGGCCTCCTCGTCGGCTACTTCGATGATTGCGGCATCATTGTAGCCGTCGGCGAGCCAGACCGGGCCCTCGGGGATGCCGAGCGCCGCACAAAGCTCAGGCTCTCGAACCTCCGTGAGGTGGGCGGCACGCATGTCGAGTTCGAGCTCGGTTTCGCGCCTGCTGACCGTCAGGATGCCCGACTTGGTCGAGAAGCGCACCGACTGACCGGCCATCAGGATATGCCCAGCAGCGAGCGTCGCATGCCCGCACAGCTCGACTTCCGCAGCAGGCGTGAACCAGCGCAGCTCGAAATCGACCTCGTCGCTGCCGACCGGCACCGTGAAGGCAGTTTCGCTGAGATTATTTTCCGCGGCGATGGCTTGCATCACTGCATCGTCGAGCCAGCGCTCCAGCGGCATCACGGCGGCGGGATTGCCGGTCAGCGGTCGGTCCGCGAAGGCATCGACCTGGAAAAAGGGGATGGTGCTCACTGCGCTTGCTCCGTGATTTCCTGTGGCAGCAGGGTTTCGCGGTCCGTCTGTCCCTCCGGATCGACATGAATGAGGATTTCGGTGCCGGGGAACTCCCTCTGGAGGGCTTCTTCGATGCGGTCGAGGCGATCGTGCGCTTTCTGCACCGTCCAATGCGCCGGCACCCACACATGGAATTGGACAAACCGCAGCGTGCCGCTCTTGCGGGTACGAAGGTCGTGCAATCCCTCAAGCTCCGGATAACGCGCGGCGGCGGCGAGGAACGCTTGCCGTTCCTCTTCGGGCCATTCGCGGTCCATCAGCTGGTTAACCGCTTCGCGGGACGCCCGCCACGCGCCCCACATCAGCCAGAGCGCAATGGCGATGCCGAAAAGGGCGTCGGCGCCCGCGATGTGAAGTGCCTGCTCGAGGACGAGAGCGACGACCACGGCGCCGTTCAGCATGAGGTCCGACTTGTAGTGGACGTTGTCGGTCTTGATCGCGACGGATCCGGTGCGGGCAATCACTCGCCGCTGGTACCAGAGAAGCACGAACGTGCAGGCGATTGCGAGCAGCGAAACGGCAATGCCGTCGCCCATTGCTTCCGTTCGTGCGCCGTTCATCAGCCGGTCCAGGGCCCGCCAGGCGATACCGATTGCCGATCCGGTGATCAGCACGACCTGCGCGAGCGCGACGAGTGCTTCCGCCTTGCCGTGGCCGAAACGATGATCGCTATCCGCGGGCATTGCTGCGATGCGCACGCCCAGAAGCGTCGTCAGGCTTGCGATCACGTCGAGACCGGTGTCGACAAGCGAGCCGAGCATTGCCGTGGAACCGGTCCGATAGGCCGCCCACGCCTTGGCGACGAGCAACAGCAGTGCGAGCGTCACGCTCGCCAGTGCCGCTCGCGTCGAGTGCACGGAGTGCTCTGCAGCGATTTTCGCCGAGGTCACGGGTAGAGCAGCCCTTCGTTCCAGTGACTGCCGTCGCGGACGAACAGGCGACGTTCGTGCAGGCGATGGGGCCGATCGACCCAGAACTCGATCCTGTCGGGCACTAGCCGATACCCACCCCAGTGCGGCGGCCGCGGCACGTCTTGACCCTCGAAGCGGCGTTTGACCTCATCGAAACGCCTTTCGAATGTTTCGCGGCGGTCGAGCGGGCGCGACTGGTCAGAAGCCCAGGCTCCAAGCTGGGAGTCGCGTGCCCGGCTGGCAAAATAGGCGTCGGCCTGTTCCGACAAGACCCGCTCGACCACTCCTTCGACCCGCACCTGCCGCCGGAGCGATTTCCAGTGGAAGAGGAGCGCCGCGCGCGGGCTTGCGGAGAGTTGTTCGCCCTTCGCGCTTTGTTCGTTCGTGTAGAAGACGAAGCCGTCGTTTCCATGGCCTTTCAAGAGGACCATCCGAACCGAGGGCTGACCATTTTTGTCCACCGTCGCGAGCGCCATCGCCTCGGGATCGTTCGGCTCCGAGGCACGCGCGCTCGCGAACCACTCATCGAACAATGCGAAAGGACCGGTTACCATCGAAGACGAGCCTTAGGCTTGGCCTTGGCGCAACGGCAACCCATCTGGTCAGGCGGGAACTGTTACGGCATGGGAGGACAATGGCACTCGACCTCTACCAGCGTTTGGGGCTGAAGCGCGGCGCCAGCGAGGCGGAGATCAAGAAGGCTTACCGCAGCCTCGCCAAGCAGCTTCACCCCGACCGAAACAAAGACAATCCGAATACGGCAAAACGCTTCTCCGAGGTGACGCAAGCGTACGACCTGCTGTCCGACAAGGACAAACGCGCGCGCTACGACCGCGGCGAGATCGACGAGGACGGCAATCCCAAGATGCCGTTCGGCAGCGGCTTCGGCGGTTACTCAGCGGGCGCCGGCGGTCCGCATCCGGGATCGGGACAGGGGTTCGAGAACTTCAATTTCGGGGGAAATGACAGCGCTGATCTTAGCGATCTGTTCGAAGGATTGTTCGGTGGAGCGGCGGGTGGGCGCGCGGGCGGCGGCCCGTTCGGCGGCTTTCGGCAGCGCGGACGGGCGGCGCAAAAAGGTGCTGATGTGGCTTACCGGCTGAAAGTCCCGTTCGAGGATGCAGTCGCCCTCAAGCCGCAGCGCATTACGCTGCGCGACGGCAAGACCATTGACCTGAAGCTGCCGCAAGGCCTTGAGGATGGCACGCGCATTCGTCTCGGCGGCAAGGGCGAGGAGGGAGCCGGCGGCCGCGGCGATGCGATCGTCACGATCGAGATCGCGCCCCACCGCTTCTACACTCGCGAGGGCACGAACATCCGCCTCGAACTGCCGGTTACGCTCAAGGAGGCGGTGCTCGGCGCCAAGGTGAAGGTGCCGACGCCCGAGGGACCCGTAATGCTGACGATCCCCAAGGGCACCAGCTCCGGGACGGTGCTGCGCCTCAAGGGCAGGGGCTTTGTTGCCAAGGATGGAAAACGAGGCGACCAGCTTGTCTCGATCGAAGTTGACGTGCCAGCCGACGATGCGGAGCTGCAGCGGTTCGCGGAAGGCTGGAACGGCGGCGGCAACCCGCGAGCATCGCTGGGCGTATAGAACCGCCGTAGTGAGAGACCTCTCTCCCCAGTCGCCGGAGGCCCGCCGCAAACGCCTTGCGAGCATGCGGGCTGCCTTCGGCACGGAGGTCGAGGAGAAGCTGAAGCCGCGCCTGACGCCGTGGGAAGTCGTAAAGCGTATTGCGATCGGCGTTTACAACGACGGCTTTATCCATGCCGGGAACCTTGCATATCTGTCGATCGTCGCGCTGTTCCCGTTCTTCATCGTAGCTGCAGCCGTGGCTCACCTTTTGGGCCAGGGCCAGGATGCAATGCTGACAGTAACGAATGTTCTGCGCCGGCTTCCGCCCGATGTTGCAGCGACGCTGCGCGAGCCGATCCAGGAAGTCCTTACGGTACGGACCGGGTCGCTCCTCTGGCTCGGCGGACTTGTCGGGCTGTGGACCGCGACCAGCTTCATCGAGACGATCCGCGACATCCTGCGCCGCGCCTATGGCGTCAAATATTGCGCGCCCTTCTGGGAATATCGGCTCGGCTCGATGCTGATGATCCTCGGCGCGGTGCTGCTCTTGATGATCGCCTTTGCTGCGAGCGCAACGCTGACCATCGCCCACCAGGTCATCATCCACTGGTTCCCCTTTGCCCAGGGCCTGGCAACGACGCTTGGGTTGACGAGGCTTGTGCCTGCCATCACCCTTTTCTTCACCTTCTACGTCCTGTTTTTCGCACTGACGCCGTCGCGCTACCGAAAGCTCGGGTGCAGGAAATGGCCGGGCGCCTTGCTCATCACCGCCTGGTGGCTGGCGACCGTCGAGCTGCTGCCGCCGGTGCTCAGCCTCTTTGGTGGCTACACCCGGACCTACGGCAGCCTTGCGGGCGTGATGATCGCACTGATCTTCTTCTTCGTAGTGGGGATCGGGGTGGTGGTTGGAGCCGAGCTCAACGCGGCGCTGGCGGAAAGCGGCGCCACCGCGCTAAAGGGCGAAGTCTATACCGGGCCGTACACCGATGAACTGGAAGTCGAGGAGCCGCAGCCCGGGGAAGATGTCGAACCGGTGTTGCAAAGAGAGGGGCCGCAACTTTGACTGGACTGATGCAAGGCAAGCGTGGGTTGATCATGGGCCTCGCCAACGATCGATCGCTGGCCTGGGGCATCGCCCGGGCGCTGAGCAGCCAGGGGGCAGAGCTGGCTTTTTCCTACCAGGGGGAAGCCCTCGAAAAGCGGGTCAGGCCGCTGGCGGCGGAAGTCGGGTCCGACCTGCTCGTCGATTGCGACGTGTCCGACATGAAAGCCCTGGACAAGACTTTCGACGCGCTCAGGGAGCGCTGGGACCGCCTCGATTTCCTGGTCCACGCTATCGGCTATTCGGACAAGACTGAGCTGCGCGGAAAGTTCGTCGACACGTCAATGGACAATTTCCTGATGACGATGAACATTTCCGTCTACAGCTTCGTCGCGGTGGCGCAGCGCGCGCGGGCATTGATGGGCGAGGGCGGTTCGATACTGACCTTGACCTATTACGGCGCTGAGAAGGTCATTCCGCATTACAACGTGATGGGTGTCGCCAAGTCGGCCCTCGAAACGTCAGTGAAGTATCTTGCAGCGGATCTCGGACCCGAAGGCATTCGCGTCAACGCAATTTCCGCCGGGCCGATCAAGACGCTCGCCGCGAGCGGTATCGGTGACTTCCGCTACATCATGAAGTGGAACGAATATAATTCGCCGCTCCGCCGCAACGTGACGATCGAAGACGTCGGAGGGGCGGGGCTCTACCTGCTGTCTGATCTGTCATCCGGGGTCACCGGCGAGATCCACCACGTCGACGCCGGTTACAATGTTGTCGGCATGAAGGCAGAGGACGCACCAGACATCGCGACGGTGTGATGGACGGCCTGGTTCTCGACCACGTCCAGATCGCCATTCCAGCGGGCGGCGAGGACGAGGCGCGGCAGTTTTTCGGTGAGCTGCTGGGATTGCCCGAAATCCCCAAGCCTCATGAAATGGCCGGCCGCGGCGGTTGCTGGTTCCAGCTTGGCGATCGGCAGCTGCACATCGGCGTCGATCTTGATTTCCGGCCGGCGCGCAAGGCGCATGTGGCGCTTTCGGTCGAAGACCTTCGCGGGCTTCGGGCGAAGCTCGAGGGCGTCGGCTATGACACACTCGACGAAGAGCCGCTCGACGGTCGGCAGCGCTTCTTTACAAGTGATCCATTCGGCAATCGTATCGAGTTCCTGGAGCCGGCCCGCTGATGGGGGTCATTGCCCGCCACGTCAGCGTCACAGGTCGCGTGCAAGGCGTCTTCTTTCGGGCGTGGATGAAGGAACAGGCCGAGGCGCTCGGGATCACCGGCTGGGTGCGCAATTGTCCGGACGGGCGTGTTGATGGCCATGTCGAGGGTGACGAGGCGGCGGTTCACTCGATCATCGAGAAGCTGCGGCGGGGTCCACCTGCCGCCCGCGTTGAGGATGTCAAATTATGGGACGCGGAGCCTTGTGAGTTCGACAGCTTCGAGGTCCGGCACTAACCCGCGAAGGGGTCTCGTACCAGGATCGTGTCATCGCGCTCCGGGGAGGTGCTTACCAAGGCGACCGGGCAGCGGATCAGTTCCTCGATACGGCGAACGTACTTTATGGCGCGCGCAGGCAGGTCGGCCCAGCTCCGGGCGCCTTGCGTCGAGCCCGGCCAACCTTCGATTTCCTCAAAGACCGGCTCAACGCGCGCCTGATCGGCAGCGTGCGGCGGAAGATAGTCGAATTCCTGTCCGTCGATCCGGTATCCGGTGCAGATTCTGACAGTCTCGAACCCGTCAAGCACGTCGAGCTTGGTGAGCGCGACGCCCGTCACGCCGCTGACGGCTACAGCCTGACGCACCAGTACTGCGTCGAACCAGCCGCAGCGCCGGCGGCGACCGGTTACG
>Ga0207644_10000158_pt1 | contig 49020 bp, 40 predicted proteins | sample KBSS73metaG_FD_184326 | JGI IMG/M metagenome (GOLD analysis project Ga0207644, IMG submission 184326) | Switchgrass rhizosphere microbial communities from Kellogg Biological Station, Michigan, USA - KBS S7-3 metaG (SPAdes) (version 2) | ecosystem: Host-associated > Plants > Roots > Rhizosphere... | reverse complement strand
TCGATCACAATTCTGGTGCTCGGCACTTTTGGTGCGGCGCTGGCGTTCGCTTTCACTAAACTCAGACCTTTGTTCCGCGAGCGCGGTGAGATAACCGCGGCGCTGACTGGCCGGCTGGCGGAATCACTCGGCGGCATTCGCATCGTCAAGGCATACACCGCCGAGAAGCGCGAAGAGCTGACCTTTGCGCGCGGCGCGCACAAGCTTTTTCGGAACATCGCGAAATCGATGACCGGCGTGTCAGCCACCACCGCCTTCTCCAGCTTGATTGTCGGCGCGGTCGGCGTCGTGATTATCGTGGTGGGCGGGCCCTCGGTCGTGAGCGGGAAAATGACTATTGGCGATCTGTTCATGTACGTCCTCTTCACGGGAATGATGGCGATGCCGCTCATCCAGTTTGCGGCGATCGGGACCCAGATCACCGAAGCGTTTGCCGGCCTCGATCGCATTCGCGAAGTGATGGACATGAAAACGGAAGACGATCAGGATGTCTTTCGCGAACCGTTGCCGGAGGTGCAGGGCGAGATTGAATTCGAGCATGTTTGGTTCGAATACAACGAAGGCGTGCCCGTGCTGAAAGATGTTTCGTTCAAAGCCCCGGCGGGGTCAACGACGGCGCTGGTCGGTTCCAGCGGCTCAGGCAAGAGCACTCTGATCAGTCTCGCGATGAATTTTAACCACCCGCTGTCCGGCACTATCAAAGTCGACGGCAAAGACTTGAACACTCTGCGCCTGCGTGACTTTCGTTCGTATCTCGGCGTCGTGATGCAGGACAACTTTCTCTTTGACGGAACGGTGGCAGACAACATTGGCTTCTCAAAACCACATGCCACGCGCGAAGAGATTCAGGCCGTCAGCCGGATCGCGCACGTCGAAGAGTTTGTCGAAAGGTTCGAGCTGAAATACGACACGGTTGTGGGTGAGCGCGGAGTAAAATTGTCAGGCGGGCAGCGCCAGCGCATAGCGATTGCACGAGCGATTCTCGCCGACCCGAAACTGCTCATCCTGGATGAAGCAACTTCCAGTCTGGACAGCGAGAGTGAAGCCCTGATCCAGGACGGACTGCGTCAACTCCGGCGCGGGCGCACGACCTTCGTGATCGCGCACCGGCTGTCCACGATTCGCAGCGCTGATCAAATCCTGGTATTGGAAGATGGTGAGATCGTCGAACGCGGCACTCACGAAGAACTGCTCGCGGCTGATGGTCGATACCGGCAACTTTACGACAAGCAATACAAGTTTGAGCGCGATCAGTTTATCAATCCCGGCGAAGACTTTACCCCTGAGCCTGAGGCGATGAGAGCGAGAGCTACCCCGCGCCTTTCGAATCTGTAAAGCGAATTAGTACGCAGTTGCCGGTGAGCGGTGAGACTTTACAGAACCGCGAACGGTAATGAGCGGGGCCAGGGTTCCGGTTTGCACAGAAATGAATTAAGGCGCGATTGCTTGGGATGATCGAAGCGCTTCGATCCCGCTCACTACCGTTCGCGGTTCTGTAACTGCCGATTGCTCACCGCCCTCTGCTCACTCATTGCTTATCATAAAAACCCGTGCTGGTGGTCCACTTGCCGTTTGCGTTCTTGCTTGAGGCGGTCACGGTGCGGCTCTTCCCATCTCGCGAAACGACGATCGTCGCCGTGGTTGTTAGTTTTCCAGCTTTAGTGCTTCTCAGCGACAGCGTGCGACGGTTAACTACGCGGTAGGACCTCATGTCACCTGCCGGGTCGCCGGTAAGCGTATAAGGCTTGCCGTCGAATTTGCCGGTCCACTCGCTGTGCACGGCGCTGCCGTCGCCGGCAGTCCCATCGACGGTGACTTTGGTTTGGTCGCCGGCGGCTTCATAGACGACGGTGTGGTTCTTCGTCGCGCCTTTCGGGAACTTTGATTTGGCTTCGTTCAACTTCCACGTGCCCATGTGGGGACTTTGAGCGGCACAAACGACGGCGCTCGCAAATAGAACAACCAGGCCGAATACAATCGCTTTCAATTTCATAGCTTCTCCTCGTCGCGTCAGTAGATGTTAGAGCTGCAGTGCGGCGCGGATTCTACGGTCGCCCCCCGGTTTCGTCAATGCTTTTCGGCCGCGCGGGCAGCGACTTATCGTGCAAATTTGCTGTAAACGAGTTGCGGACAACAGTCAGCGCGGGAGGCGAAAGGATGTGCACACTATCGGCACGCCGATTGAGTTTCGCTCTCTGGATAAGCACGGGTGTTCAGAAATCATTCATGCAATAACCAGGGAGGTAAACAAGTATGGCGAATTATTACGACCGCGATGAAGATCGTTATCGCGGAGAGAGAAATTACGGTCGCGGCGACAGCAGCGGAAGCGATCGCGGACAACAATACGGCGGCGCGTACGAACGGGACCGCGGATGGGAAGGGAGCGGTGAGCGCGAAAGCCGTTATGGGACTGGCTGGCCGGAAGATTACGAACGCGGCTACAACCCGCGCTATTTCACCGGCGACGAGCAGGGGCGCGGCTTTGCTGGTGGCCGCGATTTGGGTGGTGCTTACAATTCACAATTTAACCGCGGCTTTGGAGAGGCGGGGTCATCACGCGGCTACGGCTATGGCAGAAGCGGTGATTCGCGCGAGCGCGATTACGGCAGAAGCTACGGTTCAACTGGCTTTGGCGACCGTAACCGATCCGAACGCGACTATGAAGGAACAAACCGGCCGCCGGAATATGGTCGTGATTTTGACGCGAGTCGATATCGCACGCATCAGCGCGAAGGAGTGACCGGCGATCGCGACTGGCTTGACCGAGCGACCGACGAAGTACAGTCATGGTTTGGTGATGACGAAGCAGAACGCCGGCGCCGCATGGACAAGATGCGAGACCGCAACTTCCGTGGACGCGGGCCAAAAGGCTACCGACGTTCCGACGACCGCATTCGCGAAGATGTGAACGACCGCTTGACTGAGCATGCTTATCTTGATGCCACCGACATCGACGTGAGCGTCAAGGACTGCGAAGTGACGTTGAGCGGCAAAGTCTTCGATCGAACCGACAAGCGGCTGGCAGAAGATGTTGCTGAATCGGTTCCTGGCGTGAAGAACGTGCAGAACAATCTGCGCACTGACAAGAGTTGGGACACTGACACAACGGCAACCAAGCCGGCCCCCATGGCGAAGACTGTCTAAGCCCAACTCAGAACGCCGCAACGAACGAATCGCCGCCGAGCGAGGGCAAAAAGCTCTCGCTCGAGTGCGGTGCCCAAATTGAGCAAACGATCTCAAGTGCTTCAGGCGGACTGCCGGCTGGTTGCATGAAATTAAACTCGATGGCGATCGCGCGCCGGCAAGCTCCACGTCAGATGAACAAAATAATAGGAACGGCGGGTTAGTGCATTCGCCGTTCCTTTTTTGAAGGGCCGCAAGGGCCTCACTTGATGTGCGCCACTTGAACGTGGTCGATGTTAGTTCCTGAGTGAACGAACTATCTCTTCTTCGCGGCCTTCTTGGTGGCCTTTTTCTTGCCGCCCTTTTTCGCGGCCTTCTTCTTAGTTGCCATATTGTTGTTTCTCCTTCTTTCGTTTCAAGGTTGTGACCACAAGATGCTGTATTACTGTGTGTCTTGTGGACTAGAGAAAACGGCGCACAACATCTTGCTATATAAACTTAATTAGAAGCCTTGTCAACAATTTATTACGCGTCGTGTGAAAAATCTTCAGTGCGTCGTGATCAATGTTAGTCGATCAAAGTTCGATCTCGCTGCGGGTGATGGTCGATGATACGGCGATCGATCATGAGGTGATCGCTCGCTTTGAGTGACGATGCGTTTGTTCAGATCAGTATCGTGAGTGCGGTGACAAGAAGATTAGCGGAACATCGGTGTAAAGATCCATTCGTCGTGCCGTTCGATTCCGTAATACGTGATCACTGAGTCGCGTCGACTGCGACTCGCCACGCCGATGAATGGACCTGCGGTGTCTGATGAAGAGTCTTCTCCACCGGGAGCATCCGTTTCAGATCGTGTGTTGAGCACGTTCGTCATTTGCGGAATTAAACTCGCCATGCTCGTGAACTCGCGGCGTGGCGTAGGCGCGACGCCGCCCGAGTAAACCATCAATGACTGCACAAAATCGCGAAAATCCTCAGAAGTTGGGCTAATTCGACGCCATTCACCATCTGCCGAAAGCGGGTCAGTCGCAGCTTCAGCGCGCAGGATCTGAAGCTTCTTAGTGCCGCGTGGAATACCTTCGAGCAGTTGGTCAATATCTGTCGGCAGTGAATTCGGACCTTGTCCACCTTTATAGATGTAGTACGAGCGAATCGCGTCGGCGACTTGCTCGCCGCGGAAGACCGCTTCCTTTTCGCGTTCGCGTTGAGTCTGTTGTTGAATGCTGGGCGCGGCTGCCAGCGCGAAGAGTGCCAATAACGACATCAGGGCCATCAGCGCGACCAGCGTGTAGCCGCGCTCCCCAACAGTCGTCAGATGATTGATTCGAGACGTTGGCATTACTTCGCTTCAGTTTAGCGGTTCGTCGTCTGTAGGGCGACGAATCGTCGGTCGTGATTGGTTGCTACTGGCTTCGGTGCTAAACGGCAGCGGCCAGCGAATCTTGAGGAGTGTATCGACCAACACGACTTCTTTGTCGGAGATGCTGTTGACGCGGAAGCGGCCGGCGACCACATCGCCTCGTTGCACATTTAAAAGGTCCTTGCTGTTCTTGTCTTGAAGCACGGCAGTGTCATTGAAACGTGGTCTGCCAATGAGGCCGATGTAAGTAAAGCTGTTGCGTGGATCCGGCGGTGGCGTGACTACCAAATTGCCGACGGTCGAATACAAGCTGCCATCCGGCGTTTTTACTTCAATGCGCCGGTTGCCCGGATTCGCAATCAGATCCGCCGTCACCGTTGTAGCGACCTGTTGCGCGTTGACGAAACGCGTTTGCATTGCACGCCCATCGACGAAGATGCGCACGGCCGGCGTAAACTTGTCACCGCCCACTTGCAACGGGAAATCGCCGGTGCGCGCAAACACGCTTGCTGGGTTCACTGACGTCACGGTCAGAGGTGGTGGCGGTGTCGGCGTTGGAGTCGGTGGAATCTTTACCGGTGTTGGCGGCGGCACGTAGTAAGCAAAGATATTTCGATCAGCTTCGGAGGCTGCCGCACTGTTGGGACCGGTGAAGCTGATCGGCCGCAGGTTCGCCAAGTCGTCTGAAGTCATATCAGGGAGCTGTTGTTGGTTATTCGGAGTCCGCGCTGGAGTTGGCGTCGGCTTCGCAACTACGACAATCGCGTTCTGTGGCGGCTTCTTTGACCCGCCGCTGAAAAACAGATAACCCAACACGCCGATAGCAATCACCCCGAGCACCACCGCCGCGATGACTTTCTTCTTCTCGTTCGGATTGTTCGGATCGAAGAGTTTCATATGTTTGATGTAACGCGCCGGCTGAGGCCAGGTTCAGAAACTTGGATGCCTCGACATCATTGCGCGTTATCCGCTTCCGGCTTTCGGAAATAAGTTGCCATTTCCAGCCGCAGGCTGACTAGCGTTCCTTTGCCTCCTGAATTCGCAGGGGTTGACACCCCCGGCCGGCCCGGTGTCACCGGGGCCATTTCAAGGGGGGCGCCGGATTGCGTCACGCCTTCGAGTTCGACTTCATTGATGATCAAGAACTGCCGGCTGGTTTCCAGGTCGTGCACGAAGTGGCGCACGCGCTGGTACGGACCTTCGACGGTGATACTGACTTCGATGCCGGGATAGATCGTCTGCCATTTGGCGTGACTCTGTTTTTCCGCCGTGGCGCTGGGCTGCACCTGGTTCTTAGTGCCGACCGGTTCCAGCGGCGAGTAGCTCGGCCCCGCTGTGTTGCGCAGGCCGTTGCTCTTGATGAGATCGTTCAAGGTCGTGTAAAGGGCCATCCGTCCCGTCTGAGTTGACGAGAGGAAATTGCCTTCGAAGTCTTTCATGCTCGCCGTAATTTCATCGACTCTTTCGCGCACACTCTTATTAGTCTCAAGCCCTTTTTCCGACGCGCGCAGAGTCGCTTGTAGCTCGTCCCGCTCTCTTTGAATCGATCTAAGTCGCGACTGCGCAGGCAAATAAAAATAGAAGTAAGCGAAAACGGTGAGCAGCGCTAAAAGCGCGGCGCCGGCCAAGCCGATGAGTTCAGGCAAACCGATCAGACTTAATCCCGGCGTCGTGCGGATGCGGGCCAGATTGAGCTGCGCCGGCCGGCGTGCCGCCAGTGTGGGACTCTGCATTGGTTGCTCCTGACTCATCTCGTCCCCACTCCCGGACTCGCCGTGTCGACAGGGCGGCTGTTTCTCTCAGCGGCGTTGATCGAAGCGCCCGCGCGCGGCGCGTACGAGACGCTCAATTCATATTCAGAGCCGCTCTCGTCTCGGCCGCGTTGCGGATTCTGCGCCGTGAGTTGCGCCTGGAAGATGCCCTCCCGCTGCATGTTCTGGATCATGTCAGTCACAATCGTCGAACTTTTGCTGGCGACGACCAGTTCGAGATTGGCGACCATTCGATCACCATCTGAGAGCACTTCTTTTACCGCGATGCGCGTGACGCGAACGTCACGTGGTAGCACTCCCTCTAAATCCGCAAACAGGCGTGACCAGGAAAACTGCTTTCGATTGACCAGCGCGTGCGCCGATTTCAGATCACGCTGTTGTTCAGGTGTCAGCGCCTTCTGAATCTCCTCAGCCTGTTTGGTGAGGGCGATGCTTCGCTCGCGCAATTTCGCGACATCCTGCGCCGTGGTCTGCGCCTGCGCATTTGTCTGAAAGGTCGCTTTCGCAATAAAAATCAGCGCGATAACAGAGAACACGGTAATAATTGCGGTCACCGTCCAAGGCAATGCGCGATTGCGAAATGGGTTACTCGAGAGGTTTAGCTTCGTGATCACGTTTCTTCAAGAACTGTCCGTTCAAAAGGATACCACGGCTGTTATTTGAGCGCGCAAACTGCCGCAGCCTGGGATTACACGTTCATGAATCTCGAGAAGTTGCGCAAATAGAGCGTGTGGAGACCGGGGTCGGCGCAATTGGCTAAACCCACCAACGCTGCGGGAGACTTATTCGTTCATGTTTCCGGATCTGGTTGACCCGCCAATTATTGTAAGAATCATCCTGCATTCTTTGGACTTCGTTCCACAGCTTGCGCAAGAATCCGACCTCGCGCGATGCCAGCTCGGGATGTATAAAGTCGAGCAGAAGCACAATTCGAGTCCGATCGCTTTCGTTCCACGATTCGTGGAAGAAAGAGTCGTCAAAAACAAGGCACTTTCCCTCGTGCCACGTCCTGACCTCGACGCCGACCCGCATTCCGCAATGGTCAGGGATCACTAAACCCAGGTGACACCTCAGTCTCAGGTTGTAAGGTCCACAGTGAGGGCGCACGCGCGTCGCCGGCGCCAGCGCAGAAAAATATTTCAAAGCACATGACTGCGCGGCACCGATGGATTCAATAATTGCGGTGGTCTCGGGACAGCGCGCGCAATTCTCCTCAAACTTCTTTTCCGCCTCAAAGAAATGATACTCAGCCCAAGTGCCTGCGCCGACTAAATCCGCCTGAGGATGCGGCCCAAAAGCAGCGGTATCGCTTCGTAATTGCATCAGCTCGTTCTTGATCGTTTCATACGCGGCCTCCAGGCGCGGCACCCAATCGAATTGCGACGCGTCCCAAAAGGGGCGTGCAGTCAATCCGGGCAAGTAAAAGTACACCGGCCGTTGTAACTCTTCGTCCGGCAGCGTTGGATCAAGGCCGCCAGCCACTTGGATCGCCTTTTCGACTCGCTCAACGAAAGCTGGAGATACGTCTGTGCGGGGCGCAAATTTGCGGACATACTGAAGCAGATGTTCGGCGGCAGCTGGTTCAATCGCGCTCATCGGAATCTCTCCAGATGCATCTGCAAAGCGTAATTACTCGTGCCGAAGAGCAACCATGGGATCGACTTTGGTCGCCCGGCGCGCGGGGAGATAACTCGCCAATAGAGCGACGACGAGCAGGATTATTGCGGTTGCTCCCAACGTTCGCGGATCGGTCGTGCTGATTTCGTAGAGAAGGCTGCTCATCACGCGGGTGGAGGTGATTGCCAGCAATATCCCGATTCCCAAACCGATTAAAGCCAGGACCAGCGCCTGGCCAAGTGTGTGTTTGAAGATATCAACTGGCCTGGCGCCGAGAGCCATGCGAAGGCCGATATCGCGCGTGCGCAGCGTTACTGAATAGGACATCACGCCGTAAACTCCGACCGCGGCCAGTACCAGCGCCAATCCCGCAAAAACGCTCAGCAGAATTACGTAGAATCGTGGTTGCGCGACTGAGTTAGAAATCAATTCATCCATCAACTGCATGTTTGAGACGGGCAACTCCCGGTCAGTTGCCCAAACTTCTTTGCGGATTGAGGGCACGATCGTGCTGGGGTGTGAACTGGTCCGCGCCACTAGCGTAAATTTGGGCGTTGTATTTTGAAGATACGGAGTATAGATCTCTGGCTGAGCAACCTCGCGCAATGAATTTTGATTTCCTGACGCGACGATGCCGACAATCGTCACCCACGGGTTCTTCGATTCGGCCCTCCCGCGTTTGATCTTCTTCCCGAGCGGTTCTTCTCCGGGCCAGTACTTGTTCGCAGCGACATCGTTGATGATGGCGACGCCCTGCACGTCCGCAGTGTCGCGATCGCTAAACTGTTCGCCGCGCACCATCTGAATTCCCATCGTAGAAAAATAATCGGGACTGATCGCTCGATAATAGGCGCGCGGTCTTTCGGTCGCTGCCGTCGGAACCGGGCGGCCTTCTATGGTGAAACTGGAGTTGAAAGCGTTGCCACTGAAAGGGAGGTTGTCGACCGTGGCCGCGTTCACCACGCCCGGCACCGCGCGAATTTTTTGCAATAACTGTTGTTCGAAAATTCCTTGTTGCTGCACATTCGGATACTTCGCTTCCGGCAACTCAATTTCGAGGGTGACTAGATTTGCCGGATTGAATCCCGGGTTGACGCGTTGCAAACGAACAAAGCTCGTAAACATCAAACCCGAGGCCGTTACCAACACCACCGCGAGCGCGATTTCCAGCACCACCAGAATGCTTCGCAATTTATTTCGCGCAGAACCTCCGTCCGCGCTGCGCCCACCTTCCTTGAGGGCTTCGTTCAGGTTCGGTTTCGAGGCATCAACCGCCGGCACTAATCCAAAGACTAATGAAGTTATTAGGCCTACGGCGAGCGCGAACAATAAGGCTCGGCGGTCGAAAGTGAAATCCCGAAGCCGGGGGATATTTACAGTCGCCAAGGCAATCAAAGTCTTGGCCCCAATGATTGCGAACACTAATCCCAGCAATCCGCCGAGCAGCCCGAGCACCAGGCTTTCCGTGAGCAGTTGCCTGACAATTCGAGTTCGCGTAGCGCCCAGCGCCGTGCGAATCGCGATCTCCTTTTGACGGCCTGTAGCTTTTGCCAGCAACAGATTGGCCACGTTCGCGCAGGCAATCAACAACACGAGTCCAACCGCTGCCATCAAGACCCAGAGCGCCAAACTGATGTCTCCCGTCACCTGTTCATGCAACGGAAAGGCAACGGTCTGCAGGCCTCCATTAACTTCGGGATATTGCCGATCGAGGCCGCTGGCGATCGAGTCGAGTTCGGCTTTAGCTTGCGGCGGCGTGATGCCTGGTTTTAATCGTCCGACCATTTTCAGGTTCCGGATGTCGCGAACCAAAGGCATGTCGTCTGTCGTCAGCGGTACCCACAAATCAGCGTTCGTCAAAGTCTCTTCGGCGCCTGCGACGGCAGCTGAGAATGATGGAGGGAATTTGAAGTCCGCCGGCATGATGCCGATGACGGTGTAGGGTTGGCCGTTGATTTGAACCGTGCGATTTACGATGCCTGCATTGGCGCCAAAGGTTCTTTGCCACAAGCCGTAGCTGAGGATGACCACGCGGGCTGAGCCCGGTTGATCTTCCTGCGGAGCAAACCAGCGGCCCTGAATCGGATTATTGCCGAGCAACGAAAACAGATTCGCGCTGACGCGTTGTCCTGCGACTCGCTCGGGTTGATCTCCGCCGTTGAGATTGAAGTTCGCGTCAGTAAAAGCGGCGAGATCCAGCGTCGTGGCGCTCTTTCTGAAGTCTACGAAGTTGGCAAATGAAGTTGGGGACTGGCTCCAACCTCTTTTCATGTTTTGTTCCCAGACCATTACCAATTGATCGGGGGCGCGGTATTCCAGCGGACGGAGCAAAGCAAAGTTGATGACACTAAAGATCGCAGTGTTCGCGCCGATACCGAGCGCCAGCGTCAGGACCGCAATCAGAGTGAAGCCGGGACTCTTGAGCAATACGCGGACGCCGTAGCGTAAATCCTGCAAAAAAAGCTCCATTACGATTCTCCAATCGTCGCCTTGCCTAACAGCGGTGCGTCAAATTCCCTAAGCTGCGCCAGGCAGAGTAAGGCGGCTGCCAATACGAGACCTCCATTGATAATGAACACCAGTTTTAGATCGATTTTGTTAAGGGCACCGGCGGCCAGATACGAAAAGGGCGTCAGCCCAAACGCCGACAACAGCACCACGCTCATCACGCGCCCACGCATATTCGGTTCTGATCGTTGCTGCAAATAAACGGTGTTCAGGACTTGCATTATTCCGCCTACGGTCGCAATTACCACCAGTGCGGCGCAGGCTGCCAGGAGATTCGGCGCAAATCCCAGCAGCGTCAGGGTCACTGAAAGAATCAATGTGGAAAAAAAGAAAACTAAACCGAGGCGCGCCTTCTTCAGCGTGTTAGCAAGGACGGTCCCCAGCAGGAATCCCCCGCCGAGTGTGGAGAGCATGACGCCGAATGCTTTCGACCCGCCTGCGAACCTGAAGTTTGCCAACGACGCCAGGCCGACGGTCAAGGGACCTGCAAAAGCAAATTCAATTATCGAGGCGACGATGATAAGTGATCGCAATGACGGCTCGCGAAATGTGTAACGCAGGCCCTCTCGAATGGACTGCAGCAATCCGGCCCTCGCGATTTTTGCATCTCGATCCGGGCGGACCGTTTTGGTCGTCATCACGAGCAGGCAGCAGGTCACAAAAACAAAACTTAGCGTATCAGCGCCGAACGCGGCACCCAACCCGGCTGTGGCCACAACCAAACCAGCCACGGAAGGCCCCAGGAACTTTGAGAGCATTTCCACGCTTTGCATCAGAGAGTTCGCCGCTACCAGATTCTCTGTGTCTACTACTGAAGGGATGAAGGAACGCACCGCCGGTCCAAAAAAAGCGTCTAACGTGCCGAATGCTGCGGCGAGTACCGCCAGATGCCAAAAACTGATCGCTTTAAATACGACGAGTAGCGTTAAGATTGCGCACACCGCGCTGCGCAAAGTATTGGATACGAGCATCAACCGATGCGGCGAAAGCCAGTCGCTAGCGGCGCCGCCCACGAGCAGGAAAATCATCCGCGGCACGCTGCCCGCCAACAGGATGGTGCCGAGTACCAATGTCGATCCCGTCATTTGCAGGACCAACCAAGGCAGCGCGACAAGATAAAGCTGATCGCCCAACAGCGAAATGCCCTGACCAAAAAACAACAGACGGTAATCCCGCAGTGCCAGCGGCCGCCAGGCCGAGAACCTGCCTGCTCGTGATGAAATCAAACGCGTCGTTGAATTACCGTCCACCATCTTTTCTGGACAGTTGTATGAGTCGTATTAGTCAGTAGTCTGCTTTGACGCCTGAGGCTCCTCCAACGGATATTCGGCCAGAGCTCGCGCGAATGCCTGCTTCGCACCCAAGGTCATGTGGCGATCGCCGGCTTTGAGCATGAATGTCATCGCCTCAATAAGCTCCGGCGAAACTGTTTCTGGCGCAAACTGCTCTATCCGATTCGCGGCCTCGATTTCGATGAGCTCGCCTAAGACATCCTGGCTGACCGGAACCGGCTGGCCGGTTTTTGTGTCTACCAGTTTGGGAGCGGGCGCCGCGGCTTGCGTAACGAAGCTCATCCTGTCCGTTGTGCAGAACAGGAACGCCAGTTCTTCCGCCCTCGATCCAATCACCTCAGCAATTCGTTGGCGATCCGCCAAACTGGTTGATTGAACCGTGTAGTATTGCGTTCCGTAAATGCTATGAAATAGCCCGGCCACGCAGACCTCGTGGGAATTACCCCAACTCTCCAACAAGTCATATGTGCCTGTCAGGTGCTCTAACAAGGTCCGGCCACTGTGGGGACTCTGGTCGGCGGTCAGTTCGCGAAGTAGATCAAGATACTTCTGTTCGATCATATTCATCTCCTAAATCCCGATGAACACATTTGCAACCGGCGAAGAGCCAAAAACTTTGTTTCGGTTGCGGGGTGGTTGACGAACGTTTTTAGGAGCGAGGCGCGGAACCGATTGCCGGCTGGTCAACAACACGGCCGTCGAACAAGTGGATTTCCTTGCTTGCCTGTCCCGCGTAACGTTGGTCGTGCGTCACCATGCAAATGGTCGAGCCGGATTCGTGAAGATCCGTAAGCAGTTTCATCACCGCCTCGCCATTTGCCGAATCAAGGTTACCCGTCGGTTCGTCCGCCAGGAGAATCGCAGGTTCTCCCGCGATTGCCCTGGCGACGGCGACGCGTTGTTGTTGGCCACCTGAAAGTTGCGCCGGTAAGTGCTTAGCGCGGTGCGCCATGCCGACTTTCTCCAGGGCTTGCATCACTCGCTGCTTGCGTTCGGCGCGATCCATTCCGCGATACGTCAACGGCAACTCAACATTCTCGAAAACATTAAGATCGCCGACGAGATTAAAACTCTGAAAGATGAAGCCAACCTGACGGTTACGAATACGGGCGCGTTCACTGATCGGTAAATCGGCGACCGCTTCGCCACTCAACCAGTACTGGCCGCTGCTGGGCGTGTCTAACAATCCGAGAATTGATAGCAGTGTTGATTTTCCACAGCCGGAAGGCCCGGCTATCGAAACATATTCTCCTGCGTTAATTTTCAACGCCACCGATGATAGCGCGTGGGTTTCCACTTCATCGGTATAGAAGATCTTGGTGACATTCTCCAGACGTATGAGGGGTGAATCGTTATTGGTCATGGTGATTCTTTCAGGGGCCGCGCCAGTCTAGTTCAGGCGAATATGATCGAAAGCATCGACCGCGGAAGTATCAGAAATAATCACACGATCGCCCGGTTGTAAACCTTCGAGGATCTCAACGGCGTTTACCGAAGTTCGGCCGACTTTTACGGGAACCCGCGTCGCGGTGTTTCCGTCGCTATCAAGCTTGAACAATTTTATCGTACTGAAAGGCTGACCAAAGCCCGGCCGGGTAATGTAAACGATGTCGTTCAGGCGCTCTAATTCGATTGTGCCTTCGACCGTCAAATCGGGACGGGCGCTAGGGGGTAATGGTCCGTCCAAAGCGACATCAACTTTGAATGTTCCTTGTTGCGCCGCAGGATCCATGCGCGAGACATGACCTGGGATGATTCCATTTCTCGTGTCTATTTCCGCGTGCTGCCCAATTTGTACGTCTTTCACTTGGGTCTCGGCAATTTTCAACTCTGCTTTCAAATGCTGAGGCTCGACTATCCGCGCGAGATTTGTTCCTGGTGATACTTGCTGGCCTTCTTCAACCGTCATCTGCTGAAGAACGCCAGTGGTGCCGGCGAGGACTCGAAGATTATTAACTTGCTCATTCTTAAGTTTCAGCAGCGCCCGTAGCTGTGAGACGCGCGCTTCCTGCGCCGCAATTTGCGCGGTAGCCGATCGACTGACCACGTCGAGACGTTTTTGCTCTATATCATAACGATTGGCTAAATCCTGAGTGCGAACCTGCGAGAGCTTTAAGTTGAGTGCCGGGAGCACCCCCTTTTTCGCCAGCGACTCATCGGCATCGAGTTGGAGCCGTGCTTGCTGGTATTCGGCCTTCACCGTGGCGGCGACAGACTGCTGCGTCATCCGCTCGCTTTCCAGCCGCACCTTCAGATTTTTTTGCTCGGCTTCCGCCGCCTTCACCTGATAATCAGCATCTACCGCAGATTGCTGTAATTCCGGGTTGCTTAGCTGGAGCAGCACGGTGCCGGAATTAACATCAGTGCCGGTTTGCACGAACACGCGATCGACTCGTCCGGCAGTTGAAGCGGCAATGATCCGAATGTCTTCGGCAACCAGGCTTCCAGTGCCGTGAACGTCACGAAGCATCGGCCCTCGTTTGACGGTTTCGATTAATGCGGTTGAGCGTTCCAACGCGGGCGCCGCCGGTCGTAAACGCGAAACACCGAAAGTAATTATCGAGATCGCGAAAAGCCCGAGCACGCTGTAGACGATGATGTGCGTTCGTCGATTACGTCGAGAAGATTTCCTGATGGGTACGTCCACTAGCGAAGGGGCACAAAAACATTTTGCAGCGTGTGCGGTTCTAATTAATACAAGCACAATCAGAAAGTCAATTCATTTATTATCTACAACCCGCTTTGCCAGTTCCGCTGCAAACACGATCAGCAAACTATAAATCGAATACGTTCGATTGTGATTGGCAGTGATCGCGGCTCACGATTGATTGCGCTTGAAAGCCTCTGGACGTGGCTATCTTGTACTCACTGTGTACTTCGTTGCCACTTCGGGTCTAACCAATTACTCGTCAACAGCTTAAGTCTGATCACGCCTGGAGTTGCTTACTTAGTAGTCAGTGACTCGCAGCTTCACCACCTTGCGATGCGTTCGTCTGTCGGAGCATGTAAGTCGCTGACGTAAAAGGACTAACCGAGAAAAGAAATTGGCTGAGCGCCTGCGGCATAGTCATTGCCAAACAGGAGAGCGTTCGGAACGAAAGAAAAGGAGATACGAAGATGAATAAAGGCGTTGTACTCGGTGACTAATACGAAAAGTCCAGAAACTTCAAACCGCAATTAACCATTATCGATTGGAAAACGAAAGAAAGGAGGAGGCAACAATGAACAAAGGCGTCGTACTCGGTGACTAAGTCACGAAAACAAACCCCTCGGGTTTTTGCAGTTAACGCGTCGTTCCAAAAAAAATGACCTCGCGGAACGGTTCAGGAAAGGAGAAAGCGATGAACAAAGGAGTCATCGTCACTGACTAAGCCAGAGCAGTTCATAGTTTCAGGCTTAGATAAGGAGAAGCAATGAACAAGAGCATCATCATCGCCGACTAAACATCAACGACCCCCGACGTTAATGTAGCGATTCTAAAGCTGGCCCCGGATGGCTTTAGAGTCGCTACATGGCTATCTAAGCGGTTTTAGACGCGCGAGATAGCGCCCATTTTTCTGACTCAAAAGAATCTCACTCATCCACCCAGAGTCCCTTGCGGCTTCGGCCAGGGTCCCGGGATCGACAAACAACTCTCTTAGCAAAGATCCTCTCTTGTTTTTGTACTCCAGATGAGCAGTCAATTCCCCAAAGTATCGTCCGTCTGAAATTTTAGACTCAACTAAACGTCTGACTTCAGAATCGGCTGAACAACGGAGATCAGTCGAATCAACGAGAAATTGACCGTCTTGCGTGATCAAGCGCCGGACAATCCCCAGAAACGGTCGCAGCTTTCCCAGCGTTTGAATCATCGTGAATCCGTTCATCACCCCTAACAACGTATCGAAGGGCTCGCTGTTGAATTCAAGAACATCTGCGCAATGTGCCTCGCGAACGCCCCGGCGGCTCATAACGTTCACGCAATCTTGCGCGACGTCGATTGCGCAAACATTAAACCCTCGGACTTGCAGCTCCAGGCTGTGTCGGCCGGCTCCTGCGCCGATGTCTAAGACCTTACCGGAGCATAACTGCAGCGCGGTCTTCTCCCATTCAGGAAAGTCCTCGAATTCGCGGAAAAATAATTTGATCGGAACTTCCGTTCGCCGCCCCAGCTCGTCTACTGAGACCAGTTTGTTCTCAATGTTACCCTCAAAATAGTCGAGAATTGCTTGGCCATAGAGAGACAACGAATCGTGTATCACTGGATTTACTTCAGCCGAACTTTGTTTGGAATCTCGCAGGCTTTGGACTACGCACTTGCGCTGATCTGATGACGATCCAACTTCAAATACAAACCTCGACGTGTGAGGCCTAATTCGCGCGCGGCGCGGGAAATGTTGCCATGGTGTTTATGCAGGGCTTCGCGAATCATTTTCCGTTCGACTTCGGCAAGCGCTTCGTTGAGTGTGGCATTGGGCGGCACAGTCACCGAAGATTGTTGACCGAGACCAATCGAAGTCACTTTGTTGGGAGTTGCGACAGAACTCATGCGACGCAGCTCCGGCGAAAGGTGCTCATCGGTTATGAGGGTTCCGTCTTCAGCACGAGCCACGACGCGCTGCACTTCGTTGCATAACTGTCGAACATTGCCCGGCCAATCGGCCACCATTAAAAGGTCGACGGCCTGTGGCGCAATCTGAATTTCGCGACGGCCGAATTTCGCGGAGTAATGATTCAGGTAGTAGTTAACGATGGTCGGTATTTCTGAACGCCGTTCGCGGAGTGGCGGCACGCGCAGGCGAATAACATTGAGCCGATAATAAAGATCTTCGCGGAATCGGCCTTGCGCCACCATTTCTTCCAGATCTGTATTCGTCGCCGCGATGATGCGGACATCGACTTTGACCGGTCGTTGCTCACCGAGCGGCTGAATTTCGCCTTCCTGCAAAAAGCGCAACAGCTTCGGCTGCACGTCCAGAGGTAAATCGCCAATCTCGTCGAGAAACAGTGTGCCGCCAGCCGCCGTGCGAATTACGCCGTCCGAATCTTTCACTGCGCCGGTGAAGGCGCCTCGGCGGTAGCCAAATAGGTATCCTTCAGAAAGTTCTTTTGGAACCGCCGTGCAATTGAACGGCACGAAGATTTTGTCGCGGCGAGATGACAGCGCGTGAATCGCGCGGGCTACGAGCTCTTTTCCGGTCCCGGATTCGCCGGTCACCAGCACGGTCACGTCAGAGGAACGAATCTTGTGGACTTCGTCGACGAGCCGCGTCATCGCCGGACTGGAATGAATGAAACCCGGCATTAGGCTCGATCCGGTCAGCGCGTTGCCATCGTCTGGACGTTGGCTCGTTTGGGTGCGCGTGCGCAATGCGCAAACGTCCATTCCTAATTCGACGACGCGCAACAGAGGATCCAGTGCCAGCGGAAGTTTCGTGCGGTTCCTCGGCGAGACTAAGAGCGTCGCCGGCAGAGCATCACTCGAATTGAGCGTGATGATCTCCATGTCATGCTTTTTGGCGAAGGCTGCGACAGTGGCATCTGATGAGAGCGCGGCGAACTCGTCGGCCAACGCGGAGCCGGCGTGATTGTCTACGCCATAAGCGACGACCACATGTTGCCGCCCTTCTTCCTCGGGTTCGAGAATTACGATGCGCTTAGCGTTTGTTTCCTGGTGAATAACTGCAGCAAGTTCGCGCAACAGCAACGCGCGCGACGCGACTGCTTCGGTCAAGCGAAGCGTTAGCAATTGTGAGATGGCTGAATGCTCGTGACGCGTGGCCGGAGCCGCGGCGCGCTCAAAATCCCGCGTGGCCACCTCTGCTTTTTCAAGATCGAGCTTTGCCCCGAGCTCGCGAAAAGTGTTAACGGCTCGCGCGAGTTGTTCAGCCGCGCGGTCCGGTTGGCAGAGCGCATATGCCTTGCCGAGCTCGTAGTAGGCGCGAGCAGCACGATAGCGATCCCCAAGCAGATCAAAAATCGAAACGCTACGCCCAAAATGTTGAGCCGCAACTTCCGGATCCTGCCGATGCATTTCGGCCAGCCCATGCAGACGTTGCGCTTCGCCTGCGAGGAGCAGATCGGCAGTTGAATCAGTGATTGCTTCTGAAACCTCTTTCAGATTTGTAGTGCAGCCTTCCAAATCCCCCGCCGCGAGCGCCCCTTCCGCCAACAACAACTGGGATTCGCAGATCGCTTGCCGGTCAGAGATGTTGCGGGCGAGTTCCAGCGCCGTCTTGGCGCTCTCACGCGCGCTCTCAATTTCGTTCATCGCCAAATAACAGCGACTGAGCGTGCGGCGCGCCTGGCCTTCGTACCATTTGTTGTTGTGTTCGGTGGCGAGGGCCACCGCGCGATCCAGATCTGCTTTAGCTTCGTCGAGGTCGCCCCGCAGCATGCGCAGCTCACCCAGCGAATCCAAAATCATCGGAATGCGCGCGTAGTTTTCATCGACTTCAGTGGCGACGGCGAGCGCGCGTTCGAGTGCTTCCTGCCCGCGATCCCACTGACCAATCAAAACCAGATTGATGCCGAGGTTGTTATAGCCATCGGCAGCGCTGGTCTTGTGATCGGTGCGTTCCAGGTAAACGATACCTTTCTCGAGATAACGAATACCGTCGTGAGGCCGCTTCAAAAACCAACAGGCGCCGGCGATGTTGATGTAGACACGACCGAGAACGTAACTCGCCGGGTGATCGCCGATCAGCTTGGCCGCCTGCTCCAGATTATCGATCGAGCTTTCGTAATTGCCTTCCGACATCTCGGCGAGACCAATGCCGGCATACGCATCCGCCAGGCCTCTCCAGTCTCCGGTTTGGCGATAACACTCAAGCGCGCGCCGCGAATAGTCTTTGGCAATGTTGTATTCAGAAATGCGTCGATAGACCCGAGCGAGCGCCGCGTAAACTGATCCGACTTCAGCGCCTTCTTCCGGCAATGAGCGCAGAGTCGCATTGAGCATCGCGATCGCTTTCGGATGATCGCCGTTATAGTTGTGTGCCAGCGCGATCTGTACGCGCAACTTGGTGTCCAGGGTCGGATCGAGGTTTGCCCGCCCGTCTGGATCTTCATAAATGCTGACTGCCGCCAGCGATTCACGAAAATGACCCTGCATCTCCAGCGCAGCCGACAGCGCACATCTTGCTTCCGCCAGCACCGCCGGAAACGCATTGGCGCGCGTCAGCAGGGCGTTGAGGCGTGAAAGGGCTTCGCCGGTCAGTCCGCTATCGAGCAATTCTCGAATTTGCTCGAGCTCCTGACCTAACTCCTCGGGCGTCGCTTTGCCGCGCGAACGCATGCGAGCTCGCGCGCGATCAATATCGACCACGCCGTTGTTTGTGTTGTGGTTCGCTTCGTTCAAGGGGAATCTTCTTGGAAAGCGAATTTGTCGCTGTGCTGTTAACTATCGCGTAAGTCTCAATAAAGGCGGAATGACTTTCGCTTTTCACCTTCGAACCCGGAAGGTAGCGACGCGTTGGGCGCGAGAGTCACCCATGTTCAACACTCATCTGACGGGCTGAACATAACACAGTCTTTTCGGCGCGTCACGAAAATTGGGGGAGCCGAAGATGCAAGTTGGCAGCCCCTCGACCCTGCGTTAAATACGGGACTTTCGAGCAATAATGGCGGTATCCGTTCCTTGACACCCCTCAGACCGCCCCCTATCATGCTTGTTTCCGCGTCTGCCGGAATCGTTGTCCGAGGTATGTTCGAATCGCTTTCTGACAAACTCAAGCGGACGCTGAAAAACCTGCGCGGGGAAGGCGTCCTAACCAAGGAACACGTGGATGCGGCGCTCCGCGAAATCCGTTTGGCGCTGCTCGAAGCGGACGTCAATTACAAAGTTGCAAAGGATTTCATCGCCTCGGTCAAAGAAAAGGCCGAAGGACAGCAGGTTTGGCTTGAGCTAAAACCGTCTGAGCAAGTCGTCAAGATTGTTTTTGATGAGTTGGTTGAGCTGCTCGGCGGACAAAGCTCGCGGTTAGTGTTTACGAAGACAGCGCCGAATGTAGTCATGATTGTCGGACTGCAAGGTTCCGGCAAAACGACTTCGACGGGAAAGATCGCGCGCTGGCTGTCGCAGAACCAGCAGCGAAAGCCGCTGCTGCTTTCGACCGACGTTTACCGGCCGGCGGCGCGGGAACAGTTAAAGGTCATCGCAAAGGCGACTGGCCAATCGATCTTTGAAAAGCCTGAGACGAACGATCCGATCGAGTTGACGCGCGGAGCTTTGCAGCACGCGCGCGACACCGGCTACGACACGCTTTTGATCGACACCGCCGGACGTCTGCACATCGACGATGAGTTGATGGAAGAGCTGGTCACGATCAAAAGCGAAACACATCCCGTCGAAATTCTTTTCGTTGCGGATGCAATGACGGGCCAGGACGCAGTGCGATCGGCGGAAGAGTTTCACGCGCGCGTCGGAATCACCGGCGTGGTGTTGACCAAGATGGACGGCGATGCGCGCGGCGGCGCGGCGTTATCAATCAAACAGGTCACGGGCCAACCGGTGAAGTTTGTCGGAGTCGGTGAGAAGTACGACGCGCTTGAGCCGTTCTATCCTGATCGGGTCGCGCAGCGCATCCTCGGTATGGGCGACGTGCTGTCCCTGATTGAGCAGGTCCAGGACAAAATCGATCAGGATGATGCCGAAGCCCAGCTCAAGAAGCTGCAGAAGAATCAGTTCACCCTCGATGATTTCAGGGGTCAACTCAGGCAAGTTAAGAAGCTCGGTTCCGTCTCGAAGATTCTCAAGCTGTTGCCGGATCAACTTCTCGGCGGCGTCGGCATGCCGGATCTGACTGACGAACAGTCAGAGTTGATGGAAAAAGAGCTGAAGCGTACCGAAGCGATCATTGATTCGATGACGCGCGCAGAGCGCATGAATCACATGATTCTGAACGCGAACCGGCGTCGCCGCATCGCGCGAGGATCAGGCACAACGGTGCAGCAGGTAAACTCGCTGATCAAGCAGTACACCGAAATGCGGCGGATGATGCAGCAGTTGTCGAGTTCAGGAATGTTTGGCGGCGGTGGACTTGGCGGCAAAATGATGCGCCGCATGACCGGAATGCCAAACATGGATTTCGGTGGTGGCGATCCCATGGCGGGCGGTTTGCCCGCGGGCCTGCCGGGTTCATCGCGGAAGAAGAAAAAGAAGAAGAAGAAACGAAGATGAAAAGGTGAATTGTTTAGAGGCGGCACTCGTGCCGCCATCATCGGCCACAAGTGGCCCGTCTAAACGAAAAGTTTTGAAGGAGAGTCAATCTTGTTAGCAATCAGATTAATGCGAATGGGCGCTAAGAAACGCCCCAGCTATCGCATCGTTGTAAAAGAGAAGCAGTCGAAGCGCGATGGCGCGTATCTCGAGAATCTTGGGACTTACAATCCCACGCGCGAGCCGGCTGAGATTAGTCTCAAGAGCGACCGCGTGCAGTACTGGATCAGCAAAGGTGCGCAGCCGACTGACACGGTGCGTCGATTGATCAAGCAGGCGGCGAAGAACCAGGCAGCAGCCGAACCTGTCTAAAGTTCAACGTACAAAGTCCAGCGTCAGAGAATGACGGTCGCGGCTTTGGACATTGGACTCGGGACTTTTGGACTGACGGATGCGCGAAACGATCGAATTAGTTGTGAAGGCCTTGGTCGATGACGGCGAGGCGGTGGACGTCCGCGAACTCGATCGTGAGGGCACGACGCGCATCGAAGTTCGTGTCGCGCAGCCCGACATGGGCAAGGTCATTGGCAAACAAGGCCGGACGGTCCGCGCACTGCGTTCACTGGTGTACGCCGCCGGCGTGAAGCAGCACCGGCGTTACGTTTTGGACGTGGTCGAGTAGCGCAAGTTGTTAACTTGCGATGGTTGATTCAGATGATCTGATTGTGGTCGCGCACATCGTAAAGACGCGCGGCCTGCGCGGCGAAGTCGTCGCGAATCTACTAACAGATTTTCCGGATCGATTCGAAGGCTTGGAGTCGCTGACCGGAGTTGCCAGCGACGGCAGCAAACGTTCTTTGCAAATTGAAGAGAAATGGTTCCACGGAGACCGGCTCGTGTTGAAGTTCGCGGGTTTCGATTCGATCGATGAGGCGAAGGCCCTCGTTGGCTATGAATTGGCGGTGCCGGAAGCCGATCGCGTCGAACTGCCCGAAGACACTTTCTATGAGTGGGAATTGACGGGATGCCTGGTCGAGACGATTGACGGCCGCACGATCGGCAAAGTCGCGGGCGTCATGCACACGGGTGGGGTGGAAATGCTGAAGGTGGTCGACGAAACCGGCCGCGACCGATTGATTCCGATGGCGAGCGATATCGTGGTGAAAATCGATCAGGACAAGAAGTTGATTCAAATCGATCCGCCGGAAGGGCTCTTGGAATTGTGAAATGCTTCGCGTCGACATCATTACGATCTTTCCGGATTACTTTCGCGAAGCGTTCGATTACGGAATTATCCGGCGCGGGCGAGCGGCGGAGTTAGTTGAAATAAAGCCGCACGACTTGAGGTCGTGGACCTCGGACAAGCATCACGTCGTTGACGATCGGCCATTCGGCGGTGGCGACGGGATGGTGCTGAAACCTGAACCGATCTTTGCAGCAGTCGAATCGTTAGCAGGCGGGCGCAGACGAGAACAAATCGCGGCGAACACGCGCGTCGTATTGCTTTCACCGCAAGGCAAACCATTGACGCAGACGCTGGCCGCCGAACTGGCAAGGTGCGAACAGCTCGTTTTGATCTGCGGTCGCTACGAAGGCGTTGATGAACGGGTTGCTGAGGCGCTCGTTACTGACGAGATTTCGATCGGCGATTATGTTTTGTCCGGCGGTGAACCAGGGGCGTTGGTAGTAATTGATGCAGTGGTTCGCCTGCTACCCGGGGCGTTGGGAAGCGAAACGTCAGCCACGACCGAATCGTTCTCAGATGGTTTGCTCGATTATCCGCACTACACGCGGCCGCCTGATTTTGAAGGTATGAACGTTCCCGAAGTCTTGCTGAAGGGCCATCATGCAGAGATAGCCGAGTGGCGGCGAAAAGCTGCGGAAGAGAAGACGAAGAGGAATCGACCGGATCTTTTAAAAGAATAAAGCATGCTTTCTACTTCGCACTTTGTGCTTTGATCTCTGAACGAACTACCCGACCTCTTTTGGTGGTGCTCAAGATACAAAGCACAAAGTACTAAGAACAGTTCTTGGAGTTAATCATGAATCGTTTAGACAGCGTCGAGAAGACGCAATTACGAAATAACATACCGGATTTTCAACCCGGTGACACCGTGCGCGTTCACGTGCGCATTAAAGAGTCCGAAACTAAAGAACGTTTGCAGGCATTCGAAGGCGTCTGCATTGCCCGCAAGCACGGCGGCGTCCGCGAAACCATCACCGTGCGCAAGACGAGTTTCGGCGTCGGCGTTGAGAGGATCTTTCCTCTGCATGCGACGATCGTCGATCACATAGACGTGGTTAAGAAAGGCCACGTCCGTCGTGCCAAGCTTTACTATCTGCGCAATCTTCGTGGCAAAGCGGCGCGTATTCGTGAACGCGATACGCGCCAAACCGCCGACGTCGCGGAAGCAGCTGCCGTCGGTGGCGGAGGCTCGGCCGCGGAAGGCAAGGAATAGAGTGTCAGAAGCCCGCGCGTAAGCAAGGGCTCTGTTGGCAAGCCTGGCCCTCCCTTACGGTCGGGTTCTGACACAACGATGCATATCGCTATTGACGCGCATTCGGTCGGAGCGCAACTCGCCGGTAACGAAACCTACGCCGTCAATTTAATCGAGGCCCTCGCCGAAATCGATCAAGCCAATCAGTACACTCTCTACGTCACTAAACAATCGGCTGTCGATCGATATACAAATCGCTGGCCGAATTTCCAGGTCAAGCGGACGCTGCCGCACACGCCACTCGTGCGCATTCCGCTGACGCTATCGCTTGAGTTACGGCGAAGTCCTGTTGACGTGCTTCACGTTCAATACACCGCGCCTCCGCGGATGCCCTGCGCCCTGGTCGTTACGATTCACGACCTTTCGTTCGAGCACTTGCCGGAGACTTTCAACCGCCGTAGTCGCGCTCAGCTTCGACTAACCGTGCGGCGGACTGCGCGCAAAGCTGCGCAAATTTTGACCCTGTCTGAATTCTCGCGCCGCGACATCATCGGGACCTACGGGATCGATTCCAATCGCGTCTCGGTCACGCCGCCAGCCGCAGCCCGCCAATTTGCGCCGGTGACAAACGCAACAGAACTGCGAAGAATTCGAACGAGTTACGGGATTCAACGCGATTACATTCTGGCGCTCGGCTCAATCCAACCGCGCAAGAACCTCGTGCGCTTGATCAACGCGTACACAGCTTTGCGTCGAGTTCGCCCTGAAACAGAATTGCCGCAACTCGTGCTGGCAGGTAAGCGCGGATGGTTGGAAGCTGAGACAATTCGTGCTGCGGAGCAAAGCGATGCGCGGCGGGACATTCTGCTCATCGGATATGTGCCCGACTCAGATCTTCCCGCGCTCTATGGCAGCGCATTATGTTTTGCGTATCCGTCTTACTATGAAGGCTTCGGTCTACCGGTTCTCGAGGCGATGCAATGCGGCACCCCAGTGATTGCCGGCAATCGCACGAGCTTGCCGGAGGTCATAGGATCGGCAGGCGTGCTGGTCGATCCGTTCGATGAATCCGCAATTGCGCACGGATTGTTAGAACTAATCGAACGTCCCGATCTGCGAGATCAGTTGCGTATCAAAGGATTGGCGCGAGCCGCGCAGTTCGATTGGACGACGACGGCGCGGCTCACTCTGCAGGCCTATGAGCGCGCTGCGGCAGCATCCGATACGTAATCGGAAAGTGCGGTATTTTGTCGAAAATATTACGGCGAAAAATCTTCTCGACGTGTCGGCGGGTTTTGTGATTTGATGTAGACTTCCATTTCAGTTATGCGCATCGCGATTCTTGGAACGCGTGGAATTCCCGCGAATTATGGCGGCTTTGAAACTTTTGCCGAGCACTTGTCGACGCGTTTAGTGAGGCGTGGACATGACGTCACGGTTTATTGCCGCGCCCATTACACCAGTCCACGACAGTTGGAATTCCAGGGCGTCCGGCTGGAAGTGCTGCCCACCATTCGTCATAAGTATTTTGACACGGTCATACACTCATTCATCTCTACGGTACATGCCGTGGCCGGCAGATACGACGCGGCACTGATTTGTAACGCGGCGAACGCGCCATTTGCTCCGGTTCTCCGCCTAACCGGCACCCCGGTGGCAATTAACGTCGACGGCCTGGAGCACAAGCGTAAGAAATGGAATTGGGTCGCACGCCGTTACTACTTGTTGGCAGAGCGGCTGGCGACGATTCTGCCGACGGAAACAGTCACGGACGCGCGCGTCATCCAGGACTACTATATGGCTCGATACGGTATTGAATCGACGATGATTGCGTATGGAGCGGATGTCGAAAGGCAGCCCGATCCATCGGTGCGTAAATGGGGTGTTGAGCCGAACCGTTATGTTCTTTATGTTTCTCGCCTGGAACCCGAGAACAACGCGCATCTGGTAATTGAAGCCTTCAAGCGGGTGCGCACCAAACATAAGTTGTTAATTGTCGGGGACGCGCCTTATGCCGAAGGATACATCGCCGATCTAAAAGAGCGCGCGCAAGACGATCCACGAATTATCTTTACGGGTTTTGTCTTCGGGAGAGACTACAAAGCGCTTCAGCAGAACGCTTACTGCTACATCCATGCGACCGAGGTCGGCGGGACGCATCCGGCCTTGCTCGAAGCCATGGGGTTTGGAAACTGTGTGTTGACGCTCGCGGCGCCAGAGAACATCGAAGCCATTGGCGAAGCAGGCATTCCCTACACCGACGAGGACGATTTGGCCAAGAAACTCCAGCGCGTGCTGCGCGACGGCGCGTTGGTGCAATCCTATCGCAACCGCGCCCAGTCTCGTGTCACAGAGAAGTACGACTGGGATTACGTCGTCGATCGTTACGAGGATCTGTTCGCGCGAATGGCCGGTAAGACTTTGCCTCCGCGTGCAAGACTCGCGCAGCCCGCGCCGACCTCTCCAGCTTCAGAAAAATCTCTCAGCCGATCAGCCTCGGCTTAATTCGCTTGACGCTTAATGTTTGCAGTCTCGGAAGTGGCTCATGAGGTGAGCTCTTAGACCCCACCACTGACTCGAAATCGTGTTTGCGCTTCCGGTTGCAGGAAGCGTTAATCCCCTCGCAGTCAATTCGTTGAGTTGAATTTTCACGTACTCAGTTGCGCGAATCTAAGTACTCGGTTTATGCTGCGGTCGCTTTGCAACATCTTTGGCTGTCAACAGTAGTCGCAAGTAAGTGAGTTAGACAGCCGAAGCTGTCACCGGGACACACCACTAACGTGTCGCCATGCGGTCTCAATGGCAAACGTTGGGCTATTTAAAAGAGGTGAATCACTGGCGAGTTGAACGCTACTCGCCAGCGAATCGGTTAGAACAACGACAGCGACCAGAACGCGGCTTCAGCGATTGTGGTTATGTCAACGCTGTTGGAAACTGGCGGAGTGTCAGTCTCGCCGGGGTTAGTTGAGCCGTCCGTCAGTGACTGAGAGCACGGGGGTGTTCCGGTTTCGCCAGGAATACAAGGTGGCGATGGAATTTCGCCGGCGAACGCAGTCACCGCTAAAACAAAAATTAGGGAAAAAGATAGACTTAGTCTTCTTAGAGTCGTCATGTTTTCTCCTCTGGCAATTTGGCTGCGAGTTTCTGAATAAGTAAGACGAAGCATGTTTCGCCTTTTCGATTCGTCGTTTTTGAAATCAAGATGGCCCCCATGCTGCGTGGCGCAATTATCTTATCACCCAAACGGAAAGGCAGCTCTCACATGAACTTAACGGCGCAATTGACTGTCCTGCGAAATAGCAGCGGGAGCCTTTCCATTAACGAGCGAGCAGAACTTGCCTGTCGCGCGGCGAAGCAATTGGAAAAAGCAGGAGAATACGAAGCGGCTTACGAAGCTGTCAGAGAGTTCTGGCCCGAGCGCGACGCCCCACCGAAGCTCGCTGAGTTAGACGATCCGACGAAAGCTGAGCTATTACTTCGTATTGGAGCCTTGGCTGGTTGGCTTGGCGGGGCAGAACAATCTGAGGGTAGCCAGGAGTCCGCAAAGGATCTAATCACGAACAGCATCGAATTGTTTGAAACGCTTGGACAAGTTCGCCGAGTTGCTGAGGCGCGAGGTGATCTTGCGCTCTGTTACTGGCGCGAAGGGGGATATGACGAGGCCGAAGTAAATCTACGAAGCGCATTGGGGGTGTTGGGTAACGAAGATCGGTCCGATCTCAGGGCCACACTCTTGATTCGAGCAAGCATCGTTGAAATGCAGAAACAGAAACTTCAAGAGGCTATGCGGTATTGTGACCAAGCCGCTCTCATCGTCGGAAAAAGCGAGGATCACGCCCTTAAGGGAAGTTTTCACGTTCAATATGGGCTTGTGCTGAGGCGGTTAGCAACTCCGGAAAATCGAGAAGACTACCTTGATCGCGCCCTCATCGAGTATGCCGCTGCAGGCGTCCATTACGAACAGGCTGGCAATCGACGTGCAGTCGCGCGCGTTGAAGGCAATCTCGGCTTTCTTTACTTCACCATCGGCCGTTACCAGGACGCACATGAGCATCTGGATCGTGCGCGAAAGCTTTTCTTGAAGCTGAAGGATGTTGGCACCGCAGCGCAAGTTGACGAGACGCGGGCGCGAACGCTGCTTGCCGAGGGCCGTCTGCGTGAAGCGGAGCGAATGATCAAAGCCGCTATTCGAGTGCTGGAAAACGGCGGGCAGCAAGCTGTGCTAGCTGAAGCGCTCACGACGCAGGGAACAATCGTTGCTCGCCTGGGCCATCCGGGGCGGGCCGCACTGTTGTTACAGCGCGCCATTGTGGTTGCGGAAACCGTTGGCGACAGAGAGGGTTCCGGCCGCGCTCATCTGACGATCGTCGAGGAACTTGAAGCCCAGACGCCATTGAAACAGCTCGCTGAGATCTACGGTGAGGCAGTTGACCTAGTCGAACAATCGCAGGATCCCGCCACCAGCAAACGGTTAATCGCCGCAGCGCGAAGAGTTATTGATGCGTTGCTAAGTGAGAAAAAGCATCAGTTGCACGATATGCAAGGACACTCTTGGGACGGTTTTTCGATGCGAAGCGAGATAGAAAAGATCGAAAAGGGACTGATCGAGCGAGCGCTGCGTGATGCCGGCGGTTCCGTTACCAAAGCCTCTCAACTACTCGGCTTCCATCATCACCAGAGCTTGATCAGCCTGCTCAATAACCGTCATCGCGAAATGCTGCCGCAACGATCTGTCGTTAAACGACGTCACCGCCATCTGTTTTCGAAACCGGCAAGTAAGAAGAAACCACCAGTCGTCACCGTGGAGAACCAGACTCTGGTGCTCCATGTCGAAGATTACAAACCTGTCACACGAATGGTGAAAGAAATCCTCGGCGATGGTTACCGCGTGCACTCGTGCCTGAGCGGAACTGTCGCCCTCGAAATGCTGCGCACCCGTGAGAGTGTCGACCTGCTGATAGTAGACAACAATTTGCCCGGTGTCAGCGGCCTGGAACTTGTGCTGCGCGTCCGCAGCATTGTGCACCGTCGGAACCTGCCAATCATCATGCTTTCCGGCGACGATGTAGAAAAGGAAGCTTGGCGTGCTGGTGTCGATGCTTTTCTGCAAAAGTCGAAAGCTGCAAAAGACCTTCAGGGAACTGTCGAGCGGTTGTTGAAAGAAAAAGAGGACGATGCCGACTAAGTTCCGGAGGAGATTTTCGTAACGAGTTCAGGTGAAGTCGCATTCGTCTCTGGCGCCGGAATGCAATGGCCGGACGCCCATGCCGCTGTCTTGAGATTGAACGATTGAGGTGTTTGGAAAGTTTTTCGTAAAGGTTCAGGCTGACCGTTATATCGTCGGCCTTCGAGCGGTCGCGAGGATCGACGTAGCTCCCATTTCCGCGACACCGCGGGATACGTTGATGCAGGAATCTCGCGACCGCTTCGTTTACTTCCGCAACGTTATCACAGACCGGTTTGGCGTCAAGCGACAAATTGCCGCCTTCTCGTAATTGTTACGATCGACGTTTACTTGACGGCTTTGATATTCGCAGGCTTGGCGAAGAGCGAATCGGGCAGCGGCTTGTTGAATTCGATCGTTTCATAATTAATGCGGCTGGTTTGGACCCCGTTGCGAAAATGGTCGACGACGAAAGGTACGTTAACGCCGCCCGATCCGATCATCTTCAATAAATGATCCTCTTCAGTGACCTGCTCCGTCTGCTCTGTGTCCGGATTCTGAATCTGCTTTTTGTAGATGACCTTAGACGGCGTTCCATCAATCGCCGCCAATTCGTATTCGATCCAGAAGCCGTCGGGATACGTTAATTTGAGCACTTCATTGCGACGTCCCAGCGTCGCCTCGCGCCGTCCGACGTAACTTAACGTCGCGCCGTTTTGTCGCCACCAGCCGTGCAAAAGGTTTTCCATGCTGGTGCGCATGCCCGTGCGGAAGTCTTCCACCTGTTTCGCCGTCTGGTCCTTCAGAGTCTTCGCCGCGGCATCGAACAGCCAGCCCTGCATCTTGTCGTTCGTTTGAATGACGCGATTGCCGCCACCGGTGAACTCCGTGCGCTCGCGATCCGGATATGAAATGTAATCCACGAATCTCACCGGCACGCCAGGCGCACCACCCGGGTACTCGGTAAAGAATCCCCGCGCGGTGACAGTCTGAACCTTGAGGTACGCATCACCGCCAACTGCCTGAATGGCCATCTGCAGTACTTGTTCGGCCTTCTCATCGGGTTTCGGCGATTGAGTTTGTGCGCCGACAATCCCGGCGATTAGGACAAGCGTTAGCAACGCGAGGGCGACTCTATGGGACAACATAGCTTTCGGGTTCCTTCTGGTCGGGGATTACAACATACAACATAAGAAAGCCTCAAACCCGAAGGCTTGAGGCTTCACCATCTTCAGCGAACTTTCCTGGCTTACCCGCCATTCGATTGGATTACAGGTGCTTCGTTTGGGCGAGCCACGATTTCCCCTTCTTCGACGTCCACGGTGAATCGCGACGACTGTTTCCACATGTTGGTGATCGGCAATTTCAAGTGTTCATCGATATAGCGTTTCAGAAATCGAGCGCCGTATTGCGTGCTGAATCCTTTTTCCGTCACCAAATCGACGGCCGCTTCGCTGACCTCAAATGCCTTGCCCTGACGCTTCATCTGCCGGCGTGTCTTGTCCAGATAGAGCAGCGCGATCTGCTTCACCTCATCCATCGTCAGCGGCGAGAACACCACAATCTCATCAATGCGATTGCGGAACTCAGGTGAGAAGCGCGTCTCGGCAGCCTTCATCACTTCTTTTTTGACTTGGCGGAAATCGCTGGTTGTCTTGGTGCCGAAACCAAGTGGCTTCTCGAACTTCTTAAAACTTTCGGAGCCGAGGTTCGAGGTCATGATGACGATTGCGTCGGACAAGTAAACACGACGTCCGCGGCCATCGGTCAACCACCCTTCATCGAAAGCCTGCAGGAACAAATTCATCAGGTATGGCGTGGCTTTCTCCACCTCATCGAGCAGCAGCACGGTGTAAGGATTCTCACGCAGCTGTTCAGTCAGGATGCCGCCGCGTTCCGAGCCGACGATGCCGCGCGGCATGCCAATCAGCTTCTCGATGCTGACAGTGCCGTCGCTGTATTCCGACATGTCGAGGCGAACCATCTTGTGATCGTCCCCGAACATGAATTCCGCGACAGCTTTCGCCAACTCGGTTTTCCCGACTCCGGTCGGTCCCAGGAACAACAACACGCCGTCGGGCTTGTAGTGCGATTCTTTCAGCGGTCCTTTGTTCAGACGAAGACGTTGGGCTACAGCTTTGATGGCGTCTTTCTGGCCGATCACTCTTTGCGCAAGCTGCGCTTCGATAAGCGCGAAACGATCGCTGGTATCGCGAAAGATCATATCGCGCGGAATGCGCGACTCTTGTGAGATCACTTCGATAACGTGCTCAGGTTTTACGACCATGGCATGCGGCTCGTTGATCTCAACCTTCACCGCGGCGGTGTCGAGCCACCCGATCGCTTTATCAGGCAGATGCAGGTTGCGAATGTACTTAGGCGCCATCTCGAGCGCCGTGTTGATGGCTTCGTCGGAAATCTGCACCGAGTAATTCTTCTCGAGGCGTGGCCGCACGCCGAGCAAAATCTCGCGGGTCTCGCCAATTGTCGGCTCTTCGACTTTCACCAGACGGAAACGGCGCGCCAGGGCTTCGTCCTCACCGATATATTCCTTGTATTCGGTTAGCGTCGTGGCGCCAATGATGCGCAACTCGCCCTTCGCCAGCGCCGACTTGAACATGTTAGCGGCATCGGAAGAGGTTCCGAGCGCCGCGCCGGCGCCGATAATCGTATGCGCTTCGTCGATAAAAAGAATCAGATTGTCGCGCTCTTTGACTTCGTCGATGATGCCCTTGATTCGCTCTTCAAACATCCCGCGCAGCATTGTGCCGGCGACGATGCCACCCATCTGAAGTTGCACGATGTGCGAATTACGGAGGCGCGCCGGAACTTTTTCCGGTTCGAGTTCGATCATGCGCGCCAAGCCTTCAATGACCGCCGTCTTGCCAACGCCCGGTTCGCCGACCAGCATGGGCGAGTTCGCGCGTTCGCGATGACAGAGGATTTCGATGATCTGCTGAATCTCTTTTTCGCGGCCAATGGTCGGTGGAATCTTGTCCATGCGCGCCATGCGATTCAACGACACGCCAAAGTGTTTGAGATAAGCGGGCAGCTCAAACTTCTTTCGATATTGTTCGTCCTGCCGCTCGCGCTCGCTGATGTTGGTTTTGATGCTGTCGGCGACTTTTTCAGGTCTGGCGCCGAGACCGAGCAGCACTTCGACCAGAAGGCTGTCGTCTTTCGAAAGCACTTCAAAAATGTCTGTTGACTCGATCGTCTTGCGACCGCGTGACCGCGCGCGCTCCATCGCGCGCTTGAACAAGTCCGTGGTGTCCGGCGCAATGCGAAAGCCTTTGCCGACATGCTGCCGCGCGTTGTCCAGGCGGCGACTAATAACGCTGGTGACTGCGGCAGGGTCGACGGACAAACTGCGAATCGTCGAATTAAAGAGATCTGCCTCTTCCTGCGCCAGAGCATGAATGATGTGTTCGACAGTGATGTAATTCTGATCGCGGCGGCGCGACTCGCCAAGCGCTTTTTCCAGCACACGCTGACCACTATCTCCGAATTTGTCTTTGTATGCTCCCAAGTCAACCATGTGCTTTAACTTTCTTTGCTTTTACTCGCCCACTTCATTTTGATGCCGAGAGAATATTCGCCGTTGCGTTTTCATGCAACAGGATTATTCCGCGCAAACAACAAGCAATTCGCTTGCCATCGGCCAGTGTCTCACAAAGTCGCGACTCAAGATGTAAAAACTTATGCAGCCGCCGCGACTTTCTCGGCTGCAAACACCATTTCGCCATTTCTCGCCGAAACCGTGACCGTTTGACCCGGTAGAATTTCGCCACGGAGTAATTTCATCGCCAGCGGATTTTGAATCAGTGTCTGGATCGCGCGCTTTAGCGGCCGCGCCCCGAAACTTGGGTCATAGCCTTCGTTTGCCACCAACTCTTTGGCTGACTGATCCAGAACAATTGCGATATTTCGCTCTTGCAACATGTGCCGCAAACGCTCCAGCTGCACATCGATGATTTGGCTTATCTGCTCACGCGAGAGGCGATGAAAGATCACCGTATCGTCGATGCGGTTAAGGAATTCCGGTTTGAAGTGTTCCTGCAAAACCTGCGTGACTGCTTCGCGCACCTGTTTTTCGTCGTCGCTCACCGACTGAATTTCACGCGAACCGAGATTCGACGTCATGATCAAAACGGTGTTCTTGAAATCAACGGTGCGACCCTTCGAGTCGGTCAGACGTCCGTCGTCGAGAATCTGCAGCAGCACGTTGAATACATCGGCATGCGCTTTCTCAATCTCGTCGAACAACACGACGCTGTAGGGCCGCCGGCGAACGGCTTCAGTCAGCTGACCGCCTTCCTCGTAACCGACATAGCCCGGCGGTGCGCCGATCATCCGCGCCACGGCATGTTTCTCCATGTACTCGGACATGTCGAGCCGAATCATCGAGCGCTCGTCGTCAAACAGAAACTCCGCGAGCGCGCGGGCGGTTTCAGTCTTGCCGACGCCCGTTGGCCCAAGAAAGATGAATGAACCGATGGGCCGATTAGGATCCTGAAGGCCGGCACGCGCGCGCCGCACCGCATTGGCAACAGCCTCGAGTGCTTCGTCCTGGCCGATTACGCGTTGCGCCAGACGCTCTTCCATCGTCAGCAGCTTCTGCATTTCTCCTTCGAGCATCTTAGACACCGGCACACCGGTCCATTTCGCGACCACTTCCGCGACGTCTTCTTCGTCGACTTCTTCTTTCAACGTCACGCCGTCACGCTGAATCTCGCTGAGCTTTGTCTGCTCAACCTCAAGTTGTTGTTCCAACCCGGGAATTGTGCCGTACTGAATCTCGGAAGCGCGCCCCAAATCGCCGGCGTTTCGGGCTTGATCCAACTGCAGCCTGAGCTGTTCGAGTTCAGCCTTCGCTTTGCGAATGTGCTCGATAATGTCCTTCTCCGACTGCCATTTGGCTTTCATGCCGGACGACTTTTCTTTCAAATCCGCAATGCGCTGCTCGATCTCTTTCAGACGCGTCTTCGATCGCTCGTCCTCTTCCCGTTGCAAAGCCTGGCGTTCGATCTCGAGCTGCATGATTTCGCGTTCGAGCTGATCGATCTCCTGGGGCAGGGAATCAATTTCAATGCGCAGACGGGAAGCCGCTTCGTCAATCAAGTCAATGGCTTTGTCCGGCAGAAAGCGATCGGTGATGTAGCGATTGGAAAGAGTCGCCGCCGCGACAATTGCCGAGTCCTTGATGCGCACCCCATGATGAACTTCGTAGCGCTCCTTCAGTCCACGGAGAATCGCAATCGTGTCTTCGACGGTAGGCTCGCCGACATAGATTTGCTGGAAGCGTCGTTCGAGGGCGGCGTCCTTCTCGATATGTTTCTTGTATTCGTTCAGCGTCGTCGCGCCGACACATCGCAGCTCGCCGCGCGCCAGGGCCGGCTTCAACATATTCGAAGCATCGATTGCGCCTTCGGCCGCGCCCGCCCCGACCAAAGTATGCAGCTCGTCAATGAAAAGAATTATCTGCCCCTGCGCATTTTCAATCTCTTTCAGCACAGCCTTCAGGCGATCTTCGAATTCGCCCCGGTACTTTGCGCCGGCCAGCATCGATCCGAGATCGAGGCCGACCAGCCGTTTGTTGCGTAGCGTTTCCGGAACGTCGCCGGAGACAATGCGTTGCGCGAGCCCTTCAACGATGGCGGTCTTGCCCACGCCCGGTTCGCCAATCAGAACCGGATTGTTCTTGGTGCGTCGTGAAAGAACTTGAATCGTGCGCCGAATTTCATCGTCGCGGCCGATGACCGGATCCAGTTTGCCTTGACGCGCTTGATCAGTGAGATCGCGCGCGTACTTTGCGAGCGCCTGATAATTAGCCTCCGCATTTTGATCCGTGATACGAACGCCACCACGCGTCTGCTCGATAACTTTCAGCAAGTCATCACGTGTAACGCCGTGCTGCCGAAGAATCTTTCCAGAATCGCCCGCCTTCTCGTCCGCGATCGCCAGCAGCAAATGCTCGGTCGAGACGTACTCATCCTTCATCCCGTCGGCTTGTTTTTGGGCGGCCGTGAAAATTTGGCTTAGCCGGCCAGAGAAATATTGCTGGCCACCCTGCACTTTCGGAAAACGAGCGACTGCCGCCTCGCAATCGTTCTTGATGACTTGAATGTTCGCGCCGAGTTTGCCGAGGAGCGGGCGCACCGTACCTTCCGGTTGATCGAGCATCGCGCAAAGCAGGTGCTCAGGCTCAACCTGCTGATGCTGATTTCGTTCAGCCAACTCGATGCCGGCTTGAATCGCCTCTTGTCCGCGGAGCGTGAACTTATCTAAACGCATGATGAAACTTGTGTGTCGTCATTCTCTGCCTTCGCATTCGCCGAAAGCAAACGGGGCAACTGACGATTTCGCCAGCGCCCCGCCATCGCCAGATCGGAAATGGATTAGCCTTTGGTGGCCGCTTTCGCTTCGATCGTCTTCGGCGCTTCGCCGCCTTCACCTTTGACCTCGATGCGGCGGGCTTTCGTTTCCTCGCGCTTCGGAATCGTTACGCGGAGCACGCCGTTGCGGTAGTCCGCGGATGCGCCTTCCGCTGTCACCGTGTTCGGCAGAGTGAATGACCGCGTGAAGCTGCCGTAAGCTCGCTCGACGCGATGATAATTGTCGGTGTCATCCTTCTTTTCGAAGCGCCGCTCGCCGCGCAGGGTAACTATGTTGTTTTCGATCGAAAGATCGAAATCTTCGCGATTCATACCCGGAAGTTCGGCCTCCAGGACGATCTGCTCCTTGTTTTCGTAGATGTCCACGCTGGGATGCCACGACCCACGCGCGATGCCTTCGTCGTCGAACGTGCGTCCGACATTACCGGTAAAAAGACGATTTACCTCGTCCTGAAGGCTCCGCAGGTCGCGAAATGGATCGTAACGAGTAACAGTCATGTTCTTGCAACCTCCTAAACCTGGAAAATGAAGCTTTCTGTTTGGGCTTTTCGCCCTGAGCACAGTCGGATAATAATATCTGAGTCTATCCGTGTCAAGTCGTGAACGGCACTAGTGCGCTCGCCGAAAATGCTCAGAATTTGAAGGGACTAGCCCAAGCCGAAGAACTTTTTGATGGAAGAAAGAAGGCCGGCCGACTCGTCTTCGGCGGCGGCTGCGGCTTGCTGAGACGAGGCTTGAAGAGCGGCGCGACGCTCGGCGATCGTCCAACTGATCGCCTCAGCCAGGTCGGGGTTGGTTTCAAAAAGATGCTTCATTGCGCCGTGGCCGATTTCCAGTACTTCAGTTTCCTCCAACGCGACGACATTGGCGGTTCGAGGTTCGCCGGTGAAGAGCGCCATTTCTCCGAAGAATGCGCCTTCACTGAGTACGGCTACGGGGCGTGGTTTTCCACCGTCGGAAACCTGAACTTGCACGCGGCCATTGTGAACCACAAACATGGAAGAGCCCTGGTCGCCCGCGCGAATCACCAGCTCGCCCGGGGCAAAAACGTGGCGCGACGTAGCGCTCGCAAGCTTCTCGGTTTCTTCAACTGAGAGTGGCGCAAAGATATCGACTGCTGAAAGGCGCTCAATGATCTCTTTTTGGGGACCGGTGACTTTCGATTCCGGCGGTCTTCGTTCGAGATGGAGCGTGCGCGTGGGAAAGGCGAAGGTGATGTTCGCCCGTCGCAGCGCGTACCAGATTAGCTGCCGCACGAGCGCATCCGTGTCATTGTACTTGGCGTAATCGTTTAGCCAGTATTTTACTTCCCAATCAATCGACGATTCGCCGAGATCGCGCATGCGCACGATTGGGGTGATCTTGTGAGACACGTTGTCAGCTTCGCGGATAGCTTCTCTCACAACGTGAATGGTCTTTGCCGGCGAATCGGAATAGAGCGTGCCGAAGAAAACGAGACGCGCGTTCAGGTTCTCGCGCGGGCAGACCTCAATCGATTCTTTTGCCGCGGTGCTGTTGCTTACGAGAACGATGTGGTTTTGAAATGTGCGAATTTTCACCGCGCGCCAGGTGATTCCTTCGACGACGCCGGTGTGTTTTTTGTCACCGACGACAATCACGTCACCCACCTGGAACGGACGGTCGGCATGAAGAGAAATCCCCGCAAAGAAATTTCCCAGCGTGTCCTGCAACGCAAGACCGATGATGACGCCGAAGATCGCTGAAGTGGTGAAGAGCGCTCCGAGGTTAACTTCATGATAGACCCTGGTGAAGATCAGCAGAAACAGGATCGCGAAAGCGACAAGGGTGAAAATGTTGCGGACGAGTGTTGGTGCTTCATATCCCTTGCGCAGCCGAAACGCGAAATCGAAAAGCAGCGCGTTTAGCACGCGAATGCTCACGTACACGAGCAAAGACAGAAGGATTAGCCACGGAATTCGCCGCCAACCCTCAAAGGGATGATCGCCGCCGGCCTGGCCGAAGAATTTCAGGAAGAGAAACGTTGCGGCGCCGACGATCACCGTCGCCACGAGATAGAGCAAAAGATTGTTAGTTTTTTGTCGAGGATTAACCGTCACGCAAAGTTCCCGGTTCGAATGTGGCTGCGATAAGCGAGTGTACTTTTACCATCAAACGACGATGTTGGCGAGAGCGAAAATGTCCCGCGCAGTCGCCCCGTACCTAGCGAATGATCGTGACGACGATCAGGAGCAGCGAAGATGCGGACACGATCACTGCCGTCGTCCAGGCGGCGATGTTGTAAAGTGGGCCATTCACGTGGCGGCCCATCAACTCTCGATCGTTCACCAGGCGCAAAACGGCAATCAGAATCACCGGCAAGAGAATGCCGTTGATGACTTGGGTAATCAGGAGCACGCGGATGATTGGCAGTCCCGGCAGCATGGCGATCAGCGCTCCGAGTGCCACTAAAAAAGTAAAAATGCCAAGAAAAGTAGGGGCTTCGCGCAAAGTGTTAGACACCCCCTTCTCAAAACCGAACGCTTCACTGATCGAATAAGCAGTCGCCAGCGGCACCACTCCCGCAGCCATCATCGAAGCGCCGAACAACCCGATACCGAACAAAAGTTCTGCGTAAGGACCGGCGAAGGGCCGCAACGCGCGGGCGGCCTGCGCGGCCGAATCGACATGGTCGCCCGTCGCGTTCAGTGTTGCCGCGGTGGAGATCACGATGAAAAACACAATCGCTATTGCGAAGATCGTTCCGATCCACACGTCCGCTTTCGTCAGTGAATAATTTTCGGTGCGTACGCCCTTCTCAACCACAGACGATTGGATGAAGACTTGCATGTACGGCGAAATGGTCGTGCCGATGATCGCGATGAAAGTGAAGAGATAAATCGGCGAGAATTCGAAGGATGGATGCACCATCTCGCGAGCGACAGTTGGCCACGATGGATGCGCAAGAAACGCGGACACGACGTAACCAAGAAACACCAGCGACATCACGAGAAAGACGCGCTCGACACGTTGATAACTACCTTTGACCACCAGCCACCAAATCGCGGCTGCCGCGATCGGAACTGAGAAGTAGCGCGCGACGCCGAACAGCTCCATCGCGGCGGCAATGCCGATAAACTCTGAGACGGTAACGCCTGCATTGGCAATCAGCAGCGCGAACATAATGAGCGCCGTCCAACGCACGCCGAAGCGCTCGCGAATTAGATCGGCGAGTCCTTTGCCAGTGACTGCGCCCATGCGGGCACACATCTCCTGAACGATTCCGAGACTAATTGTTAGGGGAATCAGCAGCCAGAGAAGTTTGTATCCATGTTCCGCGCCGACTGACGCGAAGGTCGCGATACCGCCTGCGTCATTACCGGCATTCGCCGTGATGACGCCGGGTCCCAGGATCGAGAGATAGAGAAAAATTCGCGGACGCCGGGCGACGGTGCGCCGCACACCTTGGGCGCCCCGCAAAAGGATGCGGCGTCCAGCGGTGCGAACGTTGGTGCGCGGCTCTGACACTCGGAGGGTCCTCGGACATTTTCGACTTCAGATTATTTGATCGCCCGGTTTCGTTCTTCGTTCAAACGACTTGTCCGGCATGGCAGGACAAGTCCCGCCGCTAATGAAAGAACGATCTTCACGCCAACAATCGCGGCAGACGCTGTCGCCAATCTCGCGGCAGCAGCAGTTCAATCGCGTCGTCAAATGTGACGATGCCCAGGATGTCGCCGAGTTCATCAACCACCGGCAGCGCGAGCAGATTGTATTCGGCGATCTTCTGCGCGACATCGCCAGCGTTATCGTCGGCGTGCGCAACTTGTAACTCAGTTCGCATCACATCCGCGAGCGGCAGCGAAGGATCGGACAGAATCAAACTGCGCAGGGCGATCACACCCAGAAGTTTCCACGATTCTTCACCTTCGACGACGTACAAGTAATAGATCATGTTCGGCGTTTCGGCCATTTCGCGCAGCCGCGCCAGCGCCTCGCCGACCGTCAAATCACGCGGCAGAGTCACAAACTCAGTGGTCATCAAGCCACCGGCCGTATCGTCCTCATAAGGCAACAGCTCGGCGACTTCGGACTGCTCGTCCTGCTCCATGAGATTGAGCAAGTCCTCAGCTTTTTCTTCGGGAAGATCGCCCAGCACGTCGGCCGCCTCGTCCGGCGACATGTGTTCAAGGATGTCCGCCGCCCGCTCTTCGTCCATATCGCCGAGAATCTGCGCCTGTCGGGCTGCCGCCATCTCTTCAAGCGTTTCGGCGGCCGTTTCATCGTCGAGTGACTCAACGATTTCTGCTCCTTGTTGATACGAGAAGGCCTCCGCGAGTCGCGCGATCTCGACCGGATGCAGCCGCGTGAGTTTGCCTCGCGAAGACTTCAATTGAACCGTCGCCGCATCGGTCGCAAGATAACCAACATCGGCCCAATCGATGACTTCGACCGGCCGCCCCCGCCGCATGAACGCGGGTGATAATCGCCGCCACAAACCGGCGAGACTCACGTCGGCGCCGGTCACGCGCCACTCGGCCGCAGCTTCGATGATCTGCACGTCATTCACTCTTACGACACGCTTGCCGTCCACATCGATTAATTGCTTGTCGAGCACATCGCGCGCGAGCAAGACTTCGCCTTCGCGTCGCGTGAACGGTCGCAGGTCCAGAATGTCCGAACTTAAACGCACGCCCTGCTCGTCGAAATGCGAGATGTCCCAGCGCGGCAGAAAAAAATCACGACGGCGGTATCGCGCAACGAAACCTGCGACGGGCGGATGATCATCCTCGCCGAGACGCACAATTACGTCCTTGAGCCAGGCGACACGCTCGCCTTCGAGATCGACGATTGGTCGACCTAAGACCTGTGACAAGTAAAGCATTCGTGCTTCCAGCGAATGATAACATGCGAATCCGCTAAAAAATGTGTTGTTAAGGTGTGAGGAGTGTTATAGCTTACGCGGGAACTTAAGCCATACCTTCCAAAGGTGGTTGGCTTTCGGAACGAGAGAATTGAATAACTCTCGCCCTCACTTCAATGAAAGACTTCTTCGTCAGTTACAACAAAGCTGATAGAGATTGGGCTGAATGGATTGCTTGGACTCTTGAAGAGGCCGAATACTCCGTTGTCATTCAAGCGTGGGACTTTCTTCCCGGCGAGAACTTTGCTTTGCGAATGCAAGAAGCAGCAAAGCATACTCGACAAACAATTGCGGTTCTCTCAGAGGCGTACCTCAATGCGCTGTTCACTCAACCAGAATGGGCGTCGGCATTCGCGCGGGATCCGAAGGGTGAAGAACGCACGCTGATTCCAGTTCGTGTTCAAGAATGCAATGCTGAGGGGATTCTTGCACTGACCATTTATGTTGATTTAGTTGGAAGACATGAAGAGGACGCCAGAAAATTGCTACTGGATGGTGTCGGTAAAGAACGCGCAAAGCCAGACGTCGCCCCTGCTTTTCCCGCTCGCGCATCGGGAGATTCGATGGATAGAATTCTCCCCAACCCCGTTTCTTATCCGGGTTCGTTAACCGCTAACCGACATACGCCGGCCGAGATACCTTCAAATCTTCCGACTGGAGTTCCGTTCTTTACAGGCAGAGAAGAGGTGCTTAAACGTCTAGAGGTCGAACTGGGATCGACTGGGGCAACAGCGATTGCTCAACGCCAAGCGATAAGTGGCCTCGGCGGGGTTGGAAAGACCCAAGCTGCTATTGAATACGCAGGTCGAAACAGCAACAAGTATCACGCGATCCTCTGGGCTGTCGCCGAAACAAAGGAGTCTCTCATCTCAGATTTTGTGATGATTGCCAAGGTGTTGAATTTGCCGGAAGCTAACGCGCCTGAACAGAATTTCATAGTTACAGCGGTGAAGCATTGGCTCGACCGGAACGATGGATGGCTATTAATTCTCGATAACGCGGATGACCCAGCAGTTGTGGAAGATTTTCTTCCACAAAATCTTCGTGGCCATTTGCTTCTCACGTCTAGAGCGCAAGTCTTTGATGTCCTTGGTATTTTGAATCCGATTGAACTGGAGGAGATGACACCAAGCAATGCGAGAGATTTTTTGATCGCACGAACCGGTCGACACGACCTGAATTCGAGCGAGCATGAAGCCATCGAAAGTCTCGCCCAAGAATTGGATTACCTGCCGTTGGCGCTCGAGCAGGCTGGTGCTTATGTCAAGGAACTAAGAAGTAGTTTTGCCGACTATCTTGCCAGTTACCGCAAGCGCGGATTAGAGCTTTTGGAAAAGGGACATGCTAGTGGCAAATATCGCAAATCAGTGAGAACTACGTGGTCGCTGAACTTTCAACATGTAGAGCAAACTTCCATCGCTTCGGCTGATGTTCTTCGAATGAGTGCCTTTTTGAATCCCGATCGCATTCCGACAGAGTTGCTTGCCAGAGGGGCATCCGAACTTGGCGCGGATCTCACCGCGATATTGGCGGCAGTTGACCGAGATCCTCTAACGGTCGATGAAGTTCTAAAGCCTCTCATTCAATATTCTCTAATACATCGTGACCGCGAATCACGAACCTTCGATATTCACCGGCTGGTTCAGGCCGTTCTCAAAGAAGGAATGGACAACAAAACGCGCAGCCTTTGGGCTCAGCGTGTGGTCAAAGCACTCGCGGCCGTTTTCCCAGGTGTTGATGAAATAGATATTTCGGAGTGGAATACCATAGAGCGCCTTCTCGCCCATGCACAAGTAGCCGCGGAATTAGGTAGTGCTCCGTTAGTGTGTTGCTGATTAAGGCGAATCTTTTGCGAGGCTTTGCAAGTCATCCCGGATCGCCTTAGTCGCCGTCTCCATAGCGTTATACCACGACCCCATCCGAACACGGCTCATCTCATCATAATCGCGAGTTCGCAACCGTTGGGCGTTGACGCTGACTCCTGTCCGGCCATTAAGAGCCGCTTCAACATCATCTGAGGCCACAGTCAAAGCTGTGAGGTAGGAGTTTAGATAAGCAAGATACTTATCCTCGTTCCAAGGATCGTGCGCGAAGGTTCCGGCGTTGATTACGAGGTCTCGGTAAGCATCAGCTTTGCGACTATACAAAAGTTCTAACTTCTTCAATTTGAAGTTTGCCCTTGCGGCTATTAGCTGGCTGCCGAGAGCACCCAAAAGAAGGAGAAGACTCGACGCGAGACCTACCGCAATGGGAACCCACAGTGGAACCTTTGCTTCCATCACGCGCGCGCTTATATCACTGATCGACTTTGAGTTGCTACGCTGTTGGCTTCGTTAGTGCCCGCTCGTATGCTTGAGATTCTTGGCGTCCATCGTCGGTCAGGAGAAACTCATCCAGTATTCGGTTATACGTGATCCAATGGCGCGCTTGCATCTTCTTCAGGTCACGGCCCACCACTCTGCGCTCAAAAGCATTCTTATCAACCCCGAGATTTGCTGTCCACGCGTTTACATCTGAATCAGGCCCGTATGGCTGATCTCCAACGTAAAGGTGAGCACCCTCGCTCATGCGCCTGAGAACTAGGTGCTGTTCGATTCTGTCTTCTACCTCGTATTTTTTCTTTAATTCTTCTTCGTGTTGTTGTAATGCTTTGCTCTTTCTCATTTTGCACCTTCACCACTACTAAGGTAATCAACTTGAGTTTCACAACCACCCCGGCCTACACTCCACTAAATAACGAAGGCGACAGGCTCCTGCCAGAGCCGTCGCCTGATCTTGAACGCGTCACGCGTTGCTGGTCTGAATCTTACTACAGGATAGCCAGCAATGACAGCGTTGTGTTTCGCTCAAAACTCTATGGAGTCGCCTGCTAAAAACTTCGTCCGAGTCGTAGGGGATCTTTTACCGTCCGACTCCTTGTTGCCCATATTGGAGTGTGTTAGCAACTCGATAATTAGCCTAAGCCAGAGCCAACTACCCTTGGAAGAACGATCAATCACCGTAGAAATCGTGAGGGGTGAGCCTAGCCAAGGGACGCTGTACGATGGCCCAAAGCCAATTCTGGATGCGGTGATTACCGACAACGGTATCGGATTCAACGAAACGAATTTCACATCCTTTAAGACTCCCTATTCAGATGCGTTGCGGGACTATGGTTGTCTTGGCGTGGGGCGCTTTAGCGTGTTAGCGGCATTCCAAAGGATGAAGATTCGGAGCAACTTCCGGCAAAACGGACATTGGAAGTATCGGGAATTTGATTTTGATGAAGTTAATGAAATCCAATCGATCACCTTCAAAGAGTCTGAACGAAAGATCAACGAAACCGTTGTTGAGCTGCGCGGTCTTTATAACGAGGTTTTGATTGACAAAACTGCGGTTCCCTTGGAGGAAATCGCAAATCAGATAATGAAGCATTTTTTCATTTTCTACCTGAGCAGTAACCTTCCGAAGATTACGTTGCATGAAAAAGACTATGAGCCTTTGAATGTCAATGATCTGTTTAAAGACGTGTCCAAAGGCAGCGAACGCCAATTTGAGATCCTAGACGAAACGTTCAAGCTCTACATCACGCGCAACCCGAAAACGGCAAACCGCAGATATCATTATTACCACTACTGCGCGGATTCTATGGTTGTTGGGCGCGGGAAACATCTGAGCCGTCTCGATAGTATTTTTAGCTACCCCTTAATAGGTGAACATGGCGAGTCGTTTCTCGATGTATTCGTCGTGAGTAAGTACCTGGATGAAAAAAAGTACCCTACTCGTAACGGGTTTCGTATACCCGCAACGCGGGAGGATCGGTCATACGAGAATGAAATTACGCTTCAGGATATCGGACAGAAGGTAGCAGAGAAAGTACGAGACAAGTACAGCGAATTCGTGAAACAAACCCAAGCGCAAAATATTCTTGAGTGGAAACAATACATCCGCAAAACCCCAGTATTTCATATACTTCTTAAATACGAAGAGATTTTCCAAACACTCCCCGCTAATACAAAAGATGAGAATAAAGAGGAGGTTCTTTTTCGGATTCTAGCAGACATACGGCGAGCCAATGAACGCAAACTCCAAGCATTTATTGACGCGACATCGGTTAACGAGGAAGCGATTCAGAGCGTCGCTCAAGAGATTTCCACTAAGACTGAACTAAATAAGGACTGCTTAGTGGACTACATGGTTCGCCGAAGAGCTGTAATTGATTTGTTTAAAAAGTTTCTAGAAAAAGATCGAGAGAGCGGTGCTTATAGACCGGAAGCCGATATTCACAATCTGATTTTCCCGAAAGGCCATTCGAACGACGATACGGATTACGAAGCACACAATTTGTGGTTGTTAGATGAACGACTAGTTGCTTTCCAGTTTATTAATTCTGACAAACCTATTGGATCATACACCGACATTAAGAGTCGAAAGGCTGGCGATTTGGTGTTAATTAATAATCCAATCAGTTTGGGCGATAAGAGTTCTGGCAAAATAAACTGCCTTGTCGTGTTCGAATTTAAGAGGCCCGGTGACGTAGCGGGAAATAAATCAGGCAATCATTGGGAGTTTTCTGAATTGACTGACGCGTATTTTGATGCGTTTCGATTTGGAGTTCGGAAGAAAACGAACCAACACGGCGTGGCAGTGGATGTGGATGAGGACACCCCAAAGTTTGGCTACATTATTCTAAGTGAAATTCCAGACGAGTTGGCCCGATACAATCGTGAAATGAAAGGCTGGAAGCGAACAGCATTCGGAACCTACTATAGAATAAATGATGGCAGCAATATGCACTTAGAAGCCATGACTTTTGATAACCTGCTCACCTCGGTAAACCAGCGCCACAGCCCTTTCTTTGATCGGCTGTTTCCTGTTTCAATTCGATAACAATTCTCTTAATGACCACACGTGCTGTGTGATGCCTGATTCCATCGCAGGAGTGCAACGGATCGTTGAATGAATCCGGCAGAAGTTATAGAACGCGAAGTAGATTGCCAGCATCGCTCTAAGGTTTTCCCACTTCTTAGAAAACGCATTCGTTAAGCGAGTGAGACGGCGGACGCTCGTTCGGATGCTGAGGTTGCTACGCTCAACAATGCTCGTGCAGATGCGGTGCTCCTCAGGATTGCCAATTTGGATTTTCCTTATTGTCTCCACAACTTCGGGCGGTGAATATTTTTGTTCGCCTTCGCGATCCTTTGCATAGACCTTAATCAGCATCGCGTAATCAACGCGAGTGCCGAGCGAGTAGGCAACCGCTGATTCGTAAGGGCGATAACCGTCCGTGGTGAGTTGAAAACGTCCGCTGGTAGCTTCGTGCAACTTCTCAGTAAAAGCTTCGGTGTCCTCAATCCCGCGTTCGCCTAGATGCCATGCCAGAATCAGTTTAGTGTTGCGTTCGATTCCAACGAACGTGTAGGCATCGCCAACCTTCGGATCGGTGATTCCCTTATAAAGCTTGTGGCGGTTTTTGCATTGCACGAAGCCCCAAATTTCGTCGGCCTCAACGTCTCTTACTGCGATTCCTTTGATACGCTCACGCATTAGCTTCTCGCACTTTTCGCCAGCCAGCGTGATTAGGTTAAGGATCGTTTCCTGATGCAATCCGGTTACACGTTGGACGGAGCGAATAGACATCCCCTCAAGCAAAAGCTTTAGGCATGACTCGGCGCGATCTAACGAGATGCGCATATCATCAAGCGGCTTGTCCTGCGCTTCTGAGAATGTCCGTTTGCACTGCTTACAGCGCCAGCGTTGGATTCGTTTTGGGCCGAACTTTCCGAACTTTTTACAAAGGGAAGAGCAGTTGTGGCATGTCACTGTGAACCTTGCGTCTTTCTGCGATTTGGCTCACAATGCTTTTGTTCGGAAGCTTGAATGCGAGCAATCGCGTTTGGGTTTTCAATAGCCTCGCCGGTTGTTACAAGCAACTGACGGGGCTTCTAAATAAGGGGCTTACCACGAGCCGCTCATGGAATCTTCGACGGACGCCGTGAGCGGCTCTTCCCGTTTCTGCCCCTCATGCCGGTAAGCATGAGCGTGAGAGGCTACGTTCCTTCTCATAGCATCACCACCTTTCATTACTTTTCCTCGCCTCGTTCGTAGGCTTGGATTTGGTCAATCAGGCCGAATACGAACGTTCGCTCGTCGCCAACTAAATCAAAAAGGTTGACGTTCATCGAGAGGGAAAGTTCGCCGCCTGATTTCAGGCTAATTGTTTTGGCCGTTCCCGAAGATTCCGGCGTTTTGATAGTTGTCAGAGGGGTCGTTTCAGTTGTACTTCCTCGCTGAGTTCGGGGCCGTCGCGTACCCGGCACGCCTTTGGGTGGTTTGATGTGCGATGATAGTTGTATTCCGCCGTCCTTACACAAAGCCAAAAAGAAGCTGAACGCCTTGCGGCGTGTTTCGCCAGCTACCCCTTCGGCGGTGAACAGTTCTTCGACTTGACTCGTTGTTGCGTTCTGAAGGTTCAGATCGCTTGAGAACACAAAGTCATAAGATCGCTTCACCATATCGCCGATTAGTTTCTTTCGCCCCTCGCCTTCTGAATTAACAAGGTCGGCGAGAATCTTTTCCGGTGTGCCATCTGTTCGGATCAAACCGAAATAGCGGAGCGTTGCTAAGAGCTGGCCTTGAGTAGAACCGGCAAGTGTGCGCATTACGCTCTTGTCGATTCGCGCGGGAATGCCCTGCGTTAGCCCGTTAATGAAGTTTGTAAAGGTCTTGTGCGCAATATACGGCGGCGGATTCTTTGCTGCCCCGTTTATCGCTGATTCTGGTGTTGCCATTGTCTCCTCCTATGCCAGAGAGTTGATGCCTATGCCTCGATGCCTGTTGATTATGCCTGAGTGCCCTATGCCTGTCAATGCCTGTGTCGATTTATTTTAGACTTTTTTCAGGCATTGCCCACAGGCATTGATAGAATGGCCTTATCAGGAGGGTTTCTTATGAAGGGCGATTTGGTGATTGTACGGGCTTTTGGCGGGGCGACACTCGTGCGCCGGGTTTGGGCCGTCAAAAACGGCCTGATTTATATTGCTGACGAAAAAGAGTTCGGAAAGCGCGAAGCAGGACAAGACGCCTTAGAACCGATTGGCTTCCCTGTGTCCGATGTGTTCGCCTATGACGAAGGCTTTCCGGTGAGCGGCGGTGACTGGCGGAAACTCCGGCGTTATCATCTCTCAGTAGCAACACGCTAACGGAGCACTACCCGGAATTAATTAGAGATCATGGATTGGATCTTGAAGAATCTGCCAACCTATTAAATTTAACAGGCCGTTATCTCCATTTGCGTGCTCGTTTGGGTGAGACCGAATCCTTGTATGTTGCCGCCTTGAGGATTAGGGAAAAGATTCTTGGGCCCTCGAATCTTGCTGTCGCTAGCAGCCTCTACAATCTCGGATGGCTTTATTTAGACCAAGGACGTTATAACGAAGCCGAGACTCTCCTAATTAGAGCGCTTGATGTCAGAATTAGTCTTTCGGATCGAGAGAATAAAGAGGTCGCTCTCACTCTTGAAAAACTCGGCTTCATTCGTTACCACTTGGGCCGTTACACGGATGCTGAACGAGCCTTTAAAGAGTCGGCTGAGATCGCTGAAAGAATCTTGGGACCGAACGCGCTCGAAACCGCCGAAATACTCGGCTCTCTCGGAGGATTCTATGTATCGCAAAGAAAAAATGGAATCGCTGAGCAGCTCCTTAGACGGACACTTGATCTCAAAGAAAAATTGTTAGGGGCAAACCACTATCGTTTAGCCGGCACTCTAAATGATCTCGGCATTATCTACCGTCATCAGCGGATGTTTCGTGAAGCCGAAGATCTGTATTTGCGAGACCTAGCACTCACGGAGGAATCGTTTGGTGTGAATTACCCGCGTCTTGCAACTACCCTTAATAATCTGGCTCTCATTTACCAAGATCAAGGTCAATTGGAAAAGGCTGAATCGCTTCATGATCGCGCCCTACGCATCGCGGAAACGGGCTTGGGTAAGGAACACCCAGAAACAACAGACTCGCTAATCAAACTAGCTGTACTTTACCGTTTGCAATCAAGGTTCGACGATTCTGAGAGACTCTTATTACGCTCGCTGTCTATCAGGGAAAAGACGTTGGGGCCTGATCATCCGGATGTGGCCAAAAATCTGACAGAGATGGGAAGACTATATCGTGATCAGCGGAAATACTCGGCTGGTGAACCTGTGTTGAAGCGATCTCTCACCATTCTTAAGAGAACCGTTGGGACAGATAATCCCAACACCGTAGAAGCGATGGCGCTTTATGCAACGATTCTGCGGGGCATGAATCGAAAAGGAGAGGCCCAGAAATTTGAAGCGCAAGCTCGCAAAATTGACCACAAATCGAGTAGAAAATAGGATCCCGAAATAAGCATTTTCGAATTCTCGGTGGGCTTTCGAAAATTGTAACGGAGCAGAATGCGCATCGGGATCGCGCGGCCGTTGCGCATCGCGGGAAAAAAATGTAGTTGCTTGACCGTTGTGATGACGGATTCGTCCAGCCCGTAACCGGCCCAGCGCGCGATCTCTGCACGACCGACTTCACCTTTTTCATCGACATCGACAAGCACGTCTACGACGGCTTCGAGCTGTGCGTGCGCGGCCGCTTCGGGGTATGGCGGTTTCAGTCTGCGAAATGGACGTGGCGGGCGCGTCCCATCATGACTCTCGCCGGCATCATCGGACATGGCCTCGATCACTGTCGCGGGTTGTTCCACGGCCAGGGCACGCTCGGTGGATTCGTCCAGACTAGCTTTGGTCATCGCGTCGATATAGTGGCCCACTGCGTCTCCGGACAGTTGATCAATCAAGGCCTTCTCCGCCGTGCTTTCTGTCTCCCGATTTGCCGTTGGTTTTTCCCACCAGACCAAACGTCCCGTGCGCGCACTGACGATGAAAATCGAAACATATGCTTCGAAATACGACGGAATGTTTGAAGGCGAGCGGCGCAACGTGTCCGCCTCACCGAGCACAAAGAAATCGCAGCCAATCGCTGAGCCGAGGTCGCGTGCTTCCTGCAGCGAGAGGTTTAAAGATCCGTGATAACCGATACCTTTGGCCGCGGCCATAGCTTGATCGTGATCGACGATGGTGAGGTGCGGATTGTCGGCGAATTGCTTGGTGATCGCTTGACGTGCGGGATCGGCGAGTCGCGTCTGCCCGAGATCCAGAACGGCGACTCGCAAGCGTCTGGTTTGCACGGATGCTTGTGACTCCACCGTCAGGATTGGCAGCCACAGAAGCGTGAGACCGACTAACGCGCGAGCAAAAAATGATTGGCGCAAAGGAAGCAGAAGGATCAATTCGTAATTTTTGGCGGCATCATGCGC
>Ga0207644_10000155_pt1 | contig 49535 bp, 47 predicted proteins | sample KBSS73metaG_FD_184326 | JGI IMG/M metagenome (GOLD analysis project Ga0207644, IMG submission 184326) | Switchgrass rhizosphere microbial communities from Kellogg Biological Station, Michigan, USA - KBS S7-3 metaG (SPAdes) (version 2) | ecosystem: Host-associated > Plants > Roots > Rhizosphere... | reverse complement strand
GCAAGGCCGCTTACATCAATGGCGTCGCGGTATTTTCGATACAGAAAGGCGGCCTGATGTATGAAGCCAGCCTCGGCGGTCAGAAATTCACCTATCACGGCAAATAACACTATCGCTCAGCGGCGCTAGCTGACCAACAGACTCAGCGTCGCAATCCCCTAATAACGAAAGGGGAAATTCCCGCATCGGTGTGATTAAATACGCGCCTTTCCAGCCACACCGACCTCCATCAGCGGGATATTTCCATGAGCAGCCGCCTTCTTGCTATTGATTCCTCGTTAAACGCGTTTAGCCGCCGCCATGTCGGCCCGGATTCGGCACAAATCGAGGAAATGCTGCAAGCCATTGGCGCGCAATCGCTCGAACAGCTGATTGCATCGACGGTACCCGCGTCGATTTTGCGTAAAGACAGCATGGACTTGCCGGCCGCGCTATCCGAAGCCGATGCGCTTACAAAATTGCGCGCGATTGCGGCACAGAATCAGGTGTTTCGCTCACATATCGGTATGGGTTATTACGACACGCATACGCCGCTTGTCATTTTGCGCAACGTGCTCGAAAACCCTGGCTGGTACACCGCCTACACGCCGTATCAACCGGAAATTTCGCAAGGCCGCCTCGAAGCATTACTGAATTATCAGCAAATGGTGATGGATCTGACCGGCATGGAGCTGGCGAATGCATCGCTGCTCGATGAAGGCACGGCAGCGGCAGAAGCGATGACGCTGGTGCAGCGCGTCAACAAAAAATCGAAAAGCGAAACTTTTTTTATCGCCGACGATTGTCATCCGCAAACGATCGCCGTCGTGCAAACACGCGCACATCATCTCGGCTTCAACACGGTGATCGGCAATCCGCAAACCGATTTAATCGGCGGCGAATTTTTTGGCGCGCTGCTGCAATATCCAAATACCTACGGCAATGTTGTCGATCTGCGCACGTTGATCGAGCAAGCACATCAGCAACACACGTTGATTGTCATGGCGGCGGATTTACTGAGTTTGGTCGTGCTAACGCCGCCGGGCGAAATGGGCGCCGATGTCGCGGTGGGCAACAGCCAGCGCTTCGGTGTGCCGATGGGTTACGGCGGACCGCACGCCGCATTTTTTGCAACGCGCGATGAATATAAACGTTCGGCACCGGGCCGCATCATCGGCGTATCGATCGATCGCCACGGTAATCAGGCACTGCGCATGGCAATGCAAACGCGCGAACAACATATTCGCCGCGAAAAAGCCACGTCGAATATTTGTACCGCACAGGCGTTGTTATCGATTTGCGCGGCGTTTTATGCGATCTATCACGGCCCAAATGGTTTGCGCGAAATCGCGCAGCGGGTGCAACGGCTGACGCAAATTCTCGCCGCAGGATTTGAGCAGCTCGGTGTCGAGCGTATTAATTCAACCTATTTCGATACGCTGACATTGGACGTTGGCGCACAGCAAGCATCCATCATCGCGCGCGCGGAAGCGGCGCAAATCAATTTACGTAAAGTGGGCGCCGATCGTATCGGCATCAGTCTCGACGAAACCACGACGGCTGATGACATCGCGGAACTATGGCAAATCGTCATCGGTCGCGATGCGCATTTCTCGGTTCACACCATCGATGCGCAGCTCGATGAACAAGCCAGTTTCCCGCAGGCATTGCAACGCAGCAGCGATTTCTTAACGCATCCGGTTTTCAACAGCCATCATTCCGAAACCGAAATGCTGCGCTACATGAAGCGCCTCGAAAGCAAAGACATCGCGCTTAATCAAACGATGATCGCGCTCGGCTCCTGCACCATGAAATTAAATGCGACCGCTGAGATGGTTCCGATCACCTGGCCCGAGTTCAATCGTCTGCATCCGTTCGCACCGTTGGCGCAAGCGCAGGGTTATCAGCAATTATTTCGCGAACTGGAAAAAATGCTGATCGAAACCACGGGCTACGATGCGGTATCGCTGCAACCGAACGCCGGCTCGCAAGGCGAATACGCCGGCCTGCTCGCGATCAAGCGCTATCACGAAAGCAGAAACGAAGGCCATCGCGATACGGTATTGATTCCCAGTTCGGCGCATGGCACCAATCCGGCGAGTGCGGCATTGGCCGGATTGAAAGTTGTCATCGTCGAATGCGATAGTAACGGCAACGTCGACATCGCCGATCTGAGTGCGAAAGCAAGAAAATACGAAGCCGTTTTGTGCGCATTGATGGCGACGTATCCGTCGACGCACGGCGTTTTCGAAGAAGGCATTATCGAAATCTGCGACATCGTGCATCGCCATGGCGGCCAGGTGTATGTCGACGGCGCCAATTTAAATGCCCTTGTTGGCGTTGCCGCGCCGGGTAAATTCGGTGCCGATGTTTCGCATATTAATTTGCATAAAACATTTTGCATTCCACACGGTGGTGGCGGCCCGGGTATGGGACCGATCGGCGTCGCGAAACATTTGGCGCCGTTTTTACCGAGCAATCCTGTGCAACCGGTATACGACCTTCCGGCGAGCAACGATGTAGTTTCCGCCGCACCCTGGGGCAGCGCATCGATCCTGCCGATTTCGTGGATGTACGCCGCGATGATGGGACCGGATGGATTAACGCAAGCGACCCAAGTCGCCATCCTGAATGCAAACTATATCGCCGCACGCCTACGCGAACATTTTCCCGTGCTGTATACCGGTCGCAATGGCCGCGTCGCGCACGAATGCATAATCGATCTGCGCCCGCTGAAAGAAATCACCGGCATCAGCGAAGAAGACATCGCCAAACGCTTAATGGATTTCGGTTTCCACGCACCGACCATGTCATTCCCGGTACCCGGCACATTGATGATCGAGCCGACCGAAAGCGAATCGCTCGAAGAATTAAATCGGTTCTGCGAGGCGTTGATTCATATTCGCGGCGAGATCGAGCGCGTCAAAAACGGCGAACTCGATCCGGTCGACAATCCATTGAAAAATGCACCGCACACCGCGATGGAGCTAACCGCCGATACTTGGGAACATCGCTACACCCGCACCGAAGCTGCCTACCCGGTGGCCGAATTGCGTACGCGCAAATACTGGCCGCCGGTCGCGCGCATCGATAATGTTTATGGCGATCGCAATTTGTTTTGCGCATGCCCTGGAGTCGATGCATTTCGATAAGGCGTGTGGGCAGACCGGATGAATGACGAAGCCGGCACTCGCATTAGTCGAGCCGATAATCCTCTTGTATCGGGCCGCGCATTTCGTTCCACAAGTCGACCAACCGGAACGGCCACGGGCCGATCGGGCGGCCCTTGCTGTTCTGGTAGTAACTCTTCGACTTAGGATGGGTCCAGATCATCTTTTCCATCTGCCCGTCGATGCGGCGGTTGTGACGCTCGAACGCGGCCTGCGTCGGCTCGATCGTCTTCGCGCCGCTGGCGAGCATGTAATCGAGACATTCGATCATGTAATGGACCTGCGCCTCGCTGACGATGTTGAGCCCACCGGCGTGGTTCGGACCAGCGTTCGGCCCCACCGACAGGAAATAATTCGGGTAACCGGGAATCGTCGTGCCCATATAGGCGCGCTCTTCCTCATCCGCCCAGTCGACTTCGAGATCGTGGCCATCGCGCCCCTTGATCGGCAAATCCTTGACCACCTTGGCAAAGTGGAAGCCGGTGGCGCAGATGATGACGTCGAATTGGTATTCGGTACCGTTCTGCATGCGGATACCGGTCGGCGTGATGGCCTCGATCGGCGTGATTTCGAGCGTGACGTTGGGACGCTTGAGGGCGTCGTACCAGCCGCCGTCCATGATCACGCGCTTGGAAAAGATCGGGAAATCCGGCGTCAGCTTCTCGATCAGATCAGGTCGGTCGCCCAGCTTGGCCTGCATGTGCGCTAGCGCGTACTGGCGCATACCTTCGTTCATCGCCGACACCGCGATGCCATCGGGCGGATAGGAGGGATCCTTGACCACGTTGGGATAGAGCCCGTCGGCGGCGAACCAGAACACGCGAAAGCGGAACCACTCCTTGTAATGCGGAATATGGCGCATCGCCCACTTGACCATCTCGGGCACTTCCCTGGTGATCTCCGGGTTGTTAATCACCCAGTGCTTTGAGCGCATGAATACCGCCATTTCACCGACCTCTTCGGCGATGGTGGCGACGACCTGGGCGGAGCTGGCGCCGGTGCCGATCACCGCCACTTTCTTGCCTTTCAGATCGATGCTTTCGTCATAACCGGCGGTATGCGTGATGATGCCTTTGTAGCTGTCGATGCCGGGAATATCCGGCAGACTCCAGCGATCGGCCGGACCGAACGCATTAAACACGGCGTTGGCGCGAATCACTTCCTTCGCGCCGGTTTTCAGATTCTCGACGCTGACATTCCACACCGCATTCTTCTGGTCGAACGCCAGCTCGAGCACGCGCGTATTGAAGCGGATGTTGCGGCGCTGATCGTATTTATCGGCGGCGCTGCGGAAATATTCGCGCATGTCAGCGCCGTGTGGATGGTAGTGGTTCCACTCCGCGCTGATCTCGAACGAGTACGAATAGAAATGGCTCGGCGTGTCAACGCCCACACCGGGGTAACGGTTCTTCCACCAAGTGCCGCCGACCTCTTCGTTCTTTTCAATGATCACGTACTTATAGCCCGCTCGCTCCAGCTCGATGCCGGCAAGCAGTCCGCTCAACCCCGCGCCGATCACCAGCACCGTGAATCCTGGTGGTGGCGACAATCGCCCCGGCTGTTCCTTACGCGCGGCGGGCCGCTGAAACCCTGCCTGCTCCAGCATCATCGGTACGAATTCATCATCCACATGCTCGGAGACACCCACACTCATCATTTTTTGCATCAGCGCTTGCGGAGGATCGTCGCTCCGCGCCGCGCCCGGCGTGGTCAGCACGCGGCGCAGCTTGGTGAGCAGATCGTCGATACATTCTTGGGGAACCTGGTAGTCCGGATTGGTATAGGGCGGATGGATATGTACTTTGAACGCCTCCAGCATCGATTCGTCATGCGTCAGGTGGACATAAACCATTAGCAGCGTCTGCAGGTTGGCCTGCTTGAGCGCTTCCTCCAGCTCGGGGCTGTCCTTCATCGGCAGTGGACGATCGGAGGCCGATGTTTGTGTCATTGTTTGCGTAGCGGTCATTGCTTTCTCCTTTCTTATTTATCGATTCATAAATAGCGCTATGCGCGGCTTTAATGAACATTTTTGAAGATCGACCGGGAGCATACACTTGCAGGATGCAGCAAGTCATGAAAGCGGGCGTTTCTCGCGATTTGTGCTAAAAAAAGCTGTCGGACGAATCCGTGCTACCGTCCGCTGCAACCGGTAAGATGCTGCGCTGGAATCCAATCCTAAGACCGATCCGACCCGCTCAGGTGAATGAATGAAACGATCGCTTTTCCGAACACTATTGCCAGCCACCGTACTCCACGCTTTAGTGATGATCGCGCCGCTACAGAGCGTGTATGCCGCTGAGAGCGTACCTACTGCAAACACTTCATCAACGGGCGAAACTGCTTCGTCAGGCGTCACACAGGGGACAATCTCGTCGTCGGAGCAATATATCCAATCCCCATCAGGGCTCCGCTACCTCGATATCAAAACCGGCACCGGACCTGTGGCACACGCAGGCCAAAAAGTCACTGTCCACTACACCGGATGGCTGAAAGGAAAATTTGGCATCGCGGGGAAAAAATTCGATTCCAGCCGCGATCAAAACGAACCGTTTAAATTCGTGCTCGGCATGGGCCAGGTTATTCCCGGCTGGGACGAAGGCGTGCAAGGCATGAAAGTCGGCGGCATCCGCAAACTGATTGTGCCTGCGTCGCTGGGTTATGGCGCGCGCGGCGCAGGCGACGATATTCCACCGAATGCAACGCTGATTTTTGAGGTCGAATTACTGGCAATCTGATACATCACATTTTGATTAAATCGTCCTACCGCTATAACGATCGCGACATAAATACGCTGTTCGGATCTTGCTTATATTCCCCAAATGGTGGGCAATCGACAAAACCAAATTTTTTGTACAGCCTGCGCGCCGGCTCAAAGAATGCCATTGCTCCCGTTTCCAAATTTATCGTGTGATAGCCGCGTGCTCTAGCAGTATTGAGTATGTGATTTAACAAATTGGCAGCCACACCTTCGCCGCGCCGGGAGGCCAGGGTTCGCATCGATTTTATTTCACCTTGAAATTCATCCAGCTGCTTTAATGCACCACAGCCCACTAATCGTCCCTCACTCCAGACCGACCAAAAAGTGATTTCAGCTTTGCGCAAGCCATCAAGGTCCAAAGCGTGTTTGCTTTCGGGTGGCGATACGGATTTCATTTCGGCTATATGATCGGCTAAAAACTCTGCGACAGCGCTGCCCGACAAATCATCAATTTTAATTTCCATATTTCCCCGAAAATCTCTGATACAAAGCTAAATAATTATGGAACCGCCGCCTCATTCAACCATCGACCGGAGCCACTGGAGTTTCCAGAACCCGCTGATAAAAAGCGAGATCAAGCCAACGGCCAAATTTGAAACCCGCCTGCTTAATCGTGCCCGCATGATAAAAATCTAATTTTTCATGCAGTGCAATACTGGCGTGGTTAGCCACATCAATGCCGCCGACCATTACGTGATACTGCTGTCGCCGCGCCTCATCGATTAAGCGCTGCATCAATGCACTGCCAATTCCTCGACCGCGAAATTTTTGATGAATATAGATCGAGTGTTCAACCGTATATTTATAGGCCGGCCAATTGCGAAAAGCACCATAGCTGGCGAAACCCAGCAGCGAATTGTTTTCATCAAACGCACCAACGATGGGATGACCGCCAATCTCTTTGGCTTTGAACCACTCAATCACTTTTTCCGGGGAGCGCGGATGGTAATCGTACAATGCAGTCGAGTTGAGAATTGCTTCATTCAAAATCTCGCGGATTGCCTCAGCGGTTTGTTCGTAAGTGCAATGGGCATAATGAATCTGCATACTCTGCTCCGTGTTCATCATAAGCCTCGCCATCGTGGCTATTTATCTTGGCATAACGTGAAATCAAGCGCAGTACAGAGCAGGATTAACCAACTTACCTCTCATGCTGTTTCTACACATTACTTTCCAATACTCGATGACCTCGAAGTGCTTTGACCATAACGACAACCACCGCCAAATTCAACACGAGCAACGCGCCCGCATACCAGGTGGGTTTTCGCAATAGTTCAAAGATTTCAAAGGGCACATAAATAGCGCCGCTCACCGCCGCGAGCACCTCAGCCCATACTCGATCGTAAAAAAGTCCATACGCTTCGATAAAGCGGACGATTGAATACAACGCTGCGCCGGCAGCGAGCAGCAGGAGTTTTGAGTTTTGCAGATTAGCCGCCGCCTCCAAAAATATTTGCGGATATCTCGATGCCGGATTGAGATGGGCGTGCGCAATAAGGACGCTAACAATTTCATAGAGGTTCCGATGCGCAAGAGATAGCAGGCCAGTGGCAGCAATAAAAACCACTGCTCCTTTAAAAGCCTCGAAACAAGCGGCTGCTCGAACGATCTTGAGTGATTGTTTTCGACGCAATTTACTTGACTCCGAATAACTCGCTCCGATATCCGATTTCGCGCTAAATGATCGCGCCTCGTACCAACGCCATCAATGCCTCCTGCGGCAAATTTAGAGTTGGAATGCCGCTTGCTCCATCGCTGCATGAGTTCCAAAAAGCTGTATTAATCGATCAAAAGCGGCAATGCGTTGCAGCCGCCAAGATACAGCCGGCAAGTTGTTGCCGCTGGCAGAGGTGATCTTATGTACGATATCGGCGCAGTGCGCAACCACTCTGAACAAGCTTCGACGTCCGGAAATATTGATCTCATCGAAGCACAGCATGCGAATGCCATCATCGAACTACAGACATTGGATTCGGGCGATCGCTACCAAAGTACGATCCTCGCGGTCGATCCGACGGCGCGCACCATCGAGATCGATGAAGTATTTCCGAGCGGATTTAATGCACCGCACGGAGCGGCGCTGAATGTCACGCTGCGGCTGACGCATAATCGCCGTGTCACATTTTCGACGCGACTGCTGCGCGCGGGCTGCGCGCGTTACGAACTCGCGATGCCACCTGGTTTCACCTATAACCAGCGGCGTAATTGCTATCGATTTAAAATCACGCCGGCGCTATCGGCGGGCGCCGAATTTCGGGATGCTCACGATTATTATTGTTCGGCGCAGCTGCTGGATATTTCACTGACGGGCGCGCGCCTGCAGCTGAATCATCAGATCGATGTCGCGCCTGATCAGTTGCTGCATCAGCTGACTTTCAAATTACTGGGAAGCGATTTTCTTTGCAGCGCGGTAATTAAAAATTGCACACGCCATACCGATGGTCGAGCAATCGTCGGCGTCGAATTCAAAAGCATGCCGCGTCCACAACAACGTGCGCTCGAAAAAATTTTGGCGCAGCTGCATCGTAATCTCGCCAGACATAAAGCCGAGCGAAGAGCGACTGACACGCACAAACTGCACTAAGCAGCGTCGCTGCGCCTGAGCCATCGCACTCTACTGAAGATCGACCCTCGAATTTGAACTGCAACGTTGCCGCTCAGTCGAAGGGTTCGTGTCAGCTTTCTCCCCCATACTCGGGCTAATCATTATCTTCGGAGTTATCCATGCTCAGCAAAATAGTGAGCGTCACCGCTCTGCTGTTGTCTTTAATCTTCGCCGCCACCGCACAGGCAGCGGACGATCCCAACATGCATCAGGTCTATGCGGCTGCCGAAGCCGGTCAAATGGCCGAGGCGCAACGCATGATGGATAAAGTTCTGCAGGATCATCCGAATAGCGGCAAAGCCCATTTTGTCGAGGCCGAGCTGCTGGCGAAACAGGGTCGCATGGCGAATGCAAACGTCGAGCTAAATAAAGCGGAGGCGCTAACGCCCGGATTACCGTTTGCAAAACCGGAGGCGGTGGCGCGTCTCAAGCAATTGATTGCGGGTTCGCAATATCAGCACGCTGCCACATACAGCGCTGCGCCGGCGCAATCGAGCGGCATTGCCTGGAGCGGCTTGCTGCTAGGTGGCGGCATCATCGCCGTTATTATTTGGGGTTTGCGTGCGATGTTTGCTCGCCGCGCTGCAGCGCCGTATATCCCCGTCGGTAATTCGGGTTACGGCACTGGGCCAGCGCCTATGGGACCTGTACCGCAGGGCGGCAACGGCGGTGGCATTGGCTCCAGCATTGTCGGCGGTCTCGCCACCGGTGCCGCGGTCGGCGCCGGCATGATCGCCGGTGAAGCCATCGCTCATCACTTTCTCGATGGCGACGGTACTCGCCGTCGCGACGATTCGTTGTTGCCGCCTGCGGGCAATGACGCCTTCGCGAACGATGATATGGGCGGAACCGACTTCGGTATCAGCGACAATTCTTCGTGGGATGACAACTCGATGAGCGGCGGCGATGACTGGTGAGTTGTAGCGCCACAAACAAACCGGCAACTCCTGCTCAGCACGAACGATCAGCAGTTTTGTAAACTTGCTTTACACATTGGTCGCACGGGTATGCGCAGAATTCACTGTAAATTCTCCATCAAAATTTCCGCATTTAATAAACATAGTCAGTTTTTAACTCAGCCCGAATTTAGGTTTTCCCTTATTTACTCAGTCGGAATTCTCCGCAATCTCAGCGAGGAACCTTTATGAAAAAGCTGATCGTTACAGCAATGATTACTGGCACTGCAATACTCACGGGATCCATCGGCATCGTGCTGCCCACTTATGCACAAGATGTACAACGCGAAAATAACGATATTCGCCAAGATACCAAGGATATCGTCAAGGATCGCCGCGAACTCAGCCACGATCGGCGCGATTTACAGAATGATCAGGGCGAACTAAAACAAAATCAAAAATCGGCCGACTACGATCGAAAACTCGAAGAAAAAGCGCTTCAGTCAGGCGATGTAAATGATGCAAAAAAATACGAAAAGCGTCGCGAAAAAGCTGAGCAGGAAGCAAATGCCGAAGCCAAGGACATTAATCGGGACAAAAAAGAAATAAGACGGGACTCAAGCGACCTTGTGCATGATCGACGCGATAGAGCCCATGATATGCGCGAGCGGTCTGAAACCCGATAAGCAAGTACCGCATGCCGGATATCAAATCCAGCATGCGGCATTCGACCATTGCTTTATCAACACAATCGCAATGTTCTCTATCGCCAATTTGCCCCACGCGAATATAACGTCGTTATTTAAAATCGCAGCGCATTTGTTCCTGAATCGGCACATGCATGGTCGATTGGGCGCAAGATGCAATATAGTCAATGAACAATGGCGAGGCAGCTATTCCTTCTGCCAGCAAACGCGAATTGTCGAAGACATAGTTGAGTTCAGCAAAACCCGCGTAAAGACGTAACGCACGTAACACCAAGCGGCGGTTGCAGGGACCAATACGCGTTTCAAATTCCTGTGCCACGCGCTCCAGATCCGTCTCGTCGATTTGCCGATAATCTTCACCTATCGGCGCAACGCCTAAACCCTGCGCCAATGCCACATCGATTGCAGAAAACTTGCAACTGGAAATTTCGCCCGCGGATATATGATAGAGGTCGTGCGCAAGATGCTCCTTTAATGCGAGTGAGATCAACGCGTCGGCACAATAGTCGACTGGGATAACATCAATTTTTTCATCGAGCGCACACGTAAACTGCGCTAGCGCATGTGCCATCCGAAATACCCAGAATATGCTGCTTGATGGTTTGCAGCCCAGCGTCGTGTGGCCTACAACAATCGATGGGCGGGCGACGATTAATGGCAGCTGCGGCAATTCGGTATTAAGCCTATGTTCGATAGCTGCCTTCGACGCTGTGTAAGGCACTAAATGTTCATCCTCCAGCGCCAGCTCCCACGATTCGTGAATGGGCGATACTCTATTGGGGCCGCATGCCATCGCAGTACCGACATGCAGAAATCGCTGAAGTGTTTTCACACGCGCCATGCGTTGCGCGAAAGCGAATGTGCCATCGACATTAATCGGCCATATCTGCGGATTCTTGCTGAACGACGCAATTGCTGCACAGTTGATTACATGAGTGACGCGATCGAGCCGATGATCATTGCTGAATGCCGCGACATCGCTAAAATCGCCACGCAAAATATGGCGCGCTGAAATGAGATCGATGTCGCCCTCATCCAATTCCAGGTTTCTTAGCGACTGATGTATCCGACGCAGCGCCTCATCATCTGTCTCGGCGCGCACCAGCAATAGCAACTCGGCTTCCGGGTGCCGACGTAATAATGCCGCCACTACAGTACTGCCTAGAAACCCAGTCGCGCCGGTAATCAATATCGTTTTCATGAAACTCCTGCGGATTCACTCAGCCTCAATAACTATAAGTCGCGAATACACCGCCAGTGAGCATGGCCGGATGATCGACAAGTGGGCTATGCGCAGCGGAATCCAAATATTGATAGCGGCCTATCTGCGTACTGACGCTAATATTTTTTGAATGCTGATATTGCATGCCGATTGAAGAAGTGAAATTAAGGAAGCCGCCTCTTGGCGAATACATCGGATAATACGATGACAAAGATTGTGGATAGCTGACACCGTAATAACTTTGTGCGTAATTTTTATCAGCTGCACTACCGACTAAATCGACAAAAAAATTCAACACAGAATTAATTGGTAAGCCCGCTGTCAGTTCAACCTTATAAAGCCAGCCACTGGAGCCAGAGGTGGCCTTGCTGGCATTAGCATAAATATCGACCGCGTTCTTGATCGGCTCCCATTCAACAAATACCGCGGGAGCGATGCTGCCGCTGACGTTACCAAGACCACGGTAGCGCTCGTCACTGCGCTCGTGGCGACCATATTGATAATCGAGTGCTAGCCCCGCATGCAGCGTTGCATTATTCAGCATGCGATAACCGATACCATTTTCGGTATCGATAAAAAATCGATCGTGCTGATATAGCGCGGCAATGGCGCCAGACCACTCGGGATTAATAAGCACACCGTCTATCTGCGATATCACCGCGCGATTTTCGCCGACCGAAAATTCGAAACTGTCAGCCTCAGCCGAGACCACAAAAAACATTGAGGCCGCGGCTGCAAGATATAGAAATGATTTGATCATTATGGATTTGTTTTGCGTTCGTTAAACCAGCGCATGAAAAATAATGGCGCGAGCAAAAGCGTAAATGGTGTTGCTGACAACAACCCGCCAACAATGACCACTGCAAATGGCCGCTGCGTTTCCGAACCGATGGCGTGCGACAGCGCTGCCGGCAACAGACCTAGACCCGCCATCAATGCGGTCATCAGAATGGGACGCAGCCGTGTGCTTGCGCCATCGAGCACCGCGTCGCTGATCGATTTTCCGTTGCGTACGCCCTCAACGAATTGCTCGACCATGATGACGCCGTTTTGCACCGAAATGCCGGCCACTGCAATGAATCCGACGGCTGCCGAAATTGATAAATGCAGACCCGCTAAAGCCAGCCCCGCAAGACCACCGATCCAAGTAAAAGGAATTAATACCAGTACCAAGGCGGCTAACCGCATCGAACGAAATGCGCCAAATAACAGAACAAAAATTCCAATCGCCGACAGCGGCACAATGACTTCGAGCCGATGCATCGCACGCTGTTGATTTTCAAATTGACCGCCCCACGTTATCGTGTAGCCGGGCGGTAAATGGACTCGCGACTGCACCGCTTGCATTGCTTCCGCAACGAAACCACCTTGGTCGCGGCCCAGCAGATTCGATTTCACCGACACGTTGCGGCCACCCGCCTCCCGTGAAATACGCGCGGGTCCTTGCTTCACATCGATGCGCGCGAACTCTCCAAGCGGCAACGTGCCAGCACCGTTAGGCAGCGTTATCGGAATCTGCGCGATATCGTCGATCGCATCGCGCGCCGCTTCCTGCAGACGCACGGTAATCGCGAACTGACGATCCCCTTCGTAAAAATTATTGACGGTAACTCCAGTCAATGCGGTTTGTATCGCCGTATTGATATCGGCAATGTTGATCCCATAACGCGCGGCGAGAGCGCGTTCGATGTTGATATCAAGCTCGACCTGGCCGCCGACTTTTATCGCCTCGACATCGGCCGCGCCTTGAATGCTATTCAATATGCTGACAACTTGTTCAGCCTTGTCTTCGAGAATATCGAGATCCTGGCCGAAGATCTTTATCGCAATTTCCCCTTTAACACCGCTGATCGATTCCTCGACGTTGTCTTCAATGACCTGCGAAAAATTGGTGGGTACGCCAGGAATCGCGTGAATTTTTTGCGTCATGTCCGCGATCAAAGCTTCCTTATTGGCAAAGCGCCATTGCTCATGTGGTTTGAGATCCGCGAGAATTTCCATATTGTTCGGACCTTTGGGATCGGTGCCGTCATCGGGTCGGCCGACCTGCGAAATAACGCTCGCCACCTCAGGGTAATCGAGCAACATGTGCCGTACCACGTGCTCGACTTCACGACTCTTCTCTAAATTCGTCGCTTGCGGCAAGTTAATCGTGAGCCAAATATTGCCTTCGTCGAGTTTCGGTAAAAATTCACTGCCGAGCTGGGTTCCCAGCAAAATAGCCAATACCAGCACTGCCACTGACGCTGCAATGCAAGCGGTACTTTTCGGCGCGACGGCGCGCAGTAATGCGCGATAACGTTCTTGTAACGCATGCATCCAAGGGCTGTGCTTTTCGGCGAGATCAAAACGTTTGATCGCGTACGACAGCAGCGTGGGGATAAACGTCAGGGTTAGCAAGATCGCACCGAGAATCGCGAAGGTGAGCGTATAGGTCATCGGTGAGAAAATTTTTCCTTCCACACGTTGAAATGTGAAGATCGGCATAAATGCCAAAATGATGATCGCTTTCGCGAATAGAATCGGATAACCCATTTCCACTGCAGTGCTGCGCAGCGCATTGGTACGCCAACGTAGGGTATCGTGCGCTGGATTTATCTTATCGAGGGCGAGGCGCACCATCAGCGCTTCGACCAACACTACCGCACCGTCGACAATGATGCCGAAATCTATTGCACCCAACGAAATCAAATTTGCCGATACGCCACGCAAATGCATGAATACAAATGCAAACAATAGTGCGAGAGGAATAACCAACGCGACGATCACCGCAGCAATGGCCGAACGCAGAAACACCACGAGAATCGCCATCACTAGCAGCGCACCCATGCAGAGGTTTTCCTCAACGGTGCGAACGGTATGGTTGACCAACTGCGTGCGGTCATAAATCATTTTTAGATGAAAACCCGCTGGCAAGCGTGGCTCTAGCGTTGCGATCGCATTTTTCACATCGGCAATGACTTTGGTAGGGTTTTGTCCTTTAGCCATTTGCACGATGCCTTCGACAACGTCGTCCTGCGCGTTGTATGACACGATGCCCGAGCGTGGACGTTGTCCAATCGCCACATCCGCGATATCGCCGACAACAATGGCTTTGCCATCGCGCGCCGCAACTACGGTACGCGCAATATCATCGATGCTATGAAACAGGCCAATACTGCGTACGACTAACGCCTCATCGCCGCGCTTTATCACGCCACCCCCCACGTTCGCGCTGCCGTTCGTCAGCGCCTGATTTACCTGATCGAGGCTGATGGCAAATTTGCGCAGCAAATAGGGATTAATCTGTATCTGATATTCTTTTACTGCACCGCCGAAGCTCGCAATATCGGCGACACCAGCAACTGCGCGCAGCGCCGGACGCACCATCCAATCTTGTATTTCGCGGATATTCTCCAGTGGAGTGCCGACGGGGGCTTCGATTACGTAGCGATAAATTTCGCCAACCGCCGTTGTCAATGGCGCCAGCCCGGGTTGTGCGCCGGCCGGAAGCGCCACGTTTTGCAGTTTTTCCATGACCTGCTGCCGCGCGAAATAATCGTCGGTGTTGTCCTCGAACGTGAGCGTGAGTACCGATAAACCAAAAATCGATACCGAGCGCAGTTGCGTCATATGTGGCACGCCGCCCATTTCACGCTCGATCGGTAAACTGATCGAGCGTTCGACTTCCTCCGGCGCGAGCCCCGGCGCCTGCGTGATGATTTGCACCTGCACATCCTGCACGTCGGGAAATGCCTCGATCGGCAGATTGTCGAGCGCATAAATTCCCGCCGTAACCAACACCACAACCGAAGCGAGAATGAAAGTGCGTTGTTTCAACGCAAAGGTAACGAGGCGCTCGAGCATATCAGTCGCCCTGCATTTCGGCGTTTAGCAACAACGCACCCGCGATCACCGCTCGCTGCCCATCGGCAATACCGGTTTTGATATAACTTTCATCCCGACCACGAAAGGCTAGAGTCACCTCGCGCTTCTCAAACTCTCCGGGATTCACCTCGACAAACAAAAAAGTTTTCAATCCCGCGGTAATCAGCGCCGTGTTCGGTACACGTGGGCTTGTGTAACCGCCACCCAGCGGTGTTGCGCGTACAAACATTTCTGGTTTCAATTTCTGGTTGGGATCATCCACAGTGCAGCGCACTTGAATACGACGCGTATTGGGATCGAGTACCCTGCCGATCGAAATAATGCGAGCCTCGTAATCGCGCGCCGGGTCGGCGTCGGTTTGCACGCGCACGCGCTGACCGATTTGTACCTTATCCAAATCGGCTTCAGGAATTTCGATATCGACCCACCAGTGCGATGGGTCGCTGACAACAAACAACGGGGCGTTGGTATCGGGTTGAATTTCAGTACCGGGATTAATATTGCGCTCGGTCACCACACCCGAAACATGACTCCGCAGCGCAAACGTTCCCGCACTCGAAACGCCGAGATTGTGCAGCCGCGAGTCAGCGCGAATCGCTTCGGCTTGCGCTTGTTCATAATCGGCAACCGCACTCTCGTAATCTTTTTGTGCGATAACACCGCCATCGATCAGCAGCTGAGCTCGCTGCAGGGCCGCCTTTTTAAAATGCTCATCGGCATGCGCCTTGCGCGCATCAGCCTGTGCCTGCGCAAATTCGGGCGCGTCGAATTCCGCAAGCACTTGATTGGCGGAGACCCGATCGCCCAATTGTGCGCGAATTATCGTGACACGCCCGGCTATCGGCGCGGTAATGCGAGCAGTGACATCACCGTCATACGTGATGCGGCCGTGCAATGGCTCCAGTGCAGGAATATCGCTGGCTTCGACCGTCGCTATTTTTAAATAGGCGAGCTGTGGCGCGTTCGGCGGGAGCGTTAATGTATTAGGTTTACGTACAACATTTTGTACCGCGACGGCTTTGTCGCTATGCGACGAATGCAGCATAAACCACCCAAAAACAAACACGACAACCACCGCTATTGCAGTTACTGCACGTCGCATGATGACGTTCCACAAAATGGAGAATTGACGAAATGCCACGTCGCCAACGCTTTCGCATAATTGGCATGCGCGCTCGCGGCGTCATTCAAAATTGCTTTATGCGTGCGGCGCGCATCGAGCACGTCCATAATCCCGCCGGCACCATGTTTGTACGCAAATTCGGCCGCATCTAGCGCGCGCTGTGCCGCTTGCAATAGCTCGTTATCGAATCGTTGAATTTGCTCACGCGCTGCCATCAGGTCAGCAAACGCCTTTTGAATTTCAATCAATGCCCGCGCACGCGTCTGATCCAGCGCGTCATCCGCCAATTCAAGGTCTGCGCGCGCATGAGCAATCTCGCCTGCATATTCGTAGCCAGTCATCAGCGGCACACTGACCCCGATACCGACGGTATTTAGCGGGCGGTTTTGCCCGTTATGCTCGACTTGCATACCGACAGTCACATCGCGCTTACGCAACGCCTGCGCCTGCTCAAATGCCGTCTGCGCTGCCTGCGCGCGCTTTTCCGCCGCAAGTACATCGGCACGCTGCTCCACGGCGAAAATCGGCTGTGCTGGCATCACTTCCACCGCAGGCCAATGTGCCGAGGCATGCAATGCACTGGCCTGCGACTCAAGACCAAGTTGATATGCGAGCGCCAACTGCATCTGCAGCAAATTATTTTTTGCTTGTTGTGCATCATCCTCGGCTCGCAACATGTCTACCTGCAAACGATCGACATCGGCGCGCGCGACATCGCCAGCCTTCAGCCGCCACTGTGCCGCCATCAACATCTGTGCGGACAACTGTGCATTTTCGCGGGCGATTTGCAGCTGCTGCTGTGCCAGCACCACGTCGTAATATGCACGATAAAGCGCAACTAATCCCTGTCGTTGTGCATCCGACAAGTCATCCTGACTCGCATCGAGTCGCAAACTCGCGGCACGTTCGCGTAGCGCACGCTTATCGCCGCGCTCAATTATTTGATCGATACGTATGATCGAATCAGCCTGTTTAATAAAGCCCGGATCGCCGGTTTGAATCGATGTGGTGTTAAGCGATAGCTGCGGATTTGGTCGCTGCGCCGCGCTTAACTTATCCGCTACTGCGCCATGAATTTGATCTGCGGCAGTTTTGAGTTCGCGATTTTTCTGCTGCCATAATTGTTCGGCCTCTGCCAGATCGAGATCGAACGCGGCACAGATATTTGAGCAGCACAGACAAGCGCAAAAAATAATGCGCAGCAATAAATCTTTCATCAAACTGACGCACGTAAAAAAAATATGAAGCAGATCGGTCGCGCATTGTTCGTATTCGGTCTGACAATGCACTGACGTTGAGAAAATTGCGCGCTGGACCGACGTCAGTTATTTACTTCGGTACGTACTGTTAAATCTCATACGCCCTATCTCACTGCAGTCGCGAATTTGAAATATCTTTATTTATGTCTTCGGGATGTTTATTGATAAAATGGCGACCATAAAAAAGCCGGCATTTGCCGGCTTTTTTATGGATGCGTATTTACTGCGGTCGCATGTGCGGGAACAGCAGCACATCACGAATCGAGGGTGAATCGGTGAACAGCATGACCAGCCGATCGATACCGATGCCCTCGCCTGCCGTCGGCGGCAAACCGTATTCGAGCGCGGTGACGTAATCGGCGTCGTAATACATTGCCTCATCGTCGCCGGCTTCTTTTTCTTTGACCTGTTGCTGGAAGCGTTCAGCCTGATCTTCCGCATCATTCAACTCGGAAAAGCCATTCGCTATTTCGCGGCCACCGATGAAAAATTCGAAACGGTCGGTGACGAATGGATCGTTATCGCTGCGGCGGGCCAACGGCGATACTTCAGTCGGATACTGCGTGATAAACGTCGGCTGCTCGAGGCGATGCTCGACCGTGGCTTCGAAAATTTCGATTTGAATTTTGCCGAGACCCCAGGTGTCTTTCACATGGATTTTCAATGTTTCGCAGATCGCTTTTGCACCCGCCATCGTTTGCAATTGCTCTGCTTTTATATCCGCATTGAAATGCAAAATCGAATCGAACACCGACATGCGCGTAAACGGTTTGCCGAAATCGAATTGCTTGCCCTGATAATCGATAAGCGTTTTTCCGAGCACGCGATTCGCCAGATAACGCAACATATCCTCGGTCAGATCCATCAGATCGTTGTAATCGGCATATGCCTGATAAAACTCGATCATTGTGAATTCGGGATTGTGGCGCGTCGATAACCCTTCGTTGCGGAAATTGCGATTGATTTCGAACACGCGCTCAAAACCGCCAACCACCAGACGCTTCAAATACAGCTCCGGCGAAATACGCAGGAACATCGAGAGATCAAGCGCGTTGTGATAGGTTTCGAACGGCTTTGCGCTGGCGCCGCCGGGAATCGCCTGCATCATTGGTGTTTCGACTTCAAGATAATCGCGATCGGTCAGATAATCGCGAATACCGTCGATCATTTGCGAGCGAATACGGAACGTGCGCCGCGCTTCCTCATTCATAATCAAATCGACATAACGCTGGCGATAGCGAATTTCCTGATCCTGCAGACCGTGATATTTATCCGGCAACGGACGTAGCGACTTGGTGAGCAATTGCACCTGTTCGAGATAAATGTATAAGTCGCCCTTGCCCGATTTATGCACTGGGCCTTCGCCGCCGATAATATCGCCGATATCCCACGTTTTAATTTCGTTCAACGTCGCTTCGGGTAATTGTTTTTTATCGACATATGCCTGAATGCGACCGGTCATATCCTGCAACACAAGGAATGGCCCGCGCATCGCCATGATGCGGCCGGCGACTTTGGCTTGGCGATTTAATTGCTCGAGTTCTTCTTTCGATTTATCGCCCAGTTCTTTTTGCAACGATTCGGCGTAGCTGTCGCGGCGAAAGGCATTTGGAAACGCATTGCGCTGCTGGCGAATCGCGGTCAATTTCGCACGACGCTCCGCAATTAATTTGTTGTCGTCTTGCGGATTCAGATTTTGTTCGCTCATATTCATCTCATTAATTATCACTCCCCTCTCCCATGTGGGGAGAGGGGCCGGGGGAGAGGGCCAACTCGATAATGCCCTCACCCTAACCCTCTCCCCAAATGGGAGAGGGGACTTAAAGACCCTGTTTCAACGAGGCGACAATAAATTGATCGAGATCGCCATCGAGCACGGCTTGCGTGTTGCTGGTCTGCACATTGGTGCGTAAATCTTTGATCCGCGAATCATCGAGCACATACGAGCGAATCTGATTGCCCCACCCGATATCGGATTTCGTGTCTTCCAACGCCTGCGCTGCCGCATTGCGTTTTTGCATTTCCAGCTCGTACAACTTGGCGCGCAACATTTTCCACGCACGGTCGCGGTTTTGATGTTGACTGCGCTCAGTTTGGCATTGCACGACCGTATTGGTCGGCACGTGCGTCAGGCGAACCGCGGAATCGGTTTTGTTGATGTGCTGACCACCGGCGCCGCTGGCGCGATACGTATCGGTGCGCACATCGGCGGGATTGATATCGATTTCGATATCGTCGTCGATTTCCGGTGACACAAACACCGCCGAGAACGACGTGTGGCGACGATTGCCGGAATCGAATGGCGATTTGCGCACTAGGCGATGCACGCCGATCTCAGTGCGCAACCAACCGAACGCATATTCGCCCTGCACGTAAATAGTCGCGCCTTTGATGCCGGCCACTTCGCCATCGGAAACTTCGACCAGCTCGGCTTTGAAACCTCGGGCCTCGCACCAGCGCAAATACATGCGCAGCAACATGCTGGCCCAGTCCTGCGCTTCGGTGCCGCCGGAGCCGGATTGAATATCGAGATAAGCGTTGTTGGCATCCATTTCGCCGGAAAACATGCGACGAAATTCGAGCAGTTCGAGTTGCTTACCGAGTTTGTCGAGATCCTGTGCGACGGCATCGGCGGTGTCTTGATCGTCCTCGGCAACCGCCATTTCGAGCAGTTCGGATGCATCGGCGAGGCCCGCATCCATCGCTTCGATGGTTTTTACCACGGCTTCGAGCGCGGCCCGCTCTTTACCGAGTTCCTGCGCACGTTGGGGCTTATCCCACACGCTAGGCTCGCCGAGTTCGAGCTCGACTTCAGTCAGACGTTCTTTTTTGTTGGCGTAGTCAAAGATACCCCCTAAGCACATCGGTGCGCTCGGCGTAGTCTTTGATGGCATTTTTAAGCGGATTAACTTCCAGCATCGGGTCGGCTTTTAGGTTGGCAACAGGACGATTAATTGAAGGGGCGCGATTTTACCTGATCGCTCAGGCAGGTTCCAAATACTCGACCAGCAATTGCACGCTCTGCTGGCCACGCCATTCGTTGATATCGAGGCGATATGCCAACCGCACTTTCTGCGCGGTAGTGTTTGGCCAGTGTCGGATATCGATATTGAAAGCGATCGCATCGAACGGTTGCTGTGGCGATACAGGATCGGCGACGACCATTTTCAAATGTTTGCTGCCGACCAGGCGTTGCTGTAGCAACAAAAATTCGCCGTCGAACAGTGGCTCGGGAAAATGCTGGCCCCACGGTCCGCCGTCGCGCAATGCCTGCGCAATGTCGAGCGTGAGCTGATCCGAACGCAACGCGCCGTCGCTCCACAACACCGCCACCAAATCGTCCTCGCGCAGCAATTCGCGTACGGTTTCATCGAACGCGCGCGCGAACGCTTCGAAATTTTCGCGCGGCAAACTGAGCCCCGCGGCCATGGCGTGGCCACCGAATTTCGACAATAGTCCCGGATATTTCGCCGCCACCGCTTCTAGTGCATCGCGAATATGTAGGCCATTGATCGAGCGCGCCGAGCCTTTGATTGTGCTGCCATCGTCGGCATCGGCAAACGCAATCGCTGGACGGTGATAGCGATCCTTGATGCGCGCCGCGACAATGCCAATCACACCCTGATGCCAATCACTGCGATACAGACACAAGCCCCACGGCAACGCCGCGCTGTCTTCGAGCTGCAGCGATTCAAGCGCGGTCATCGCTTCGTGCTGCATGGTAGTTTCAATCGAACGGCGGTCTTGATTCAATTCATCGAGCTGCTGCGCGATGTCGCGCGCATGCAGCGGGTCATCGGTAAGCAGGCATTGGATGCCGAGCGTCATATCGTCGAGCCGACCCGCAGCATTCAAACGCGGACCAATCGCAAATCCTAAATCGCTCGACACCACGCGCGCCGGCTCGCGCTTCGCCACTTCGAGCAATGCTTTGATGCCGGGCCGACAGCGACCGGCGCGAATACGCCGTAATCCCTGCGCGACCAAAATGCGATTGTTGTGATCGAGCGGCACCACATCGGCAACAGTGCCGAGCGCCACCAGATCAAGATAATCGGCGAGATTCGGTTCAACGCGATTTTGTTGTTGAAACCAACCGCGCGTGCGCAATTCATTCCGCACTGCGCTCAACACATAAAAAATGACGCCGACACCAGCGAGACATTTACTAGGGAATTGGCAGCCAGGTTGATTCGGATTAACAATTGCGGTCGCGTTCGGCAACGTCGAACCCGGTAAATGATGATCGGTAATCAGTACGCGCATGCCGTGCGCATTCGCCGCGTCGACACCTTCGATACTCGAAATACCGTTATCGACGGTGATGATCAAATCGGGATTGCGCTGCGCGGCAACCGCGACAATTTCAGGCGTCAGACCGTAGCCATATTCGAAGCGATTCGGCACCAGAAAATCGACGTGCACCGCGCCCAGCGCGCGCAACGCTAATACTGCCAGCGCAGAACTAGTGGCGCCGTCGGCATCGAAATCGCCGATCACCAGAATATGCTCGTCGCGCTCGATGCTGTCGGCAATTAATGCTGCGGCCTGCGCCAAGCCTTTGAATTGATCGGGCGTGCTTAATCGCGCTAATTCGTTGGCGAGCTGATCGTCATTGGCGATGCCACGCGCTGCATAGATGGCAGCCAGTGTGGGTGATACAGCAGCAGAAAATTGCGATGATTCGAAAACGATTTCACGGCGACGAATTTGTTTTTGCATGAAGCTCGCGCCTATGGCCATTAAGCCGATGACGGGGAAGTACTTTTGAAACCGTCGGCGATAGGACATCGCCGACGGAGCTTACAGGGAAGTACTTGCAGTGTTTTCAAAAGTACTTCCCCGTTAGCGGCGATCCGCGCCAAAATCAAAAACTACGCTTTGATATTTCCCGCAATAAACTGCTGCACCTTAGCAATATCGTTAGGCAGCACCGTGCAGCGCTCCTCGCGTTCGAACAAATCGGCCATGTGATGGGGCAGCGGCACATCGTGCGGATAACCCGCCTGTTTTACTGCATCGGGAAATTTCGCCGGATGCGCGGTGGCGAGCGTGATCATTGGAATGACCTTATCGCGACGACACATACGCGCGGCTTTAACACCGATGGCCGAATGCGGATCGAGTAGATATTCGGTGCTATCCCACACTTCACCAATTGTGGTCACGGTTGCGGCATCGTCGACGGCATAGCTGTCAAACAATGCGCGCGCTTTCGCGAATGCAACTTCGCTGAGCTTTACATCGCCTTTATTGAAATCGTCCATCAACGTGCGAATCGCAGCACCATCGCGACCGTAGCAATCGAATAGTAGGCGCTCGAAGTTACTCGAAATCACAATGTCCATACTCGGCGACAACGTATGTTGCAGCGGGTGGCGACTGTATAAATTGTTGCTGATAAGACGATGCAAAATATCATTCGCGTTGGTGGCGATCACGAGCTGCTCGATCGGCAGGCCCATTTGCTGCGCCAAATATCCCGCGTATATATCGCCGAAATTACCGGTCGGCACCGAGAACGATACCGCGCGATGCGGGCCACCGAGCGCCAGCGCTGCGTAAAAGTAATAAACGATCTGCGCCATGATGCGCGCCCAGTTGATCGAGTTGACCGCGACCAACTGACGATTCGGCGGCAAAAATTGTTGTGCGCCAAAACTCGCTTTCACCATCGCCTGACAATCGTCGAAATTGCCTTCGATCGCAATGTTGTGAATTTTTTCGCCAAGCACGGTGGTCATTTGTCGACGCTGCACTTCGGATACGCGACCGTGCGGATGCAAAATAAAAATATCGATATTCTTGCAACGCTTGCAGCCTTGAATGGCCGCCGAGCCGGTATCGCCCGAGGTGGCGCCCATCACCACGACTTTCTGCTGATTGCGTTCAAGCACGTAATCGAGCAAACGGCCGAGCATTTGCAGCGCGAAATCTTTAAACGCGAGCGTCGGGCCCTGATGCAGTTCGAGCACCCATTCGCTGTGATCCAGTTGTACCAGCGGTGCAATGGCGGGATGGCGAAAATCGACGTAGGTATCGTCGATGATTTTTTTCAGATCGGCATTCGGAATACTTTCAGCAACGAACGGCTGAATAATTTTGTACGCGAGATCGGTGTAATTAAGGCCAGCCCAACTCGCGATTTCGTCGCGCGAATAATGCGGCAGCGTTTCCGGCACATATAAACCGCCGTCGGGCGCGAGGCCGGTGAGCAATACTTCTTCGAAATTCAATGCCGGCGCTATGCCGCGCGTACTGATGTATTTCATTGCATTTGCTTCATGTAGGGCGCAATAGCATTGCGCCAAAGTCTTGGGAACGGCGCAATGCTATTGCGCCCTACGAGTATTAACCTGCCAATGATTCAACGCGAATACGCACTACCGAACCGTCGATGCTATCGAGCGCTTCGATTTGCGCAATGGCCGACGCAATCAACCGCTCCTGCGTGCGGTTCGTCAAAATAATCACCGGCACATGCGCTTGATTGGGCGCCGGTTCTTTTTGAATCAATGCTTCGATGCTGATGCCAAGATCCGACAGAATTTGTGCGACGCGCGATAAAACGCCGGGCTTATCGTGCGCGGAAATGCGCAGGTAATACGACGACACAACATCGTCGATCGACAGTACCGGCGTGTCGCTCATCGCGTTCGGATGGAACGCGAGGTACGGTACGCGATGTTTCGGATCGGCATTCAATGCGCGCGCAATATCGACAATATCCGCGATCACCGACGAGGCGGTCGGCTCGCTACCGGCACCCGGGCCGTAATACAACGTCGGGCCCATCGCATCTCCTTTCACTAACACGGCGTTCATCACGCCATTCACGTTTGCGATCAACCGTTTTTCGGGAATCAGCGTCGGATGCACGCGCAATTCGATGCCTTTATCGGCACGACGCGCGATACCCAAACTCTTGATGCGATAGCCGAGTTGTTCGGCGTATTCGACATCGATCGGCGCAATCTTGGTAATGCCTTCGGTGTAGACCTTATCGAATTGCAGCGGAATACCGAATGCGATCGACGCGAGAATCATCAATTTGTGCGACGCATCGATGCCTTCGACGTCGAACGTCGGATCGGCTTCGGCATAACCGAGCGCTTGCGCTTCTTTCAATACGTCCGGAAACGAGCGCTGTTTTTCGCGCATTTCGGTGAGAATGAAATTGCTGGTGCCGTTGATAATACCGGCGAGCCATTCAATACGATTCGCCGCAAGACCTTCGCGAATTGCTTTAATCACCGGAATACCGCCGGCGACCGCCGCTTCGAATGCAACGACAACGCCGCGCTTTTCCGCCGCGTCGAAAATCTCGTTGCCGTATTGGGCGATCAACGCTTTATTCGCGGTAACGACATGCTTGCCGTTGTTGATCGCGCGCATAACCAATTCGCGCGCAGTGGTGGTGCCGCCGATCAACTCGACCAGAATATGCACGTTCGGATTGTCGGCCACCGCGAACACATCGCGATTGATCTCGATATCGCCGGTGTCGCAATTCGGATTATCGCGACGTGCGCCGATTTGCTCGACGACAATCGTGCAGCCCGCGCGTGCGGCGATCACTTCACAATTGCGCTTGAGCACGTTGAACGTGCCGCTGCCCACAGTGCCCAGGCCGCAAATACCCACTCGTACCGGATTCAAAGCGATGCTTCCATCTGAAAAAAGAAACGCGGATTTTATTGCAGCGGCGCCGACATTAAAACCTTACGCGTCGGAAATCGCTGCAATAGCGATTGATCCCACGAACAAAAAAGGCGGCTTAATGCCGCCTTTCACGAAAATTAGTCGCTATTTCACGCCTAAGCGCTGTGCCAGCTCAGTCGGTGGCACATAGCCTGGAATCAATTCGCCGTCGGCGGTTACCAGAGTCGGCGTACCGTTAACACCGATCCGCTCGCCCAATTGGTATTCTGCCGCCACCGGGTTATCGGCGCAGACACTGAGCGGCACCGCCTCGCGGTTTTTATAGCGGGTCAGTGTGCCCTGTCGATCTTTCGCACACCACGCCGTCACCATCTTCTTGTAATCCTCGGAGCCGATGCCGGCGCGCGGATACGCGAGATAGCGCACTTCGATGCCCATCGCATTCAGCTGCGGCACATCCTGATGAAAACGCTGACACCAGCCGCATTCGACGTCGGTGAATACATTGATCACGCCTTTGCTTGCCGTTTTCGGCTTGAACACGATCATATCCTTGAGCTTAACGTCGGCCAGCAACTTGGCGCGCTCACCGTTGCGTTTACGCTCGGTGATATTCGCAAAACCCTTGGCCTGTATCTGAAACAGATCGCCGAGCAGAAAATATTTGCCGTCGGCGGTGGCGTAGACCTCAGGACCATTGTCGATCTGCACCGTATAAAGGCCGGGAATTTCGCTGCTGGTGACCGACTGCACTTTAATGTCGGTGCGAGCCGCTTCCAGTGCGCGCTTGATCACGACCTCGGGCTTATCTGCAGTGGGCTGCGCGTTCGCACCCACCGCTACCACCAGCGTAAGTAATCCGAAAAAAACCTTTACCCATTGATTCATTATCGATCTCGCAATGTTTTTAATGGTGTTTCGAACGCTTTCAAGGCGGCGGGTTCCGCTAACCGCGCGGATGGTGCTGTTGATGCAGCTCCTTCATGCGCGCTTGGGCGACGTGAGTATAGATCTGCGTGGTACTCAAATCGCTGTGACCGAGTAATAACTGCACGACGCGCAGGTCAGCACCATGGTTCAGCAAATGCGTCGCGAAAGCGTGCCGCAGCGTATGCGGCGATAACGTCGTCGCGATCCCGGCGCGCAACGCATAGTGCTTGATGCGATACCAGAATGCTTGGCGCGTCATCGGCTCGCCGCGACGACTTGGGAACACCATCGGGCTCTGTGCATTATCGAGCAAGAGCGGCCGCGATTCGCGCAAATGACGCTGCAACCAGAACAACGCCTCCTCGCCGATGGGCACCAACCGTTCTTTGTTGCCCTTGCCAATCACGCGCACCACACCCTGATTGAGACTGATCTGATCAAGTTGCAAACCGATCAGCTCGCTGACACGAAGTCCCGTCGCATAGAGCAATTCGAGCATTGCCTTATCGCGCAACTCAACGGCTTGGTCGGCGCGCGGCGCTGCCAACAACAGCTCGACATGCTGCTCACTCAGACTTTTTGGCAATGGCCGGCCGAGCGCTGGCGATTCCACCTCAAAGGTCGGATCGGCGGCGATGCGCCCCTCGCGTACCTGATAACCATAGAACCCGCGCAGACAGGATAAAAACCGCGCCATCGACCGCACACTATGGATACCACCCAACGATTCTTTGATCGAGGCCGTATCGGCGGTCAGAAGATTTTTTCCAGCCTTATGCCGACTGAGTGCAAAACGCGTCAAATCCCGCCGATACGCAGCAAGACTGTTTTCCGCCAGACCTTTTTCGAGCCAGAGCGCGTCGAGGTAACGATCGATCAGATCGGCATCGCCCACTGCCAGATCGGCAACAAAAAAGGCGGCCGAAGCCGCCTTTTTCCGAACCCTGGAATCGGTATTGCGCGTGGTCTTGCGCGTTTTTCGCTCCACCACAGGCTCCACCAAGGCCAGTATCGATTAGTTGAGTTTTTCCTTGATACGCGCCGCTTTGCCGCTCAGCTCGCGCAGGTAGTACAGCTTGGCTTGACGCACGTCGCCGCGACGAACCACCGCAACGCCATCAATCAGCGGGCTATGGGTCTGGAACGTACGCTCAACGCCAACGCCATGCGAAATTTTGCGCACGGTGAACGCGGAGTTGAAGCCACGATTACGCTTCGCAATCACCACGCCTTCGAATGCCTGAATACGCTCGCGATCGCCTTCTTTGACTTTCACCTGCACGACCACCGTATCGCCGGGGCTGAATTCAGGCATGTCCTTTTTCAGTTGCTCGGCTTCCAGTTCCGCGATGATTTTGTTGGCCATGACCAATTCCTCTAAATAGATAAATCAATGTTCGATAGCTTCACAGCTAGCTCAGGACTTATGTTCACGAATGAATTCGTCGAGCAAAGTCTGTTGTTCTTTGTTCAGTGTTCGTGTTTGCAGCAAATCCGGTCGACGCAACCACGTTCGTCCCAATGACTGCTGCAAGCGCCAGCGACGAATCGCCGCATGATTGCCGCCGAGCAGTACCTCGGGCACCAGCCGCCCTTCATAATCCTCGGGCCGCGTGTAATGCGGGCAATCGAGCAATCCATCCGAGAATGAATCCTGCTGCGCCGATTGCGCATCGCCGAGTGCGCCCGGCAATAGCCGCGTTACCGCATCGATCAGTACCATCGCCGCCAATTCGCCGCCGCTCAGTACGTAATCGCCAATCGACCATTCTTCGTCGATCTCGGTCTCGAGCAAACGCTCGTCGATGCCTTCGTAGCGTCCCGCCACTAAAATCAGTTGCTCCACGGCGGCCAGCTCCTCGGCACCGCGCTGGTCCAGCATTCGCCCTTGTGGCGACAGGTAAATAACCTTGGCCGACCCCAGTTCCGAACGCGCGGCACGAATAGCAGCGCGCATCGGTTCAATCTTCATCACCATCCCGGGGCCGCCGCCGTAGGGCCGGTCGTCCACTGTATGGTGTCGATCCGTGGTGAAATCGCGCGGGTTCCAGCACTCCAGCTGCAACAATCCGCTGTCCACTGCGCGACTGGTAATGCCGCAATCGATCACAGCGTCAAACATTTCGGGGAACAGCGTGACCACACCGATGCGCATGCGCCGTTCCTAAAAATCGGGATCCCAGTCGACGACCATTGTCTGCATCGCAAGATCTACATTCAGTACTACTTGCTCTGGCAAGTACGGAATCAACCGTTCGCGACGATCAACGCTCTGATCATCGCCTTGCACCACCAGCACATCGTTAGCACCGGTTTCGAGCAGATGATCGACACGCCCGAGCAGCAAGCGGCCACGCTCTGGATGATCGACCACCACCTGCAGGCCTTCGAGTTGGCGCCAGTAGTACTCGCCCGCTTCCAACTCCGGCAGCGCTGCCACCGGCGCGCCAATATCGCAACTGACATAAGCCGCGGCGAGATCGCGATCATCAACACCGCGCAACTTCAGCACGAGTCCCTTGCCATGGACGCGGCCGTCTTCAATTTCAAGCAGCTGCCATTGCCCCTGTCGCTGGATATGGCAACGCTGATAACTCAGAAGGTTCTCCATCGGCTCGGTGTACGAATACACCTTGAGCCAACCTTTAATGCCATACACCGCCGTAAAGCGGCCGATCACGACCAGATCGGCACCAGCAGCAGACATCAAGCGGCCTTCTGCGCCTCTTTGATCAGCGATGCAACGCGATCGGACAATTGCGCGCCTTGACCAACCCAGTGGTTCAGGCGATCGAAATCGACACGCAACCGCTCTTCACCACCGCGAGCGACCGGGTTGAAAAACCCTACGCGCTCAAGATAACGGCCGCTGCGCGGGCTGCGGCTGTCAGTGACGGTCAGGTGATAAAACGGGCGCTTTTTGGCACCGCCACGCGCTAATCGAATCGTTACCATTACTCGTTGACCCTAAATTTTGGCCTGCTCAAGATGAATTGAGTCGGCGAATTCATGCGTATTTAGCTGTATTTCAAGGACCGGGATGGATTCGGTTCACACCGCCTCCGAGCTACCCGGCTAGAAAGGCGGCGTATTGTAAGGGAAAGTATTGTTTTTGGAAATTTTTATTTAAGATGCGCCGCGCTCAGCGACCGGGGAAGCCGCGCCCCGCCCCCATCGCGCCGCCGACGCCACGCATCATATTCGCGAGGCCGCCTTTCTGCGTGATTTTCTTCATCATTTTCTGCATCTGCTTGTGTTGTTTTAGCAACCGATTCAAATCCTGAATATCAGTGCCAGAACCCATCGTAATACGGCGCTTGCGCGAGCCATTGAGCAACTCGGGGTCGCGGCGCTCGGCCGGCGTCATCGAGTTGATCAGCGCTTCCATCCGCGCGAACTGCTTGTTATCGACTTGTGCCTGCGTGGCCTGCGGCAGATTAGCCATGCCCGGCAATTTGTCGAGCATACTGGCGATGCCACCCATGTTCTTCATCTGCTGCAGTTGATCGCGCAAGTCCTCCAGATCGAACCCCTTGCCCTTCTTGATCTTCTTCGCGAGCTTTTCCGCTTTGTCCTTGTCGAGATTGTCTTCGGCCTGCTCGATCAGCGACAGAATATCGCCCATGCCAAGGATACGAGACGCGATGCGATCGGGATGAAATGGATCGAGTGCGACGGTTTTCTCGCCAACGCCGATGAATTTGATCGGCTTACCGGTGATATGACGCACCGACAATGCCGCACCGCCACGGGTATCAGCATCGGCCTTGGTCAAAATCACGCCGGTGAGTGGCAGCGCATCGCCGAAGGCTTTCGCGGTATTCGCGGCATCCTGACCGGTCATCGCATCGACCACGAACAATGTCTCGATCGGATTGACCGCGGCGTGCAGCGCTTTGATCTCATCCATCATGTCGGCATCGATATGCAAACGGCCCGCGGTATCGACAATCACGACATCGCAGAATTTAATGCGCGCCGCATCGATCGCTGCCAACGCGATCGCAACCGGCTGCTGATCGGTTGAGCTTGGGAAAAACTTTGCGCCCACTTCGTGCGCCAACATTTCCAGCTGCTTGATTGCCGCCGGACGATAAATATCGGCGCTGACCAACATCACCGATTTCTTTTCTTTTTCCTTGAGATAGCGCGCCAGCTTTGCGGCCGAGGTGGTTTTACCGGCACCTTGCAAACCGGCCATCAGAATTACCGCCGGCGGTTTGGTCGCGAGATTGAGTTTCTCATTGCGTTCGCCCATTACGCGCTCGAGCTCATCCTTGACGATTTTGACGAACATCTGGCCAGGGCTCAGGCTCTTGCTGACCTCCTGTCCGACTGCGCGCGCTTTCACCGCCTCAACGAATTCCTTCACCACCGGCAGCGCGACATCGGCCTCGAGCAGCGCCATGCGCACCTCGCGCGTTGCATCCTGCACATTTTCCTCGGTGAGACGGGCCTGACCGGTAATATGGCGCAGTGTCTTGGAAAGACGTTCGGTGAGATTCTCAAACATGGGAATAATCCAGAAAAATGAATATGTAGCGCGAGCTTGCAATCAGATAAGCAAACTGTTGAAGTATACCGGATTCAATTTTCCCTCCCAACCAGACATTTACGGATTTTCCCACGCGAGATGATGCACGCTGTCGCCAGCATTACCGCGGTCGTGTTTTATCTGACAGCGGCCGTTTATCAGGGATTGTTTTTACTCCATCGCGGCCACTCGCGGCCCGTCCGCACCCGCTTTCTGATATTGAGTACCGTCGCCGTCATTGCGCATGGCATCAGTGCGATCGGCCCGATTTACACCTCGCACGGTATCGACCTCGGTTTTTTCCGCGCGCTATCACTGAGCTTCTGGTTTATTTGCTTCTTCGGTGTGCTGAACAATTTACGGCGACCGCTGGAAACGCCGTTGGCGTTACTATTTCCGCTGGCGAGCGCATCGATCATCGTCACCTTTGCATTACAAGGTCCGGATACGCGCCTGCCCTCGCTGAGCGGCGGCGTGCTCACGCATATCGTGCTCTCGATTCTCGCGTACAGCACGCTATCGCTATGTGCATTGCAGGCGTTCGTGCTGGCGCTGCAAGAGCGCGCGCTCAAGCAGCGCCACGTCAATGGCATTCTCAGCGCATTGCCGCCATTGATGACAATGGAAGGGATTTTATTCGAACTGTTGTGGGTGGGATTTTTACTGTTGACAGCGGCCATCGCCACCGGTGTGTTGTATATCGATAATTTGTTTGCGCAGCACCTTGTCCATAAGACGGTGTTCTCGCTGATCGCCTGGCTGATTTTTGCGGGTCTGTTATGGGGACACCGTAAATTGGGATGGCGCGGTTACACTGCGGTGCGCTGGACACTCGCTGGATTTACCGCCCTGGCACTGGCGTATTTCGGCACCAAACTCGTGCTTGAATTGATTCTGCATCGAGTCAATTAAAGTCGATTGATTTCCATCCATGGCAACGCGGTTGCCTGCCCTGCGGTTTTTCTTCAAGATAGCCGCTCTCCGTCGATACAGGATCATGCTTTTTGAACGAGGCCCCTTTAGGACTTCTGTTTCTGGTGCTTTTTGCGCTGATTATTCTTTCCGCGTTTTTTTCCAGCTCAGAGACCGGCATGATGGCGTTGAATCGCTATCGGCTAAAACATCTCGCCGGCAGCGGTCACAAAGGCGCCAAGCGTGCGAGTTATCTGCTCGAACGCCCGGAACGCCTGATCGGTTTCGTACTGATCGGCAACACCCTCGCCAACGTATTGGCCTCCGCCCTCGCCACCGTCATCAGTATTCGCATTCTCGGCGACAATGGTTTTGCGGTGACCATCGCCAGCTTTTTAGTCGCGGTATTCCTGCTGATTTTTGCTGAAGTCGCGCCCAAAACAGTTGCTGCGCTCTATCCCGAGCGTGTCGCGTTTCCATTCAGTCATATTTTGAAACCGATGCTGCGCACGTTTTACCCGTTGGTATGGACAGTCAATACGGTCGCGAATAAATTGCTGCGCATTTTCGGCATCGATCCCGATCGCCATCATGAAGAACCGCTCAGCCAAGCAGAGCTGCGTACGATTGTGAACGACGCTGGCGAAATTATTCCGCAGCGACATCAGGGCATGCTGCTGAATATTCTCGATCTCGAACAAATGACGATCGACGACATCATGGTGCCGCGCTCGGAAATGGTGGGGCTCGATCTCGACGATGACGATGCCGCGCTGACACGTCAATTGCGCGAATGCGAATTCACGCGCATCCCGGTGTATACGCAGGACATCAATAATATTGCCGGCCTCCTGCATTTGCGCTCGGTGGTGCGCTTAATCGACAGCAATGGCCAGCTCAATCGCCGCGCGCTGCTCAAGGAAATCGACGAGCCGTATTTCGTGCCCGAAGGCACGCCACTACATACGCAATTATTTAATTTTCAGAAACAAAAACGCCGGATTGCCATCGTTGTCGACGAATATGGCGTGGTGCAGGGATTGATTGCACTGGAAGATATTCTCGAAGAAATTGTCGGCGAATTCACCTCGAATCTCGCCGACGAATCGGAAGAAATCATCGAGCAGAGCGATGGCTCGTTCATCATCGACGGCAGCGCCGGTATTCGCGAAATCAATCGCGCGCTCGACTGGAAATTACCGACTGATGGACCCAAAACACTGAATGGTTTATTGCTCGAAAATCTCGAAAACTTTCCGGACGCCGATGTCGGCGTGCGCATCGGCGATTATTTTTTCGAGACATTGAATATTCAGGGCAATATCGTGAAACAGGTGCGAGCGTTTTACGATAACACTCAACCGCCGGTTTGATCGCGCGCCGCTTTTCGACACGCCGCCGCATCGACAACCTTCTGCTTATCCGCATTATCTAATGCGCGCCACGCAATAATTTCATCGATGCTACGCCAACAGCCGATGCAAATACGCTGTTCGTCGAGTTCGCACAGACCGATGCATGGCGACGCAACTTCTCCGGGCACGTTCATTTTTCGCTGCGCGGATCGATGCGCAAAACGCGCCGAAAGCGGCGACCGTTTTCGACATAATGCGCGGCCGAATCTTCGAGTTTCTGGCGCGCGTCGTCGGTTAACTGCTTGACAACGCGTCCGGGCGACCCAACCACCAGCGAACCATCGGGAATAATTTTGCCTTCCGGGATCAGCGCATTCGCACCGATGATGCAATGCCGACCGATTTGCGCGTTGTTCAATACCACCGCATTGATGCCGATCAAGCTGAAATCCCCGACCGTGCAACCATGTACCACCGCATGATGGCCAACCGTCACACCGCGGCCGATCGTCAACGGCGAGCCAGCATCGGCATGCAGCATTGCGCCGTCCTGAATATTGGTGCGATCGCCGATCGTGATCCAATCGCTGTCGCCGCGCACCACCGCGTTAAACCAGATACTGGCATCGTCACCGACGCTGACTGAGCCAATGACGGTCGCATTATCCGCGACAAAATAATTGTCGCTGGCAAAGTGGACACGCAAATCATCCAGTTCATAAATCATCGTAATCCCCCATTAACCTCGATTATCTAGGCTCGATTTCAGCCGCTGTTCGACATCGAGCTCGGCGCCATACACACGATTCACCAAGTCGACGATAAATCCCGCCGTAATGCCCCATATCGTGTAATGCCGATACTGATAGCGCGCCGCGATTCGTGTCTGGCGCGCGCGCGTGACCCGATCGGCACGCAGATTTTTGCGATCGACAAAAAACGCCAATGGCGCGTACAGCACCTCCTCGACTTCCGCAGCATTCATTTGTAACGACAAATCCCGCGGAATCGTACCGACGATGGCTGTAACCGCCAGCCCCAACATGCTGGTGCGGGGCGATAAGTGGCCGCCGTAGCAAAAATGGTCGCGCTGCAGGCCCACTTCCTCCCACGCTTCGCGCAACGCGGTGTCGCACAAATCGATGTCGCCAGGATCGGCCTTACCGCCAGGCAGCGCTATTTCGCCGGGATGCGATGACAAATGCAGGCTGCGCCGAATCAGTAGCAACTGCGGCTCGTCTTGGTCGGTGAGCGCCATCAGCACCGCCGCAGGCACGCGCGGTATTGATGTCGGGCATGGGTTTTGCTCAAGCTTTTGTTGCAGTTGCGTCAAAAGTCGCGATTCCAAATCAATCTCCAGACAGCCGACGGACGGTATTGCGAGCTCTTCAATATAGCGGCATGCTGCGATGGGTAGTGAACAAGGATTACGCTGTTCCCCCTGCCACGGCAGTGTCCCCGGATATGGGACGGGAGGGCCTCATGGCCAGAGTAGAACTACCGGGATTCGATACGCTGCGCTATTTGGCTGAACACGATCCCGAGCGACTCGAACATCTGCGCAACGCGCTCACCGAAATGCTAATCGCGCGCTCGCCGGCCGAATCGCAACAACGTTTGCGCGGTTTGCAGTTTCAAATCAACGCACGCATCAAGCTGGCCCCTAATCCGATCGCTGCCTGCATCGCGGTCTCGGCCATGATGCACGATACGCTCGAACAATTGCAGCGCACGTTGTGCGAAGGTGCCGACGACGAAATTACGGTGCCAGCGTCGGCGCGTATTATTCCGTTTCGGCAACGCAGCTGATCAGAATACTTCGAGCTTCGTGACGTGGTACGCGAGCTCTTCATACGGATGCACCGCGCGCAACGCAGCGACGGCTGCGCGAATCAGGTCCTCAGCGCACACCAGCTCGACTTTGTATTCCTCGACTGTTTCGACTTTGCCCTGCTCGCCGATAAACGGATCGCTGCCGGCTAAGGCGCGAAACTGCCCGCGTCCCAACACCTGCCAACAGCAACAATCATAATTGCCAATTTTACCGGCGCCGGTAGCAAATATTGCCGCCTTCACCGCTTCCAGATGCGATACGGGAACATAAAAAGATAATTGATACATGATCAATCCCCGTTGCGTTCGACATCCTGGCGCGCGTAAAACTCCTGCGCGAATTTCTGTAATTCGCCGCGCTCTATTGCCGCGCGAATACCGGCCATGTGCCGCTGATAAAAACGCAGATTGTGGATCGTATTCAATTGCGCACCGACCATTTCGCCGCACCGGTCGAGATGATGCAAATAACCGCGCGTGAAATTCTGACACGTATAGCAATCGCAACCTGCTTCTAATGGTTTTGTGCTGTAGCGATGTTTCGCGTTACGAATACGCACCACACCGTAATCGGTAAATAGATGACCGTTGCGTGCATTACGCGTCGGCATCACGCAATCGAACATATCGATACCGCGCAATACCGCATCGAGAATATCTTCGGGCTTACCGACACCCATCAAATAGCGCGGCTTATCGACCGGCATGCTTGGCGTCAATGCGTCGAGCACCAATAGCATTTCTTCTTTCGGCTCGCCGACCGATAAACCGCCGATCGCGTAACCATCGAAACCAATGCGCTGCAATCCATCGAGCGATTCGTGCCGCAGCGACGGATACATGCCGCCCTGCACGATACCAAACAACGCCGCGGGATTATCCGCATGCGCGCGACGGCTGCGCTCGGCCCAGCGCAGCGATAGCTCCATCGAATGTCGCGCTTCGATTTCGGTCGCCGGATACGGCGTGCACTCATCGAAAATCATCACGACATCGGCACCGAGGTCGCGCTGCACGCGCATCGATGTTTCAGGATCGATAAAGACCGGGCTGCCATCGATCGGCGATTTGAACGCTACGCCCTGCTCGGTAATTTTGCGCAGCTCGCCGAGACTCCACACCTGAAAACCACCGGAATCGGTGAGAATCGGTTTCTGCCAATTAATGAAATCGTGCAGATCACCATGTGCTTTTACGACTTCAGTACCCGGGCGCAGCATCAAATGAAAGGTATTGCCGAGAATAATTTGCGCGCCGATCGCTTCGATATCGCGCTGCATGATTGCCTTCACGGTGCCGTATGTTCCCACCGGCATGAATGCCGGCGTCTCAACCACACCGCGCGGAAATTGCAAACGACCGCGCCGCGCTGCGCCATCGGTGGCATCCAATTCGAATTGCATGAAGCTCATAATTTTTTCTCGGATGGAAAAACTAGCATGGCATCGCCGTAGCTGAAAAAACGATAGCGCTGTGCGACCGCTTCACCATATGCGTTCAATACATGATCGCGACCGGCAAATGCGCTCACCAACATAATCAATGTCGATTCCGGCAGATGAAAATTGGTGAGCAACGCATCGACCACGCGAAAGCGATAACTTGGATAAATAAAAATACGCGTGTCGCCGGTAAACGGTTGCAACTCGCCCGAGGCCGCCGCGCTTTCCAATGCGCGCACGCTGGTGGTGCCGATCGCGATAACGCGGCCACCACGCGCACGCGCGGCTCGCACTTGCTCGCATAAGGTCGCATCGACTTCGATGTATTCCGCATGCATGCGATGCTCACGAACATTATCGACACGCACTGGCTGGAAGGTCCCGGCGCCGACGTGCAGCGTAACAAATCCAAATTCGACACCGAACTCGCGGCAGCGCTGCAAATACGCTTCGCTGAAATGCAATCCAGCCGTCGGTGCGGCCACAGCACCTTCGCGTTGCGCATACACGGTTTGATAACGCTCGCGATCGGCATCGAGATCGACGCGGTCGATATACGGCGGCAGCGGCATATGCCCCCACTGTCGCATCGCCGCGAGTGCATCGATATCGATAAACTCCAGCTGATAAAGATTCTCGCTTTTTGCCAGCACGCGCACGCGGCAATTCTGCGCAGCGGCATCCTCCGTCTCGGCCAACATAATCGTGCTGTCGGGTTTCGGCGCTTTGCTGGCGCGAATATGCGCCAGCACTTGTCGCGGCCCCAGCAGCCGCTCGACCAGAATTTCCACACGCCCGCCACTCGTCTTCTGCCCGAACAGGCGCGCGGGTATCACTCGAGTATTGTTGAACACCAGCAGATCGTCGGGGCGCAGATAGCTAAGCAAATCGACAAATTGGCGATGCTCGATGGTACCGGTGGTCCCGTCGAGCACTAATAGGCGGCTACCCGTGCGCTCGGCAGCGGGAAAGCGCGCGATGAGTTCGTCGGGCAAATCGAAATGAAAATCGGACAGCTTCATTGGCAAATGCGGGGCTTGGCGACAGGCCGGCAAGGGTATAGCAAACGCGGCAAACTCTCCACATCGCGCGGTTAGCGTCGATCACCCGGAGCTGTTCCAAATATGCAGCACCGCATAGCTGCGCCACGGTCGCCATTGCTGCGACATTGCCTCCGCCTGCTTTGCAGTAATACCGCCGAGTTTATTGCGGATGGCGATATCCTCTTTCGGGAACGCATCCGGCCAGCGCAACGCGCGCATAGCGATGTAATGCGCGGTCCACTGGCCGATACCGGGAAAGGTCGTGAGTTTTTTTATCGTGACGTCCGGGTCAGCACCCGCATCCAGTTTTAATTCCGCGGTAGCAAACGCTTTAGCGAGCGCGACAATACATTTTGCACGAGTGGCGACTATGCCGAGCTTGGCAATATCCTCGATATCTACATTAGCGATGCGATCTGGCAGCGGCGACAGTCGCGTCAACTCGGTAAATGATGTTTCGATTTTTTGTCCAAATGCCTCGGCAAAACGGCAAGCGAGCGTGGTCGCTGCTTTCACTGAAATCTGTTGTCCCAATATCGCGCGTACCGCCATTTCAAAACCGTCGAACGCGCCCGGCACACGCAAACCCGGATTATTGCTCACTGCTTTCTTTAACAATTTATCTTTCATCAAATGCGCTGCGATCACATCGGGACGTGCCGCCAGATCGAACAGATTGCGCAGACGTGCAAGTAACGCCGGCAATACCGGCAGCAGTGAATGCGTAAACTCGACCAGCAATGCCGATTTTTCCGGTGCATGCGTGACGCTGATCCAGCCGGAATATTTGCCGATGAGAACTGTGCGCATGTAGCTGTCATCAATCACGCACTCGATACTCTTCATAGTGCGTGCAGCGAGAAATGCGAGCATTCCCTGCCAGTCGTACGGTGGGCGATATACCAGCTGCAGAACCGACGTGGCGGCCGCATCAGTGACCGCCGCATGCTCGTTAGCTTGCCGACGCAATCGAGTTGGTGGCATGCCATAGCGCGAGCTGAATGCATCATTGAAGCGACGCAACGATGAAAAACCGCTGGCGAACGCGACATCGATGATAGGCAGTCGGGTTTCAGTCAATATCTGCTTGGCGAGCAACAAACGCCGCGTCTGCAATAATTCAATCGGCGATACACCCAGTTCTTTCTGCACAATGCGCCGCAACTGGCGCGAGCTGAGCTCGAACTGAGCCGCAACAGTGTCGAGATTCGTGTCGATGATTCCCTCGTCGATACGATGCGCGAGTAAATGGGCAATGCGTTGCGCGTTATCGACAGGCGCGCTGCCTGGCGCCAATTCCGGGCGACAGCGTAAACACGGACGGAACGATGCTTTTTCGGCGGCTTCTGCACTCACAAAAAATTGACAGTTTTTTCGGAGCGGTGTTTTGGCCGGACAAATCGGCCGACAATAAATTCCCGTGGACGTAACGCCCACAAAAAAAACACCATCGAAACGCGGATCGCGCGAAACCAATGCGGCGTAAGCAGTGTCACTTTCAATCATGGCAATCCACTATTCTTCCAATGCATTCCCAACATAACGCGCTTGTCGATAACATACTGGCCGTTTTCGGACATTACAATTTCCATCATTTACTTGTCCGAAAACAGCGAGCCATTCTTATCCGACCAATGCATAGTGGGCAGACAACGAACAGAATATTGATAGCGACGACTGATCGGAGATCGCAATGGCTTATTTTTTTAAACGCACAAAATCGCCGGTGGGTGAGTTGACGCTGATCGCCAGCGACCGCGGTCTCGCTGCCATTCTGTGGGAAAATGATAACCCGTTGCGCGTGCGCCTAGATCCACTGCAAAACAATGATTGCCACCCTGTATTGCTGCAAACAGAGCAGCAATTAAACGCGTACTTTGCAGGAGACCTCAGAGAATTTTCATTGCCGCTCGATTTTTCCGGGACCGATTTTCAGAAAAAAGTCTGGGCGGCGCTACTGACGATTCCGTTCGGCGAAACCCGTAGCTACAGCGATATTGCCAAGCAAATAGGTTGTCCTAATGCCACGCGTGCAGTTGGTGCAGCGAACGGAAAAAATCCTATTTCAATCGTCGCACCGTGCCATCGCGTTATCGGGGCTAACGGAAAACTCACCGGTTTCGCCGGCGGTCTTCACACCAAAGCACAGCTACTGGCGCTCGAATCGAGAACAACGCAGAGGCAGCTGCGGCTCGAATAAATTCAGCTTGCGAACTGAGATAGAAAAAGTGCAAACGCGCTTTTTATCAAGACAACGTTCAACCACTTAGGGCTTTTTCTAAATCCGCTCTTCCATCCTGCCACGTCCAGAATGCGCGTAGCGAAAGAATCTTTCCTGCGGAATTCACTTTATAAATTGTCACCATCGGTGTTTCCTCGATACTGCCGTCGGGTAATTGGCTTCTGCCCACCCAAACATTGGCGCACTCGTCGCCGCATGGATACGACGCCTGCATTTCGAAATCGAACGATGATGGGCCAATGATCATGTCCCAGAATTTGCTGATGCCTTCCTTTCCCTTGTGCCCCAAACCAGTCGGGTCGAGCGGCGATACGCCAACCGGGTCTTGCACGACCGCATCATCGGCAAACAGTGCGAGCCACCCCTCTTTGTTTTTTTGTTTTACCAGTGTCGGTGACAAGAAACTTGCGCGCTGTGCCGGGTGCGGAGAATTCAGATCGATCTTCATGAGCAGTAACTCCTGAAAGAATCATGCGGTCAGTTTGGTTTTATAGAAGCCAAATGCAAAAAGCGTCCTGCTAGGAAATGCGGCCACAGGCGTGAACGGAAGCTAAAGACAGAAGCATCTTTTGTAAAGCGGATGCTGCGAAATGGAATGGAGAGATGGGGACGGACTGATTTTCGGTAGGAGATATTGGTGCCCGGGGACGGACTCGAACCGTCATGTTGTCACCAACGGCGGATTTTGAATCCGCTGCGTCTACCGATTTCGCCACCCGGGCGGGAGGGAAATTAAACGAGGCGCGATTATAACAATGACGGTTGGCAGGTCAACCTTAGCCGCGAAATTTCTGCCCCCTATTTCGACCGGCGATCTATTTCTGCTCAATGGGTTACAGCGAGAGCTTGCGATGACACGCGAAATAGGCCGGCAATTCGACGCCGATCGCTGAATGTGGAGGCGGTCACAACTTCAACACGCCCGCTGGCGCGCCCGAGCTCGATTGCTATAGTCAGAAAGCAAACGCTGCAACACGTTGCGCCGTGTTGCAGTCGAGGAAGTAGCTTTCAGGTTCTCTCCCAAACGAAAATTGATGCCGCCTTCGGGCGGCTTTTTTTTCGTCTGGAGTTCGTGTCACTCAATTGAGCGGTGCAATACCCACGGCACGGCGCACCCGACCCAATAATGTCGATGCTTCCGCGCGCGCTTTCTCAGCGCCCTTTTTCAGCACCGCTTCGATGTGATCGGGATTCGCGATCAGCTCTTGGTAGCGAGCACGCGCTGCGCCGATTTCGTTATTAATCAGCCCGAACAATTCTTTTTTCGCCTGGCCCCACGCGATACCCGCGGCGAATTGCTCGCGCATGTACTGAGTTTGTTCTGGAGTCGCGAACGCCTGCCAAATTTGAAATACGGTCGAATCGCCCGGGTCTTTCGGTTGACCGGGTTCGAGCAGATTGGTCTTCACTTTATTGATCAGTTTTTGCAATTCCTTTTCCGACGCAAACAGCGGAATGGTATTGCCATAACTCTTACTCATTTTGCGACCGTCGAGGCCGCCGAGCACTGCGACGTTATCGTCGATCATCGCTTCGGGCAGCGCGAAAGTATCGCCATAAATATGATTGAAGCGCTGACCGATATCGCGCGCCATTTCGATGTGTTGAATCTGATCGCGACCGACCGGAATTTTGTGCGCGTTAAACATTAAAATATCCGCTGCCATCAAAATCGGATACGAGAACAAACCCATCGTGATCGCAAAGTCCTGGTCTTCGCCCGCGTCTTCGTTTTTCTGCACCGCATCTTTATAGGCATGCGCGCGATTCATTAAACCCTTCGCGGTGACGCAGGTGAGCACCCAAGTCAGCTCGGTGATTTCCGGCACATCGGATTGGCGATAAAACGTTGCGGCATCGGTATCGAGCCCCAGCGCGAGCCAGGTCGCGGCAATCTCTTTCGTCGATTGATGCACCTGCGCCGGATCCTGGCATTTGATCAGCGCGTGATAATCCGCCAGAAAATAAAATGAATCGACATTCTGATCGCGGCTCGCCGCAATTGCCGGGCGAATCGCGCCGACGTAATTACCGAGATGCGGCGTGCCCGTCGTGGTAATGCCGGTCAGTACACGTTGCTTTTTCATTGTCAAAAAATTTCCAAAAACTTAAATGCGGGATTGCGAATAAACCGAAGTCTGGAAGAAATGCGTCAGCGCTCGGCACAACTGCCAACAATCACGCGTACCGGCAACTTCGCGCAGCGAATGCATCGCCCATTGCGGCACGCCGACATCGACGGTGCGCACCCCAATTTCGGTCGCTGTGATCGGCCCGATGGTGCTGCCGCAGGCCATATCGCTGCGCACGACAAAGCTCTGCACTGGCGCATCGATTTGCTGACAGATATGCCGAAATAACGCTGCCGTTTCGCTGTTGGTCGCGTAACGTTGATTTGCGTTGATTTTGATGACCGGTCCGCGATTGAGTAGCGGACCATGATTCGCATCGTGCTTGTCGGCAAAATTCGGATGAATGCCATGCGCGTTGTCGCACGAAATCATCAGCGATCGATCGATCATGCGCGCATAGTTTTCATAGGAAGAATTTTCCTCGCCGCCGGCGATGCGACGCAATGTCGATTGCAGCAAGGTACCCTGCGCGCCGGATGTACTCGCGCTGCCGACCTCCTCGTGATCGCTGCAGATGAGCATGGCACTGCGCGCGCCATCCGCAGTTAACAGCGCTTTCAACGCGATAAAACACGACAGCAAATTATCGATCCGCGCGCTGGCGATAAATTCCTGCTCCAGCCCGACCAATGCCGGCGGCTGCACGTCGTAACAATTAATTTCGTAATCGAGCACGGCGCGCGCATCGGTAATGCCCAATTGCGTGCGCAATTGTTCGAGCAGCAATGCGCGAAAATTCGGCGCGCCTTCGCCGCTTGATAGAATCAACGGCAGCTGTGTTTGCGCATTGATCGAGCGATTGTTATTGACCTCGCGATCGAGATGAATCGCAAGACTCGGAATTATCGCGATCGGCTTTTCGAAATCGATCAACGCGTTCGCGAGCGCACCGTCCGCGGCCAAATAGGTGACGCGACCAGCCAGCGATAAATCGCGATCGAACCACGGCCCCAACAATGCGCCACCGTACACTTCAACGCCGAGCTGAAAACAACCGTGGCGCTGCATTTCAGGATTCGGCTTAATCTTCAGGCAGGGACTATCGGTATGCGCTCCGGACATGTGCAGTCCGGTTTCGATCACATTGTCGTTACCGAGCACAAATGCAATCAGCGACGAATCGTTGCGGGTGACGTAATAGCGCCCACCCGCGCGCAACTGCCACCGCTCATGCTCGGCCAGCGCGACGAAGCCATGCTGGCGCAGTTGCGTAATCATATTGTCGACGGCGTGAAACGGCGTGGGCGAACGGCGCAAAAAATTCAACAATTCATCGAGCAGCAGTTGCTGTTCTATCACGACACTATTCCTCGCACGACAATCTTCCTCGATTTATTTTTGCTAAAGATTTTTTATTTGCGCTAAAGGTTTTGCGCCAAAGCTTTATTTACGAAAAGCTTCCAGCCGCGCCAGCAAACTCGAGGTATCCCAGCGACCACCGCCCAGCGCCTGCACCTCGCCATAAAACTGATCGACCAGCGCGGTCAGCGGCAATTGACTACCGTTGCCGCGCGCCTCCGCCAGGGTGTAACCCAAATCCTTGCGCATCCAATCGACTGCGAAACCGTGGTTGTATTCGCCGGCGATCATCGTTTTGTAACGGCTCTGCATTTGCCACGATTGCGCCGCGCCCTGCGAGATCACCGCGATCAGCGCTTCGATATCGAGCCCGGCATTGCGCGCAAAATGCAGTCCTTCGGCGAGACCCTGCACCACGCCGGCGATACAGATTTGATTCACCATTTTGGCCAGCTGGCCGCTGCCGGAAGGCCCGATATATTGCACGCAGCGACCATAGCATTGCAGCATCGGTCTAACGCTTTCCAACACTGCTTCCGTCCCACCGACCATCACACTGAGTTGCCCGCGCTCGGCACCCATCTGACCGCCCGATACGGGCGCATCGAGAAACTCTACCGATTGCTCTTGCAGACGCTGCGCCATTTCACGCGCCAATGCAGCGGAGGTGGTGGTGTGATCGATGACAACGGCAGTGGCTTTGAGCGTCTGCGCTATACCGTTGTCGCCGAAGATGACCTCGCGTACGTCGTCATCGCGACCGACGCACAGCGCAACGATATCCGCCTCGTGCGCTGCTGCGGCCGGCGTTGTAGCCATACGGCCGCCATACTCGCGCACCCAGCGTTGCGCTTTTTCGGCACTACGATTGAATACGGTGATGTCATACCCCGCCCGCAATAAATGTCCGGCCATTGGATAGCCCATGACACCGAGTCCGAGGAAGGCGATACGAGGTTTGGAAGAGGACATAGCAATACCGGTCCGCAAAAAAGGAATCGGCATTCTACATCGACGGGTTTTAAAAGCTCAGTGGTAAGGGGAAAACTTAAGCAAACGTATCGACGCCGACCAGTTCGACGCCGAGCCGCTCTTCGATGCTCGGCCCATTGCTTTGATAGGTTTGCAGCGCGGCTCGATTGCGGCCGCTGACGTTATCCGCGCTGAACGCAGGACGTTGCTCACTACTTTGCGCGGCAGTGCTGGCGCGGGTGCGAATCCGCGTGATCTCACCCTGCTGCGTCTGCTGGTCGGTGCGCTCCCCGGCTGGCTGCACGCGTGGCGCGCGCTCGTAACCGCCGCGACGATAATCGGTCGCAATCGGTAACGCGGGTAAATAGGAGGAGCCTACCTGCACAGTTCACATCCGCCAAAATTGGGGTGGAGGCAGTATAGCACTGGCTTTTGGCCCCAAGGCGCGAGCACAACCAATGCCCGTCAGGAGCCGCTTGGCAACCACAGCAATAATGCGATTCCGAGCACCACCCGATAGATGGCAAACAACGTGAACCGATGTGTTTGGATATAGCGCAGCAACCATTTGACCGCGATAAAGGCGGTCACGGTCGACACGACAAAGGCGATACCCAAATCGCTCCAGCCTTCGCTAGCTGCGCCCACCCCACCTTGGCGGAACACATCGAACAGCAGCTTGCCGCTGGCGGCGAACATGGTCGGAATGCCGACGAGAAATGCGAATTCGGTAGCCGCCGCGCGATTACTGGTACCCACTAGCATCGCCGCAAAAATCGTCGCCGCCGAACGCGATGTGCCGGGGAAAATGGCGGCGACGACCTGCGCCAGACCGACCACAATCGCAACGGTCCAGGTGATACGCACCACGTCGGCCTTTTTCGCCGCAAGCCACTCCGCCACCACCATCCAGATGCCGCCAATGATCAAGGCCCATGCGATCGGGGTGACGGTTTCCGGCAATTTAAAACCGAGCTTGGTAATAATCAGGCCCAATACGCCGGTGATCAGAAATGCCACCGTTAACTTCAACAAATAATCGCGATTATCCGGCTGCCGAAAATTGACCGCGAGCTCCCATAAGCGCTGCCAGTAAATAACCACGACAGCGAGAATCGCGCCCGCCTGAATCACGACATTGAAAACATCCGAGCGCTCGCCTAGCCCGAGCTTTTCTGCAATCAATAAATGTCCGGTACTTGAAATCGGTAAAAACTCGGTAATGCCTTCGATAATGCCCAACCAAATGACCTGCCACACATCGCTCATCGTTACGTCCATATCCATCAGTTAAATGTTGGGTTGATTTTTTTCCACGCCACTTCATTGCGCAGATAAACGGGTTGCGCCTCTTCGGCGGGCAAACACACCCCCTGCGATAACGCCTGCGCACCGAGTAACGCGATGGCGCGCGCATGTGGCAATTGTGTCGAATCCATCATTGCAAAATCTGTGCATGGCATCCGGGATCGATAATTCCAGCCGCTGCCGACTGCATATTTCGCCGCTCCAGAGGTTTCGATCAGCGGCATTTGTTCCGGCGCGCAGACCACTTCGGCGCTCATCACCTGCACCAGACGATCAGTGCCAACACGAAACCAGCCGCAATAAATTTCATCCATGCGCGCATCGATCGCGGCACAAATGTAACTGCCGCTCGCTATCGAATCGCTGACAAACGATTGCGCCAATGCAGCGAGCGTCGACACCGGCACCACCGGCAATTCAGCGCCGAATGCCAAGCCTTGCACTACGCCGAGACAAATGCGCAAACCGGTGAACGAACCGGGACCACGACCGAACGCGATCGCATCCAGACCGCGCAAAACGATGTGATGATCGACCAATAATGCATCGATCATCGGCAACAAACGTTGCACATGCTCGCGCGGCGCATCGATAAATTGTTCGAATACTTGCGTGCCATCGAGTAACGCGACAGAACAGGCTTCGGTGGAAGTATCAATGGCGAGAAGACGGGGCATAACGATAACCGCTGAATAGAGCACGCATGTTAACGAGCCATCGAAGGCACGGCAAACCGGATCGCCACGCTGCGATAACCTATCCGGCACCGCGGTCGCTACAATAAACCCGCATTCAATAATTGCAGGCCATCCCCATGACAAAACGCGATCCGATCACTGCGATCATTCTCGCCGGCGGTCGCAGCACGCGTATGCAAGCGGATAAAGCGCAATTATTGTGGCGCGGACGCCCGTTTATCGAGCACATCATCGAACGCCTGCAACCGCAGGTCGATGCCATTGCCATCAACTGCAATGAGCAAGACCTCTATCGCCATTTCAATATCCCGCTACTACCCGATCCCTTCGTGCAACGACGCGGACCGCTCGCCGGCATACTCGCCGGCTTGCATTTCAGTGCAACGCCGCTGACCTTGTTCGTACCCTGCGATAATCCATTACCGGCACCGGACCTAGTGCAACGTTGCCACGATGCGCTGAATAATGCCGATCTGGTGTATGCACGCAGTGGCGGCAATAACCATTACCTTTATGCACTGATGAGATCGTATTTACGCGATAGTGCTGCCGATTATCTGCAGCAAGGCGATTTTGCTGTCCACCGTTGGTACGCAACGCAACGCTGCCATGCGGTCGACTTCGACGACTCGCCGGAATACTTTCGCAATTTCAACCGGCCGGAAGATCTGTTACTGCTCCCGCAGTAATGCAAAAAAAAGCCCTCGAGGATTGCTCACGGGCTTTTTAATAGAGCGGATCGTTATTTCTTCATTTTCGGACGACCGCGCCGAGCTTTTTTCGCCGGAGCTTTTTTCACCGGCGCCTTCTTCACAGCCGCTTTTTTGGCGACAGCTTTTTTAGCCGGTGCTTTCTTGGCTGCGGTTTTCTTGGCGGGTGCCTTCTTAGCCTTTACGGCTGCCTTTTTAACTACAGCTTTCTTAACACCTGCTTTCTTAGCAGCAGTTTTCTTGGGTGCCGCTTTTTTCGCAGCCTTCTTGGGTGCGGCCTTTTTAGCGACAGCTTTTTTCTTCGGTACCGCTTTCTTGGCCACCGCCTTCTTAGCTACGGCTTTTTTGGCCGGCGCTTTTTTCGCAGCAGCTTTTGGCATTGCCTTAGCGGCCTTTTTCGCTTTGGCAGCAACTCGACGCGCAACCGCTTTGGCTTTCGCGGCGGCTTTGACTTCGAGTTTTTTCACTTTCGCCTGTTGCTTCTTGGCGGCGGCTTTCAATTTAACGCTCAGCTTCTTCGCGGCTGCTTTCAGCTTCTTGCTGTCTGCGGCCTTACGCTTCTTGGTCCACTTCACCTTGAAGGCATCAAGCGCTTTGCTTAAATCCATTTCCGCTTTCTGCGCAAGCGTTTTGGCGCGTGCTTCGCTTTTTGCTTTTAGCATGCTTTCACCGGTTTTGACGCTGGCGTGCGCTTTAGCCACAACGACTTTGGCTTTCGCATCGGCCAGTTTTGCACGCAAGTTTCTCAGTTTTACGCCAGCTTTTGTCGCCGCCGCCGCCGCGCGTTTTGCCGTCCGCTTATCAGCGAGCTTGCCCGATTTCGCTGCTTTAGCGCGCGCTGCCGCCACTGCTTTACGCATTGATGCAACCGCGCCACGATCAGCGACGATGCTTTTTTGCAGCGCAGTCATTGTTTCTTGCGCTTTTGCCAATGCGGGAGTGACTACTGCTTTTGCTGTGGTGGGACGCGGTGCTTTAGCGGTTTTCATCTTGGTTTTTACTGCACGTTTTTTCGCTGCTGATATATTTATTTTTACTTTTGCTCTTGGCATTGTAGGTCTCCTCAACAAAGGCCATCGTCGCAACAACGGTTTGAAAATAGCACAGAAAATAAACTACGCAAACAAAGTCACTGAATTCAGTGAAATTTTTTTCGATCAAATCAACAAAATTTATTGCTGCGCGGACAAAATCAGTCGTACTTCGGAGGGAAATTTCTACGCCTCAGCGTGAATATCAGCAAATAAAATTGCGCGTTCGGTATTAGCGCGGCAGGTGCTGATTGATTAGCTGTTGCAGCAGAGCGATGTGCGCATCGCTATCGTTGAGACACGGAATGTAGCGATATTCACCGCCCCACCAGCACGCTGAAACCGATCGATTTTCGATGGCGATTTCTTCCAGTGTTTCCAGGCAATCGGCAGCAAATGCCGGGCAAATCACATCGATGCTGGCAAGCTGCTGCTCACCCCAACGCTGTAGAACGTCTGCGGTGTACGGCTGCAACCATTCGGCGCGACCGAGACGCGATTGAAACGAAAACTGCCATTCGTCATCGCGCAATTGCAACGCCGCAGCGAGTTGATTCGCGGTGGCGACACAGTGATCGCTATAAGGATCGCCCAATTCGATATTGCGCTTCGGAATGCCATGAAACGACATCAACAAACGCTGCGCGCGACCGTGCTGTTGCCAATGCGCTCGCACCGATTGGGCGAGCGCTTCGGTATAAAGAGGATGCTGATAATAGTGTTTGACGATCGAAATCGACGGTACATCGCGTTGCGATTGAAACAATGCGGCGACCTGATCGTAAATCGGACCGGTGGTCGTCGCCGAATATTGCGGGTATAACGGCAATACTAAAATATGCTCGATACCGCTGGCTCGCAGCTCGCTAACAATATTGCTCAGTCGCGGTGCACCGTAGGTCATTGCCTGACACACGACAGGCGCGTGCGTTGTTGTCTGTCGCAATTGCGCCTGCAACTTTTCAACTTGTTGCCGACTGATGACGCGCAACGGTGAATCGCCAAAGCGATGCCACATTTCCGCATAACCCGGCACTAATCGACGCGGACGCAGCGTCAGGATGATCCCGTACAGAATCGGATACCACAGCACGCGCGGAATTTCGACCACCCGCCGATCGCTGAGAAATTCTCGTAAGTAGCGGCGAATCGCCGGTACGGTCGGCTGCTCTGGCGTGCCGAGATTCATCAGCACAACGGCGGTTTTCATGGCGGGCTCTCTCTGATTTTTCGCGCAGTCATCTTATTCGGGGACATTTTATACGGAGAAAAGCGCGGTCAAAAAAAAGCCCCGCGATTGCGAGGCCTTCGATTAACGCTGAATCATCCTTCCAGCTCGGCAAAAATTTTGTCGCGAATCTGCTCGACCGAGCCAACACCCGCAATACAGTGGTAACGCACGGTGCCGGTGGCGCGCGCTTGCTGGGAATAATAGGCCACCAGCGGTTTGGTCTGATCATGATAAACCTGCAAACGTTTGCGCACGGTTTCTTCATTATCATCGGCGCGTTGCATCAACGCATCGCCGGTGACATCATCGAGACCTTCACGCTTGGGCGGATTATTCACGATGTGATAAACACGACCCGACGCTTCATGCACACGCCGGCCGCTCATGCGCTGCACGATTTCTTCATCGTCAACAGCGATTTCGATCACGTGGTCGATCACGATCTGCGAGGCCGTCAATGCTTCCGCCTGCGGAATCGTGCGAGGGAAACCGTCGAACAGAAAACCTTTTTCACAATCGGGCTTGGCGATGCGTTCCTTCACCAAACCAATGATCAAATCATCGGAGACGAGGCCGCCGGAATCCATTACCGCTTTTGCCTTAAGCCCCAGCTCT